>Ga0181464_1000259_pt1 | contig 20338 bp, 13 predicted proteins | sample InSIn2gowninarea_FD_119074 | JGI IMG/M metagenome (GOLD analysis project Ga0181464, IMG submission 119074) | Clean room microbial communities from NASA Spacecraft Assembly Facility at Jet Propulsion Laboratory, Pasadena, California, USA -... ...
CATCATTGTAGGAGGGTTATTCCACCTTTATCTTGAAACATAAACTTCTTCTTATAGATCATCATTAGCTAGTTCTTTAAAGTACTAATATCTAATGATTGACTGAATAAGATATAACTCTTTCTCTTTTATAACTTCCTCTTTTGTACTAAATATTTCTATGAACATAATTGAGAATTCATGAAATAGTATAGAGGAACTTATTTTACTACTTAGATTGATTTAAAATTTTTGGATCTCTTGCTGAAATACACTCATTGTTACATTGAATTTGGGGTAGGTAGCTTCTAGATGGGTCATTGCCTTATAAACTTTGTAGTAGTTGGTAAGGCTACTATGAATGGGTCAACATGTTTGATCAGTGCAACATTTTGGGTATTGGTCACTAGGTTGGGTCTACCACCGTTGTTAGAATAAGTGTTTCATATTCTTTTTAATCCTTCAGATATTGTAGCCTTGAGGCCTATCATTTCCTTGGTTTTTATTTGTCATTATTTCTAAGAGCTCATTTTAAAACCTTTGTATCATTCCCTTTAATGTGATAAATCTATCATTATCTCTTATGTTTTTTGCACTTCATGGGAAAGGAGGAGTTGAGTAGGATTCAAGAATGATGATTGGGCACTTGAGATGTTGTTTAAGAATGATAGGGTAGTGCTTTGTATATTCATTGTGGTGTTCAAAAATGTTGGTGAAGGTGTGGAATTTGTACTTAGGTGCACATGTAGTCATAGGTGTAAATTATGGTAGGAAGCTTAATTGTGATGATGTAGTAACATTTATGGTTTCATCTAGGTTTGTATGGAATATGGGTAATAACTCAATGCTATGGGGTTATTATGTACTACATTATTTATTATAGGAAAGTTGGACAAGACTAGCATATTTAAGTTCTAACTTGGGTAGTTTGGAGCCTGAATTTCTTATTGTTTGCTCATATTTAATTCTCTAACAACTTTAGGGTTGATTTCTTGCTCAATTTTCATTGTTGCATCATATGCCTATGCTATATTTATGATATTTTCATCTCTTGATGTGAACATGTAGGTTATTATGTCCAAGGCACTATACAACATTGGGAAGGCTTATTCTTCATTTATTCAGTATGGATGCAATAGCCTTTGAATTGATATTTGGAACCTTGATTTGAAGTTTATAATTGGTTTAGTTGGTTCCCTTTTTATCAAGGTAAACTAATGGAATAATATGGTAAGAGTAATCAATGCATGAAAATGAGCAAAGAATTGATTCTTTAGCTATATCCATATGGTGATTGATCCTATCAAAGGATTGACATACCATGTTTTGGTTGGACCATATAAGGTTATGGGAACATTCTATATGCCAATTATCATGTTGAATATGCAGTTTTGTAAATGCTTCCTTGTACATGCATATATATTTTTCTTCTATGGATGCTTTAATTCAGTAACTTGAAAGTAATCTCTCAGTATTATTTGGGACCAAATTCTATCTAGGAATATTTATAACGAAGGGTTTCCTTTCTATACCATGCTAGGATTTTGAGTTAGTCCTTGCTGCAGTCCCTATTTGGGTCCTTATAACATGTTGACTAAGTAAAGGAAAAATGCTTAGGAAACTACAAGATTCACCAATTAAAATTTTTGGTGCTTCTAGATGTAGGGACTCTTATGGGATGAGTCCAAGGAAGTGGAGGGAAAGGTGCCTGCTTGGAATATAGTGTTTGCTTTACCCTTCCTCTTATGTTTACTAGTTCTCTTGGTATCTCATCTTTCTTAGTCATTTTGTTCCCTTTTTGGGGTGAGTTTACGATTTTAGGTCCCATCTTGAGTTCAAAGAAAGATAAAAAGGGCACCCAAATTCATAAGTAGTGTTAGATAGCTCAAGGCCCTCCTTCTAGAACCAATTTATATTGGTATGCTTTTTATTCCAATTACACAAATTAGCTATGTGATAAAAAAAAGGACATCCAACATGTGAGTGAGGTGGCATTACTAACCTCCACTTTCAAGGATTGATTACCACAAGGTTACTAGTATCATAAGATGTCTTTTGGGATGGTGATAGTATCTATATTGGAATACTCAATGAGAAGGTAGAGGAAGTAACTTAAATTAACCTATTTTACTATAGGATTCATAGTTTTTTCACACCACTTAAGAGTATAAACTTTTGGAGGTAAAAAAGGAAAATAATAAAGTAGAATGGTAAAGGAAAGTACAACTTAGGGATGATGTCAAATGATAGGGGTGCATTCAAGGATATGATCACCAATGGTGTAGAGGCCATATCACTCTCTTACTAGGTTAATTATGTGTTACTTACCCTCTTATCCAATATTACCAAAAATGACTTTGTCCAAATTGTGTATAAGTAGGATCCTATAACAATGTTATTAATGACAATAACATGTTTAACATCTCAAGCCACATGATATAAGAAATTTACTAGCATACATCCATTTATATATGAAAGAATAAATAATTCTTATTAAATGGAAATCATACAACTTCATAAGATATACATTCAAATTTATAATAAGCACACACTTACAAGAAATGTACACAAGTGATATAAAAACCACAACTAGACAGTAAGTATTAATACTCAAGTCTCATATTCCATAAAGAGAAATAATTTTTTATTTAATTAAATCATACAAAAGATTCACTTACAAGAGTCATAAAGTTATGAAGCTAAATTGTAATAGTTTCCCCTCATGAGAAAATGATCGTCCTCCCCTACAAATGATCCTTTCAAGGCTATTTATACTATTTCAAAATCCTAATAGTTGATGCCCTAATTCACCTAGAACTATGTGAAAATTCATCTCAAATTTGGTAAAAATCATATAACTTATTATTAAAATAAAAAACCTAATGAGATTAAATTAAATTATGTCCAAATTTTGTTGAAATGAAATGAAAATACCAATTAAATGGTAATTCAATAAAATAAAACATGTTGAAATATCCAAAAATATAGAAGTTCTATTCACACTTGTAGGAGCGAAACCTCATCCATCATAATGTGAGAAAATGAACTAAGTTGAAAAATCAAAGAAATATGACCTTAATCCTAAAACTACTAATTGATGTCAGGTAATAGGAGTGTGACCTTCTCCTCAATATTGTCTATACCTATTTCAAGCACATCAAAAGATGTATGGTTATGGACACTCTTCTTTGAGATCTTCATTGCAACCTACTTCATCTGATACTCCCATGCTAATAAATATCTTTCATATCTAAAAGGGCATCCAATATTTAGTTTGTTCACATATTATGTATTAAGCATGTTGTTCATCATGTATTTAACCTCCTTATATACTAATTCTTCTCTTGTAGGTACTTTAAAATCATCCACAAATGTGATGCCAAATAGAAAATCAGCCATTTGTGCTTTGATTTCTTCCTTTTCTTTAGCCAAACTTTTGGCTAAGTCTTGCTATTTATGCATTGCATGTTTAAGCTAATCTAAGTAGAAGGAAAACTTTTTGCAATACTCTTGTTATACTAAATTATCTTTTAACTTCCAACACACCTCATCTATGTCATCTTGATAAGGTTTCCATAATTCAAACAATTAGAGGTTTTAAATTTTTTCTTAGAGTTTTTCTTTTTCTTCGATAAAACTTATTATCCTCAAGGAGAATTCTTAAAATATTATCCATGATATTTTTTTTATTTCTTCTTTTATGAATGCCATACCTATGTTTAAATAATCTTACTTCTTGATATCATCTAGCTACATATGGGTTGTTTCAATTTCATTACAAAACTTTTCTTGGGAATTAATTCCTTCTTTATCTTTCATATTTCTTGGTCCTTGTTTGTTCCTTCTTGTCTCAAGGAAAAGGCACTAATATTGATATTATACTCATGTACTTCCAATCCAATAGGTATAATTTGAATTTCTTCTTTTTAGATCTTCCAATCATATGCACCTTGTGGTCTTCTCTTGTCTATGTTTGTGCTACTCATAACAATGTAAGACCCTTTCGTTTGAGCAAATGTATCTAAATTTCAAGGCTGGGAAAACTCTACCTCTTTTGGAACTTATTCATTTTCCTCATGACTATCATGTATTATTTAGAAGGATCGAAAGTCATGATCATCTCCTTCCAAATGTCTCTCCTGAAATTCTTCCATTGCTCATTGTTTACACTCCTTCCTCTTCATTTACATTATCTTCTATTAGGATGGATTATTTCCTTAGTGTTTTTAGAGGCCTTTATTGGTGTAGTGAACAAACTCTAGACTGATACGCAGGTGTCTTTTTGTTGCTCTATGTGAAGATGATATAGAGGTCATGGTTTTTGATGCTTCTCTAATCAGTGGAGGAACTTCCCCTACAGATTCTTCTTCCATTTCAGTATCTACTTCTTCCATATCTTCTTAACTTTATCTAATCATGTATTCCTCAATTTTATCTTATTGTTCGACATATTCATCATTCCCCTCAAGAATTTTAGTACCATATTTTGAACTCAAACTTTCCAAGAATCTTATCCTCTTACCTTTTGGTCTTCATCTTGAATCTCTTTCTCAAGTGAGTGATTCCATGTTTAGATCTTGAATCTAATACTAAGCAACTATCTTCAATTTTTGAGTGTATTTAACTTACATTTGGATGGTCTATGCTATGTCTCGCATTGGAATTTTTATTTTTCCCGAGGTGGCATATTGTCCTATGTTCCCTTGCTTCCTTCTCAATGTGGAAGTTGACTTTTCCAATGCCTTGGAAATTGTCAAGATAATCATGGGTGATTTTTTCCTTGTTTTTACTTTTCCCTCTTCTACTTGACTAATTTTAGTTCATCTTCTTCCTCATTTAGTTATTGCGGCTTCTACCTTCTTAATTTCTTCGAATGGTGTCAAATTTTTTAACTTCTATCTTTCCCCAAGGGATTTGTGTATGTATGGAGACTTCTTATTCTTATCCATGAATGTTACAATTATTCCTATTGGGTTATGATTCTTGGCTATGGGAGGCTTATCAAATTTTAACAAAGATAACTCAATTTTGATGGTATCAACATCAAACCACAAAGAATAAGTATACTCCCCAATAGTAATGGTTAATGTTATTATGGTAACCATTTTCTTCTACACATTTTCATGAAAATATGATAACTCATAATAAAATACAACCAAAATTATTTTGTTGCTAATGTACTTTGGGAGCATGTCTGGACCTACTTAGGATTTATACACCATAATGTATATGTAGCTTGAGTGTTGTTAGTAAAAATTAGTGTGGCATTTGAGAGAATTTATAGTTGTATTAGAAATCCCTTTTACATGTGCTTCTCCTTTGATTTTTTTAGTATTTAATATTCCCAACCATATTTCTTCATGTTGTAATGGGAATACTTATTCCTAATGAACCACTTTGGATAGCATCTCCATATCGGTGCCCCATCCTTTCCTATCAAATTCACTTCACAATGTGTTGTAATACTATTCTTTCCAACCAAGAGTAACTATACTAGGTAAGAGTTTATACTGAACCTCTTTCTTATATTGATCCATGATATTTGGTTCTTCAATGCTTCGTTGATCATCAATCCCTACCTAGTCATCTTTCCTCACCAAATCAAGTATATAAAAGTGAAAAGTTCTTTTCAGAACTTCATATCATCTTTTCTTACAATAATTCCAATAAGAAACATATCAATTTGGATACCATGGGATGAAAATTCATTCTCTCTGGATTAAACAAGGAATTTCCTTTGGGCTCCCTTGCATTTGGATGAAGCAATTCCTAAATCATGTTGCCTTGTACTTTCAATGACTTGTAGAAGGCTATGGAGTCCTCCTCCATGCATTCTATACCATATCCTTCTTATCCAAATATATCCTCTTTACCTGCAGGAGTGAACCTCATAATGATTTCATCATTACTATCACAAAGGGTTCTTCAAGCTACCCCATAATAGAAATGGAACTTTGAATGGAACAACTACTACTTTTACCAATATGGAGTGAGAAATTATGTCGATGGATAAGATGTCATTTGAAATTTTTATTATCTTCTCCAACCTCTTGATAGGATCTATGTTCTATCAATATGTTGTGAGGTTGCTCTTGATATGAGCTTTAGGTAGTTGGTCTTTCCCAAATTTATTCAATTCAATGGGACTAGGCCTCAAATGATTCTTCAAAATCCTTAGCTAATTATACTATGTGAGTCGTAATTTCTCAACTGTAGTGTACCTCAAAAATAATCAACCAAAATGCATTAAGAACTTATGTTCTATGGTGAGGATATGATCTTTGAGGCTCGGATCTAGGGATAGGATGTTCAGATGAAAGGATGATCCTATGAAGAAAATAAAGTGAAGGATGAAGCTTTAGGAAGGATTTATATGTTCTAGGGGTTTCCTGGTTTAGTCAAGAACATGGCCCAAGTTTTTGGATAGATAAAATTTTTATCTAGGAGAGGCATTGCACTTGGTGGGAGGTGGAGTATCCTTTTGCAATCATCAAAGAGGATAAGAACGATGTGTAGGTGGGACCTTGTTCATGGGATAAGTTTCATGATTCATGATAGAAAAATACCAATGAAGGATGTTTGAAGGTAAAACGATCATGGCACAAGTGCTTGTAGGATCTAAATCCATGTTTTGGAGGACATTTTCACCTAGGAAGCATATTTAGGATGGAAGGGAACCTTGGTGCAAGTATGGAGGGGGATAAACTTTCTATCTCATGGTGGATTTGTACTTGGAAGAGTGTAAAACCCTTGTGGGGCTATTGTAGGTTTTTGGGAGGATAAGCTCCATTTATTTAGGAGGATTTCTACCTAGGAAGCATTAAGGGGAGTGATTTGGCATAAATATGGAGGAATATATAATGAAGTACTTTCAATGGAAAGGATGCTATATTAATCAAAAGACTTTGACCATTAGACTTAATAAAGCTCAAGATTACCTACCTTCACATTTTGAAAAATGTGGGATATTAGCTTTGTTTACTCATTATAAAAATTTGTAGAAGACTTATATGCCCTAGAGAATATGAAGAAAGAGATCAAATTTGTGATGCAATGATGAGGGTATTCTTCGATTTTATAGGAAATTCTTAGGTTTTTCTTAGGATTAATTTGATGAGATCTTAGGTATGTATGCATTTATAGATTAGAAAAAATATTTTATGTAGTTTTGTGAAGGTCAACAACCTTCTAGGGGGTGAGCACAGGTTTTAGGAGGATTAAGTAAGCCACCTGGATTGTCATAATGTCTAAAATGGAGGTAATAATATTGGCACAAACTTCTTGGCATTTTAATTGCTTATAAAAAATCAAACATGAGCTCAATGAATAGAGGATGAGGCCAATGCAAGTCTCAGGGAGGTCAAGATAAATGTGTTAAGTGGGATTTGTAGCATGAAAGGAAATATCAACCTAGTGCAAGGCTCTTGAAGGTGTATTTGGCCATCAAAGTTTGAATTTATTCTCAATGAAGAAATATGGGCCTAGCATAATTCTCCATGTGGTCATCATGGGTGTCTTGATTGAGATATGTACAAAAAGAGAGAAGATACCAACCTAACACAAGCCTTTGGGGATTCATAATATGTGTCTTAACTCACACTTGTACCAAGGGAGGGGAATATGAATCTAACACAAGCATTGGATGAGTGAAAATGGATTTCCTAGTTCATATTTGCACCAGAAAGAGTATGTAATAGCCCAAAATAGGTCTTGAAGGGGTTACAATGCTTGTCTAGGTTCACATGTATGCTAGGGAAGTGCATCTAGGGTTGGTGCATATCTTCCCCCAAGAGTGGACGAAGATTAAATATGCTCCATACTTGGCTAGAATTTTGTCTTTGTTACTTAAAGTTACCACTAGGTGCTCTTGTAGGGCTAGTGTAGATATTGAGAGGGATGTGAAGGTTGTCTCAAAGGAAATATGTGCTTGAGGATGACTCACCCAAAAAATTTATTTACCAATTCTATAAATTCAATTTTTATTTATTTTCCATCAATCCTAATGTACAACACCTCCCAATACTAATACATCATGGGCTTGGTCAATCCAACAAAGCAATTCCCTATTGCAAAAATCTTATGGGTTCTTGAATTTGATAAACTTTTGGCCTTTTTGTGGAAGAAACAATACACATATTCATAGGATTTGCACTATGGGAGATACCACTTCTGGGTATATGCTTTATGCTCTTTGATGGCCCTTTCATTGAGTCTTACCAAGAGATAGAGGGGTTGGTATTATGTGGCATCAATACTTTAAGAAAGTATTTAGATTCCTATTAATCAACTTTATCCTTACTTTGTTGGAGTCGATCAGCTACAATCATTTAATAAGAAAGAAAATATAGTTCATCAGATTTGAAAAGATATCACTTTTTATTATACCCATTACACTTGGATATTTCCCATGAACCCTCTCCCCCCCCAAGCTATCCTTTCATTATGAATACTTTCTCCATTTTAGGGATAGTAAGATAATGCTTACTTAATACCTTCAAAAATCATTGGCACATGGCATATAGGTTTGCATTGAGAAAGTTCTAGTATACTCCCATCAATTATGGATTGAAATAGATCACCATATAGAGAGAGATGAATAAATATGTATGTTTTGTTCTCCATGGGATGTAGAAATTATGCATTATTTTATTTTTTATTGTTCGATATACTATGAGATTTAAGGTAGATTTTATTGCATCTTCAAAGGTGACTCATACTCCATATCCATTTTTGTTAATTATGAAGACCAATGTTACCTCATAATTTAAATCAGATAAACAACCCAATTTTGTTAGGATAATAAATCTCATCTAAGTGCCTCTCATCCTCCACATTCTCTTGTTATCACAACCTACTTCACAAGATATGATAGACCAAGGGGGAATACAAATATATATATTGGTAAAAAATAACAACCATCATATCATCTAGGCATAAGCATGATCACTAGACAATGTACTCATAGATATTTTGATACTCAAGACCAGTGATGGATAAAGATAAGTAAATATTTTTTTTAACAATGATTTATCAACATCTCATTATAGAAGAAATTGAGAGAGAGTTCTTGTGGATGATTCATCATTTTTTACCTTGTATTTTACACTCTTTATATTTATTTTTATTTTCTCTTTGGTTGGGCACTTTTTGCCCCCCTACTTGTAGTTTGCACTATTCTATTTACTCAATTCCTTAGGTCACATTTGATCCACCATGAAAATTACTAACAATTCATTTTATTTTATTCAATTAATATTTCAATTGATTGATCATTCTAAAAACTAGTCGCTCACAAATCCTTTCAAACTAAAAGAAGTTGAATAGACCCTCTTTTAACTTAAGCCCTTTATTGTTCTTCTATGATGAATGGCTCTCCAAATCAGTTCTTTCAAAATTTAATTCTTCTAAAACTATTGGTATTTAGTGAAGGATGAGATATTATAGGAAATTAAAACAAAATTCCTCAAAGAAGATGATCGATAACCTAAATCACCATTTCCTTACACTCCTTCCAAAACTTGCATAGGCAAAATTCATTAGTTTTATGTATTATATCTTTGTAAAACTTCATTTATAAAGTAATATTCTAAAGTTCAACCAACCATGTAAAATACATCCTCTTGAAAATAATCTTACAATACAAAAAGGAATTCATTTGTAAGAAATATCTTCTTGATGTTTTCATGTTTATGTATGAATCGAGACACTCATTCAATGGTTAAAAGAGCAGATGTGTTTTAATAAAATTTTATATGATAACTTCTTTTGACCATATCAATTGGGTCATTTATCTTAAAATCATGAGAAAAATTGAGTTTGATAAATATTGTATCTAATGGATTTCCTCTTTGATCTCTAGCCTATATTTCTCCTCTCTCTCCATACATGTTTATAATCCTAGCTAAATTATTTGGGATGGGTCTTAGGTATCTTGAATTTAAGGTAAGAATTAGTGGCCTCATGCGAAATAGAGATTTTTTTCCCATGATTGACTTCTCCTTTATGTTTGACACCATATTTATTGTATTTCCTTATTTTAAAGAAAAGAAATCAAAATCAAATGTTATGAATATCCATGGTGGAATAAATATGACCCAAAGTACTGAGAAAGTAGAATAATACAAAGTACAAGTAAGGGGGGAAAGTGCCCTACCAAAGAGAAAATGTAGAAATAAAAAGACTATAAAATATGTTGTACAAAAATGAGGAATCATCTATAAGATCTATTATCGCTTAATCTCTCCTAACATTTGATGATGATGAATCACTACTAAAAAAGAAATCATTGATCTGTCTGTACCCATTATTGACTTGGAATCCCAAAAATCCATTGATAGGTTGTCTAGTGATCTTGTTGGTGTCTAGATGATATGGTGCTTGTCATTTTAAACCAATATTTGTATCCCCCTCATTCTATTAGTTTTGGTTAAGTAGGTTGTGATTAACTAATGGCCCAATATTGTGGAGGGTGAGAGGTACCTAGATGAGAGATCCTCTATCAATCAAATTATGTTACTTCTTTGATGTCATGTCTAGTATAATGTTGATCCTCATAATTGAACAATTTGGGTATAAAGCATGAGTCACCCTTGAAGAGGCAATGTAATCTACCTCAAATCTCAAAGTAGATGGAACATCGAAAAATAAAATGATGCAGAGTTTATACTTCCTATAGGTAATAAAAAATACATATTTGTTACTCTCTTGTTATATTGTGAAATGTTTCAACCCATAGTTGGTGGGAGTATACTCAAAGCTACCCAATAGAAATCTATATGCTACATATCATTGGTTTCTAGAGATATTGAAGTGGCACTATACAACCATATCCAATATGCAGAAAGTGATAATAAGAAAAGGATAGCTTAGAGGATAGAGGGGTAATGGGAGAGATCCAAGTGTAATGGTTATAATCAAGAGTGATATATGTCTAAATATCATAAAGTATCTTCATCATCTTATTCTATGATTGTACCTAATACAATCCAAGGGAATAAGGAGAAAGTTTGTAAACATGAATTTGAATAGTCTATAAATGTATAGATACCTCAAAATATTGTTGCTTTATCTCCTCCTAAGACTCCATGAAAGGATCATTGAAGATTATAAAAAAATGATAGGGGTACCTTCTACACCCAGAAGCGGTGTCTCACATAGTGTGAAGCCTATAAAGATAGTTAATGATCTTTAACATAATCTCTAGCCGAATAGGTGAAGCCCCGAAATCTAAAATAATAATCAAGTGAGAAACTATATGCTTCATTGTATAAAAAGTGTTAGTACTCATTCAACATGATACCATTCAGTTAAACTAAGACTAGTGCTCCATATCTCTACACAGTAGGTTATAGTTGGTTTGACCAAGGTATCAAAGATCTTCATTTGGATTGGGATAACTTCGAAGTGAGCTATGAAGCAATTTTGGTTAACTAAGGAAAGGGATGCATATCCATTACAAATGTGAGATTGGGTAGTAGGCTTCATATCAAATGTAGTCCCATTGAAAGGAACTCTAAGGTATTGTTGGGATTCAAAACTCTCCTTAAAATTCAATATTAATTATGTTATTCCAATGCTAGTGTATGTACACTTCTGTTATTTTGTGTATGGCATTTGATTTATTATTTTATGAGAAGTGTTAGGATTTAGTCTTTTGGTATTTCCTATTCCACAATATTTTGGAATTATTATTTTAGTGTATATATTGTTTTATTTTTGTCTAGAGTTAGTTGAAGCCTCAAATTGTTTCAATATGTTATTTATGTACTATATGGGTGTGATATTAATATTGTAGACTCTATTTTTTTCTCTAGTTAAGTTTCTCCATTGTTGAATTGATTAAATATTTATTATTTTATTTTGTTTTAATTCGTAATATGGTATCAAAGCTTGGTGAGATTGAGTGAGAGTTTTGAGAAGAATGTGGAGTTTCTTGTTTGAAATTTATAAATTTCTCAATGAAGCTTGGTTTCCTTTTGTGAAGAGCTCTCATGGCCAACAACATAAAATATCTCTTGATTTGAATATTTTATGGTACAAATTATCTATATTGGAGCATAGAAATTAAAAATTTGCTAATGGGAAATGAATTGTGGGATACTATTGAAGAAGGATATGAAGAGGCAACAAATTGGAATGCACTCCAAGGACATGTGAAGAATAATAAAAAGGAAGCAAAGAAGAAGAATTATCTTGCATTGTATAATATTCATTCTTCTCTCAAAGAAACTATACTTCTAATAATTGCAGGCTACAAAATAGCAAAGGATGCTTGGAAGTATTTGAAAGATGGTTATGAAGGAGGTAACATGGTAAAACATGTAAAATTGCAAACCTTGAGAAGGTATTTTAAAATTTTGAAGATGAAAGATAATGAGAGAGATGGATATTATTGTGTACAGGTGAAAGATGTTACTGATAAAATGGCCACACCTTGTGAAGACCTAGAAAATAGTTGTTATAAAGAAGGTATTGTGGACTCTCAATCCCAAATGGAACAATGTTACAATGATAATATAATATAGCAAAGATTTATCCATATTAGAATTTGACCAATTGATCAGATCTCTTCTTTCCTAAGGAGAGAGAGTAAATGAATTTAAAGATGATACAAATGAAGAGAAAGAATTTTCTTCAAAATACAATGAGGTTAGTAATAGTAGAAAAGGAAGAGGCAAAGGGAGAGGTTACTATTCCTCAAGAGGAAGATGTAGAGAATGTAGAAGTCGAAGAAGACGTTCATTTGGGAGAGGTAGAGGAAAAGATCATCCCAATAATAGTGAAAAATTCTTAGCTCCTAGAGGTGGTGGATATGCATGTGGTAGAGGTAAAGTCAATAGGAGAAATATACAATGTTGCCATTGTAACAAATTTGTTCATCTTGTAAAGGGACTATAGGCTAAAATAGTAACAAAATGATTGGCAGGTTGTAAATTATTATGAAGAAGAGTACTGTAGATATGAATATTTGCTTTTATCATATAGTATGGATGCCTTTATTGAATATGAAACTAAGATACTTGAAACTGGTTGGACCAATCATATTATAGGAAATAAAAACTTGTTATCATCTCCTGATCATTCCTTCCAATCAAGTATAAACATTGGGGATAAATCTACATTGGAGGTGATAGAAAAGGGACACATGGAAGTACAAATAAAGGAAGGAACAAGAAAAGTATGTGAAATCTATTATACTCCCAAAATAAAATAAAATTTGTTAAGTATTTGCTAATTTCTTGAAACAAATTATAAGTTGGTTTTTAAATATAAGAAGTGTATGGTTTATAACAAGAATAATGCAAATAGGCTTATCACTATTGTTCCAATATCAACAAATAGATTATTTTTATTGAAGTTTTCCATTGGAAAAGAGGGAATACTTGCTCATATGGTTGTTGATGACAAAAATAAACTTTAGCATCTTAGATTTGGGCATCTTAATTTTCCAAGTTTGAAAACACTTTCACCTCTTGTGTATGGATTAGCATACGTTGAAAACCTCAAGAATGTATGCAAAGGATGGGCCTTACAAAAGCATGGAAGGACCAATATCCACTCTAGTTAGTTCATTACGATATTTTTGGTCCAATGCAAACATTGTGTATTAGTAAAAATTCTTTTTTTCTCACCTTTGTTGATGATTACCCAAGAATGTGTTTGGTATTTTTCATCAAACACAAAGATAAAACTTTTCGATAATTTAAGGATTTCAAGAACCTTGTAGAGAATCAAAGTGGAAGGGAAATAAAATGTGTAAGAACTTATAGAGGAGTTGAGTTTTTCTCTAATGAGTTTCTTCAATTATGTAGAGATTGGGGCATAAGGAGAAAAATGAAAGTTGCTTACACCCCCCAGCAAACTGGGGTAGTCGAAAGAAAGAATATGACCTTTCTTGAAATGGAAAGGTGAATGATATAAACCAAAACATTCATGAATTATTATTAGGCTAAATTAGTAAGGACAACAATATATATTCAAAATAGGAGTGCCACTAAAAGCTTACAAAATATGACCCCCTATGAAGCATGGTCTGAGAAGAAACTAAATGTGTTGAATTTTTCGCATAGTGAACCCATTTGATTTGAAGAAAAATAAACTTATTGTAAAAAATGAAGCTTGTGTCTTCGTTGGTTATTATGAGCACTCAAAGGCATATAGGTTCTATAATCCTAAAAGCACAAAATAATTTTATCTAGAGATGCAATTTTTGATAAAGGGGGACTTTGGGTTCAACAAAAATTTGTTTCATGATGATGGTAGTTTCAAAGTTAATACAACAAATGTTTATCCTTTTGTATAGGAAAAACAAAGTACAAATAATAGAAAGTGTAGATCAACCATGTTCAATTATGCCTCAAAGTCCACCAACAAACTCTTCCAATAGCCCAATGTCTATATCCCTAAGTATCCCTTCAAGTACTAACAATTATCCAGGTATTTTGTTTGTTGTTAATAGGAAGAAGAAAGAAAAAGGACTCAAGGATCATTCACCTTTACAAAGTATGGACAACAATAAAAAGAAGAGATTTACAAAGAGTCAAGCCAATGATATAGATCAAATTGTGACCAGATTTGAGAAACTTCATTTTCTTGGAGATGATAATTATGGAGAACCCAAAGGTAAAACAATAAATTATTCTTTGATATCTATTTCTAAAGTTGCCAAATTTGGTGATTTTCAACCTTCATATTTTGAGCAAACTTGTAAATACAAAGTTTGGGTGCAAGCTGTACAGGAGGATATGGATTCAGTAATAAAAAATGATACATGAGAGATTTGTAATTTGCCAAAAGGAAATTGGTGTATAGGTTCTAAATTGGTCTACAAGATAAAACATAATAGTGTTGGAAGTGTAAAATGATACAAATAAATATTGGTGGAAAAAGGCTTTACCCAAAAATACAATATTACTTTTGAAGAAATATTTGCACCTATTGCTTGGATGGAGAATGTTAGATTGGTGTTGTCATTAGCAACCAATAAAAGATGGACAGTCTACCATATAGATGTAAAAAGTATATTTCTAAATGGCTACTTGAATGAGGAGGTCTATGTGGAGAAACCATAAGATTTTTTTGTAAAAGAAAAAGAAGATTAGGTCTACAAGTTGAAAAAGGTATTGTTTGAATTGAAATAACAACCTAGAGCATGGTAGATAAGAATTGATAGCTACATCCAAGGTTATGGATTCAATAGAAGAAAGAGTGAGCCCACTCTCTACTACAAGAAATAAGGTTTTGATTTATTATTTATTTTATTGTATGTATATGATCTCATATACTTGGGCATCAATCCAATATTGAATGATGATTTTAAAACTAAGATAATGCAAGAATTTTAAATGGAGGACTTGGACTTGATGCATGACTTTGTAGGAATGAAAGTACATAAAAACAGTGAAGAGATATTCAGTTTCCAATAAAAATATGAAAATGATATGTTGAAAACGTATGAAAATGATATGTTGAAAACGTTTGGATTATATGCACAAGCTTGTTACTACATCAATTTCTCATGAACAACTTTTGTACAAAGAAGATAGGGATTGAAATAATCAGGAGAACAAGTTGTACCCATGTCAAATGAACTCATGGGATAGTAAATAATGGAGATTAAATTAACCAAAAATAATTCTAATTTAATAACTAGGCCTTCACAATAGCTAAACATAATGCCCCTGCCTTAACATGCTTATAATAGGCTATGTAAATTAGACTAAACAATGGGGATTCAACATTCCACTACTTGAAGTACAATGTTGAAATACAAAATTACAACTACAGAATGGAAAATATACTAACCTTGCCTCAACAGGCTTCTATTAGACAATAATAGTATCTTTCAATTTTTCCACCTCAGAATTCAAAACCAAAGCACCATTTTAATTTCCTTCTGGCTTGTACATGACTCGGGTAACCAAAAATGCCAGGGAACTCTCATACTTTGATTCATGAGAGATTTCTCATATCCCTGAAACCTATCTCTCTCTGGCTTCAGCTCCCTCATTTCTGCCCAAATCTCTCCCCCTTCTAGTGAGAACACCACCTCCATTTATTGAAATGACTTTCTCTTGATGTCTTACAGCAACACGTCTCTCTCCCTTCCTCATGGACACTCTACTAATTCAAATGAAAAACCCAATTCACCTATAGTTTTCAATTTTCCCTCCATGCATCATGGGTGATTTTGCCATTCATTATGATTACTAACTATTTGATAACATGCATGATCAAGTGTCATGTTGTGCTGAATCCATTATCTCTATTGGTTGTATTTTCTGTTGATTTGGGATCATGCCTGCTCATGTTGTATGATGCTTACTGCCACCTATATATTGGCCATTTTACTCTTTGATATTATTCGTAAAGTATTCAATAAAATGGATTTGCTACTGCCATTTTATTTGCTCCAATCATGTATGGTTGTGATGGGATATCATATTAGGTGAAAAAAAAAAAACCTCAACCGGAAATGATGGATTTTATATATGCTCCTGCATCAGACTTCAAAGGTTGGAGAAAATTGTGAGCTGTTGCTCATAAGTATAGAAAATGTTTTTTATCTTGACCCTCTTTCTCCCAGCCAACCTTCTATTTCTTGCTCTCATCACTTAGGCTTGGTAAATTTGTGAGTCTCTTCATGTTCTTGTCATTAATTTACCTCAACCTTTTCAAGTCCTTTATGCACTCTGTTTCATGCATGTATGCCCAACCTTGTTGGATAAATTCTTTCCAAAAGTGGATTTTATCGTTTACAATCATGGGATCATTGACCCTACCCTCTTCAAAATAAAAGAATGTCTTCTACATGGTAAGATTAAGACTAATCAATACTTTCCCATATGAAAGGACTTGCTCAAACCCAAACTCAAAGAGATAGGCTATCCATTAACCTTCATTCATACTTTTGTATCTATACTCTAATGAAATCATATTCGATATAGGTTTTACCTGAAGGTTCTACTCTTGTTCCTCATCTTCAAGTTGGTTAATCTATTTTGCTATCTCTACAATACAACTCTCCATGTTTGATTCTGCAGACAGACTCATATCCACTTCCTGTCCACATGAAAAGACTTTCGTTGCCACCCCTGTAACGAGATAGACTTTGATGTTTTCCTCAACAGGTAAAATAGTCTTCACTCCAATTGAGTGGTCTTCACTGAGCATGGTCTCTATATCAATGTTCAATGGAGGCTTATCATTTTCCTTCTCTACAAGAAGGTCTTCAAATGATATCTTAATCTGATAGTCTTTACACATTGTGCTCCCTACCATGTTCTTCATTTCCTTCTCCACTAGAAGGACTTCCTCACCACAACTTGCCCCAACAAGCAATTGTGATCCAGTATCTACATGACTACATTTGTGTATCCCACTCTCTAAGTGCACAATATTTTCTAGTACCTTGTAAAACTCCTCCTCACTATCCAAATCTTCTAACTCAATCCAACAATATTCATCCTCAGTGGTGTCCCCAAGCTAAGGACCATCCACACCTTAATCAGACTAATCACTATCTAATGGGTATTCAACATAAGCACAACTCGATTCCAATGGTAACTGTCTTTTTCTTCATACCATTCGTTATGAGATTTATTTGCCATTTCCATAACATCTTCTTCCTCCTTAGATGAAGAGTAAGCTTCCGATTCTAAGTAATCCATTTACGCTGCTGGAACTATATGCCTCCTTGCATTCTTTTGAGCTTGCAAGCATTATTCCCATCCTCGCAGAAGTTGCAAAATATCATTCATAGTCACTTCATCTCCTTGTCTTGGAGGAACTCTTCGACTCCTCTCCGATTTTCTTTTGTTCCTTTTGGAAGCTCGGTAGCCTTTCCTTATCTTTGGTCCTCCAATAGTATGCATTTGATCAACCATTGTTTCCTAGCAGAATCCATTGCTCAATGCTACAATCTTACTACTTTTGACACTAAACAACTTCCCAAGACTATACACTGATTCCTCAAACAAGAATGCAAACAAGACTCACACAAGATCAAACTCTATAACTCTGATACCACCTGGCGTAGTAAGGAAAATGAGTTGTACCCAGATCAAATGACGTAAGAAGATAATAGAGAATGGATATTGAATCAACTAGAAATAATTCTAATTTAATAACCAATTCTTCATAATAGCCTAACACACTGGCCTTACCTTAACATGCTTATATCATGCTATGGAAATTATACTAAACAATGGGGATTGATTCCATAACATGAAGTATGTTGAAATTGAACATTACAACTACAGAATGGAAAATAGACTGGCCTTACCTCAATAGGCTTCTATTATATAATAACATTATCTTAAAAAATTTGCAACCCCAAATTCAAAACAAGAGCACCATTTTAATTATTTTCTGGCCTGTATACGACTTGGGTAGCCAAAACTGCCAGGTAACTCTCATACTCTGACTCATGAGAGCTTTCTCAATCCTTGAAACCTATCTCTAGATTGCTTTAGCTCTCCCATTTCTACCAAAATCTCTCCTCCCTTCTACCGAGAACAATTACTCCTTTTATTGATGTGGCTTTCTCTTGATGTCTTGCAGCAAAACCTCTCTCTTCCTTCCCCATAGACATTTTGCTAATTCAAATGAAAAATCCTATGCACCTGTAGTTTTTATTTTTTTCCTCCTCACATCATAGATGATTTTGCCATTCATTATGCTTGCAAACTATTTGACAATGTGCCTGATCAAGTGCCACATTGTGCTGACTCTGTCACCTCTGTTGGTTATATTTTCTTCTCATTTGGAACCATGCCTACTCATGTCGTGTGATGCGTACAGCCACCTTTCTGCTGGCCATTTTGCTCTTTAACATTGTTTGTAAATTATTTGACGAAATGTTGTTTTTCTTATTATTTTATTTTCTCCAATCATATATGGATGTTATTGGCATATCATACCAGGTGAAAAAAATAAATAAACTTCAACAAGATGAAATGATGGATTTCATAGATGCTTCTACATAAGGGATGACAAAGGAAAAAAGATTAAGTTTAGAAGCATAGAGGGAAGTCTCATATTTTTCATTAATAAAATACTTTATATTCAATATGTTTTTTCATTGGTGGCAAGATTTATGAGTGATCCTTCCATTGTGCATTTGAAGGCAGCAAAAACGATATTGAGGTATGTTAAAGGTACTACAAATTTTGGTATTCATTACTGCTCTTCAAAGAAGTTGGAGTTATTTGGATATAGTGATAGTGATTGGGATACTAACATTGATGATATAAAGTCCACAAGTGGAAATTACTTCTCACTAAGTCTAGGCTTGATTACTTAGAGTTCTAGAAAATAAAGTATAGTGGCATTTTCCTCAACGGAGGCTAAGTATATAACACTCAAGCCTTGTGGCTTAAGAAGTCTTAGAGGAGATTGGTCAAAGGCAATGTGGACCTACATTATTTCTTTGTCACAACACAAGTACCATTCACTTGGAACAATATCTTATTCATCATGCTCGATAGAAACACATTAATGTGAATTATAATTTTATTCAAGACATGGTGGAAAGTAACGTAATTGACCTTGGGCATGTTGACACCTAATTTTAATTAGTAGACATATTCAAAAAAGGCATTCCTAAGACTCAATTTCTTATGTTAAGAGAGTCACTTATGAGCTCTCTCATCATCAAGGGAGAGTATGTTGGAAGTTAAAACTGTCCTTGAAGTTTGGTTTATTCTATTATTCTAGTACTAGTGTGTGTATACTTATGTTATTCTAGCAACAACACCCACATCAGCTTCCATGCCCATGATAGCACGTCCTTTGTTGCTATTTTTCTTATTTTGTGTGTGGTGTTTCATTTCCTATTTTCTAAGAAGTGTTATGGTTTAGTGTTTTGGTGTTTCCTATTACCCAATATTCCAAAATTTCTCATTCGAGTGTATATGTTGATTTATTTTTGTCAGAAATTAATTGAAGCTTCAGATTGGTTCCATATTGTATTTGTGTACTATATTGGTGTGACATTAATATTGTAGACTCTATTTTCATCTCTAGTTCAATTGCTCCATTATTGAATTGAGTAAATGTATATTATTTTGTTTTGGCTTTAATTATTTAGGTATACATTGGAGTTAATGATCTCTAGTTCTCATCTATGAATATGAAAATGAATATGGGATACAACCTCCTTGGTAGTATTAAGCATCATAACCTTGGGCTTGGAAAGGTTCACTAACAACTACCTCAAGGTTCAAAAATCTTCCAATGCATCTAATTGACATTGGAGTCTCTCATTCAAGCTAAAAGGATAACATCATCAACAAAAAGAAAAATAGAGTTTGATCTTGTGTGAGTCTTGTTTGCATTCTTGTTTGAGGAATCAGTGTTC
>Ga0181464_1000260_pt1 | contig 20308 bp, 17 predicted proteins | sample InSIn2gowninarea_FD_119074 | JGI IMG/M metagenome (GOLD analysis project Ga0181464, IMG submission 119074) | Clean room microbial communities from NASA Spacecraft Assembly Facility at Jet Propulsion Laboratory, Pasadena, California, USA -... ...
GCACCTAAAGGTGATGGCGGCCTTAACAGTCGAGCCTGCTTACGCATCCTCTCCTCTCCCTTATGGTCGAGCCCCCTAAAGGGTCCTTATCAGTCGAGCACCTAAAGGTCCTTATGGTCGAGCACCTCTCCTCTCCCTTTTGGTCGAGCCCCCTAAAGGGTCCTTACTAGTCGAGCGTGCTTACGCACCCTAAAGGTTAGGGTTTACTTATTGGGTGGGGGGGTTATCAGTCGAGCCTGCTTACGCATCCTTATCAGTCGAGCCCCCTAAAGGGTTAGGGTTTACTTATTGGGTGCCCCCTCTCAAATAAGTAACCAAAGAGCAACTAAAGTTCCTCTTCAATTTACTTATTGGGTGGGGGGGCTTATGGTCGAGCCCCCTAAAGGGTCCTTATCAGTCGAGCCCCCTGTCGGGTCCTTGCACTAGGAAGCGCAAGCCCCTCCGGGACCTTCAAATCAAAGTCTCCTATTAGGGGAAATGAACCTCTAATCTTTTTGATTTGATTCTCCATGTTGTAGATCTGACTAGCTGTAGGTGAGAGCTATAGCGTACAGTAGGTTATGAGCCCCAGTTTGAGGAGGAGGCTAAAGTGTGTGGGGTCAAGCCCCAGTGAGGCTACTAGGAAAGCACTTCTAGGGGCCTAAACGTGGATTCGAAGGGTAAAGCCAAGCGAGTGTATGAGCCTAGGTAATATAGCTATCGCGTAATAGCCCATAGAAGGAGGTAGGGCTTCTCACCTCACCCCAGCCTACTAGCTGTAGGAGAGGGTGAGCTCTAGTTCAGTGAGCTCCCCAGCCCAGTGTGTTTGGCTAAGCCAGTGGATCCAGGCTACATTATCTATGTGAGCATGCATGTTTAGTAGCTCCAGGTGTTGGGCTAAAACCAAGCTTGGCAGCTATGTATTCCCCAGTATAAGAGGTAAGGGGTAAGCGAACTGATGACGAACAACACGATGCGAAAGAACGGTTCGAAGCTTAGCCAACTGATGAAGCGGACCTTTCAAAACCACAAACTGGTGATTATAATGTCCTTTTCTTTGCAAGCTGAACAGAGATATGCCAATGCTGGCCGTGCTCCTGTGTACAGTATTAAGGAAACCATGTGTGGGTGTTTGAACAGGTTTTGATATCTGGCGTATAGAGTGTTATGGGCTAGGTCTGTGGTCTTGGGGTGTGGAATATGTTAAGTTGTATGATGACTTGACTCATTGCTTACTGTGCATAGAGTGCTTCCAGCGTAGAGATATATTTGACCCGGTTGCGGGTGGGATTAATAGGCTTTACCCTTCAGTTCTAAGTCCAACCTCTGCTATAACTTATATATCGCTCAAGGCTGCCCGGCCCAGTCAGATTGAGTTGTGATGTCGCTTGTTGCTTTGATGCTGCTGAGACCACTATAATGAATAGCGATCGTATCATAGATAATGGAATCTGCTGCATCCGCAGATAGTAGTACCTATCCAACTGGTGAAGATGCTTGCTTTGTTGTTACGGGCTTTGGAACTGCTGCTACCTTTGACTCTGCTAGCAAGAGCTGGAAGGGGTGCCCCTTTACTCTTGCAACCCTCTATGCCTTCGCCGGATCATTTACTGTTTCATGGTCAATGGGGTAAACAGACGGATCAATAAGCTCAGATGCAGCTGTTTGCTCTGCTAGTTAGGATGCCTTTCTTTTTGCCTCTGCATGATCAACCTCAATGGGCGGAACGGGGTCAACAACAACTATAGGCTCTGTATATGGATATGAAACTGGGTCAAATGCTCCCACTTGGTAAACTTCAAAGGCTAGGGGTGTTATCTTTCTTTACTCTTGCAATTGGATCTTCAAAAGGAACTATATCTTCACCTGGAACTATATCCGCGGCTGAAGCTGCTTGCTCTGATGGTACTGGGACTGAGAAAAAAGCAGGGTCATCAAGGTCATCAGCTTAGGCATCTGGGTAGATAGCTTGGTGGTAGAGCATGAGTGTGTTTGCTGAGTATCTCCCCGGCTAGCTTAGCTTCTGATGATAGGTATCGACTTATCTGGGATCTGTTGAGTCTGTAACTGCTTTTTCAACCACTGGTAATGCCTATGCCTTCTCTGCTTATGGTTCTTATACTACAGGCTCTGCTCCTGTGCGCCTGGCTTATGCCTTTCCCTCTGTCCCTGTCTCGGGATCATTCACTGATTATGAAACTTACACCATCATAATAACCAATAGCGCAGCCAGCAGAGTAAGAGAAGGTGGCAGAGCAAGCAGGAGGCAGCTGATCTCGTTTACCCACTAGTTGGAATTCTAGCAGATCCATTCATTGAAGATCTAGTTCCAGGCGCGGATACGGATGTTCTTTTTATTAGTTCGGATCTATTGACTTATTCGGATTTGTTGTTGATTCTTATTGACTGTATTAGTTGCTTTCAGAAATACCTGAAAAGGTGAACCCTTACCCTCACTATGTTCGGGTAAGTATCTTCGATCCCTTTCCTTCACGCAGAGCAGGTAAGTCTAAAAGCGCATCTTATCCAATATGTCTCGGTTAGCCCCGGAACCAGGGGTAAGACAGGGGCGGAGCTACGCTTGCTCCCAAACCCAAACACAGGTCATGGCATCTAGCCCTTTTCGCAATCAGGTGTGGGGAAGATGTGTTCCAACCTGAACGTTCCTCCAGTCCAGTGCTTCGCTAGCCGACCTTTCGATCTGAGTCGGTTCCGTCGTTGTCGGTGCTGGCAGAGATCAAATTGACACGACGAGCTAATTCCCCAGTTTAGCTTATGCGTAATGCGAGTAACCTGAGCACCAACCACCAATATTGCGCTTCGATCGTGTTACTCGAGCTGCTCGATTCAGTCTCGATGAAGAGGATAAAGACGCGCTTGCGATTATTAGACGATGCACCATCAAGAGGTGTTGCAATTGGTTCGTGAATAAGTTTGAGGTAAGATTCATCCATCCAGACGATAACCCCGTGAAGTTATCACTATGTAAGTCTTCCACTGCTCACTCTATCCGAACCTACGCCCACGGGTATAAAAATAGGCTACCAATTCCCTTACGGGAGACCTACACATATGAAACCAGCAGCATCTTTCTCTGACCAGCGCTAGCCTATTGTAGCTTGTGTCTCTATAACTTCACCAAAGATAAGGTAGCAGCGGGTTAAGTTGAAGCCCTAAAAGTGACCTTCAAGTTAGTAGAGGTTCTATGGACCGCCCCGGCGTGTCCCCGAGTCCTAGCCTTATAGATACCCCTTGTGTGATGCCCGATGGAAGGCCTTGTAACCTCGATACATAATGTATGAATCAATGCAGTGGATAAACTAAGAGAGAGAAGTAGTGAAAAGAGAAGCTACCATGGCGATATAAACCACCATAGAAGCTACCAGAGCTGCCATCATAAAGAGAGAGATACCCACCGCAGCCATTGTTTATGTATCCCCTTATGTGGTAAAGAGGTTAGCCCCCACACCCATAGCTATGAAAGTAACTAGTAGGGCCTTATGCACATTGCTTCTTGGAACAATCAAATGAAGGGCGGGGAGGTAGCTGTGTTGAAGTTCGAGGGTCGAGGTCTAGATCGAAGTGGAGGAAGCCGTGGTTGGGTCGAGATCGAGGGGTCAAGGGTCTAGGGCAGAGGGTATAGTTCGAGATGGAGGGGGCCCTCTTTAGATGTAAACTCTATCGGGACGGTATATAAATTCAAGTAAAGCTAAGCATCATTTTCATTCTGGTATAGGGCTAAATTTCTAGCTCTTAAGGTGGGCAGGTAGGTTAGGAAACACAGAAGTAAGGGAGAAGGAGAAGGTTGTCTCATGTCATCCCATGCCGGGTCTCTAGTTGTACCTCCTAAGCGCTTCATGACTCCAAGTGGTATAGTCTAGGTCTATAGGTGGATACGTAGTGAGTAAACACATAAGTAAGAGGGGGAAAGGATAAGAAGGGTTTGTTTCATGCGATCCATGCCGGTGCCGGGTCTCTAGTTGTCCCTCTCTCTGAAGTGCTTCATTCAGTAAGGTGTAGGGCTAAAAGGTGCTAGGTGTCTAGGTGGGGCAGGCCGGTAGGTTAGGAAAACAGAAGGTAAGGTATAGAAGGTAAAGAAGGGTTTGTTTCATGCCTGCCATGCCATTCTGCTCGGGTCTATAGCTATACCGTACCTTGCTTGCTTGCCTAATCGCTTTCATTCAGTTGTGGTATAGGGCTAAATGTCTAGCTCTTAAGGTGGGCAGGTAGTAAGTAAACAAATCCCTTATCTCCCCTTTCCTTTCTTCCCTTTCCCTTCTCCTCTCTTCCCCATCGCTTCTCTTTCCTACTCTTTCTCCCCTTGCCCCTCCATCCATGCCCCTCTGATGGAGATGTCACTCGCTTTTAGCTTCGTTCCTCTCCGGCCCTTACCTTTTACCTTTTTACCACTGGCTCTTCTTCCTGATTTCACATTTGTTCCGAAAACCTGAACCGACACGGATCCATTCCCCTTTCTCTCTCTCAGCCTAACTGGATCCACTCCCAAGGACCTTTAGGTGCTCGACCATAAGCCCCCCCACCCAATAAGTAAATTGAAGAGGGAGAGGATGCACTCCACTCCCAAGGGCTTCGCTCTTTCTCTCTCTGAACCGACTGGATCCATTCCCATTGGGTCTACTCCCACCCATTGGGTCTACTCCCACCCATTGGGTCTACTCCCACTGGATCCACTCCCCTTTCTCTCTCTCAGCCTAACTGGATCCATTCCCATTGGGTCTACTCCCGCTGGATCCACTCCCACTCCCACTCGGATCCACTTCCACTCGAGGATGGAGACGGGTCCACTGATCAGGATCCACTCCCAAGGTTTCAAGCCCTCCGGACCTTGGTTGGTTGGGTCTCTGTAGGAGCGGGAATCCTCTCCTCTCGATGGCGGCCTTATCAGTCGAGCCCCCTAAAGGGTCCTCTCCTTAACAGTCGAGCCTGCTTGCGCATTCAATTTACTTATTGGGTGGGGGGGCTTATGGTCGAGCACCTAAAGGTCCTTATCAGTCGAGCCCCCTGTCGGGTTAGGGTTTACTTATTGGGTGCCCCCTCTCAAATAAGTAACCAAAGAGCAACTAAAGTTTAGGGTTTACTTATTGGGTGGGGGGGGTTATCAGTCGAGCCCCCTGTCGGGTCCTTGCTTTCCTAACGTCAAGCAAGCACTACGTTCCTTGCACTAGGAAGCGCAAGCCCCTCCGGGACCTTCCTTTCTAAGATCCTTCTATAGATAGAAGAGATAGTTTACCTTTTCAGAACCATATCTAGGCCTTAGGTGGGTTCAAATCATACTTTCCGGACCTTATAACGAACGAAGGGTTTATCAGGACCCTATAACGAAGAAAGGAAAAAGGCTTCTCCATGCTTAAGGTTTGACCTTTCAGGGCTTATCATTGAGGGTTTAGGGATTTCCCTCCTTCCCTAATAGAAAGCCCTAACATCCGTTTTTCTCAAAATTCCCTTCAATTTCTCACAAGGGGGACTCAAGGAGGGAAAATTATATATATATATATTTCAGCTATAAACGAGCAAAATAAGAAAAGAAATTCCTGTGAAGCCAAACTATAGATGTGTACAATTTCCCCGAAGCTTTTATACAATTATGAACGAGCTGCTTTCAGTACTATCAAGGTCCCCCTTATAAGAGAGCGCTCTTCTGGGCAAACCTTTGGGACATACCCCGTTATACCTGACTTGGGTATGCCTTTCCGTCAGTAGACCCAGCCCCAACCCCTTTGATCTATATAAAGGGTTACCAGACCCTTACCTGAGCTTATTATTTGACCTTTGACTGATGACCTTTATATTACCCTCATTACCGTGGCCTTCCCTGCGCTCACCCTTTTCCTTTCAAAATATCAGGTTTTACCTTTTTGAACCAACCCTTGTCCTTACCATACCATATACTGGCCAGCCAGCAGTATTTATTCAGGACCAATCCGTAGCATAGCTAGTTAAGATAATACCAGAGTTAAGGACCTGGTTTCACCTTATCCCCATAAGGTACCTCTTTCTATCTCAGGGTTTTCCTTCGCTCACTTAACCCTGGCCTAGAAGAAACTACCCCTTCTTACTCAGGGTTTACAGGGGGGCCGGCTGTGTGAAATATAGAAACTTGGCCAGCTGAAGAAATTGAATGCGGCCCCTACTATTATTAATTGGATAAGTTGGGCAATTAGATAGAAAGGGCACCGCAGATAAGAAAGCGCTTTATCCCCCTTATTATTATTTAAGCGGCACCACCTGCCTGTTTTTGGACAGGAGACGAGCTAGAGTTTAGCGCTGTTGGAAATCCATCTATAGATATAGGAGTCTGGCCCCTAATAGCATTTACATATTAGGGATTAGCCGGTATGGAGGAAAAGGGATGAATCGATGAATGAGATAGATAAGGGAAGGTGGAGGAGTATAGCTTGATAGTAGCAGACTTACAAGCGCTCTTCATTACCCTACCCACCTTCAATATATATAGAGCCCTAAACAGGTAGGGAGCGGGTAGAATGAAATAATAGTAAGTGGGGTTGAACCGTAGGAAGAATTCGTAGGTGGTGTGGGATAACCCCGGATCTACCCCCATTCATATGGGTTGGGTAGAAGAACTGGATCTGTCTCACCATCTACTTACAATATCACTGCTAGAGCACATTATTTTCGTATCACCTCTTTGATGGGTATCATCTTTTGCCTCCCTTGATCGGAGATGGAATAGAATACCCAACTAAGAATCTGCCTAACCTCCACCCGCCTTTAGTGAAGAATGGTTAAGGTGGAACACCAAAGTTGATTCGCCTTCAATTGATCCAACTCCTTCGATGACTCTTACTTTCCGGCTTTTTATGATCCTTATCCTTTTTATGATTACCTAACTACCAGTCTTCCAGAGTCAACTTGTGGAACACCTTCTTTTTCAAACCTTCATTCTGACACATGTTTTTCTAATTCGTCACCGAGAGGGCTAGAATCTAGAACCAAGCTTCATTGTGTGCATGAAACTGCTTGCTTTGTTCGGTGGGCAGGAGAATAATGATAGCCGGGCGTAACCATAACTCTAGCTCCCGCGTAAAGTTTATCCACTTTGTTTGTGAAGCTTATTCACTTCAGCAAACGAACCAACAGCAGCCATTGATAGATCATCAAGTTGAGTGGTTTAGGTCAGCATTCTACGCACGAACCCGTCTTTCGCCCTACCCCCCAACCTATGCCCCTACTTATTCGTATAGCCTATTTCTTTACCTATTGAGTTGGATAGCCTTTGACCCTAACCATTAGAGACAGAGAGATAGATGGGCCAAATCCTTCCTAGAGAGTGAATAATGCGTTTTTTCTTGTAGTCTCTTCGCGAGGGAATGTGCCTGTGGTGCCGCGCCAGGGTTGAAAACCTATACCTGGAAGAAATAGCCGTACGTAAGCCAGCCAGTTGAGTGTCAAATTGGGTATATAAAAAAGTGGAGTCGTCTTCTCAGTTCGGGCAGTTGAGTGCTCATAGTTTGGAAAATAAGGACCCGGAGGGCGCTTTCCTGTAATCAGGGAAGGATTCATGATGAACCTGCCTCTACTCCAGATTTGGTGGACAGGGCAATCCCACTTGGTTCTACTTCCCTTGTGCCTGATTGGAATAGTCAGTTGACCCCTTACTCGATCCCGCTCGCTTCTATATCTGCAAGTGGGCAGAGCCTGTACTATTAGCTATTTCCTTTATGAACCCTACAGCTTTTTCTGTGTGCAGGACCCCATTTTGACTGTGACTAGAGAGTGAAACATGGGGTCGGGGTAGATGTATAGGCAGCAGTATGGGGTGGGAGGCGGGAATCTGAGGCGGTGGGTGGGTGGGTAAGGGGTTATAACTGGCTCCATTGGCTCGGCTTTGGGCGGCTCGAGGTACTCCATAATTGGCTACTCTATATAAGTCATTGGCTCTAGCCCAACCCATTATTCCCGGAGGGATAATGAACGAGATTCCCCGAGAACACCCGTTCAAGGAGAACCACCACTTCGTTTGTGACTCGGAAGCTAGCCTTCTTCTATTTATTATGGCTTGACCATTAGAGAGATCTACCGAACTCATAAGCAATGAGACTCAAAAGCTAGGGGGAGGGGCAACACTTAAAGGCTTCTATTGCCCCAATTCGACCAATTGCAATGAAAGTTGGGCCTTTGCACCAACCTTTCATTTGGAGTTAAAGAAGTTTGACTGGCGGGTGGACTAATTACTTACTCTCGTATCGGCCGCAGCTGCTTGTTCGGTTTCCATACCGCGGGGGTGGTCATTTCACTGCAGGAATACGGGTAAGATCAGGTACTGCTACAAAAGATAGATAGGATGGATAACCGATGTGCTAATAAATGCTGTGGAATTACCTACCTATAGATGTAAGCTTTTCATGGGGTTGGGGTTTGATTATTAGAAGGTGGCTGCACGCCTAGTTGCATTGGGTCGGCCTAATGAAATGACTCAGGAATTATTTAGAAACCCTAATTAATATGGGAAACCACAACCAGAAGCCCGCCCGATACTTTGAAAACTCCCCTGAAATCGAGGGTGAGCCATTAGTTGCCGAACTCTCGACCAACGCCTTTTAGTTACTTATTTGAGAGCCCAATAAGTAAATTGAAATTGATTGCTCCTCATTAATTCCTCAGCACGGATGTGATATTGACCTATTGGGTGGGTCTGGGGACAGATGACATGACAGCTACGTAAAGCGAGGCACCGAACCGCTTCCCGTTGTCTCATTCGCGGAGATTAAAGAGTATGTTTGCTATATCCTCTATCCCATGTACGGTCGACCAATCATTGTGGGAGAGAGCCCGAGTTCTTGAAGTTGAGGTCTACAATAATGCATGATCGGATAATGCATCGGGGAAGTAGAGGTGTTGGTTGGGCCTGGTTTGGTCCTCCTTAGGGATGTGAGGTGTGAAAGGAGGGAGATAGGCGAGGGTTCCGTACCGTCCGTAGTAATACCTCCGAATTCTCTCGTAGTCACCGTATTGATTACCATTACCATTTCCCACCATTATATCTGCCCTCCACCCACACCTCAAATGGTTCTCTTTAACCTGAATGGAAAGGTGAAATGGCCTCCGTTTGCGTATATAATGGTTTGTTTGTTCAATCTTCCCCCTACCGGCTTATTAATTTATTGTTTTGTATTCCCATATTTCTTTTACCGTACGCTTCCAGTCTCGTACGCCAATACATACGTATTTATGCCATCAAGGTAGCCAAGTAGTATTCCGGTTATCAAGCCAATACATTCGTCCCTGGCTGGTAATAAAGAGTGCGGGTCTCATTGGCCTGCTGTACGCCAATGAGGGATTCTCTCTCTATGGTCGACTTCTGTACGCCAACGAGGGATTATGCCTATTTAAGGCCATAACTCGGAAAGCCATCGCTGCTCACTACCTAGTAGCGATCGTTGCAACAATCATTCACTTTGAGTTTCCCTATTTACACCTTCACTTTCACTTTTGAGTAGCGATAATTGAATTTATATCACCCGAAGTTACTTGGATCCGCGGGGTGGCTACTTATTGGCTTGGCGGGGCTCACAAGACAGAATTTATGTTTTATGCGATCGGGGCGGAAATAGCTACAGGGGTTCCTCTAGCTCTATAGATGGCTACCTTCTCTTGGACGGAACTCACAGCGGCTAGGGCTTAGGGGACTACCACTAATACATTGACTCTTCTGGCTTCAACCAAGGCTCCACTACTTAGGGCTCTGAATATTGACATTATTATTGAAGGTTTGAACCGCTGGATTATGAATCTGGACAAGATTTGGATGAAAAATGAAATGAAATGAAGTGAAATGAAGGCTCGTGGAGATTGCTACTGGAAGAAGGAATGAAACGAAGCGCGTGAGAGGAGAAAAGAAAACCCGGAAATTGACCCATCTCCCGGTGTAGCTCCGAGCCCGTTGTAAGAGAAGTAGGAAGTCTCAAAGTGAGAGAGTCCTAGGTTGTAATAGTGGTAAAGAGAGTAACCGTCTTCCCTTAAGCCCTAGGGTTTAGAGCCATAAAGATAGCTGTTCCCGCCCCCATCCTGAGAAATGAAATAGAACCCTTTTCGCCTTCTGAAGAGAAGTAAGTGGTTTTCCGTATCTCCATTGCTTGGCGCCGTCTATAGTGAATGGTCTATAGTATAGTGACTGATCTTTCTCATTCCTACGCGAGTGCCTGAACTACACTCATGCACAGAAATAAGAGTCTAGTGGGGCAGGTGATGAATGCTGTCCATAGATAGGCAGATCCTTTACTCAAACCTTCCCTACTCCTTCCATTTAGGTCACTTTACTTAGTTATATCGACGCCTATCAGAATAATGAGTAGTGGTAGGCAGTTGCTCCTCCCTCTATGGATAGATTCCTACTACTCCGAATACCTGCTCCTATCCCCTGGGGGTGGGGATGCATGATTATATAGGTCCTTCCGGTGGAGATCAAGGGAAGGTGAAAAAGCAATCATCACCCTTTCTTTCGATTCCCGTCCTGACTCTATTTGGTCCTGACTACCCTCACCGTCCCATCCTGGATAAGACCTAACCGAACACGCTCTTTCTTTCTTTTCGCCAGGTCTTGCTCAAAGTGGCGCTGTTTCTTCTTCTTTTTTTGTGCGGATGGATTAAAATGATATCCAGTTTCAAGCTGCATCAACCCTGTGTGGCATCCAAGACTTGTCGCATGAGGGGGTTGATTTTGCCCCTATCCAAAGCATAATCTCTGGTGTATAATGACGAAATCTGAGGGGTAGTATGCAAGCGGATCAGAAGGGTTGTGATCAATCCAATCAAGCTCATGGGGTGTCAAACCAAGCTCAAGGTTCGAAGCATGGGTCTAGTTTAAGTGGGGTTGATCGGGGAACACTTATTCTTCATGAGGTACCAGGGTAAAGGGGCAAGCGCTAGCGATAAGGCATTGTGATCTCTCCGCGATACGCTCCTTCCTCCTCATGAGGCAAGCAATAGTATAAGGGGCAAGTGTCGATCTTTCGAACTAAGCTCATTTGGGTATATGTGTAGTCCAGTTTCATTGGGTTAATTGCAAGGGTAACGACTAAGTATAGCGGTAGTGAAAAAAGCGATAGCAATAAGGGGAAGGCAGTGTCGATCAATCCATCCCTCCTTCCTAGCGGTAGCGTCCATGGCCCTCCTTCTTCTTTTTTCTTCTTTGTTTTTGTCTTCTTACTAGCGGTACGTCCATCCATCGTCCTTAGCGGTAGCGTCCATCGTGCGTCCTAGCAGCGCTCAATCATAATAAAAAAACCAAGGTCCGGAGGGTCTTGCGCTTCCGAGTGCAAGGACCCGACAGGGGGCTCGACTGATAAGGACCTTTAGGTGCTCGACTGATAAGGACCTTTAGGTGCTCGACCATAAGGATGCGTTAGCATGCTCGACTGTTTTGGTTACTTATTTGAGAGGGGCAATAAGTAAACCCTAACCTTTAGGTGCTCGACTGTTAAGGCCGCCATCGAGAGGAGAGGAGAGGAAGTTGGACTGCTCTTTTGAGCGGCTATAGTAAGAACAACTATGCATAGGATGCCCGTGGTTAATGAATTGAGAGGAGGGGAAAGACAGGATGTATTCCGACGAAAAATGGCTTTGGATTGGAGGACTATAATGAGGAGGACGACAGATCGAAGATCGGGAAGCAGGGGAGCTTCAGCCAGACCGGTTCGAATCCGGCCGATCTTGACTTGAGGAAAGAAGGAAAGCATAATGACATATATAATGAGATATCTCTTTGTATACGATATTCTGGATTGACTTGATTTCTTCCCCTCAAAGAGCTCTGCGAAAGTAAGGTCCTTTACCAAAATGAGTTAGAGTTCGGGAAGATAAGGCACTTTTCTTCCTTCCCCTCAAGAGAGTTCGGGAATCTATTGAAGTTTGAGGATAAGAAAGTCGTATCCTGCCCTTCTTTAGAAGGGAAAGGTACTATGGTCTATTCTTTTTCTCTGGCCCCGGTTGGCTTTGAGTTCAAAATAAGTATAGGGTCCTTCTCGGTAAACCAACCCAGCCCCAGGCCCAGCCCCAGGCCCAGACCCAGGCCCAGGCCCAGAGTCCAGGCCAGAGTCATAAGTGGTGGTGGTCCATTCTTCCTTCCTGGTCAACCCAGCTGGGATCAGCGAAGTCAACCCTCCATATCTCCCTTCGCATATCTATCTCTATCTCTGGAGAAACACACACATATATGGATAAGGAATGGGTTCTCTCGCTAACGCTCACCTTCCTTTCCGGAATGGTAATCCAGAGAAGTCAACCCTCCATATCTATATCCCTTCCAACAAATATCTATCTCTATCTCTCTCTCGACATTCTATCTCCAGCAAGCTCCAAGGCAAGCGTTACGGCCTGACGAGGTATTGAATCTCCTAGCAGGGGGAAGTACCTCCGGGGAAAGTACCGTCACCTTCCTGGCTGGCAGGTAAGGTCCTGGCTGGCAGGTCCTGGTCAACCCACCCAGTAAGGTCTTGGCGAAGGTAAGGTCCTGGTCTTACTGGTCCTGATCTTAGGTAAGGTCTTGAAAGAAAGGGAAACCCTTCAAGAAGGTAAGGTGAATACCTTACTGGCTGGCAAGCAGGCTGGTAAGTACAAGAACACCCGACCATACGCTCGCTATAGATCAGGTTCCATCCGCTATCTATAGAAAAGTAAGGTTCCATCCGCTATCTATATATAAAGAACGTTTGGTGAATACTTCGTTACAGTTACCACCTTCTGTGAAAAGAAAAGAATAAAGAAGTTAGAAGAGATTCAGATATCACCCATGGAAAAAAGGATAGAGGGGAACCTGGGTGGGGATAGAGGGACTTTCACCCTCACGGTATATAAAGCCAACGGATTTTCCTCTCCTTATCAGTCGAGCCCTGTCGGACCTCTCCCGTTGGTCGAGCCCCTACCGGTCCTCTCCTTATCAGTCGAGCCCTGTCGGACCTCTCCCGGTGGTCGAGCCATGCTTCGCATCCTCTCCATTATTGAGAGTAGGAATAGCTAGTCTTTTTGATTTCCTCTCCTCTCCTCTCCTCTCGATGGCGGCCTTAACAGTCGAGCACCTAAAGGTCCTTATGGTCGAGCCCCCTAAAGGGTCCTTATCAGTCGAGCCCCCTAAAGGGTCCTCTCGATGGCGGCCTTATCAGTCGAGCACCTAAAGGTTAGGGTTTACTTATTGCCCCTCAAATAAGTAACCAAAACAGTCGAGCCTGCTTGCGCATTCAATTTACTTATTGGGTGGGGGGGCTTATGGTCGAGCACCTAAAGGTCCTTATGGTCGAGCCCCCTAAAGGGTCCTTATCAGTCGAGCCCCCTAAAGGGTGATGGCGGCCTTATCAGTCGAGCCTGCTTGCGCATCCTGGACAGTCGAGTGTGCTAACGCACCCTCACCATATGAATAGTGAGTGACCCCTAAAGAATATAGGGTGAGGTAACGAACGCTCGACCCCCGGGAGAGGGCCCTCACCCATATGATGGATGAGCGAGAAATCCCTCACCATATGAATAGTGAGTGACTCCGTCCCTCTATTTTAGGAAAATAGAGCGAGAAATCCCTCACCATATGAATAGTGAGTGACTCCGTCCCTCTATTTTAGGAAAATAGAGCGAGAAATCCCTTGCCCCTCCTATTTATTCTCTGGCGGCTTCGCACCTTCATTTGTACGTGTTCCTACTGCTTATGTTCCGGCATAAGCGATTATTCCAATAAGTAGTGTTTTGGGATCTGCACATGTTCCAAGTTATGTTGTTCCGGCATCTGATGGAGTTCCAATAAGTGCTGTTCCGCCAATAGCTATAGTTCTTACTTGCGATGTTCCGATATTCCATGTAGTTCCCACTTGTGTTAATAAGGGTGTTCCGACGAGTTCAAGTGTTCCAACGCCACTCAAGTTGGTAAGATTGGTTTCACCAACAACTGCCCCATCTTATTTATAGTCGTTCCGATTCGTTCCAATCTTCCCCACTGTCAGTATTCTGCTCCACTTCAATCCTAGTCACTGTAAGGTCCGTGGATCCCGTAGCCAGTCAGACCGCAGGCATTAAGCTTCAAGGCGCATCGATCCGGTGTCACGCTAAAAGCTAGGTCTTGCTAACGCATAAGGAATATATGGTACTGGCATGGATTCTTGTCATTATTTGTATAGTCATAACCATATCTTCAGGAGTCATTCCCCTAGTCATTCCAGGCCATTCCGCATGTAAAAGCCAGCATCAGTATATTAAGCCGTTGAAGCAGCAAAGGCACCATCTATAGCAGTTTCCCCAGTTCCATACGTTGCATACCCTCCATCTCTAGATCCAACACCAGTAGCTTCCCAGCAGTAGGGTCAGTAGCATAACCAGTGGTTTACCCATAAGCAGCCGTTGATGCAGTCGTTGATTCCGTAGTTGAAGTAGTTGAATAAACAACAGAAGCAAGAGTAGCAGATTGAGCAGTAGATTCAGAAGTAGATTCTGTCGATTAAGCAGTTGATCCAGTAGAGACAAAGGCTCATCTAGGAAAGACAGATGCAAAGGCTACAGTACCTAAAGCTAAGCAGGAGCAGTAGAAGAACCACCATCAGCAGAAGCAAAGGTAGATATAGTTCCAGGTCCAGCAGCACCCGTAGCAGCTTCTGTCGATCCAGCAAGTTCTTCTGTTGGCTCAGCATCAGTTTCTCCAGCAGCAGAGTAAGCAGAGCCAAGTCCAGATACCGTTGACTCAGCAGCAGCTGATTTAGCTATTTCTTTTCATCTTTCTCTCACTCCCTTACATCGATATTTCCCTTTCCATTCTTCCTTCACCCTCTATCCAATCTTTCCAATCCTAATCATTCCGATTTCCTCAATTTCAATAACTTCCATTTATCCATTTCATCCATTCACTTGTCCTTGAGATGGGGATCTCCTAGCTAGCCTTCGCCTACTTCGCCGAGAGTAAGGAGAACTAAGTTCCCCTGTTTGGTTGGGTTGGGACATTTCCAAAACCTCACCCCCCATTATAATAGTAGGGCCTCAGGCGAGTCCCTCCGGGCCTTGTCATTTTGCTTTTTGCTATCCAATCGGATTCCGTCGGTGCATCTATAGCTAAGCAAGCCAGCCTTTATCGAGTGCAGTATCGATAGTGCTCACTCTCCCCGGTGCGAGCGCAGGGTCGACTACCTAGCTTGACTGACTTGACGGAGCATAAGTAACACTCTTCCCAATGAATCAATGAGCATAGGCAGCCGTCACGCCTAGCCTATAATCACTTGCCATCTATAAGCAAGCTACGAGGTGCTCTATATTTATTAGCGAGCGGAAACCACTTACAAACTTCTATAAACAAGCAAGCGACATCGAACGAACAAGCGGATGGGAAGGAAGAATCATCGGCCAAGCCGGGTAAGGAGGAACGGCAGGAACACGCGGGGAAGAGGTCTAGACAGCTCTCCGATAGATCATGACATCTCCTCAGCTTGCAGAGCACCCCCAAATACGACTCCAGAAAAGAATCCATGCTAAAGAGCGAGAAAGAATAAGCATACCTGCTGGAATAAAAGAATCCATGCTAAAGGCAGTGTCCTAGCCCACACCTCATCTTGCAACGACTCTGCCTCCTACCGTCGGCAGGGAATTACACTCTGAGATTCCTTTGAAGATCCAGAGATCCCCATGCTTTGTTCTATCAGAGAGTTCGAGTGGTCTCCGACAGACAGTAACTCCGAGTACAATCCCCTAACTCTGGTCCATATGGGTGGTACGTGTGAGTCATCTATCATTCTGAGGCGTTTATCGCTGCTTCTCTGGATAGGATGGATGGGATCGTTGGATTGAACCAATGGGATGAATTAGATCGCTGGCTTTTTGAGCTGGCTTTGAATTCGTTAAGGCATTGATTGGCCAATCGTTACTTGCATCGCTCGTTACTGGCAGGCGCTGGTCCAAGAAACAAACAGGCTGGGGCTGGTCAAATCTGGCTGGATGGGTCTCTCTTGCAAACTGGAGACAATGAACTTGACGGCGGGCTTGCCGCTGGCTAAATTGATGGCGGCGGGCGGCTGCTGGCTAGATGGCGGCTAGGGGGTGGGCAGAAGAATGATTGCTGGCTTACCTAGCTGGGATGAATTAGATCGCTGGCTTCGGATTGCTTGCTTTGCTGCTGGACCTGGAACAGGTACTCCAACTAGTTATGCTACTTATGCTGGATAAGCTAGATCTTATGCTTAATCGACATCAACAGCTGCATTCCAACTGGTTCTTAAGCTACTGGATATGGATCTCACTATGGAGATGGGTATGGATCTTGATCTGGTTAAGATGCTTAAACGTGCGCTTAAACCTATATATACTTATGGATCATATACATAAACAGCTTCTGCTGGTATTGCTGCTAGGTCAACGACTGGATCTACTGGATAAAGCTAAGCAACTGGATAACCCACTGGATCTACTTGTGCTTCACCGACTGCTTAATTGACTGAACCTTGAAAGGGGCTTCATCGATCTCTGCGTATTATGCTCTGCGTATTATGCTGCTGTTCACCTTACGTCCAACGTTCAACCTACAGTTATCATCACATCCAGTTGGTCACAACACAACACTGTTACGCCTCCAGTCCACACAGTGAAATCGCATACCCGAAATGCTTAGATCGACCTTGCGACCTCCCCCCCTGAGAGAGAACTTCAGCGATCTTACTGCTGCCTTCGACCTGATCGAGACTTCGATTTATGATATCCGGATCTAGATTTATACCCGGATGGATCTCTCTTACCTGGATCTAGCCACCTGAGATCGAAGATCTTTATACCCGGCTGGACGTATCTAGATTTATACCCGTTTCTCTATCTCTCCCTCCTAATCTTAGATTGACCTCCTAAACCTTTTCACCTCACAAAACAGACCACCCATTGCACTCATCGTGAAGCATAGAAACCGTACCACAGTGAACCACAGTTAGTTACACCTGATGCAGTTCCACACCTAACTGCTTGCTGATCAATTGAACTTGCTGCTTGCCGAAGGTGGTATCTCGCCTTATCGATCTTGCTATCCCTGGAGATGAAGATGAGCTTGCCTGTGCTACGGGTTTTCACTGTGGTGTCACGATGGGGGCCTTCTCCTGTCAACCAGTCAGTGGTGGGGCCTTTTATCCCTATGGGTATGATATTGAACGGGGTATGATATTGAACGGGGTCTGGATTGAACGGGTCCTTCTCTCTCTCTCATCTGGTGGTAACACGGGGAACATAATCTCTCGCATATGGTGGGTCGACGAATGGGTGTGCTGGGTGGGCTATTTTTTGTGACCAATCTAGTGATCAAGAAACAATAGCAACTATAATTGATTCGAGCAAGTAAGCAGCATCTATCACTCATAAACACATAGAAGCTCTGGGTGTATCGACGTATGTAACGATCGTCGTCATTGCATCCAGTCTCGATGTAGGAACCTATTGTTCCGTAGGGGTAAGCTCCGTCCCGGGGTATGTGGGAAATATCCTTTCCATTGATGGGTAACATCTTGATTGTCTGGGAGCTTGGGGAACATATCTTTTCTCGTCCGGTGGAAACTTGACATATCTTCTCTCGTCTGGTGGTAACGTGTGGTCCTTTCTTCTCTTCTCAGCCAGTGATGGGGTCCTTCTCCTCTCCAGTGATGGGGTCCCTCTCTCCTCTGGGGGTAAGTACATATCTTCTCCCGTCTGGTGGAAACATGGGAACATAATCAATATCGTTCGGCGTATCAATGGTGAAATGGGTGTATGGTATAGCTCATCGTAATGAGTGTGATGTTCATAGCTAAAAGGGAGGTGTGTTATGCTATAGCTAAAAGGGAGGTGTGTGACTCACTCACAGTGTTGACCCCATACCATGTGGTTTTTTTGTGGCAGGTATCCAGTGATGGGGAACTCCTCTAATAGTCTGGGGTTAAGTACTTCTCTCGCGTATGGTGGGTGGATGACTCATATCCTATCCCCTGGCCGCACCTTCCTTCCGGCCAGCAGCATCAGCAGAATAGTCCGTTATCTATCCGTGCCAAGTTGGTGGGTGAACTCAATCAATCTCTCTCATAGTCTGTCAGTAAAATGTATCGATCAATATGCTCATATGTAAACAACATGGCTCAATCCAATGTATTCCGGTGGGAACTTGGGGGACTGCTCCTTCTATCTCGGCCATGGATGGGGAACTTCTTTCTTGTTTGTTGTTGTGAACTTGGCTCAATCCCTCTAATCTGTTGAGAACATGGGAAACTTCTCTTTCTTTCGGGTATGTAGGAACAAAGGACCCCCAGCAGAAATAAGTTGAGACAAGCTGTTAACATATGCGATATAAATATGTAAACCAAGTTTACAACATACGCGATAAAGAGTGAGGTTACCCATCGTTACTACCCCGAGAGATAGGAGATTTCCCCCCATGTGCCATACGAATGAGAGAATGGCTAGACGTGTTGCTAGAGTGAGTTACCTAGAACGTGGGTGGGGCAAGGGGTGAATAACATGGATGGAGTGCTGTTTTCATCTATGTGCCCGGCCGGGTCGAGGCTATGTGCGGTGAATGGCTGGCTTAGTGCAGTCTGTGAGTGGCTTCTCTGAAGGGCTTCTGTGAACGGATTCTCTGAATGGCTTCGTGCAGCGAATGAATGGTTGGTTTCTTTCTTTAGAATGGATTTTTCTATGTGCTGTGAATGAACAGCTTATGTTAACCTTCTCCATGTGAACGGCTTTCTGTTTGCTGTGATGTGAACGGCTTCTATGTGAACGGCTTCTATGTGCTGTCAATGGCACGTGAGTTTCCCCCATGTTCCCAACAGACAACGAGAGAAGAAATGGCCCTCCACCCAACAGATGAAAGAGAAGGACCTGTTCAATCATAATTGCCCGTTCAATAACACGCCATACCCAAGAAAAAAGGAAAACATAAACATTGCTTACGTATACGGAACACGGGTTCCTACCTCGAATGGAAGGAATAATCACGAAGCGCGGTATATATGAGGATTCGCAATTTGATATATCATACGCCATTCATAGCCAACCACCAGTCATAGTCAGTCTCATTGCCAGAAGGTCTAGCCATAGGATCAGTGCCAGTGGGTCAGCCGATAGTTGATCATCGCCAGTCAGAGCCAGGAGGTCATTGACAGCCGGTCAGTGCCAGAAGGTCAGCTGATAAGAAATCCTCTCCCGTTGCCCCTCTCAAATAAGTAACTAAAGGGCGATGGCGGCCTTAACAGTCGAGCGTTCGTTACCTCACCCTGCCGGGGGCATGATGGCGTTGGTCGAGCGTGCTCCGCATCCTCTCCCCAAAGCAATAAAGTTGGGGCAACTCTTTTGGTAGTTCACCTCGTTCTCGGCCAGCATCTATTCATGATCGAGATTGAGGGGTCCTTTGCAAGTTCTCCTTGCCGTAACAACTTGCCTGGGGGTTAAGCCTATCTATAGTTTCACTACTCGACCTATCCGATGGCTATAGATTGTCCTCAACTTCACCGTCTTGGCTGGCCTAACTTCCATCCGGGGGTGAAGTCTAATATCGTTTTTGCTTACAAAATGCAATATTACGAAGTTTTTTTATTAGGTTGGGGCGGTAGATAGAATAAATGAATGCACGTGTTGGCCGTAGATGCCCTAGCTAAAAGTGACTCGCCCGACCTAAGTTGCTCACCTCACCTCCGTGGGCTATGGCTGGTTCAAGAAGGCAAGGACTATGCAAGTTTGGCAAAAGGGTTATAAGAGAGAAAAGCTCTAAAAGGGAATAGTTTCTATAGAAAAAATCCAGTTTCCTGTGCCGAGGATCTGCCTCGAACACTCCAAAATGTAATTTTTTTCATACAAAAACCGATGACGGCCCTTGTACCTCGGTTGAGCGGGCTCCGCCCCAATAATGAAGACCCGTTCGGTGCTCTCCTTTGTTAGAAGGATATCAATTTTTTGAAATATGTTGTAAGCGAACTTGTTACCTTTTACGATTCCGATCCGGGTATGCCAGGGAATATGGGGCATATCAAGAGCTGTAGCGATTCTTTTTTACTTGGGAAGCGCCATCAATCATTCCAAACAAGGGGGCCATTTATCAGTCCTTCCTCCCAGCATTCTTCCTTCCAACCACTCAAGTAGGCAAGCGTTAGTGAGAAATCACCACCAACAATTCCGGCAAGCGGTGGTAATTCGGACCTGAAAGCGGGATACTGGGGCTTATCCATTCTAGGGTTTTTTCATTCTCTCTCGTCGTCAGTGCGGCGACCACCAACACACTTGTAATACATGTCCTGTGTGGTGGCTTGCTTGATAGACGTGTCCTGGGCAGGCGGACTGAAAGCGGACTGATGTGGAAAGCGTATTGAACGTAAAGCGGTAATGGGTA
>Ga0181464_1000266_pt1 | contig 20142 bp, 16 predicted proteins | sample InSIn2gowninarea_FD_119074 | JGI IMG/M metagenome (GOLD analysis project Ga0181464, IMG submission 119074) | Clean room microbial communities from NASA Spacecraft Assembly Facility at Jet Propulsion Laboratory, Pasadena, California, USA -... ...
CATCGACTACAATGTCATCTCAAGATGGTACAGTCCGAAGGATCGTTGTGTATTCAGTCGACTTCTGTGCGAAGATTTCATCTGGATGTTATGCCGACATTGGGTGGTCGGGATGGTATTTCGCCCTCGTCACTACTGCGCATCAAAGAAGAAACAGCCGGAGCCATTGAAGCATCTGATCTGATGGCTTTGACTTTCAATCATGCAGTTCTTGGAGGTCTTGACTCCTTCCCCCGCATACTGCATCCCACTGCGGAAAGCACGACGACTCGAAACAACACCCATCCATATATGGTCACGTTTTACAGTCACCAGTTCCTCAGTGTCGACGGGTATGAAAAGCTCCCCAAAGCGGTACGAGGTTTAGCTTACCTATTTCGAGGCAAAGCAGATAGAGATCTGTTCAGAGAAAAAGTATTCGGCAAAAAGCTTCTGGCAAGCGTGGGAATTGCGACAATACAACTCGACAGAAAGGGCCAGATGAAGCCTTGTGGAACACAAGCCATGTCGCTATGGCTAGGGACCAAACCCGACACGGCTCAGCCAACAGACCGACCACCTGTATCAGAGCTGCTTACTGTTACTGTTCAATGTAACTCGCGCGGCAAGCAGACTGAACCTGACTGTGCAATCGAAATGGCTGTGCTCAAGGCACGTAATGTTGACAATGTCCGGAACAAAGTGGGTAAGGAGCTCGAGCTCGAAGTTCGGCCGTTGATCGACAAGACTGAGGACGACGAGACTACGATGGCGGGTGGCGTACTTTCGAGCGACGCTAGTGTCTTGAGCAGTTCGAGTGAGCGGTCCTACAGCATTGGAAGCAACAAATCGTCGACCTTTTTCAAGAGACGAACGTCGTCAGTGACATCAGTGACAACGCTAAAGCCTGTTCCTTCATTTCATTGTTTCATCAAATTTACTGAGAGCTCCGATGATTATATTCACGCAAAAAGGAGGTTTGTGGATGCATTAAAAGCGAACTTATCCAAGTAATAGCGATTTTAGATCGGATCCAGCTGGTGTACAGAACGATAGACAGACAAGATACCCTATTAGCAATGGCTTAGACTTTAATGCCAAATTCATGCTCTCACGAGTGAGAGAGTAATTTCCATAAAATCCCGTCTGAATTCAACTTGTTGCAAAATGCGTGATTATTGGCAATGACTCGGTTCATCAAAGCGGTCTTGTCTTGTGTGCTATTTGCGATTGGAGAAGCACAACTGCTGAGGCCACCTTGATTCTAAGATGTTTCCTATCAGCTGCCAACAAGCGATGGCCAATCTTGTCCAGACGTACTACCTCATCGATATCGGTTTGGCGCATCAACGGCAAATTACACAGGCTCCTGCATATGGACCCAGTACTATAACTTGACCAGTCCTGACCTGTAGGAAAGGTGCACCAGTGTAGAAGGAGGTAGCTGAGGAGGATGTTAGGCGGTAAATAAGAATCGTAGAACCAGCCACATATGCTTGGCGCGGGCTGAGGTAGGCATTGAGATCTTTAGGAAGCCGTGTATACGCCTACCCCTACTCAGCACTTGAAGTTGTGCTACCGATACTGCAAGATACTCATATACCCAGGTAGTTGTCAACGTCTAGCGTACCTGCCAAGCACGGCTCCACCATCGCTACTGCTGCCCAACCAGATTACGTCTACATCATTTTGATTGGTTCGGGGAAGCATCTGAGGTAGAAGATGATTGCATTTCCGCCTCTGCACGCGACAAACTCGTACATCACCAATACTCGAAAACATTGTTTCTAATTGCATTTCAACCAACAAGTCCAGTGTCGAGAATAAATACATCGCTGCTATCAAGACCACATAGCAAGTTGCTCAACGACCAGGCAAGATGATCGACGATCAAGATGAAGCACTCGACGTCGTCCCCGAAGCTGTACAAACATCTCGTGCAACGAGTTCACCTACCGCCGGTATGAGACAGCGTGGTTCTGGACGTGCAGCCACCTTTGCCGAGCCCGAATCTCGCTTTGCGAGACGGAATAGTTCCTTTATGTCAGAAACCTTGTCAGACTCACGTCGTTCAATCAAGTCATCCACAGACGACTTGTTCTTACCTCGTGCATCAAACGTCGAGGATATACATGCCGCGTCATCACACTGGCATTCCTTGCCGCTTGGTCTAGCTCTTCTTCCAGCTGTAGGCGGTCTCTTCTTCCAAAACGGAAGTGCTTTCATCACAGATATTTCTCTGCTTTGCCTCGCCGCATTATTCTTGAACTGGGCTGTGCGCCTACCCTGGTATGTTTCAACCTATCCGAAAATCTGGATTGTGCTGATCAAATGCCAGGGAGTGGTACCACTCAGCTCAAGCTGTTACAACAGAAATCGAAGCAGAGGTTGAATCTCAATCTCTTGATTCCGCCATCGATGACGACAATTCCGAAGAGAGCACCTCACAATCACCACCGCCTTCGAAATCTGCGAATGCGCGGGCCAAACTGTCGGCTCGTGGCCAATCTGCTGCATCTGAACTACGAATACATGAATTGCTTGCTCTATTCGCCTGCTTTCTCTGTCCTGCCTTGGGTGCCTGGCTTCTTCACGCTCTACGCGCACAGCTCTCACGCCCTTCCGAAGGGCTAGTCTCCGACTACAATCTCACCATTTTCCTCCTTGCATCCGAAGTCCGCCCTCTCGCACATCTACTCAAAATGGTTCAACGTCGAACATTATTCTTGCAGCGTACCGTCAGCACCTCAGCAGCATTGAAAAACAAAACCGGCTCCAACGACTCGAAAGCAATCGGCACACTAACACAACGTCTTGCAGAAATTGAAGCACAGATCGCAGGCTCCGTCCTCCTACCCACTTCATCACATCCGGCCTCCCCATCAGCAGACGAACTCAGCAACGGAAAACCCAACCCTCAAACCATTCAACCAGCATCAATAGACGACGTAGTCAAACACGCCTCAGACCAAGCCTCCACCGAACTCCGCCGCACCTTCCAACCCGACCTCGATGCCCTAAACCGCGCAATGCGCCGCTACGAAAAACGCTCCACCGTCTCAACCATCCAAGTCGAAACCCGCCTCCAAGACCTCGAGTCCAAGATCCAAGACGTCGTGGTCTTAGCAGCCGCCGCACAACGCAATGTCGACAGGAAATACGGACAGTATGCGCCTGTGCTACTGGATTGGATGTCGATGTGTGTTGTTGCGCCGATATTATGGGGTGGCTGGGTTGTGAGCTTACCAGGACGAATGGTTGGAATGGTTTCGGGGTGGGTGAGGGCGAAACTTGGGTTTGCGACAGCGGATAGTAAGGGGGTTAGTAGAGGCGGGAAGGATGGGAGGGGTGAGAGGGTGGCGGTGGTAGGTGCTGTGCAGGGTGGGCGGCAGAGGAGTCGGGAGAAGAAGGGGAAGGTGTGATTTTGAAACAGCAAACGCCTGGCCAAGTTTCGACTCGCTGGGTAGAGTCTAAAAGTCGCTTTAAAGTAATATGGACTACTCGTGCTCTTTGGCATGTGTATACCTACCGCCGTATAAAAGAACTAATGAATTCAAAGCGCTAGCAACAGAAGCTGCATAACAACACATTCGAGGACCACACCAGTATGCGACTTTATATAAATACAGCCTTCCCCTACCGAAATGAAAAATGAAAACCGAATGCCATTGAACTTGTCCTATTATTCCGGGCGAATCAGAACGCACAGCGTATAAAGTATAAAGTATAATAAATAGTCACTTCCTGATCCCTTTGCTTGATAGGTACATAACCACATACATACATACCTATAGTAACCTCGAATACCCTTGTTGCAACCTGCGCCGGATTCCTGTCCTGCGTGGTTAGTTTAGAATCTTGCAAAGGAAGTCAAGTGAGCTGAAGGTGTTGGTTGTACGCTATGATATGTCTTATCTCTGAAATACTTGACCTTTCGAGGTTTCATGTAGAAGGGCGCTGTGCTTGTTATATGTGTAGGTTCGCATTTCTACTTGGTGTACATATCTGTCTATCTGCAGGTATCTAGGTATGTAGGTATCACCGTACACAATCATTCTCATCCCCCCACTACTGCACTGCATTTCAATCTTCTCAACCCCCTAAATATAGACGCAATACCTATTCTTCAGTAACAAACCCTCAAGCACCCCAAAACATCCCCCACACCAACCTTCACAAACCCCTGCGAAACATCATCCATTCCGATGCCCAGAATAATTTCATCGTCTAGTGTACCTGTTCCGAGATCGATATCATCGTCGTCATCGAGGTTTGCGTTCGAGGATTGTGGTTGTGGTTGGAAGGACCAGGATAGGGAAGGGGTGTATGTGAAATAGACTGGACTACGGGCTTTGGGGTTTGAATGTGGTATTGGGGTTTTTGATGGGGGTCCTCCTTGATGTCCTCCAAAGGAGTCAATTGTGGTGTGGTCGTCAGGACTTCGTTTGTGCTTTGCTGGCTGTGGTGTGTTTTCATCTGCTTCGGCGGGGTATGGGTGGTTTTGCGATGTGGAATTGGTATACCTCTCCTTGGGTATGATATTGTAGTCGATGTGACTCTTCTTCTTCTTCCCGGAATCAGCGGCCACATCCGTTGCATTCATATGCCATCCAACGTCCTGCTCCCACGACCACGGTCTCGCTCTCTCATCTCCGAACAAGATAGGATGAGCACTCACACCGAGGATACGAAACGGTCTCCTCGCATCCCAGACAAGAAAATATCGCTCATATCGCATCGGCAGACTCCATGCATTACTAAATTTTTTGTGGATGACGCTGAAGTGTACTATCATGCCTTCACGCAGTAGTAGTCTTTCGTATGTATTCCAGGAGTTTGCGTTCTTCTCAGCATCTGCGATGTTCTTGCTGGCTGGAGAGGCGTCGGCGGAGTTTGTATCAGATAGACAGCTTCGCTGCTTGAGTTGCTGACGCGTACATAGAATGAGCCGGAGGGAGTTCGAGCCTTGATGCCAGTGGCCGCTGTTGTTCAGGCTGTCGTGGAGATATGTCCATGAGTGGTAATCGAAACAGGGAGGTTCGGTTGGGGAGGTCAGATTTGTTGTGGTGTAGGCTTGGGTGTTAAGGATCTGTGCTATTGTGCGACCACCTTCGATGGTGATATTCTGCACAATGTTCGCCTCGATGGATAAACTCGGTGTTGGCTCTAGTGTAGTTGAGGACTTTGTGTCTGATCGGTCGGAGGCGTCTCCTTCACCGAGGTCTGAATATTGACTTGTCGTTTCAGCAGGGTCGGTCAGCCAACTCCTGAACATCGTAGGGTCTGCTGCTGTGGTAACGTTCTCGCGCTTGCGATGACTTGTGTCTGGAAATACATCAACTGAGCTTGGGGTTGACGTGTTTGTCCTTATGACTCGATTGTTCCCTGCGACAAGCTCATCAGAAGCATTGCGGTGATTGTTGGCAGATACCACTTCGCTAACGTCTCCAATTTTATCACCTCCACCGGATTGTACAACACTACCCACCATATCATACTGCACCCATATCTCGTCCTCGTTTGGGAAGAACAACACCCAGTTCTTCTCCACTTCGCTTCTGCTAGACCTAGGGTTTCTCGTAATCTCAGTCAGATACTGGTATCGCTTTGGCGGTTCCAACCAACTCAAGTCGACAGCCTTCTTTTTGCCATGGTTGTCATGTCCTCTATTCAATTTGCTGGCCACGTCTTCGGTATCATCATGTCTTTTGCTCTTGCTACTTCTTTTCAATATTTCGTCCAATCTCGGCCAAACACTCCTCAGATCAACAATCCACAACCCTGCACAACCATAAGCACTCCCACTATTGACTTCTACCAACACCTCGCCTTTCCGTCCTGTCCAGAACATTCTCGGATCATGGAATCCTGGAATGTCCGGGAAAGTCCGCCATGCGCCAGTACATTTCTTCGCCGGTGTTGGTGGAATATTCAGTTTCTCGGGCGTTGTCACACATCTCAGGCCCCCTCCCCTCCCTAACAGATCTAGATCAGATTCATCGCAAATTCGAGAGGAAGTTGATCGAAAAGATGCCGAGGAAGGCGAGCAGATATCAGCGAAGCAGATGTGGGATTCTTGGTGCAGGCCTGCGGTGACAAGGCGTGTGAGGAGGACATAGGGGTATGGTGTCAGGGCCTTGTAAATGTGGGATGGGAGAGGAATGATGGTGGGGTTGAAGTAGCGGTTTGTTTTGAATTCTTCAGTACTTTCATCCTTGTTCGGGGAGATAGGAACCATAGAAATTCCTAGCATATGAGTGTTTGGAAGACGAATGTGCTTGGTGTGAGGGTTCAGATGATCGTGACATGGTGAAAATAGACGAGGAACATAAGGGTTTGGATGTGAAAGAGGAATCGAGCTGTGGTAGTCTCTGATAAATCTTTGTTCAAGCGATAGACCTATATCGTAATCGGTAGTGAAATTGAATTCCACTGGCTTCCCATACGAGGATCGCAGTAGTGTTCGGAGGATAGTTTGGGTCGATGTTGACTCCTTGACTTCGATGAGTATTCGAGCGATGACAATGATAGCCAAAAAGACGACTATTGGAAATACTACCTTTCGTAATAATGGTAGCGAGAACATTTTGGTGGTGCCAGTCGAGTTCATGAATGCGCTCAAAGAGAAATGAAAGGAGTGATGACAAAATGTTGAGCTGACGGTAATGGTGAAGAACACACCAAACGTTTGCATCTGTACAAGCACCGGTAGTACACCATGTAACCCCTTCTCTTACCTTCCGATGATTAGGTAGGTATGTTAATCCACAATAGACACCCTCTTTTCACCCCCTACCGTCTATTGTTGATACTCCATCGCTTTAGTACGCAAAAAGCTCAGATCGTGCTTACGTAACGCCGTGCATCCTTTCCCTAACTGTATCGACACCGTTTCTACTGTACCTGCTATCATGTCTGAATTTGTGATTATGTTCCTAATCATCCCTCATTCTCTTCATCACTCTTATCAGAGACAGAATCGCTGTCGCTCTCCCATCCCTCAGCTTCAAGATCGGCACTCCTGATACCAAATGACAGCACGAAGCCAATAAAGGCGATAGCTCCAAAAACTCCAAAAGCTAAAGCTTCGCCCTTCGGTTTTACTTTTGTAGCCACAGTGAACAAACCACCACTCAGGAATGGACCTGCTGCTCGACCAGCCGCAGAAAGAGTCTGTGCCAAACCGTTCAAAGTACCGAGTACATGGTGGTTGGGTGCCGAATTGGTGATCTGTTTATGTTAGTTCGATCAACTTTGCGAAACTTGAATGGCATACCAATAGCAATGCGCTTGTAAGACCTCCCACAGCGGCGATAGTCTTGATCAGCAACACAACACCAATTTCTACCCAAAGCCAGACAACACCCGATTTCAGGCTACCCTGTCCATCATCTGGGTGCTTGTAGCCCACAAATGGCATGAGCAGATATGCTATCACAAACAAACCTAGACCAGCCCTGTATGCCCATCTATTACCCATTTTATCTCGCAGTTTACCAAACACCCCAACCTGAAACAAAATTGTAACGGCACCAGCGAAAGCCAAGGACAGACCAATCTCCTCAGGATTCAAATTGCGACCAGTTGGGACATCTGCTTGTGCGAAGATCGGATACAACGAATTGAAGGAGATATTGGCTAGCTGGAATATTAAATATGTGATTAGTAGGAGAATCGTATCTCGATTGAGGATATCCTTCCTCTTTAGCTCGTTATCAACGTGTGGTATCATCTCAGGCAGATGCGGTCCGTCATCCGATCCGTCATCGCTAGGCTCGTCATCTGACTCGTCTGTGTTTCGCACAGATCTTTTGCTTGGTCTAGGTAGATATGAAGGCCTTGTTGAGCTTGTGAACTGCCACATCCGCGAGAACAAGTTTCCAACTCTGCGTTTGAATGGTGGAAGATCTCCTTCTTCTTCTAAAGACTCCTCCAAAAAGATTACCGTCAGCACAGCGTCGAGCAGTAATACAGCACTTGCAACCAGATTTGGGATGAGGTACGGATACGGGTTTGGTTTCGATGAGTCGAATGGATTGTTTTGAAAGACGAGCAGACCTCCCACAATCGGGCCAGTGATACCGCCCAAGCCGTAGATGACAGGTAGATACGTGAATGCCTTTGACTGGTTACTTCGATCTGTGATCTCGCCCAAGCACGTTGACACAACGCCCTGGTTGCCGTTGACCACACCCATCAATGCCTGTACCAGGACAGCCTGCCATAACGTTCGACAGAACCCAAAAGCGACAAAGCAGGCAGCAGTCAATACAGTGCCCGATAATATTACTGGTTTTCTTCCGATTTGATCTGATAGCCAACCCCAAAAGAAATTTGTACCGAGTTGCGCCAGCGCAAAGGCAGAAGCTATTGTTCCTACGTAGACTCCGACTTCTCCGGCGGTGACTTCGGGAAAGGTAGAGGCCATTGCCGGAAGGTATGGACTGATCGAGTTCAGTGCGGTCTGTTCGCAAAGGGCTATGACAGCCAAAATAGCCATTTGCCGTTTCGGAAGAGGAGATTCATGGTGTTCGTCGTGAGCGTCGGTGGAAAGGTCATTGCTCGAGCTGTTTCCCGAGTCCGAGAACGGTCGACCTCTCGACCTTGGAGGAGTAATGTTATTAAAGGTTTGGTAGTGTTGAGTCGAGGATTGGCGCCGCATAAGCGGTCCTTGGTCAGATTGTTTCATCAAGGGCTATGCTACTGGAAGTAGCTCATCGTCAGACTGGGAGACGTGAAAGTGAGGCAGGTTCTAAGGTGTTCGATTTTCTGAATGTATGATGTCTAAACTTGGCGAACTCGTATCACTGGTCCTAAGCGTTCGAGAAGCTAAAACTGCGACGTGAAGTCCTCGACGTAAGGTGCAACAACAAGAAGATAGTGGTGAAGCAGCGCGTATGTACGTATTACAATTATGTTCCCGAGAAATATGACTGTAGCAAGGCAGTGCATATGGTTATCCAGTACTGACAAGTAGCTTAAGGTTTTTGCTTGTGCATGTAAATTGTACCTGTCCCGGCATTGCCTTGCGCAGTTTTGCTACTAATGACGTCCGGGTGATGAACACCCACCAACCACCACCTGCTTTGTCGTGTGATTCATCAGCTGCAATAGGCAAGCTCAATTGTGCTCGCGCTTACCAGTCTAGGAATAGCGAAGCGGGATGGAACGGCAGCAACCGCTCTTGCTTGCATGACGACTCTTGCAAATCTCTTCACTTTCTCGCAGAGGATTGCTCCTCGACGACGATTTGCATAGTTTACATTCTGCCCATTGATCATGGCTGACTGCGATCTGAGTACTTAACCGTAATTTAAGGAGTATGATAACTTTTTCTGTACAGCAAATAATGCTAACCCAACTGCTCTGAATACCAACCGTTGCCTGTCCAGTCGACAAATGCTCAAGAAACCAAAACTCCATGCAAAGTAACTACACCAACCCTTATTGACCCAAACATTCTCGTCAAACCGCTCTTTGCTGTACATGAACCCAATACATCATTCTCTCATGAGTCTCAATTTCCTCCCTTTCCCTTCCTCCCGCCAGGCGCCTGCTGCAATTCTATCCTATTCATCTTCATGTTCGCCTTATCAAGCACATTCTGCCTGATCACACTTCGACCAAAGCTCCCACCAGCGCCAACGACAGGCCCAGCTCTCGCATTGTCAGCACTACGCTCGTCGTGCCGAACGGCTTGTGGTGTCAATGGAACATTGTGAAACGGAATCCCTGTGCTCATCTCTGAGTGCTGACTACTACGCTCGTAACCTCTAATGATCGTTCCAGTGACCGAAGACGACGCAGGCATGTTAGTGACACTCAGTGGACTCACCGGGCCATCGAACCTGTTGATAGTGTTCCACGAAGACGATGAGCCGACAGGACTAGGACGAGCGATAGGACTGACTGGAGAAGTGTGCTCTGTGAATTTGGATCGGTATGGTGCGGGCTTCTGACGCAGTTCGATTTGGTCCTCCTCTTGGTGAGCGACCGGCGCAGCGGTAGAGAACGGTCGTGAGAGACGTTGCCATGCTTTCTGACTTGCGGACTGCGGTCGTGCCATTGCGGTAGCTTGTTGGTTTGTGTATGGAAGGACTTGATCGCGGCGTGCAGATGGATTCCGTGGAGGGGTTTGCTTGGCTGCTTTGGTTTCGAAGACGGTGCGACCGTTCCCGCCAACGCGCATGGTTGTTGTTACTGTTGCGTTCTTGACGGCTACCGCACGCTTGTCGCGCTTCAGCTTGGAGAGTAGCATGACTGTGATGCAGATGGCTGGAATAGCTAGGAGGATGACTCCTAGAACGATGAAGATGGTGATCATATCTCTTAACGGGCTTTGATTTTGGGTGTGGTTCATGAACTGGGTGAGGCGACGGGTAGCTTAAGTGTTATTTGAAATTGTGAACTCCGGATGAAACTTACAGTGAAGGACGAGTACTGTACTTGTGGAGAACGACGAGGATAAAACAAGCATCTTCAAAGCCGTACTGTTTGTTAGAAGGACAGTGTCTGGAACAGTATTTAGAACGTCTTAAAACAAGGGCTTTGTTCATCGTTATTCATGATTTCTATCAAGTGAGAATTGTAGTCAATTGTCTCGGACAGCGTAGTCCTTTTCCTTGTCACGAATTTAGCATCACCATTGTGATACGGGTTTCTTCCTTTGTCGTGCGTATCAGCTGTCGCAATGGTGCTGCACAGAATACTACACCACAGCCAGAGATGTATGTCATGAAGTCAATAATGGTTGAACATACGGGAACAAAATTGGTTGCTTACAACATGCCGACGCTACCCACTTCTGTGATCATGGTTTGAAATGTCCCCCAATTCTTTAGCACTCTCATTCAGCTCATGTTCTCAGATTAGCTCTCTGGTTCGCATAGTCAACAACAACAGAGCAGCCGCAAGCTTGTACCAAGCCATAATAGCGGCTGCCGAGTGCTGACAATCAATTTTGGCTTTTGACACAAATACTCGTCATCGAACATGATTGTAATGCTGGACTCTTGGACCAAATTCTCTTCCCACCGCCATCGCAAGGACTTGTATATCAAAATGGTGACAAGCCTAAGGTTGCGTACCCCTATATGTCCTCAACCTGGTTGTGCAGATATGCCCTCGTCATATAGACCAGGCGCAAACTGCTCGACCTGCTGAGATTGTGCCTGCTCGACTGGGCTGCAAGTTGATCGAGTTCAGCCTTGAAAGTGACTCGCTGATACATAACATGGATGGCTCAGATTGAAAACTACAAAATGACATTTCAGCATTAGCCGCGAACATGAGAAGTGCTCATCACCAGCCCAGCGGTTACCCGTGAAACCAGAAGAACATATAGCACGAATCTGGGTAACCAGCATGTAGACCAGGAAAGCGAAATCTCAGTCCGTGCATAGCCTCTGCAAGTGCTTCACTCATCACAGCCAGTATGTGTTGGATATGTGTTTCAAAAATGTGAGATTTTAAGATGGTCAAATATGTGTTTACCCGCAGCCTCCAGCAAACAGTATCGGGTAATCCATGGTCCAGTATGGAAGTGAAACCGCAGTGAGCGCCTCGTGTCGGCTTTGGGACAAACAAAGAGAGTGAAATAGGTCTCGGATCGACGATCAACTAGGATCCTTCGATTTCCGTTCTCGTGTCTTCTTTTTCAACCACAAGATCAACGGCAGGCTGCAGTCGACCAAGCAAAGGTGTTACCGGTCGTTGCATTGGATACAAGCGACCACGCAGATCCTGGTCTGCTGCAGGCTGCCGTAAGTTCGGGGGTTGTTTCGGCGATTTAGCTCGGGTGGTGAAGAGTTGTTTTCGGCATAGGAAGCTGATGAGGGACTATTTCGTGATGTAAGCATCAAAACACCACTGTCTATGTTACTCTTCGCGAGACTCACCCTCGACCTGATTCATAGTGGAAGGTCGAACGTTCACCCTCTGGCTTCTGCATACGAAATCGCGCCAAAGCGTGGACGCGGCGCAAGTGGGTGGAGCTTGTTCAACTCAAAATCGTCCACACGTTACAGAATTCACGATAGCACATTTACCATCTATCAATAGATCATCTTCTGAGCCTTTGTAGAACATACAATACAAGTTTCATTGTCATAATCCAGCCCTTTGTGAACTTACGATTCTTTAAAATTATTATGTAGCGCGCTGGCTTTGTTCGCCAGCCTAGGATAAACACAATGAAGTGTGTTGAAATCCGAGCCATGGATGCCTACCAGCATCGGTACAAAAGGTTTCGAGCGAAGCGCTGATGTTTTTCATGGCAATGAACCGTAAAGAAACCAACACCAAGTCTAATCTCTAGTCACAATGAATTCGATCCATTCCGGGATGCCGCCGACAGCACTGCTGGTGACGATCGGAGCTGGCCTCCTCATCCTCATCATACTCGGATCCCTAATCTACACTTGCGTGAAAAGGTCTAGACTACGTGAAGCAGCACGAGCCTCGTATGCCACACCCATTGCACTCCAAGAATCATCATCATCGAGCTTTCGTGGCTCACAGATCGGACCTCTCAATGAGCGGCCTAACGATATTGTCATCAGAGATCCTGAACGAGCTTTCCTTCATTGATTCATCGTGTTGGATCTGCGGCCGGAGTTGTTCTAGAATGGTGACTCTCAAGGTTGTGGAGGGGAAAATGGTCAGGTGAGTGTGTTTCCTTTGTTATAGCTCAATGCATTATTGTCTTTTTCTGCCAATAGTGAGTGCGCACTTCCTTGACAACTGCTTCTTCTTTGTTTACCTGCTCGATGCGAACAGCGAAAGCCATCATCCATGATCCGCTTACGATTACATTGGTGGTGTACCACATATATGTCTAATCTTTCAACTTCTCGTCTGGCGTGAGTTTCATTTGCTGTGTATGGACGACTATGCGATGTTGATTAGATGATCCGGAGGTTCCCATAGTTATAACATCCATCAACATCCGTACCACCAACGATGCCTCTTCCTGCAAGCAGCGGCGTGGCCGTTGGTATAACCCTTGCTATCCTCTTCTGCTTCGGTATTGTTGGTCTCATTCTCACCAAACTCAGTCGCAATCGACAATACAAGCAGGATGCTGCTGCCGACAGGTCGGAGGAAGAAGGGCGATTGAGCACATTGCCCAAGCAAATACCCTCAAAGCCACCTCAGCTCCCGGTATTCAAGACGCGGTCTTCCCTCTCCATGTCGTCTAAGTCGAACAGTCCGAAATCGCCAAAGTCACCCGGTATCAGGTTCACCATCACATCACCAAGCCATCGAAGTCGAAGGAGTGCGAGTATCGATAGTCTGCCGAGCGTCGAGACTGTGTTAGAGAAATACGAAAGAGAGGAGGACGCGAAGATGGAAGAGGTTAAAGCGGACGCCGAGAAGGAGGGAGACGGCAAGTTAACGGGTCAGGACTTGGGCGAGCCAGGACCAGCTGTTTCATCAGCAAACTCCGAAAGTGAAGTTTCAGTGGTGACGAAGAGTATGTGGGATAGACCGAGTACTGGTCTTGGACGACTGAGGGAAGCGTTGGAGAGTGAGGCAGTGCTTGTGGACAAGATTTGAATGGTCATATTTAGGTACACAATCAGATCAGCCAAACATTGGTGCCATTTTCAGAAGAATGTCCTTCTTCCTCGAACACACCCATATCAACGTGACAAGCCAGAGTCCCTAATAGAAGACAGTTGGCAGAACATACTATCGTAAAGTCTGAAATCGGGTGTGTAAAGTTGATGTCTCGAGGTTCGGCCGACTGAACTGCAAAGGTAAGGTACATAGCGACTGGTCGTACTTGCGATGCAGCAGTCACCCACACGGGCAGTTTAATTGTGCACTTTCCCCCATCTGACTCCCAAATCAACAGCAGGGTAAGCTCAGATACCCGAACCCGAAGTCTCGTAGCCGCATTTCTGCCCCGAAGCCCCACCCTGAACGCGCTAGCATTCGATGGATATATTCAGTAACGCGACAAATTCACTCAACAATCACCAGTGGCGCATGAAGCAAGTCTTGACTTCTGCGCACCGATTATCGTGGCGCAGTACAACTACAACTGTCGCAGGTCCAGGGCATGGGTCCTGGGTCTGGTCGTGGGTTCAACTCGCGACAGTTGTAGTTGTACTGCAGCCACTGGTAGATTAGTTACTTACAAACTCCCCTCGCTTCACTATGTACTGCAGTTACAGGCAGGAGTTACTCTACCACATTCCGACCAGCCGTCGGAATGTGGTAAGCTTTTTGTGGATTGATGTTTTGCTTACCTCATTCTTGAGTCGTGTATAGTGTTGATGGCTTGCATTTTATGCTATACACATCTTGTCCATAGCCTCAACTCTTTGATCTTTACTGCTTTCTCTTCTCGATAACTTGTGCCGTGGATACATCTGCTAGAGTCTTGTTTTGGCCAGTCATCGAGCTCAATTCTTACACCAAAAAACCCACTGTCTTCGGTCGCCGATGCAGCGGGTGTTGATTACGATACAGCCAGTTTGCGACCAATGCTGTTCACTTTTCAGGCCGTTCTTCCAGAATCTCCTGACTCGACCACCTTTGTCGTCTCTTGCCCGAGTTCCAACCTTGGATAGCCCGTGAGTGGATGCAAATACAGAATACCGGCAGTAACGTTGAGGTTCAGCAGTACGAGTGCACGTTGTGGTATAATGGGGAATAAGGTGTTCCCGTCTCTGGTTGACAGTGTAAAGAGCTAAGATTTCCACCCATCCTGGTCTCTCCGTCACACAGCTGAGTTGCACAAATATGGTGCGCAGGATGGTGGTGAAGATGATGCAGGCAACTGGCACAGCAACACCCATGGCCGTTCTTGACAGGTGCTCAGATCAAATGATAGATGATTCTCTCGGGTGTCTTTAGGCTTAGGATGCGAAGAAGCAAGACTTGAAGGCCTAATATCGGGTCTCAAGGAGCCAGTGGATAAGCGCAACATTGACGTGCTTGCTGCCGAAGTACCGACTGAAGGAGGGAGGGGGACTGACCGAGGTCTGCAACACCCACGCCGCCATCGGTAGCGAGCTATTCGTGGGTGGTCAACCGCCTGACGAGAAGGCAGTGACTGGTGTACTGTCGTTGTATGTTGGACTGATAATGCCTACCTAGGCGAAGTTCCCAGGAAGATTACGGATATGGTAGGCGATAAGAGTGGTCGGGAGAAACAGCAAAGCCACTGTGAAGAAGGAGGTAAAGGAAGATCAGATTCCGCATCAAGCCCGGACGATTGGGCTCTGCTGTACAGGAAACTAGCGAAGGAGAAGCTTTCGAAAGTGAGGATTTTCCCTATCGAAGGACGGCATCTTGCCTTGTGTATGGTAGAAATCCCTTCAATGCACACTGGGATTGGCAAGCAGCCTTGCTTCCATTTTTAGTTGCTGATAACCGACCAGTTGGCTGGCCTGGGTCGGCTGGCAGGATAAGATGTTGACTCTGGTAGTTGATCCCAGGGCAACTTGTCCAGCTTCAGGAGCATCTGAGCACTGAACCCGATATCGGAATGGCTTGGCGTTGTTGGCCTACTTTCTCCGCTCAGCCAATGAAACAACATCGCAATATACTTTCGAAACAACATGCAGCGTTGTTCACGTCTAGTCATTCAAAGTAACGTGGAGCGACAGTCTGATCAGACGAATATGCAGCGAAAAATACAGTGCAGTGATGGTCTCCGTGGAGAGGATGACAATTGTCACTTTAGACGCAAGTGGGTGGGCATTTCGCTACTTCTGCCCCTTTCCCCCGAAACCAGCTGTTGGCATATTTGGCCTGGCAATAACGGCCATCGGTTTATGGAAGTTGATGGTACATATGAAAGTAACGGTAAAGTTCCATGAATATACCCAAATGGATGATGTTGCTCCAGGAAGTCACTCCCACGTCAGCTATGTTAGTACCCGAAAACACATACTGGCAAACCTCAAAGCTCGTTTGTTTGCCAATTGATTCTCTTTTCACTCGTTTATATTACTACTAACAATGTTTACTCTCGTACTTAATAGTTCAACCATATCATCTGCCCATGCTCTTTTGTATGCTCACTCTTCTCAGCTACTAATGTTGGGATACTTAAATGTCTTCTGGATCAGAGAAAAAGTGTGGTTCGTGCCAGAGGCCACAGAGCAACATTCCAGCTCCATTGAAGAAATGTGCTAGATGCCATAAACAAAACTACTGTTCTCGAGAATGCCAGAAAGCTGATTGGAAAAACCATAAATCGACGTGTCGTCGACCAGCAGTGTCAGCAGCGATAATACCAGGTATCAGCGGCTACAGTACTAGCAACAGCACCCACAACAGATCCAGCCCAGGTCCATGCTCTATTCCTAATCCATTCACAGCTCTAGAGAACAAAACATGGCTCAAGAACCGACCTGAGCACGATGTGTTCAAGCTCCTGGTCGATGTTCACCGTATGCGAATTGAGGACGAATACAAATTCGATGGTGATGTCGATGAGGATACAATACTCGGAGGTGGTACACCTGCAACAGCTCTCGGTGTCTTCCGTGAGTTTTTGGAAGCAATGACACGACTTGGTACAGCTCGACCGGTGGACAAGAAGATTTTGCCAGAATGGTGGAATGCAGAGAAACTGAACGAATGTGTAAAGTTTGCCAGGGATGGAGGAAATACGATGAGCGAAGATAACTGGAGTCGAATTGCGTTACTGGTCGAGAAGCATGATGTTCAGGAGCACTACAAGGACATGACTATGCCAATGCAGTTGAGGATGTTCTCGTACGAGGTTGATGGAGCACTGATCATGGGACAGAGTGGAAGTCAGATGAGGGCAGATATGATTGACGTGGAGAGAGGTAACGCGCATGCTATGGTGATCAATATGGCTTGAAATAAGCTAGTCTACCAGGTCAAGAGGTGGGAGGCGGCCTTTTATCGCGATACTATGAGGTAGAGGTCTAAGCTGTGTCTGATTGTTGGTTTGTGAAGTGTTGCACTCACGATTCTTCCTCCAATACACTCTTTGCGGTATAAGGTCACCGTCCAAAGATGAGTCGAGTCATGGTACTATGAGATAGTATGAAACATGAAGTACACTAATCAGCTTCGAATCTGAGCGTGGCGTCCATTCATGCTTGTTGTAAGCATATGATTCTAACGCACTCCTCTAAGAACCTGTGGCGCTATACTTGATAAACATAAGCTGAAGCTCTTGGGTTGTCATTGTCAGGTGAGAAGGAACAGATCGAGAGTTCACAGCTGCGAAGCCTAGCAGACACCTCGAAGCCAACAAGTGTGGTAGTATGTCGTGAGCATTGGAGATTGAAGAGTGGAATTGTTGAAAAACAGGAGATGTGCAATGCAGAGATGAGGCCAAGATCTCTATATTCAGTTTTATGCCTGAGGCACATATCATTGAGATATCTTGCATACCTACAGGTAGCAGTAAGGTTACTGTTATAAGAAGGACTATAAAACCTCATCTTCAAGCTCTTGCTACTGTATCTTAACTTACTAATTACCTATCGTGAGGCCTGCGTGATGTCGGTTGATTCCGCTGACCAGTGGATGCTGCTATCCATATGATGTGCTTCAAGGTAGGGATTTTTGATTCAATTGTGCTCGTTTTCCGTTCTGTTACCCGATACTCAAGGTCCTTAACATAACAGCTTTCCACAGTTTTGTACTCTATTGCGAGCAAGAGGTATGCTCGGCTAATTTGCACCACAATGACAGCTCCAGCAACGAACGAACGAACGCGAACAGCATATCTGGGTCCTGAAGCCTCTTTCTCACACCAAGCTGCAATCGAAGCTCTGCCTAAAACCGAGACTGTGCCCTTGCCCTCCTTCGGCGCGATTCTACAAGCTTTACAAGACAATCAATCCCGTCCAGAAGGGTATGACTATGCGGTTCTTCCTGTGGAGAATAGTACAAACGGGAGCGTTGTGCAAGCACTCGATCTGCTAGCAAAATGTGGTCTCGATCCAAACACATCAAGGTATACTGATTTGGAAGTTGTGGATGAGCATTACCTGGAAGTTCACCATTGTTTGTTCGTGTCAAGAGCTTGGGCTGAGCACAGGCTGGATCAAGAGGCTTTGAGCTACATACAAGATCACAACGGCGTCTTAGAATCATCCGACCGCGACCAAATACTGAAACAACTAAATATCAAAACACTATACTCTCACGCTCAAGTTTGGGGTCAATGCAATAACATCCTTTCATCCCTACTGCCTCCGGGTCATGTCGAAAGAGTCGATATGAGCTCGACCAGCGCAGCAGCAGCCTTTGTTGCTGGATTGCACAAGACACAGCCGTCCCCCACCAACGGTCAGCACGGCATCAAAGAGGAGAAACAAAGACCCTTGCCCGCATCAGGTGACCAAGACTCGGCCTGTGCAGCAGCCATATCATCCCTCCTCGCAGGCCAAAAGCATAGCGCGGAGCTCATCTGTATAGCCCGCAACATCGAGGACGAACCAGGTGCGAACACAACCCGCTTCCTAGTCCTACGTAACCGACTACGACAACCAACAACCATCCACCATGGCCTAAACCATCAATCATCCTCGACAACCCAGAACAAATCTCTCCTAGCATTCACCATCTCCCACCATGTCCCTGGCTCGCTGGCCCTCGCGCTTGCAGTCTTCGCAAGATGCGGGTTCAACCTGAGCGCCATCCAGAGCCGGCCGAAACCGAAATCGGGAGGTGCTACAAGAGCTAGCGTCACAAAGAATGGCGGTCCTGTAGACATGAACTGGAAATACGTCTTTTTCGTGGAGTGCCTACATTCCCGTGATGACTCTGAGCCAGACGAAGGATCACAAAAGTTGAAAACATTGCAAGAAGAGCTCAAGGCCGTTACGGAGACGTTGGTACTGTTGGGGAGTTGGCGAGATCGATTATCGATGTAGCAGCGAGAATAAAATAAAGTAAATGTAGATATATAAATCGAAGAGTCTTGAATTTTCAATTTTGTCTGCTCGAGGGCTGCCTCGATCTACGACTTGCTCTACACGGTTTGTATGCTTCTCTATCGTTCAGGCCATGGCTCTCCTCAGCATCGAACTGTCTCTCACCCCTCAATGCCAACATGGTGTCTGCCTCGTTCAATAACTTCTCCCACTTGTTCCTATTTGCACCTATCGCCTGCTGATTCCCTTCATATATGAAGACGCCTCAAACATTGCGGGCACGAACGCCTTCACTCAGTCGTATCGTGCTCGTCAAATTACAGACCGTGATCATCGTGACCACTATGACATTCCAATGACATCACACCACGAGCTGCTTATATGCGTGACACATAACGTAGCGCTCAGTCCAGGTAATATGTGATCTTTCAATGCTGCTGAGTAATTCAGTGACGAGTCAGAACCGAGATTCTGTTTCACCTTTTCATAGAGAATTAGAGTGTTCCTTCAAAGTTGAGTCTTCAAGTCACACGCTGCCTCTTCATTGCATTGCCTCCTCGCTCTTCCCGCTGTCGCTTCCTCTCAATCTCCTCTTTCATTATGCGTTCTGCCTCGCTTACAGGCTTCTGCTGCTGGAAAGCTGTTGCCTTTTTCGGTGCGGCGAAAGCGTTCTTCTTAACCGCTGTTGCGAAGACGTTCTTTGGTTTGGAGGAGGTAAATGACATGGGTTTGATTGAGACTTTGGCTGGAGTCTCTTCTTTTGGCTCTGACTGAGGGGTGTCGTTAGTCTTGTTATCTTCTGTCTGCACTTCCTGGGACACTGGTACTGTGTTGACTGTGCTATCTTGTTCGGGTGATACACTCTTTTCTGTCAGTGGTGGACTGAGTGGTTTTTCTGGTTCAGATTTCTTTGCACCAAAATTCAACTTGATTTTCTCGCCATCAGGTCTTTTGATGCCTTGCACTGATTTTATGTTTTCGTCCTCCGGAACTTCATCTAGATCCCCTTCTTCTGCGTTTTCCTTTGCTTCTCTTGCTCTTCTTATTTGCGCCTCAATCATTCTTTGCTCTCTATGCTCATCGCCTCTGTCTTGTCTCTCCTTCTTTTTTAGAGCTTCCTGCCTCCTTAAACTATCTGGACTGTTATCCACCCAGTTGATCATCAACGCACTGGCTCCGCCTCTCTCCTCGTTTTTATCATCTACATCCACCCTCACAATTCCCTGCCGCCCCAACTCTTTGCAAAACTCCGTCAGACTGTTCCACCTCGTCGCATTCATAT
>Ga0181464_1000220_pt2 | contig 20102 bp, 22 predicted proteins | sample InSIn2gowninarea_FD_119074 | JGI IMG/M metagenome (GOLD analysis project Ga0181464, IMG submission 119074) | Clean room microbial communities from NASA Spacecraft Assembly Facility at Jet Propulsion Laboratory, Pasadena, California, USA -... ...
TAACCATACTGAACAGCTTGCTTTCGTCTGCCATAATCAACCAGGTTGATTGATCTTTGCCATCAGTTCTTGCAGCAACACAAGCCGTTTCCGCTCCAATTCATCGAGCGTTTCCAACAATGCTAAGTCTTCCTCGGCTGCCAGTTTTACAGTGTTACGCGACAAGTGCTTTGATGATTTGTTCACCAAGATTACCCGTTTCGCCTGCTACTAAAATTGTTGGTTTCATGGTGTTCTGCCTGTTTAAGTTTTATGTTGTGTAAACGATCATGGTTTTAGATGTCTGCTTTTTTAGGTGAAGCAGCAGCAAATGTTGCTACCAAAGAACTAATAGACCTTTTGCGTGATAAAGAGATTTAGGGTTGAATAGAAGAAACATCACATTGTCTGCCCATGCTGACTTACGCCAAACTTGTAAAGACGCCCAGTAAGTTTCAACGGTTCACGGGACTGACGGTCGAGGAGTTTGACCAACTCGCCGCTGACATTGAGCCAATGTGGAAAGCAGCAGAGCGAAAGCGCTTACTGAGCCGAACTCGTCAGCGAGTAGTGGGCGGCGGTGGACACTATAAGTTAAGGTGCTTTAAAGACAAGTTGCTCGTATCCTTAATGTACTATCGACTCTACGTGACCTATGAGTTGCTCAGTTGGATGTTTGGAGTGCATTTGTCGAATCTTAATCGCTTGGTTCATCGCCTAGAGCCAGTGTTAGCAAAGTATTTAAATCCACAACCACCGACCCCACTCAAGCGCCGAATTCGGAATTGGGAGGAATTTCTTCAAGCGTATCCGGAGTTAACAGAAGTGGTGATCGATGGCACGGAGCAAGTCATCCAGCGTCCGCGCGGGCAAAAGAGGCAAAAGCCGTACTACTCGAGAAAGCGCAAACGCCACACGCTCAAAACTCAAATTGTCGTCACCAAAAACGGACGGGTAATCTGGGTGAGTAATTCGGTTCCCGGTGGGCAAGTACATGACTATTCCTTACTCAAGCGCAGTCGGGTGATGGACCGTTTGCCAAAACAAGTGACCAAGCGAGTGGACTTAGGCTATCAAGGGGCGGCATCTTTTCGGGGGAAGGATTCCTCCGAAAAATGCCTTATTGAAACCGATTATCCAGACCATGTAGTAGTGATTCCCAAGAAGAAGCCTCCGAAACAAGACCTCACACCAGTCCAAAAGCGACAGAACCGCAAAAAAGCCAAGAAACGGATTGTGGTGGAGCATACGCTAGCCCACATGAAGCAGTTTCAAGTCCTATCTCAGACTTATCGCAATCGACGCGGTAAGAATAATCAAACCTACAACCGCAAAATCAAGATTGTAGCAGGACTTGTTAACCTACACCACGACCGTAGGGCCGCTTAAGCTAAGAACTGAGCGAGGATGATGGTGCTTAAACCTTGACCCATTTATCACGCAAAACGTCTATTGAACACTGCCACGTAATACAAGCGAGGCAGGAGCAACTTTACGACCTGTACAACGACGGTGATGATGGCGCACAGTGCCGAAAATATGCTCCAAATCATTGTTTGTTCTGGGTAAACCTGGTACCGAGTAACAGTAGAATAATCCCGACCAGTAACTAGCCGTGACTTTAAGAAAATGGATAATGCCCCCAAGCAATGAACCAGCACTGGTTTGACGTGCAGACATTGCCTCAATTAGAGCAGACAAGCAAAGTTGGACAATAGGTGCATCAAATTGGGCATGATTAGCCAGAATCTTTGCTGCATGGTGAACCCAGTTGTAAGCGATGATAATCGGTGACCATAGAGCTGCGGTTTGCTCTAACCATGCGCGAAAGTAGCTGTTTCAACTTAATGAGAGGGCAAGTTAATCCCCTTTTTGAGCCACCCGTTCTAGGCTCTGCTCAATTAGAGTCAATCGTGAGCGTAGTTTTAACCCAGAGGCTTCTAGGGGTGGAACACCGTCATCGGTCAGTGCGCTGCGTACTGCTAAACAATAACCTTGGACAGTTTTAGACACTGGGTCATCACTGTTAGTAACGCTGCGTTCAATGGTTCGGACTCCTCGCACCTGCTTTTTAAGTTCCTTTTTAGCATGGCGGTCGGCAGCATAAATTGGTTTGGCAGCTTCTCGTAAATAGTGAAAATGACATAAACCGTGAGGTACTTGGGGTAATGCCACCTCGACGGCTTTGCGAATCGACTGCTGACCATCACTCACCACTCCAGCAATCGGTACTCCTATTGCCTCCTTCACCTCCCTCAGTAGAACGGCTAAATCTTCGCTCCTAGCCGACAATAAGGTTCTTGCCAGCAGGATTTCTCCAGACAGACATTCCCTGATTACCCATAACACTTCATGTCCTACATCCGGTTGCATACCATCAATTGCTAGTATTACCCGCTTATACTCACGCCCAATCTCCTGTAATCGTTGCTTATTGCTTAAATTTAGAGCCAATAATTCTTCATACCGCTCTATTAGATGGCTCACACTACGTTGACCGACACAGATATCTCGCCCCTGCAACTGCTGATGAATTTCTGGCACACTGCGGTGCTGCCCATAACGCAACGCTCCTACCAGTGCTACCACGTCCAAACCAAATTCATGCTGCGGTAATGCCCATTTTCCTTCCGCTTCTGGTCGATAGACGCAACCAAACCTCTCACATTTTTCGTTATAGCAGCGACGGATCTTTAGGCGTAGTCGCACTACCCCCGATAGTGTTCTCACCGTCCGGTAGTTGCCCTTACTTGTTCCACATTAGCTTGCTACAGTGGGGACAATTCTGCTGTACGCACTCCAGAACTTCTTCTCGCTCTGCTTCCGGTTGTGGTTGGTTTCGCGCCATTGATGTTGAGTAACCTCAATATTTTCTTCTTTCTAGCTTACACCCTTCTCCAGCCAACTTTGCTATCGTAGAAAAAAACTACTAAGCTGATCGTCGAGGGCGCAAATGATTATGTTATCACTGTCAAAGGTAATCAACCACGACTATTAGCACAACTATTAACGATTACCGAAGATCAAAAACCCTGCGAATAGTTTGTTGAGAAGTGAGAAGACTTGTGGGCGAATTACCTGTCGAATCGTCAAGGTTTTTACTGAACTTAAGAACATTGACCGCGATTGGGTAGGTGTGCAAAGCCTTATCCAAGTAGAGTGCATCGGCATCCGCTCCGGCAAGAAATATTTAATGGCAAACCATTACATTAGCTCCTTAGTTTCAACGGCTACTACTTTTGCTAATGGGATTCGCTACTCATTGGGGAATTGAAAACCGTTTACATTGGGGAGGCAGCGCCTTGGGCGGGTTCCCCGAATTGTGGCGACTGCCGTTTAAAGATGTAATCTTTGGTGAAGATGCTGCCCTATTTAGTAACTACAATCCTGCCACCAATTGGTCTATTATCCGCAATATCGCCATCAATCTTGCTCGCAAGGGTGGCTATGACTCTCTAATCAAGGCAGAACGATTTCTTGCCCATGACATCGACAAGCTATTTTTACTTCTAGAATGAATTATCTCTGAAACTAGACATAGAACGGAGGCGCTGAATGCTTTGACTTAATTTTAGCTTACTTGCTTCCTCCTTTTCTTATCCCAAACTGACGTTAAGTTTGTGAATTGGTAAGCTTTTCGCCCCGTCCAGCATTAACATTCTGCGATTGCTCAACTAAGTTTTCCCTAGAAAAAGCTGGTAAGATTTCCAGGCGCTCTATGCCATTGCTATGAGATTTATGCCTGTGCCAGAGTTTTTTTAGCTCCTCTAACTGCTTGCCTGTCAAATAGATATTGAAAGCATTGTACAACGGTAGATGCGGAATATCGCGCGGATCTCTTTTAATAACTAGATTGCAGGTTTCCCCATCATGGGCAAAGTGGTGTTCCTTAATCTTGCTCTTTTTGGCTACCAGCGCACTTGCACAGTAGGGACATATTAAATTAATTCTCCCACTAGCTACTTCCTCAATTGAAACTAATTTGTTATCAGCATCAACGCCATAGTTTAGCCAAATGCGACTATTGCCCAAGTAGACCTACGATTTTCGATTATTCAGAATTACAGCTTTAGCTTTTAACCCGACTATTCCACTTAAATGTTGCTTCATCCTCCGTTTTTGCCGCCGGACCTTGTGCGCCGCAAACGCAATACACTACAAGTTCATAACAATCAGTACTGTCTTCAAATAATGATTCAACGATTTCCAAGTCTGAGTCACCACAAAATGGGCAGGGTAAAAAGTAATCTTTTGCTTCTATTTTCTTGCTATTCACATTACGGGTAATTTAAACTGACTAAGCAAGTATACAAGGTGTTGTAGTATCACTGAGTAAACAATCTTGCTACTCCACTACCAATTAGGTAGAAGACAAATACAATAACGGTTTGAATTAAATAGGTAACGAGCAAGGACTTATACAATTTATGGTTTTGCTGCCGAAATAACTTGTTCCACAAGTACCACTTGCCCTGAATATAGGCGGCGGTGAAGAATAAAGATAGTAGTGGAACGCTCCATAAAGGGAAATTGACAAAGCCTATATAAATAGAGCTTGCTAGTAGTCCGACTCCTAACAATCCTTTTATAAAATTCATGTTACTTTTGTTTGGTACTCTCGGTATTGCCTATCTTTATTCTGCCAATACTTATCCACAGTCTCACGTGCGAAGTTCGCCTGCTCTAGCTCCGTCCCCTGCTCGGTTAACAATCGATGTTTCACCTATTTCCGCAAGTCCGAAATAATTTTACCGTTAGTCTTCCTTGTTTCCGCCCAATCTATTACTGGCTTAGGGTATGGACTCTCGTTTAGGTACGCTCCATTAAAGATTTCTGCAAACTATAGCCGCGCAGTTCTTCAACTCAGTGGTAAATAAACTTTAGAGCGCCGTCTTTTTTCTTTAGATTCTTGTTGGGGTTGTAAGCTGATAGACATCTAACTTGCAATAGCTTTGTTACCTTTATTTTAGATATTTCTGTGCCATTTCATTACTAGCTCTCCCCCAGTGAGCAATCTCTCTAGGATTTCTTGAAGTTGGTTAACATCAAATAACCGATGGGCAATGAATTCTTTGCAGGAATGCCATAGTAATTCAATTAAATTGAAGTCTGGACTGTAAGCTGGTAAAAAACAAAGCTGTATATTCGGTAATAATTGCTTTATTTTCGTGTAGGATATCTTGGCGCTTGTGATAACTGGCATTATCTAAAATTACTAAAACTCTCGAACCTATGCGTTCGTAAAGCTCATTTTTATTTCCTTGTTTAACCCATTCAGCTTCTCTAAAGACTCAAAAAAACTCTCGCCATTACCATTATCCACAAAAAAGCTTAAGCTAAGTCTGTCATGATAACGTAGCCCACCCATCATGTTTATTCGCCCTCGGCTACGAATACCCTTCACTGTTTGCCTGCTTCCTCGAAGTGTCCAGTATTTACGTAAAGCTCGGCGGTGGAAGCTTTCACCCGCCAAACTTTACGTCGTATTACTCTCAAACTGAATCCAGTCTCGTCGACGCGACGTTTCGGGAAAGAATCCTCTTTCCCGAAAGCTCGCTCCCAAAACTATACCTGAAAGAACTCTGGTGCTACTTGTCCTGCTTTCAAATAAGTCGCCAACTTTTCCCGAAATATTGCTCTTTCTGGCTTATTTTGCTTAGATTCTAAGCTATACTTCGCCCAGATGTAAACGTAGTTTTTTTTTGCAATATTCGACCAATTTGTTTGCTGCTCAACTTAATTCCTGTCTGCTGCTGCAAATAAGTTGATAATCGCGTCTCCTGTCCATCTGCCAAATTCATAACCAAATTCCTCCGGTGGTTTTTCCACTACTTCTAGTAATAATTCAATATATTGCTCTGTCGCTTTTCGGTAATTACCTTGCTGTCGCTTATCTTTTAAACTATCCAGATTATCTGGGTCGCCATGTACGCACCAGTGTGCTACAGTTCTATACCCACAGCCGATAAAATTAGCAATTTCTTCATAGGTTTTACCCTCATTTTGGAGTAACAGAATTAGAGCGTGTTCTCTACTTCTTGGACAATTGTTGGAGCGCATTAGGATTTGCAATCTCTCTTTCTGTTCAAAATTTAAAAATCCTTTAGCAGGCATTGCTCCCTGCACTCCTCGCCAGTTTAAGTTTCTATTTTATACCTTTTAAAGGTCTATCAGCTTACCTAAGCTTAAAGAGGCGATCGCAGGTCTTTTCCCGATCTGTAGAAAATCGTCTGAGTGCCAGCCGATCGAGTCTTTGCCTGTGAGATAGCGATTACCGACAGCAAAATTGAACTTATATCCGCTTAATGCGTGAATGCGTTAGCGAAGCTTTCCAAAGGAATCGCGTGCCTCTAGCAAGAAGTCGGACCAGGGAGCGGCTTTAATTTGGCTGCTACAATATGCGTAGTGCAGGTCGTCGCCAAATAAGGACTCCTCACGCAGTACGGGAATTAATTTTCCATACATATTGATTTCGCCCCGCGTCCATTCGAGGTTCTGGGACTTTTGAAACCAATTGAGGTTATCTACTGAGTTAAGAAAATTTGGATAAAACAGAACGGGTGGCTTGATCGTGGTTAGCAAACTAGTCACGCTGCATTTTCTACTATTGTTAATTCCTCATGAATGGCAGGCTGTGCTAATGGTTTGGCGTAGTTAGCGTTACCCATGCGGTGTTAGTATAGTTCAAACCACACTCCTTGATGTAATCTTCCATCAATTTTCCTCAATTCTTTCCGGCTTTCTTGAGCCAGGGATTGGCACTATAAAATCTTTTTTATGTAGCATCTATACCTCGCAATGAGGTTGTTGACTACCTGAAACTACCACGGGCTTTCTCCCGTTTCTGGGCTGTTGTCATCACTAAAAAACTTCCCTGTCGGGCCGTCAGCATCGATGGTAGCGTATTTCACTAAACGCGCAGCGGCATCCTCCACAGTACCAGTTCCGCTATGCTGGTTGAAATCTGTGGCAGTAAATCCGGGGTCAACAGCATTAACTTTAAACGGTGTATCCCGCAATTCGTAAGCCAAAGCAATAGTGTACATATTAAGTGCCGCTTTTGATGAATTGTAAACAGCCGCTTTAACGTTGAAATACTTCCAAGTAGGGTCGTTGTGCAGAGTAAGCGAAGCCAAGCCTGACGTTACATTCACGATGCGGGGTTGGGCGGACTTTTGCAGCAAGTCCATGAAAGCCTGGGTAACGCTAACTACGCCAAACACATTGGTATCAAACACCTGCTTAAAAACAGCTATACTTGTACTTGTTGTTTGTGTCATGCCACCACTGATACCAGCGTTATTGATTAGTACATCCAATACTTCGGTTTTTTTGCCTATTTCAACTCTTGCCGCTTTGACTGATTCATCATTGCTGACATCTATTTGGATGGCTTCCAGATTGGTCAAGCTTTCGGCTTTAAGCTTTTCGACCGCTTCCAGACCATTCTCTAAATTACGGCTGCCTAAGTAAATGTAATATCCCTTTTGCAACAGTTGACGGGCGGTTTCAAAACCAATACTTTTATTGGCTCCTGTTATTAGTGCTTTTTTCATTTTTATTGTTCTCCCTATATTTCATCATAAATTGAACAGAACTTTCAACCCGGCTTTAAGCGATGCAGGCTTTTGCCCCAGCAAATTTTCTAGATCGGGGCTTACTTCTTGTTTGCCAAAGTATTTCTGCCTTTCAACGTTCGACTGGTGTAGGCGACACATTGAACCCCTGCCTTTTTTGCGGCATCCACGACATTTTGGTGTTGCCGAAGGCGGTTATCTTCATCCGTTCCGGCGATCGGTAAGACCTTTTCAATGCCCTGCATGGCTTTGTTGAGTGAATCCGTGTCATTGTAGTTGCCTACACGGATGTTTATCCCTTTTTCTTTCCAGGCAGAGGCTTTACTTTCATCACGCACAAATGCAGCAATTTGGTTGGCGGATGTTTTTTCCAGTAGATTTTGGACTACTGCTGTCCCTAACCGTCCCGTGGCTCCTGTTACCAAGATCGTGGTGGCTCTCCTTTCTTTAGTTTTGCTTGTATTTTGCTTTCATGTCTTCACTGCGATCGCCGTCAGTATTTGTTAAGCGAAATATCTGCTCTTTCAGGTTGCTGTGTATCCGCCATCAATCACGATAGGCTGACCTGTAATGTAGCTGGCAGCATCAGAACATAAAAACACAACCGTTGCCGCGATTTCTTCAGCTTGACCCATCCGCCCCATAGCAGACATAGCCGCGACATCATCAGTCGTGATACCCATCCCATCAACAAAGCGATCCATCCCCTCAGTGGCAATCGATCCGGGGTTGACAGCATTAATCCGAATCCCCTGCTTGGCATAGTCAAGGGCAGCAGCTCGCGTCAGCCCCATCACCGCATGTTTGCTGGCAGTATAGGGAGATAACCCTAAAATCCCAAATAAACCACCTACTGATGAATTATTGACAATCACACCGGAGCCTTGGGTCAGCATCTGTTGAATTTCATATTTCATGCTCAAGAACAGCCCCCGCACGTTGATTGCCATCAGTTTGTTAAACTCCTCCACAGATTGTTCGTGCAGGGGGTTGATCGAACCCTGAATCCCAGCGTTGTTAAATGCACAATCGAGTTTGCCGTAAGTGGCAATCGTTTTCTGCACCAAGGCTTGAACATCGGCTTCACTCGATACGTCTGATTGCACAAACAAGCAGTCCGCACCCGACTGACGAATTAGATTTGCGGTGTCTTCGCCTTCTTTTACGCGTCTGCCGGAAAACACAACTTTTGCGCCAGCTTTGCCGAATGCAAGAGCAGTTGCTTTCCCAATTCCTGAAGTCCCGCCTGTAACTAAGGCAACTTTATTCTCAAGTATCTTCATAGCTGTTTATTTTTTGTTTAGTGGTTTCAAAGAATCATCGGTCAGGCATCAGACAGACATCCGTTGGTTCAAAACTACTATGTCCCAATTTGCAAAACAATTTTGCCGCGCGTGCGTCCGCTTTGGGAAAGTTGATGTGCCTTCTTTACTTCCGCAAGCGGCAGCACCGTTTCGATGTGTATTTTCAATTTACCTTCTTCAATCAGCCGATTGATTTCGGCTAATTGCCCCGCGTTCGGCTTACAAAAAACAAACGCGGCTTCTACGCCGAATTCTTTTGCTTTTTCCTCGGACGGAGTCTGCGCCGATGTGACCAGAAAGCCGCCCTTTTTCAAAGTTTGGAAGGCTCGCTCCTGGGTGTCGCCGCCGACCGTATCGAAAACAACATCAACGTCTTTGACGACTGCTTCAAACGATTGCTGCGTGTAATCGACAAATTCATCCGCGCCCAAATCGCGGACGTACTGTTCGTTTTTGCCCGAAGCCGTGCCGACAACAAACGCGCCTTTGGCTTTGGCAAGCTGAACAGCCATCGAGCCTACTCCGCCCGCCGCTCCGGTTATCAAGATTCTTTGCCCGCTACTGAGATTTGCTAAATCGAATATCGCTTGCCACGCAGTCAACGCGGCAATTGGAATTGCTGCTGCCTCTTCAAAATTGATGCTTTCCGGTTTGGGCGCGATCGCGTCCGCTTTTGCAACCGCGTATTCGGCGTAACCACCGGAGAGGCTAGAAACGGTCATTCCATAAACCGCATCGCCCTGCTTGAAATTTTCAACGTCAACGCCCACCGCTTCGACGATTCCGGCAATGTCGCCGCCAAGGATAAGCGGAAGCTTGAACCCGAAGCTTTCGCCCATGCCATCGCGGATTTTCCAGTCTGCCGGATTGACTGCTGCGGCGTAGACTTTCACCAAAACCTCGCCTTCTTTCGCTTCTAGACGTTCGACATCGGTGTAATTTAAAACGCTCTCATCGCCGTATTCGTTAATCACTATTGCTTTCATTTTTTTTCCTGTGTTTACAGTAGATAGTCCAACCAACTGATTTCTCTACAATTTCTTTATTGGCGCATCCGGTTCAACTGATAGCAATTCAACTCGCCTATACCCAGAAGGGCGATCGCTTTGCCATCCTTTACTCGGAAATCCCAGAGGTAGGTGTTTCGGTAAGGTTTGCCGTTCGTGGCAGTCATTGCAAGATCGTTAACTGGATGCAACCTCAACGACATTTTCGGCAAAGCTCTTGTAAACACTGCCCATTTGTTTAGCTATCGAATCAGGAAAAACATGAAAATCGCCAGTTTTCAGAGCGTCTATTATCCCGTCTGCCACAAGTGCAGGTGGCTCCGCAACCTCCGTCAGCCCTGCCGCATCGCTCATATCTGTAGCAATTGGACCAGGATGAATGCTTAACACAAACGTACCCTGCTCGTTGAGTAGTTCTCTTAATGCCTGGGTAATTGAATAGGCAGCAGCTTTTGAGGCACAGTAAGTGACAGAGTTGGAGTAATTTTTCAGCGAAGCAACAGAATTGATCTGAGCAAAGACACCCCCTCCATTAGCTTTGAGAACTGGGGCAAACGCTTGAGCCATGTAAATCAGTCCATATACATTAATGCTCATCTGAAATTCAAGGGAGGCGATCGCATCCTCGCCCAAGAGAGAGCCAGCTTGAAAAACTCCCGCATTATTAACCACCACTTGCACATCTTTGGCAGTTTGAGCGGCAGCAACAATGGATTGAGGATCGCTTAAATCAACTTGAATCGGCACTACTCGCTCGCCGTATTTTTCAACCAATGGGGAAACGCTGTCCAATTTACGAACAGCCGCATAGACTTTGGCGGCTCCGTGTTTAATGAAGGACTCAACTATCGCCTTGCCGATGCCACGATTTGCCCCCGTAACCAGAATAGTTTTGTTTTTGATGTCGTAGTTCACTTGGATTTCTCCTTACAATTTTCAATCGTTTTAGAAAAGCAAATTATCTTTAGCGATTTGTATGTAACTGATTAATAAGGACTTGCTGTTGGTCTAACAATAATTTCGCTGATATCCACATCATCAGGTTGGGAAATCGCAAATAAAATTGACCGAGCGATCGCGGTAGCCGGAATACATATTTGTCTAAATTCTTGCATTCCTTTTTTGGCAGTTTCATCGCTAATGCTATCGGCTAACTCTGATTGAGTTGTGCCAGGAGAAATCACCGTCACCCGAATATCGCCGCCGACTTCTTGCCTCAATCCTTCAGAGATCGCGCCAACCGCGAACTTGGTAGCGCAGTAAACCGCCGCAGTTGGATATACAGCGTGTCCGCCAATAGAGGAAAGATTAATAATTTGACCTGATTTTTGGGCTTTCATAATCGGAAGTACCGCCGCGATGCCGTACAAAACACCTTTGATATTGACATCGATCGTGCGATCCCATTCCTCAACTTTCAATCGGTCAAGGGTTGATAATGGCATGACTCCAGCATTGTTAATTAGCACATCCACGCGACCGAACTTACTGAGAGTAAATTGCGCGATTTCTTCCATTTGACTTCGTTGAGTCACATCGAGAGCAAGATATTCAGCTATTCCGCCGTCGGCGTGAATGTCTTTGACGAGCGCTTCTAGGCGCTCGGTGCGCCGCGCTCCTAAAACTACTTTTGCGCCGTTCTTTGCTAGTAACCGGGCTGTGGCTTCACCGATGCCGCTACTCGCACCCGTAATCAATACAACTTTCTGGATGTTATCAGCGATCATAAAAGTATTTCCAATTTATTTTATGTTTGTAAGGCTAGATTACTTGGTAGTGCGGGGACTACTAGATTGAGCGGCGAAGACTTCCCGCAATGCCTGTGCCGCATCAATGGCACGCGGAAACCCAGCCGTTACTGTCGTCAAGTAGACGATTTCTTTAAGTTCGTTCTGGGTCACGCCTAGCCGGAGGGCATAGCCTGCATGAATTTTTAGTTGTGGCAGATTGCCTTGGGCAGCAAAAGCGGCGACAGTGGCAAGCTGACGAGTGCGATCGTCAAGCTCGCTCCGCGACCAAACTTCACCAAGAGAGTAATCTACAATTGCATCTGCTAAAAATGGAAAATCTTGACGTAGACCTTCAAGGACTGGCTGCCCAGCCCCGCCTGATAACTTATTGATGACTTGATTGCCTCGTTCGCGGCGGCTCTGGCTGTCTGGGAGAGTTTGTGCAGTAGCGGCAAGAGGTAAGACGATCGCAATACAGGATAAAAGCGCGATCGCTTTATTTATCGGTTTTCGCCAGTAGACAGCTTGCACGCACTGGAAATTAATAGATTTACTGCCGTTATTAGCTCTAATGACGATCGCAACTTTGTTTTCTACGTTTGACATGATTGAGGTTGATTTGATTTAAAGAAGTTGACTGCTAGAAACTTCAATTCTCTGAGCATTCACCCATCGGTTATCTAGCGAAGGCAATGATGCGATACTTTTGGTAAGCTTCGCTAACGCACTACCGATACAATCAGGAAAGCCGACGTGACCGAGCGTTGTTTACGAGGCAATGTAATTTATTGACTTCTGGATTGTTCCTCAGGGTACCACCACGGAAATCGTTCTAGTTGGCGAAACCTCTTCCTATGGAAAATCAACTTGGAGCCGCTATTACTTTTGCTAAACCTAGGTTGCTTCCGGCTTCAGCTTGGTGTTCGATGTAAAGTAAATGGTAGTCACAGAAGAATTAAAAAGCAGCAACAAATTCCTTGGCAAAATCCTTCAGCTTAACTTTTCCCATGACTGTTGGTTTATGACGATAATAATCCTCTGCTAGTAAACCGCTATAAAGGCTGGCATACATTTCAACTAAACCAGCAGCAATTTGTGGATTCATACCAGCGCCTTCTAAACCACTTAGCATTTGTTCATTGGTAATAATTCTCCACTCTAGATCGGGGTTTCCAATAGCTGTACCTAAAATACTCGCAGTTTCGTTGCCTGTAAGTTCTTCACTTGCTACATATCGCACTTTTCTATCAACAAACGGTGTAACAATTTCTTCAGCAATTGCAGCAGCAATATCTATGGGAGAAACCCAAGGGATAATTTTGTCTGCACCATAGTTTGCGGCAACAAAACCCTGATTTTTGATCGTATCTACATAGCCATACAAGTTGTAGTAGAAACTCGCTGGGCGAATATGGATAATGGCTACATCTGATGATAGTTCATTGAGAATCTTCTCGACATTGTGAGCGCCAAACAGAATTCCTGAACCTTTCTCTAGATGAGCGCCAAAGGTACTTAGGTTAACTACACGCTTTATGCCTGACTGGTGAATGGCTTGGGCATAGTTATTGCCGATTCTGCAATAATACGCTATTAAGTCAAGACTAAGATCGAAATAGTCGTTTGGTGGCACCATACAATACACTGCATCACTGCCTGTAAAAGTGGAAACTAGGAAATCAACGTCTTCTAGTGTGCCAATCGCGGCGATCGCACCTATTGCTTCAATGTCTTTTTGCTTTTCTGGCTTGCTGCTGATAACCGTCACCCTATGACCTTTTTGCACTAATTCCTGTGCAAGCGGTTTGCTGATGTTTCCTAATGAACCTGTTACTATAAATTTCATAAATTCTGCATGTGACTAGATAAAGTTAGGTTGAATTAAAGAAACTGACCGCCAGAAACTTCAATTCTCTGAGCGTTCACCCATCTGTTTTCTTCAGAGAGTAACGATGCGATCGCACCCCCAATATCATCTGGCATACCCACACGACCCAGAGCCGTTTGCGAAGCAATGAAGCTGTTAATTTCTGGATTGTCACGCACTGCACCACCCCCAAAATCTGTTTCGATTGCGCCTGGTGCGATCGTATTTACTGCAATCTGTCTTTCACCCAATTCCTTCGCTAAATAGCGGGTTAAGACCTCAATTGCACCCTTCGCACTAGAGTAAGCAGCATAGCCTGGCAGAGTAGAGCGAACAAGACCAGAGGAAAGATTAATAATCCGCCCGCCGTCCTTAATCAAAGGCAGCAATTTTTGGGTTAGGAAGAAAACGCCCTTTACATGAATGTTCATCATGCGATCGAAGTCTTCCTCGGTTGTTTCGGCAAAAGGCGCATACACACCAGTACCCGCATTATTTATTAGGAAATCAAGCTGCTCGGTCTGCCACTTGTCTTGAAGTAATTGCTTGACTTGTGCCGCAAACCCATCCAAGGTTTTCGTGTTAGAAGTGTCTAGTTGCAGAGCAGCGGCTTTACTACCCGTTTGGGCGATCGCAGAGACAACACTGTTTGCTTCTGCCTCGCTGCTGAGATATGTGACGATGACATCAACTCCTTTTTTGGCAAGTGCCAAAGCAGTATTTTTGCCCAGTCCTCGGCTTGCTCCTGTAACCAATGCGATCTTCGTGTTGTTTGTCATGGTTATTTTCCTCAATTCTTGAGATTAGCGATTCAATGAATGTGTGCTGAAAACTTTAACCAGTCCAAAGATTTAACATTCATCGGTCTTTGCTTACTGCATAGATTTATCCTAGGCTTGAAAAGCTTTGACATGAATACACAAACCTGGCAAATGATTGCCTAATCCTCTCAAGTCAGAGAATCTTTCCTATAATGAACGCAAGAGCAGCATTTAGGTGAAACAGGATGGTTGAGATAGGGGATCGAGAGAGAGCGATCGCTAACTGTAGAGAATTAGCGGCATTAGTCGATCGATATACCGCTATTCAGGGAAACGGTGTCTGTACAACGGCGATCGATTCCTTAGAGTTCATGCGAGAGTGCGAACCTGCTACCGCCATACCGGGAATTAGCGAACCACTGCTGGCTATTTTAGTTCAGGGTAGAAAAGAAGTTCTGCTAGATGAGGAAATCTATCGGTACGGTGTCGCTCAGTATCTAGTTTTATCGGTAGATTTGCCGATGAGTGGATGTGTGATAGAAGCGACCCCCGCTCGACCATTTTTAGGCTTTAAGCTGAATTTAGACCCCCTTCAACTCTATGACATTATTGCTCAAACAGAACTAGATATTGGCAAGAAAGAATCAGTTAGAGGCTTGTTTGTTGGCAATGCAGATGCATCCTTAATCGATTGCGCTATTCGACTCACAAAACTATTAGATACACCGCAAGATATTCCGTTTCTTGCACCGATGATTATCCGTGAAATTTATTATCGCTTGCTTATCGGCGAACAAGGGGAAGCGGTTCGTCAGATTGCTACTGCTGGTAGTAATATGCAGCGCATAGCTGAAGTGATTAAACGACTCAAAGCTGATTTTACCAGTCCTCTGCGGGTTGAAAATCTAGCTCTTGCAGCGAATATGTCTGCTTCGTCATTCCATCGCCACTTTAGGGCAATCACCTCAATGAGTCCACTGCAATATCAAAAACAATTAAGACTCTTGAGCGCGCGTCAGATGATGCTTATTGAAAATGTCGATGCAAGCCAAGCTGCTTATCAGGTTGGGTATGAGAGCGCTTCGCAGTTTAGCCGTGAATATGCTCGGATGTTTGGCGCACCACCCATCAGAGATATTGAGCGGCTGAGAGTAGCCTAAATATCCCTCATTTGTCACCTTCGGGAGAGTAAAAGCCGGAACTTACTGTAGGCAAGGATTTTAGCAAACCCACAATAAATGAAGTTATTGCTTAGGAAATTAAGAATGAAAGCTACACATTGCATGCTTTTTCAAGGGTTGATTTTTTTTTGCCTAGAGTGACAAATGAAGGGTAAGTAATCACATTAGCGCAATGTGGAACTTTATTCATTACTACAATCATCAGCCGAGACACATCATTGCAGCACGAAATCAGTGTATTTCCTCTATCTCTTCTTAAATGGCGCTACCGCAATGTCCATAATAAAGCGATCGCTCACTCGCTACTTTGAAGGAGACACTTTACAGCCCCTGTGATTAAAATAAAACACAAAAGAATTGTAGTTAAAAATAGGCTAATCTTTAAATTCCAGCACAATTTTCCCCTGCATTCCTGCCCGCTCTAAACGCTGATGTGCTTGAACAACCTGATTCCAAGGCAGGATCGAATCAATCACTGGGCGAAGCTGAGTCCGCTCGATTAGTTTTGTCAGAGCATCCAATTTTGCACGGTACTGAGACGTAAAAACAAAATGGAGCGTTAGATTCTTGCCCCATGCTTCAAGCAGCGATTGTGGTTCCGCAATGTCCACAATGCTCACAAGCCTACCGAATGGGCGAATAATCTCTAGACTACGCTCAATAGTCTTACCGCCGATTGTATCCAAAACTAAATCAACACCCAATCCAGTTGTTTCTTGACGAATGACCTCTACGTAATCTTCATTCTTGTAATCAATCACTCGATCTGCACCAAGTTTTCTGACTAAATCTCGATTTTCAGAACTGCACGTTGCAAAAACGTATGCCCCGATCGCTTTTGCGAGTTGAACTGCGATCGAACCCACTCCACCAGCACCTGCATGGATGAGGACGGTTTCACCAACTTGTAGGTTGCCCCTAGTGACTAGACAATTCCAGACTGTTCCTCCTGCAACGGGAAAACAGGCTGCTTCAGTGTGCGACAGATTAGCAGGTTTCAATGCCACAATCGCAGCATCAGCAACATGATATTGAGCATAGCTACCCAATTTCCCAAAAACTTGTGGCGAGTAATAAACTTCGTCTCCTACTTTAAATTCTGTGACTGCTGCTCCAACTGCCTCAATTACTCCTGAAACGTCAACTCCAATAATAGCTGGCAATTGAATCAAATCTTTGTAATCACCACGGCGAGTTTGGTAATCAATCGGGTTAATCGATGTTGCACAAACCCTGACTAACACCTGGTCGGGCCTCGGCGCTGGCTTAGGAACTGTTTGAATCTCAAAACTCTCAGCACCACCAAACGCGGTTAATACGACTGCTTTCATGGATTCCATCTCTACTAACCATCCTTGTTCTAAAATTAACGGTGAAAGGATTTCGATACCACTTAGTATAGGTTCGTTCTCTTTAACCTTGAAGTCCCCACTGGTTGGTAAGGGATAGTGCCATTTAGCAATACTCCAGACAGTTTTTAAACGGTTATATGAGGCTTTCAGAGCTTATGTTTCAAGGATTAAGCTATTTTTTCAAAGTTAGCCCTGCCCTTAATTTTGGAAAAAAAGATCTCGCCCACGACTACATCAGGGCTTGAGCCTCAAAACCTGCTCAAATTTTGACCAGAGTATTGCTCTATAACTTTACCTCTAAAGCTGGGCGAGAAGTTTCTTTGCTGCCCGTTATCTCAAGAATCGCAACCGGATTCCAGTATTCGCGGTAATAAATAATCTTTCCATGTTTTGTTTCTAGTCGCACTACATAGTCTTGCTGATAGGGCTGACCCGTCGCTACAAACACAGCTTCCCCATGAAATTCAGCGAACAGAACATTGGGAATCAGTGTTTGATATTCACGAACATCCGTAAAGACCCAGTTTTGCAGTTGTGCAACTGCGTTCTTCATGTAGTCGTAGATAGCAACTTTGCCTTCTAATCGGCCCTGTGAACCTAGAGCGGAAGCATAGGGAAATTCTACGACCGCATCTTCAGCCAAGAGACTAGACCTCTTGCGTGAATGGTCTTTTGCCCCCCTAGCCCCCCAAATCTGGGGGAAACTAAAGTATAAAGTCACCCAAAGTTGGGGAGCCAGTACGCCCGTCGGGTTTCCCGGCTTGAAGCACGGGTGCGTGGATTTAGGGGGCTTTCCAAGATTCGCGCAAGAAGTCTATTGTACGTCGGACGGCGGGAGATGCCTTGAGCGATTTGGGGGATGTGGCGGCGGTGGCTACAATGACCAAGCATTAACAGATCCCTCAAAGCTAATGAGGTGGCGAGCCGCTCGATTTTTGAACGAATTGGGAGATCGTAGTGCTGTGATGGCTTTACACCAAGCTATTAAAAGCGAAACCCAGTTTGATGTACGCCTTGAAATGATGGCAGCGTTAGAACGGATTGAGGGCGGTGGCGATACTCTTTTACCAATTTGGCATGGGGAGTCAGTAGCCTAAAGATTTCTTGATTATCTTATCCTTACTTCTGAGGGACTACCTTTTAACCAACGTTGGAAAAAGTCTAGACATTTATATTATCTTGGCAACTAAACACAACTATGAAACAATGATCGGGAAAAAACTTGAAGTAACCACACTAACGATTTTGTTCTAAGTTGAAACCTATGATTGCAAAGCCTCACTTTCCCAATGGTTCGCAAGCTCCTTCATGGATGCAAAAAATTCAATACACGTTAAAGCCGTTTGCCTATATGGATGCTGCTGGACAACGCTACGGAGATATTTTTAACGCTCCTGTTATTGGGAATCATCCTGTTGTTTTATTTATAAGCAATCCCCAAGCACTACAGCAGATTTTTACTAATGATACGAAGCAATTTATGACCCCATCAAACCAACTCATGCAGCCACTTGTAGGCAATTCTTCCATTTTTACTTTAGAGGGTTCTCGTCATCGCCGGGAGCGTCGGTTATTAATGCCTCCTTTTCATGGAGAACGAATGCGAACTTACGGACAATTGATTTGTGAGTTGGTGGACAAAGCAATGAGTTCGCTATCGATTGATGCTTCGTTTTCTGCCCGAAAGTTGGCACAGGAGATTTCTTTAGAAGTCATGCTCAAGGTTGTTTTTGGTATTTACCAAGAAGACCGTTTCAATCATCTCAAATCGCTAATAGTCAAGCTTACAGATTCACTGCAATCTCCTTTTATTGGTGGCTTGCTCTTTTTCCCATCCTTGCAAAAGGATTGGGGAACGCAAAGCCCCTGGGGATATTTGCGGCATTTGCAACGACAGATGAGCGATCTATTATACGCTGAGATTAGCGATCGCAACCAGAATCACGTTCTTGGTTCAGATATTCTCAGCTTAATGATTTGGGCCCGTGATGAAAATGGTCAGCCGATGAGCGATGCCGAATTGCATGATGAATTGATTACCTTATTACTAGCAGGTCATGAAACAACCGCAAGTGCGATCGCTTGGGGTTTATATTGGATTCATCGTCATCCACAGGTGAGGGAAAAGTTGATGGGGGAACTAAGTCAACTAGGTAATGCTCCAGACCCGACAACTACTGTACAATTGCCTTATCTGACAGCAGTTTGTAATGAAACCCTACGCCTTTTCCCGGTTGCTGTGCTTACAGTCCCTAGAGAGGTCAAAGAACCTGTGGAACTAATGGGCTATCAACTAGAACCTGGAATGAGACTTTATGGTTGTATTTATTTAACTCATCAGCGTCCAGATATCTATCTTGAACCTAAATTGTTTAAGCCAGAGCGCTTTTTAGAACGACAGTTTTCTCCTTACGAATTTTTCCCTTTCGGCGGCGGTGCGCGCCGTTGCATTGGGGAAGCATTAGCCCAGTTTGAGATGAGATTAGTCTTAGCAACAATGCTTTCTCATTATCGATTGGCGCTAGTAGATCGAATCCCGGAATATCCTCAGCGTCGAGGTGTTACTTTTGCTCCTGCTAGAGGGGTGCAGATGGTTTTGCAAAAAAAACTCTGAACATATATCTGCCGCGATCGCAACTATAAGGCATTGCTGCTGAATAGGGCTTTTTCCGTAGCTATACTTCAACTCCGTGAAAGATGTCAAATGGGTTCTATAGGGCATAATTTCCCTCCCCCTTTCTGCTCTACCTAAAGACGGTTATCTAACAAACTTCAATCTTTTTCAAGCCCCTTGCCATCACTCTTTCGGAGTAACATCCCTCTCCGACCTGAAGGTCCGGAGCTTCCAAGACTCACGCCTTAGATTTTCTGGTTTTTCTCTCTTACAAAACTCTGTGGCGGGAAACCCGCCCCACATATTTTGCGCTTGCGAGGTTTCGCTACTTGCAAGGGCTGAGTTACCTCAACCCCCGGTAGATCGACTGCACAGACACTTTCGATTCCCGACTGTCCATCGGTACTAATGAGAGTTACCCCTCGATTTCTAATTACTTGACCACTTCCCACATCCCTATCTGTTGTGAAACTACATTCAGGACAATTATGCACTCTTACGCTCAAGTCTTTTTTAACAACTACCCCACACTCAGGACACCAGGGATAATTCGTTGTTCAAATAAATAATAGAATAATTGAGACGAAAGGGTTGGAGAAAAAAACTAAGTAGCTAGGTGAAATTAAATGTAAAATAAGAGAGGTTATTAATTATAGGTTGGTTGATGCCTGCTCCCCTTCGGATTCGCCTCGCCTCTGAAGAAGATTTCACCCTTTCGCAGTTACAGGTG
>Ga0181464_1000276_pt1 | contig 20002 bp, 17 predicted proteins | sample InSIn2gowninarea_FD_119074 | JGI IMG/M metagenome (GOLD analysis project Ga0181464, IMG submission 119074) | Clean room microbial communities from NASA Spacecraft Assembly Facility at Jet Propulsion Laboratory, Pasadena, California, USA -... ...
CCTTATCAGTCGAGCCTGCTTGCGCATCCTTATCAGTCGAGCCCCCTAAAGGGTCCTTACCAGTCGAGCCCCGTTGCCGGTCCTGTTAGTCGAGTCACTTAACGTACCTCACCCTACCGGGCCTCTCCTTTCACAGTCGAGCCCCTGCCGGTCCTTGATTGATCCGGTGAACTAAGGAAGGTAGAAGACCAGCAATCCGTCCAACTAATGGTGTGCGCTGCGCTATTGGTTGGAAGGTGTTGGTCTCGCGACTTGGACCTCCGAAAGGCAGGCAAAGCTAGAAAGAAGGGAAGCTATTACAAGCAAGCCGGCAAGCCGGAAGAGCCGCTTTGGGAAAGAAGGCAGGCGAGCAGACACACACTCCTTGAATGACGTCGAACATGCGGGCGGAATGAAGGAGCGTATGGATTATCCTGCGAAGCAGCCATAACTGACAGAAAGGAGAGATACAATCGGGCTGGAGTAACGGTTCGTGCGAGTAGTTCCTCCTCGCCCTCCTTATAGTCAAGCGAGGAGGAATTGCTCACCTGACAACTATTTACCCACCCACCCCAATCCCCGGTGAGGAGGGCGAGGAGATTGAGCCGCTGAAACAGTCTAATCCTTAGAACCTATCCCTACCTCGAGCTCCAAGCACGGATAGATATTGGTGAAACCGCTGAGACTCCCGGCAGCGACCGGTCCGTTCCCTTCCTACCTATGCTGGCTGGGCTGATCATCTTTTAACCGGACCTCGTACTTCTCTTGCTTGGCTGAGAACTGGATTGGACCTGGATCGATTTCAACTGGTTATGATTCTGCGAGATAAACTCCAACTCCTGCCGTCTATTCCAATGCCTTAGCCTCTTTTTACTATGAGACCACTTATGATCCCACCTTTACCTCCGTTCTTGCCTCTTCGGGTGAAGCTGACTCTCCAACGGGTGGGACTGCAACCTTTGCCTGTGCTGCTTCTTGCTTTGTTGCGGGTGAAACCACTGCCTCCATCTCTGCTTCTGGCTTTATTGCTGCTTGCTTTTCTGCTGCTATGGGTATGGGCGGCGGTGGTGAAACTGAAACTACTCAATCTCCAATTGGATATGGATCTCCGACAGGCACTTAATCTGCTCGAGATGGATCTGTATCCAGAACTCAATATGCTACGAGGGCTAAAACAAGCTATGAAACTGACTCAGATGCTTTGACTCTTGCTACCTATGTCTCTGCTACTGATGCTGCTGGATCCACTCGGTCAACTACCTCGGCATCTCGACCTGGAGAACGAATTCCATATGGATCTGTTACCCTACCTTTTGTATTTTCCTCTATCTCCGTTGCTGGTTGTGGTTCTATATAAAATGTAACATGTGCTGCTTTCACTAGGTAAATGAGGTAAAATGACTATGGGACTGGCTCTTTAGGACGGGCGGCCGGTACGGCTCTTGCCTTGACCTTCGCTGCTGATGAGTATATAAAGAAAAGAGATTCCGCTCCGGCTACTGATAGCTTTCGATCTGGAACTAGTAGGGCTGCTACCGAAGCTACTGATGGTGGTTGTGGTTATGGAATTGAATCTGCTCGAACAGCTCCTGGGTCGCGATCTATAACTGGTCTAAATGAATCTGCTTATCCAAGTAGAGGTCGGTAAAAGGCATCTCAAAATCTGGTAGTATATGAGTTTCAAGAGGGTTCTTCTTCCTGAAAGACCCTGCAACACTTCAACTAGAAACTTCGATATCTCAAAACTAGCCACACTCACTAAACCTCAATATATAACTACCCTTTCCTACCTGCACATACATTGTTTCAGCTTGCATAAATGTAGCTGACTCTAGCTAACACCTAGCTTACTTACTCAGAGACATACAATAAGAGCCATACACTGAAATTGACCTCACCCCAGACGACTTAGATTGACTCTTTCATACTCTCTTTCTTAAGCCATTCACCAACAACTCTGAATCCTCTTCAACGACTCTCAACAATTCTTATTACATACGCAGCAGGAATCACTTATTCATTATCAGCTACACTACACACTTATATAGACCATCAGAACCTAACAATTCAAACTAGAGCAAATCTTTGACTATGAGGTACCTCCATCAAACAACCCGACAAAACCAGCTTCTCGTACCTTAGACATAAAAACCCAGCAATCACATCTTTTAGACAACGAACTCCCTACCCTTACCTACTTTGTTGTAGCGGAGCCGTAGTTTCATGTTTCATTATAAGCCTACTGAACTTCAACTTCTCTTATCATAGATTCCTAATCAAAACCACTTCAATTTATAAAGCTCCCATCAAAGGATAGAAAAAAGACCCGATAACAGGTATCACAGCAGCAGCAGCAAAGCCCAGGTCGTATAATCCAGGCCTCCCCGCCTTGAACTTTGACAACAAATGGTGGTGAAACACGGAGCTCAGCAACTAGTGAATACAGTGCCTTAGATTGTGAATCACTCTCTCATGAGGACTAAAGAGCTAGAGCATCAGCTAACTAGTCAGGTATAACTTGGCCCTTCAGGGCTTTCTATGCTATACAAAGCGCAAGTCAAACTCTTTCAATTCTAGGATCCGTTTTGCAGCATGGCCAGATAGAGTAGGTTTAGATACTAGGTAGTGTAGTGGGTCAGACTTACAAACGATGTGAGTTTTTTGGCGTTTTAGGTAATGCTGTAAGCACTTAGTAGCAAAGATGATAGCAAAACACCACTTTTTCACTGGGGTCTAGTAAGTCTCATAATCATGAAGAGTGCAGTTGATGTAATAGATGGCTCTCTTACACTGAGAATTCTTTTTATACATGAGTACTACAACTATGGCCTAGTCAGACGTAAACACATATAGTAAGAAAGGACGATCAAGTTTTGGTGAGATTAAGGTAAGCGGAGTGAGCAACATATCCTTAAATCTCTAGAAAGCATTCTGGTACCTTTCATCCCCCACAAAAGGTGTTCCCTTCTTAAGCAATTGATTTAAGAGGCACTATACTTCTGTAAAGCCATCTACAAGGTGTCAAATGGCCCTGACACGACCAAGGGAGGACCTGAGGGCTCTCTCATTACAGGGTTTAGGGATCTCAGGAATAGCCTTGGCTTTAGCTGGGTCAATGTCAATGCCACAGCGAAATATAAGAAAACCTAACAACTCACCCAAGGTCAGGCACATTTGCCCAAGTTTCAGTGACTCTTATAAGCACACAGGCACAGGAGCATGGTACATAGGTATCAAGGATGGTCATAATGTAATTGGGATTTAGTAAGTAGGTTGTTTACATATGACTCGATGATCTTATGGATAATGTCATGAAAAACAATAGTCATAGCTCGCTAGTAGGTAGCTTTCATGTTTTTGAGACCAAACCAAAAGGCATAACCCTCTAATAAGTGCCCTACTCTCAGTTCAAAGTGGCTTTATAGCGATCCTATTCAGAAATGAGGATTTGGTTTTCACCCGAGAATCCGTCCATGAGGTCCGAGTGGAGATTACAGAATCTCCACTGACATCATCTCGTAGCCGACTATTGCATCTACTAACTGGTCAATGAAAGGTAGGGGAAAGTCATCCTTAGGGATGGGAGCATTAATATTAGAGGAGTTTATGTAGACTCAAACTCATTCTTCTTCATGATGGGAACTATGTTTACTAGCCACTCAGGGTAATCGATTAATTGAACGAACTTAGCTTTTCATAGTTTTCATATATCTTTTTATACCACGGCATTTACCTCGGGCCTATGCCTATGCAGCTTATACTTTATGGGTTTAGCATTAAGTTTGAGTGGCAGGTTATGGTATACTAGGGTCTCATCCATACCACGCATATTTGTGTACTCCCAAGTGAAGGCATCCTAGAATTACCTAAGTAGCTCGAGAGTGGAGAGGGAAATTTTGAGTTTTGGTGACTCATCAATTTTTCTTTTCGGCGATGCTAAATTGTTAGTTTCGGCGAAGTGATTAGGGGGTTTGCGCCGAAACTTTCCGGGTGTGATAGATTTCGTTATTACGTATATAAGAAATGACGAAAACTATATTGATTTTCAGAGCGATTCTCCTCCTTGCCCGAGTAAGGGATATAAAGGCCCTGTCCATGCTTCAATCCCGGTCCATGCTCTGGAAGACTTAGTCAATAGAAGCAACTAGGCTGGAATGTATATATAGGGCAATGGGTAAGCAAGGATGGGAAACTACTACTATACTACTCTAAGGTATAAGGGGTAGTGAGGCAAGGGGTAGTGAGCCATCTGCTTATGAATCTGCTGTTCCCGCCTTGGCTAATGCCTTTGCTTCTTTCCCTGGTTCTGGTTCCGGATCAGCTGCTAGTGAGACTCGGTAAAGTGGATATGGGTAAACGAACGCGTGTTTTTGCTCGGTGAAATGCTTATGGAACTGCTTAAGGAGAAACTTGGTCACCCGTCCCTGCTGCTGGCATTGATGCTGCTACCTCTATCTTTGGTGGTTCCTTTACCTCTGCTGTCGTAGCCCCCCTGCCTTTACTACTATAGCCTACACAAACGGTGAGTCCGCACCTAAAACTACTGCCCCGGTTCCGGATCGATATTGAGTTTTCAATCCATATGTTAACTCAGTTGCAAAACGCAGGAAAGAGAAGATCTGGTTTCCCAGGACAGGATAGATACATATCCGGACAGATACTCTACCTCGGCTTTACCCTTTCACGACCTGTAAGGTAGGGACACCGACACCAGTCTTGACTTTACGTGCATTAGAGCTTGGCCCCTTATGTCGCAAGTTTCATATAAGAGCTTGTAATAGTGCTTATGAACAAAGGCTACAATATACTTAGACCATACAAGACCCAGAGCTGGTACGGACCAAAGAGAGGCAGTTCGATATTGAGTGAAAGAGCCAGCACCTCGCCCAGCAAAGGCATAGATGGGAGCAGAAGCAAGGGTGGTAGTATCGATTGCAGAACCCATTCCAGATCCCATTAGAGATACGGTGGACTTAGTTTACCCATCAGCCGGATAGGCGGTAGCGGTTTCACCCATTTCACCAGTTGCCCTGCAAACACTAGAATATTCTAATAGTATAGGCATTATATATTCTGTAGGCGGTCATTATATATATTGCAACCGTAGGCTTCCCCGGGCAGGGTTCCATATATAATTCCAGGCCCATATCCAGGTTAAAATCCGTAAGCGCCGAGCAAGGAGGCCCATTGCTTATCATTCTGAAACACCTTATGTGAAAAGAGATAATTGAAGTGCATATATATAGAAGGAATTCCATGCGTTCAAGCGCTCAAGTAATGGGGATATTACATCCCCCCGGTAAGGACACAATCATTCATGCTAATCATCAGCTTATTATGTTCCACTATAGAAAGGTAGGGTGTAGGAATTCGATAAGAAAGACGCTTTTATTCAACAATTTCATTCTGTTATCAAGTAGAAAAAGAAGACTGCTAATAGAGTGACTGATATGTCGAGTAGACCTCGTTCAAGGGTTCTGCCTATTTTGAATATTCAATCTGCTGCATATGATTGAAAGTCACTTTCTTCTCTAGACCCATACTTCGGGCTAATTATCACCTCTTTACAACGACCTACAGTGGTCGATCAAACTTCTTTTCTTGATTACACATTACAAGATGGTTTTCTGTACAGATCAAATCCACTTTGTGTTCCAGCTGGTTCAGGACGCCTCACACTCCTCAAAGAGGCACACTCCTCATCATATGGTGGTCATTTTGGCACATCGAGGATGCGTAAGCATGACTTTTTTAGTTACTTATTTGCCCCTCAAATAAGTCAAAAAAAATAAGTCAAATTGAAACTTGAAGAACTGTTAAGGCCGCCATCGAAATATGTGAAAACCTCCGCCATCTTATCGGTCAATAATGACATATATAATAGATCTTTTTTCTGATGATATTATATACGCTACATGGCATAAGGCCTTTCAATCTCTCTCTGATTCCTAGCTACGACCCATGAAGAGATTCATTCTCACTAGCAGCTTACGACCTTATATGACTAGCTTACGCCCTTACCTGGCTAACTAATCTGATCTGACTTACTCACTACGAGACTAATTCATGAGTGGGATAGATAGGCTTCCCAACCTTTTCTTAGCTTAATGAGAGGTAGTATTCCAGGCTTCTTAGCTGAATGAGATAGGATCAATTATAGGATCAAGCTTCTCCTTACAACCTTCTGAGCTTCCCTTAATTAGTAGCTTAATTAGGTGAGGTAAAGCTTCTACTACCCTATCTAGCTTCTGATTAGGGTTGAACCTCCCAGCAGCGCGCCCGCATTTCTACACCCCACCCATAGTCTGGAGGTGGGGAATCCGTCAATCGGAACCTCAATATCTTGCCCATCTCACTCTGATGAATGAGATTCCAAGCATAATTAGATACGTCATTTCTGACGATCATTATCTATGTCATTCCTGAAATGGTGGTAGTTATATATGAGCATATGGATGCGCAAGCAGGCTCGACCACTATTTACCCACCCACCCCAATCCCCAGGACTTGAATCCAATTCATTAAAAGATTGTATAAGACCACCCTGTCCTACCGGCTGAAGACAGGCAGGAAATGAAAAGTATAATCCATGCACTTTAGCGAATAAAGGCACTTACTGGACCCAGCACTGGACCCAGCACTTGACCCAGCATAAAGCGAGCCTGAACCGGATAAGCAAGGTAGGACCAGACGTCAAAGCTTGGGCCGAGACTGCCTCGCTAATAAAAGAGAAAGAGGCTGTGACTCTGATAGAGATCAGGATCCAGATCCTATAGTAGGCTAGGGATAGTTACAGCCCACTAGCTTAGGAGGTTCCCCAACCAACCAACCAGCTAGCCAGGATTACCAGCCCATAGTCATTAGGATTACCACCTATGATTCGGTCTAATCAGTCAAGAAGTAGGGTAGGTATGCTTGCTTGTAGGTTAGGCAGATCAGCCCATCAGACTATAATTAGACCCCAACTAGAGGTACTTGGGCCGGCAAGAACTCATCTACAGGGTCAGGTTAATCCCAGCCTGGAACTACTATTCCTACGGGGAGCTTTTCTCCAGCCAGACACTCTATACCGGAAACGAAATAAGATACTACGGGATGCCTATTTAGTGGAACCTAAGTCTCTACGGGGAGCTAAGCAGCCGGCACACAAAGTACAGGTTTAGGTAATCCCGGCAAGCACCAACTCGTCCAGGATCAAGTAGTATCCCAGCCTTAGGATCACTACCTACAACTCGTACGGGTTACCTCACAATGATCCAGCCTGAAACAATATTCGGGGATAAGGAGACAGCACCAAATGTACAGGTAGCTTTTCAGGAAGGAGCCGGCACCTATACTTGCATGAGGTGGGTGGTCCAATACCTATTATTGTATAACCTACTTCCTTTCTTCCTTACCTATGCATGCATCTGTATCGAGGTGTTTGGCTAACCAAGCTGCCCAGCTAATGCATCCAACCGGGTACCGCTCATATACGGGGTCAAGGGGCTATTGCCCAATAGTCGAACCAGGTACGGGGGACGGGGGTAGGTTTCTTTCTCTTTCAGGCCATATATTGCAGCTAAAAGGCCAGATTCGACATCTTGGCATCTTTACCCAACAATGACACCCTTTTAGGAATCCCACCACACACACCTTTCAACTTTCTCCCCATTAGGTGAGAAGTGACAATTTCGGTTGACATTTCAATTTCCAGTTCAATATTATACCAGGACATCCCCTTGGGGTTATCCTCTTTTTATGTTTCATGGGGGTTAGTTCCGCTCTCATTCGGGTACCCTGAGTCAACACTAGAAGAGTGCATCCCTTGAGTTCACCTGTTCAAAGGTGCGAAGCCGCTTGTCCCTCCGGGGGGCAAGGAGTTCCCCGGATTTCTCTCTTCGAACTTGACCCCGATCTCCCTAATGACATTAGTTGGTTTGGGGAGTGGCTCTCATCCCCGGATCTTGCTAGTCGACCAAGCATCTCCCTGATGAAATTAGTTGGTTTGGGGAGCTAGCTATTAGAGCAGAGCTAAGTTCGGGCAGCTATGAGAGCTAATAACGCCAACACCCAACTAGAATACCTGGATCTTTATCCAACACCTTTACCCGGATCTACCCGATCTACCTTATTATATGCTTTATTTCACCTGATGAAATCTTAATCTATTTTCTGGGTGGAGCATCGGAATGGGTGGAGCCAGTTTGTTCTCGAGGCCGAAGGCCAAGTGTGTGCCCCAATCTTTAACCCATTCATTCTCACCCTTCCTCTTCAATTTACTTATTGGTTGGGGGGGCTTATGGTCGAGCACCTAAAGGTCCTTATCAGTCGAGCCCCCTAAAGGGTGATGGCGGCCTTATCAGTCGAGCCTGCTTGCGCATCCTTATCAGTCGAGCCCCCTAAAGGGTTAGGGTTTACTTATTGGGTGGGGGGCGGTGGTCGAGCAACTAAAGTTCCTCATCTTTCATTCGGGTTTAGGTATAAGTTCGTTGGTGTGCTGCTTATTAATAATGGCTCACGATTTAGTGGGGTTTGGGTTTGGAGAAAGTGACCCGGCCTGATTCTGGGCTCTGGTTCGGGGAGCTATCAGAGCTAAGTTCGGGGAATTCGGTAGCTCTTGAATTAGGTCCCCCATATCTCCATTGGAGTTAGTTAGCTGGTTACCCCTCCTAATCTATATTTCATAAGACTTACCCAGCAGACTTGGAGTTTTACTTATATTTACAAGTGGCATATGCTCAGATAGAATCTATTATTGAATCCATTTATCTCGAGATCTATCTCTGTATCTGTGGATCTATCTATATATCGATCTATCCATCTATTTAGCAATCCAACCAATACCCGGCATAGCTATTAATCGACGGGCATAGCTCTTACCAAATTCAGTCAAGTAGACCGGGCATAGCTATTAATGCATGGTTAACAACACGGCACAGGTGAAAGGCAAAGGAAACGGGTTCAAGAAACAAAGAAAGGCCGGTCCTACCTTCCCATCGGGTGGGTGGGTTCAACGGCTGGCTGGGCTTATTGGGTTGGTTAGCAGGTCTGGCTCGTTACCAGGTCTGGATCACTTACCTATTACCTTACCTATTACCCGCATCACTTACCTATTACTTAGCAACTGGAGGAGTCCAAAGCACAGATTCGAAATTCATGCCATATATTCCCTAGAAAATGAACTTTTTGGGATCTATCATTACCCCACTTTCACCATAGACATACCTTTGAACGTACTTCAGCCATCTTACAGGCTCAGTTATCATCTCGGACTCATTCCTATTTCCAACCTCCGAACTCGGAACGGGAAGTCTTAAGGGTTAGTTACGGGGAGAGTGAAGGGTTAGTTCCCGATAGTCGAGCAAGCATAGTCCGGTTCGGATAGGAGAGGATTTGAGAGGAACGGTCCGGATAGGAGAGATAGTCCCAACGTTCGGGATCCGAGCACAGGGATAGGGCGGGGACAGGGCAGCAGCAGGGTCAGCAGGACAAGCAGAAGGGTCAGCAGGGTCAGGCACAGCAGAGAGAGAGTGTAGCCTCATTGGTTAGTTCCGCCTAATCAAGGGTTAGACCGGGTTACTACTCAAGGGGTTACTAACTATACCCCTCATTATGGGATGGCATTATCGGATGCAGGATGATCGGATCAGGATGGCATTATAAGTAAGCGGCAGTAGAGCAGGAGACTAGGAAGGACTATAGGAGGAGGGAGCAGGAGACTAGGAAGGACTATAAGGAGGAGGCTAGGAAGAAGAGTATTCCTCGCACATAGGTAGGCACCTCATAATATGAGCATATATGAGCATATGAATAAGGATGAAATATCATAATATGAGCATATGAATAAGGATGAAATATGAATAAGGAAGGACATTGTTCACGCACACGAATACCTACTTATATTATATACATCTTAGCTATTCATAACTGCCCTACCTAAGTAACTTATTCATAACTGCCCTAATGAACTGATCTGGATCACTTACCCTATTACAGCAAGTTGAGGAGTCCTACCAGCCGGCCAATTGAGTTAGGATTTGGAAGGAAGTATACCAGCCATTTCATTAAGTGTACAATAAGCTCCAAAAAGCATAAATGAAAATTCATACCATCTAGGCCTTTCAAATTCACTTTCATATACCGGATGCCTAATCATACCACTTGAGACAGAGACATATCTTTTCACTTTAGGAATACACATTTCCAGAGAAGGTTTGCTTCGAGAATCCATTCTCATTTCAATGGCAATTCGGGAAGTCGCAAGTCGGGAAGTCTTAAGCGTTCTGGGAGTTGTTCAGGGGGAGTTCCCAATAAGAAAGCAAAGGGCCCACAACGTTCGGTTCGGGAGGGATCAGAGAGAAGAGGAACAGGGTTAGTTACGTGAACAAGGTTAGTTACGTATGCCGTTAGTTACGTATGCCTGATTAGGATTTAGAACCATGAGTACCCCCTCGCTGTCACTTTGAAAGTCTGAGGTCTGACCGAGTAGGGCCTATCTAAGCACCGAGTAATAGGTCCTAACTAAAGTGCTTCCGATCTCCCGAATCAAAAGGGTTTCAGGGTTGGTGTTTCCATTGAAGTAAAAAGGAGAGTAGCATTGAGAATTGTGGGACCATAGCTTCAAAACAAAACTAACAGGGACTGCTTCAAGGGTAAAAGAAGAACTAGGTAAGCTGTCTCATATGGAGGTTAAGGTGTATCTCGTGGTGTCAAAGCAGGATCTCAAAATGGAAGTAGTGGTCAAACTGGAATGTACTAAAAGGTGGTTGAGCACGTAGGTAAATAAGCATACTCTTGGTTGGTTGGTTGGTTGGTTCCTTCGTTCGTTCTCCGGCCCGGCTTCAAATCAAAAACCTAAATGGTGTAAAGCAAAAGAAAAGTAGGTAAGATGATTTGGTAAGACCTAATAGTAAGTGGGAGCTGTTGAAAGGGCATGAGCAGAAGAGGTAGGTCTAAAGGGTAAAGTACTAGCAGGAGTAGGTATAATGGGCGGACTAACTAAAATAGGTGGATGGGGTACTAAGCAGCTAGCTCAAAAGGCTGAGCAAAGTAGACCGACCTATGGTAAAACCAAAGGTAAGTGTAGGTCTGATGTAAAGTGTTGAAGCTCTGAGGATGAGCAAAGGAGAAGGAGCTAATCAAATAGGATTCTCCTAAGAGAAAAGTGCTTTATTGAAAAGCACAGGTTGTCTAAAGCAATATAGCAGGTAGTGTATCCAATTGTATATGTAGGTAAAGGCTAAAAGCATCCCCTTTCTGTATGGACTATTTGAAGTCAAGACTCTGGGGTTAGGGATGAAGGAGAGGGAGTTACAGTTGATAGGGATTCAGTTAGGTATGAGGGAGAGGGAGTCCCTAATGATGGTGAAAAAGTTTCTGAATATGGTAAGCTAGAGGGAGTTTCTGCTGTTGTTGATGTTGATGCAGTTGATGGAGCCAAAGTAGTTCATTCTGTTGATGGAGTGGTTGACCTTTCATGCGTGGAAGTTGATGCAGTTACGGAAGATCTAATCCCTTCGTGTGTTCGAGATCCTATTGAATACCAGGATGGGCGTATCGAGTTGACCCATAAGCAGCGGTAAAGGCATTTGACCAAGTGAAAGCTCCAGATGCAAATCGTCTAGTGTTAGATGTCTACGGAGATAGAGAGGGAGGACCTGGTAGAGTGGTATCAGTTTGGCTACCATATGTAGATATAATGCCAGCATGAGTTGTTTCTGTTGGTTCCGTAGCTTATTAAGGTGTTCCTGGTGCAGATGGATACCTTGGTTAGCGAGAGTAAGATTGTAAAGAGGAAGATAAAGCAGGACGAGCAGTGAAAGAAACAGGAGGAGTTCCAGGAGGAGATGGAGACCTATAAGTTCAAGGAAACAAGTCTTCACCTTATCGAGGGTCTTAACAGCACCCTAGGCACCAGTCTCGACAAATTTCATATACCACTGCAGGGGTTATAGGGCCTCATGTTCTCTACCCTCGACCCTGCAACTCTACCCGCCGCCCTACACCCTCGACCCTACGCCTCACTTATCGATACGGCACTAGGTTCAGCAATTGGATCGAAGGCATGAATCGACGACAATGCTTACGATGGCTCCTGTCGAGGATAGGATTTGATCATGCAACAGACAGACACACTGTATCCGCCGGGAGTGATGATAGTATTTGAAGCGCGAGGCCGATGATGCATTATGTTACTCAATGAAGTGACTCAATGAGGGAAGGAGTATCGCTACCGCTCGATGGGAGCACCTAGTTAGCTGCCGATAGCCGAGACCGGGGGAGAAAGAAGTGGATACCGGGGGAGAAGAAATAGAGGATCGCTGCCGCTAGCCGAGACAAAGGAGACCTCACCGGAAGGAAGATGCATGGATGGAGGCCGAGAATCGTTCAATTTAGTAGCACAGATAAGAGAATGAGCAGCACTTGTAGGGAGGAACAATTGAAGAGAGAAGAGGCCAGGATGATGTTATTCGTTGATCTTACTCAATGATGAAGGAAGGTGTGATAAGGGAGCGAGGTGCAATGATGTGACTCGATACCAGGTGAGTACAACTACCGCTCGATACCCGCATGATCTGATTGCTACCGCTTGCCTTATGTTGAGCACTACCGCGATGCCTGTTATCGATACCGCTTGACCCCATGACTTGCCGATACGGCACACAGTTCCTACATCTTACACGCCCCGCATCACACATCCATACACGCCCCGCATTCAGTTCCATACGCCCGCATATACGCTATCCATTCAGTTACATCCGCATTCAGTACGCCTTCTAAGTTTGATTATTGAGATCGAGAGCCAGATTCTGGTTATAGGGATGAAGTGACGGATGACCCAGAGGCAGTCCCCCGAATTAGCGTGATCCAGTTCCTGATTCTCGTGAGCTAGACCCAGTTTCTGTTGATCTTGATCCAGTTATGGAAGATCTAATTCCTTCGTGCGTTCCAGATCCTATTGATTCAGAACCACCATCGACAATAGGGACCAGCTTTGGGATTGATCCACAGAGGCGCTAGGTTAGGCGGGTAAGAGAGCTTTGCTCCCTGGTTCAATAAATGGATTCGGTAGCCAGCCCTTCCAAGAGTGAGGTGAGGCTTATTCGTTCAGTGTTTCATGCGTTCTCTCGATATGGCCCCTTAACCCATAGAAGAGCGTGCCAACGCGATCGTACCACCAGGTGGAATACTAACATCTCTGAAACTAAGGCATGTTTGGCTACGAGTATAAGACTAATAACATATCCGAAGATCCAGTTGGAACGGGCATCAACCAATGAAACAAAAGCCCAAATGCATATCATCCAATTTCATTGCCAGGCGTTAAACCACCAATTTCATTGCCTCCAGCAGCAGTAGCACCACTAACAACATCATCCCTAGGTGGTTAGCCATATTTTGAGATCGAGATCCATAGCTAGCAGCACCAAAGTAAGCAAACCTATAAGCATACCTAGGTAGAGTAGTTCCATACCCGCCGTTGAGCAGTTCCTGGCCCACTAGCAGCAGTTTCAGATCCTCCAGCAGAAGTTGAGTCAGTCGAATCAGCCAGCAAGCAATCAAGTAAGCCCGGTTCTTTCTTATCCCAGCCATCCAGGGGTTGTCTCTTTCTATGGATCGTACCAGAATCTCGTATATAGAGAGAGTCTAAATTAGGCCTTGATTTCTTCGGGTGTCAAGTTTCAATTTACTTATTGGGTGGGGGGGCTAACAGTCGAGCCCCTGCCGGTCCTAAGGAGTATGGTCTTCAGGTTCGCGGTTAGGGCCGATGGGTGGAAAGGGTTGTCTTATTCGAGCGAAGCAGGCTAGGTTGTTCGTTGCCACGCGACTCCTCTTAACTTAATACTATAGTACAAAGCCATATCATCTATCTACCATCTCAAGGGTTTTTCCTTCTAAGGTTAACCCTAATTTACTTATTGGGTGGGGGGGCTGGTCGAGAGTTCGCTTACTCACCCTGTTATGGCTTAAAAACGATCTTATCCTGTCCTTTTCCCAAGTTATATCCGCGCGCTAGGTACTCATTTTTCTTTAGATAGGCAATCCTCGCAATCTCCATGTCCTTCAACGTTATACCTTCGCAACCCAGCAGCTCGCCCAGGGACAAGAGTCACTTACACCAGTCATTCCTTCCCTTCAATAAAAAAGATCTAGCTCCAGTATGCACCACTTATCGACAAAAATAGAGCTAAAGACACGTCTACGAATAGTCTTTACGCAGATAAATCGTGCGTGGTTCAGGATGCACTCCAATGTATGCTATCCGGTTTTCCCGATCATATCGGTAAAGAAAGAGGGGTATGTTTGTTGAAGTTGTTGGATGAAGGAAGCACTTTTCAAAGCTGGGGTTGATTTCATTTCATAGGGTGCTTTTTTCATTAATCAATCGTATCTGGCCAGGTAAAGCCTGCCCCCCCCACCAATAGCAATAGTATATTTACCTACCTTAGCATTCCTAGCTAAAGCAAAGTGGTTTTTAAGGGTGAGTAAGCGAACTCTCGACCAGCCCCCCCACCCAATAAGTAAATTAGGGATAACTCCATTCACAAAGGTTAGGTGAAGCAGTAAGTAAAGGATGGAAAAATGTTGGTAGCATGCACGTAAGTAAAGGGAAGTATTCCAGGTTCTAAGTAAGCGCCCACTCAAGCCCTTCGAATCATCTCCGGGGTCTGCTGGCTCTGTATTGAATAAAAGCAAGAGGGCAGTTAGTGAAAACGATCCAAGACTGCTGGTAGCTGTTGCACAGAAAGGTAATGGCAGCTTCAAAAGAGAATACAACTCTAAGTGCCCACCCAAACAAGCGCGTAAGATCTCATAAGTAAGGAAGGCAGTATTGACTAAATCCAAGCAGTTCCAATCTCAGCTCCGCAGGGAGTATTTCCTCTCCCTCTCCCTTATGGTCGAGCGGCCTAACGGCACCTTATGGTCGAGTCAGCTTTTGATAGACAGTAATTCATGTTATATAAAGAATCTATTAGAAGAATTTCAGGGCCCTATATTATTTAGGGGTCACTCACTATTCATATGGTGAGGGTGCGTAAGCACGCTCGACTGTCCAGGACCCTTTAGGGGGCTCGACTGATAAGGACCTTTAGGTGCTCGACCACCGCCTTTTAGTTACTTATTTGCCCCTCAAATAAGTCAAAAAAAAAAGAAGTAAATTGAATGCGCAAGCAGGCTCGACTGATAAGGCCGCCATCACCTTTAGGTGCTCGACCACCGCCTTTTAGTTACTTATTTGCCCCTCAAATAAGTCAAAAAAAAAAGAAGTAAATTGAATGCGCAAGCAGGCTCGACTGTTAAGGACCCTTTAGGGGGCTCGACTGATAAGGACCCTTTAGGGGGCTCGACCACCGCCTTTTAGTTACTTATTTGAGAGGGGCACCCAATAAGTAAATTGAAGAGGAGAGGACCCTTTAGGGGGCTCGACCATAAGCCCCCCCACCCAATAAGTAAATTGAAGAGGAGAGGACCTTTAGGTGCTCGACTGATAAGGCCGCCATCGAGAGGATGCGCAAGCAGGCTCGACTGTTAAGGCCGCCATCACCTTTAGGTGCTCGACCATAAGGGAGAGGAGAGGAGAGGGTTTTTTCATAATGTACATTCTATTCACTTAACCTATAACTGGAAATTTTCTTTAATGAAACATGATGGTCGAGCAACTAAAGTTCCTTTGGTCGAGCGGCTTCGCTCCTTTTCATCATGTCTCTTTCCATTTTAGGCAGGATGGACGGGTGCTCGATGAAATGAAGGGAGGGCCGGGAAAAAGGTAACCTGCGTTAGCTTTGGTTCCCCAGTTCAGGGTATCGTTCGGGTATTATCTATCATGAGCCTACTCAGAACTAGCTGATTCTCGCATTTATGAGATCCCGAGTCTCCAAGTGGGCCCTCTTGGCCACCCACGGCCCTGGCTTTTTGGGGAATCCTGCTCCTGTGTCGCTTGTAGCTCGGCGGTCCACCGGGTTTTTTCTCCAGTTCCGAGTGTATTCTTGGATAGTTATAGCGGCCCATAGGCGCAAGATGTACCTTGTGGGGGCGGCCGGGACCCTGGACATAGTCCTTTCAGACAGTGGCCGTTTAGTCCATGGTCCATTGGATGTTCGGTGCAAGGCCAAAAATTGGAACACACTGCCCGAAACGTTCCCGTCCTTCGCTTTAGGGCCTGTCCCTCAGTGTGGTCAGTACTGAATACTGTCGGGCAGCAAAGCTTACACCTGTTCACTTATTGCGATGGTTCACCAGGGCCTCTTTCCTCCTCCCTTTTCTGCTCACTCGTGAATCAGGGGCTGCCGGACCCCCCCTACAAAGGGGGAGAGAGTCGACTGAGCATCTCAGCCATTGGCGGGAATTTCGCCCGCATCCGATCCCCAATTCTTGTTCACCCTGGATGATCGTGTTGGGTGAATTGTTACCTCGTATGATCGTGTTGGGTGAGCAACAGCCGCTTCGTCACAGTACTTACTTATGGGCTAACGGGTCACACTTTGGCCAAGTATCCTACAAAAAGACTCCCGAAAGCCAGAAAGATTGAAGGAATGGCCTGCGGAATGGGCGCATCATGACATCGTAAGATGTCTCGCCCGAATGGATTAGTTGGTGCTGGAAATGTCGGAAAAAGCGAACGGAAAGAGTGATAAGGAGTGGAAGAGACAGAGACACTTCCCAACCAGAAAGCGAAGTTACCACTGATGGTATATTTGGTGTAAGCGAGCTCTGAGATCACATCTTTGGAATAAAATCCAGTTGGAAAAGGAAATCCAATTAGAGATAGGCTGCCTATGAGCATCATGGCATAGGTAAAAGGTAACGAGGAAGCAAGCCCCCCCATCTTGCGCGTATCTTGCTCATCCGACATGGCATGAATCACTGGACCTGCACTCAAGAATAGTAATGCTTTGGAAAAAGCGTGATTCATTAAATGAGAGACGCTAACCGAATAGTTGGAAATGCCGCAAGCAAAGATCATATAGCCTAATTGACTGCAAGTTGGATGAGCTATGACCCTCTTTGAATCGTTCTGTAATATTCCAGTGGTTGCCGCGGAGAATGACGTCATAGCCCCTGCAAAAGCAATAACAATCAAAGCCGTGGGTGGGTATTCAAATAGAGGGGAGCACCTCGCTATCATGGGAACGCCTGCTGTTACCATAGTAGCTGCATGAATCGGAGCGGATACTGGAGTGGGACCCTCCGTTGCATCGGGTGACCGAGTATGCAATCCTATCTGTGCGGATTTTCCAACAGCACCAATAAAGGGCGAGATACGAATAACAGTTATGGCATGAAATCTAATATTGCGGAAAATGAAATCATTTTGGGGTTCGGAAAAGGCACTAGCACGAGCAGAAATGGTCGGGGAGTCTACTGTTTGAAAGAGAGTAAAACGACCCAAAATCCCGAGAGCTGATCCAAAATCACCTACTCGATTGACAAGCATAGCTTTGATAGCTGCTTTATCTGCCTTAAGTCGTGTGGACCGGAAATTAATTGACGAATATGGAGCGAGACCTACTCCCTCCCATCCCGGGAATAATTGAATAAAGTTATCTCCGGTAACCGACATTGGCGTAAAAAAAGTAAGAATGGATGAATGACACATAAATCGAGGGCTATGTGGATCCTCGGACATATATGAAATGGAATGAGGATGGACCAAGCTACTTACGAATGTAACCACAATTGGCATAACTACGGTCGGGCTATCAAACACAGGGTCGGAAGTGAATTCCGGGTCGAACCAATCTGCGAATCGAGCTCTGTTACCCTTGCAATGATGTGGTACCCCCAGGAACATTCTAATTAAGTGCTCTCCGAACCGTGCGGGGAGGTTTCCCATCACACGGCTCACCAACTTGATATTATGGTTCTTAAGGGTAACAACCACCGTATGTCCGAACAGGATCCCCCCCCCTTCCCCCTCTATAGGGTTTTGACTAGAATTTCTTCCCAGGGTTATACCCTCTCCCGGTGGTCGAGCAACTAAAGTTTCAATTTACTTATTGGGTGGGGGGGCTAACGGTCGAGCCCCTCCGGTCCTCTATTTTTTCCCCTCAAAGAGCATAGCGAAGGGTCCCGTTTGAGGGGAAGAAAGTCGTATCCTGCCCTTCTTGAGAAGGGAAAGGTACTATGATTTCTTCCCCTCAAAGAGTTAGAAGGGTTGATCAGGACAGGACCTTACTGGGTTGACCTTTCAGGATGCGCAAGCAGGCTCGACCATAAGCCCCCCCACCCAATAAGTAAATTGAACCTTCCCCTCGCGCGCGTTATAACCTACCAAAGTGAATCAGTAAAGAAAGGCTCGTTATCGCTTTCCTTTGCCACTCAAGTAAGTGTACGGCATCTGCTTGGGCCCCTTCTTCCTTCCCGCTGATTCGCCCCCCCCCCTATGAAAGTCAGTAGAAAAAGAGGGGGATCGATCAATAGTTGAGTGTACTACGAGCCCTCTCCCCACGCATCCAACCAGCTCAGAATGCGTGGTTCACCGGTTCCACCGACTATACTCTTCCAGTTATTCAGTCGATACAGAGGTGCGCTTGAAGTGGGGGGTGTGCTGTCCCTATTGGACTCTTCCCCATAAGGCCCCCTAAAGCCCGGGCATAAGCGCCCTCTTGCTACCCATATGCGAGGCCCGCCCTTAGCCGCCGCCCGCCTTCCCCAACCTGTGCGTGGGATCTCCTCGCCGCAGGGGATCGATCGCTCCCACACCTGTAGCGTTCGTGATATCCTCAACTGTGTATCGAAAGGCGGGGCAGCACAGCCAGCCGGGGGTTTTTACGTCCAGTATGTCCCCCCCCTTATTCCCGACATGCTATGGTGCCCAGGGTAGTTCCCATAGAGCGAGTCGAGTCCGTATCGCCGCGGAGCAACTGCAGCGTCCGGATCGAATCCATCTACTCGGCGATTCATCCGGTGACTTCACGGTCGCCAAAGGAGCCCCAAGAAGCATCAAACATTTCAGAGAAGATCCGTGGAGCAATTTTTAGATAGCAAGCACTAGCTCCCGGTGCAACTTCATGAGAAGCAGTCAAGGAGAAGATAGAAGATAATGAAACGCACGTGGTGGTTACTATGGCGGTTCCTTCTGAACCTAGAAAACGTCCGAAAGCACCTGCTACGGAACTACCGAGCAAGGGCAACGATACTATGAGTAAATACATAAAATCGAATATGGGGACAACCAAGAATCAAGCAATTACGGAGCGGCCTGTGATTGAGCAAAAATGGGAAATTTAGGGTTTACTTATTGGGTGGGGGGGTTAACAGTCGAGCCCCTACCGGGCCTCACCATCGGAATGGTGAGTCCCTACCGGGCCTCTCCTTATCAGTCGAGCCCCTACCGGTGATGGCGGCCCGTTGGTCGAGTCATGCTTACGCATCCTCTCCTTAGCAGTCGAGCCGATGGCGGCCTTTTAGTTCTTCAAGTTCCTCACCATCGGAATGGTGAGCCCCTATCGGTCCTCTCCTCTTCAATTTACTTATTGGGTGCCCCTCTCAAATAAGTAACTAAAAGGCGGTGGTCGAGCCCCCTAAAGGGTCCTTATCAGTCGAGCCCCCTAAAGGGTCCTTATCAGTCGAGCCGATGGCGGCCTTATTAGTCGAGCGTGCTACGCACCCTGTCGGTCCTCCCTTTTGGGGCCCCTCCCCCTTCTTTGGTCGGGAGAGTGGGTTCGTATGGGGTGCTTATTTGGTGAGGGGCCCCAAAAGAGAGTTGCTCGTTTCCTCTCCTTATCAGTCGAGCCCCTAACGGACCTCCCACGTACCTCTCCCATAGGTCGAGAGTTCGACAGGCTCACCCTCTTCAATTTACTTATTGGGTGCCCCTCTCAAATAAGTAACTAAAAGGCGGTGGTCGAGCACCTCTCCTCACCATATGAATAGTGAGCCCCCTAAAGGGTTAGGGTTTACTTATTGGGTGCCCCCTCTCAAATAAGTAACCAAAGAGCGACTAAAGTTCCTCTCCTCTCCTCTCCTCTCGATGGCGGCCTTATCAGTCGAGCACCTAAAGGTGATGGCGGCCTTAACAGTCGAGCCTGCTTACGCA
>Ga0181464_1000092_pt2 | contig 19963 bp, 14 predicted proteins | sample InSIn2gowninarea_FD_119074 | JGI IMG/M metagenome (GOLD analysis project Ga0181464, IMG submission 119074) | Clean room microbial communities from NASA Spacecraft Assembly Facility at Jet Propulsion Laboratory, Pasadena, California, USA -... ...
TATATATATATATAATTTTTGAGAAATAATATACTTGATTATTATTTGAATAAAAAAATTCTAATGTAGGGAACAATAACAAACCTATTGCATACTTTTTAGACTTAAAAACTTTAAATGAGTATAACTTTTAAACCATGAGGAACACTATATGAAAAGTGTTATTGTGAAATACAACTTGGATCAATACTCACCTTAATTGAACCATCAATTCTTGACTTATCAAACTTAACATAATGATTTGGACATTAAGAATCCTTTTGTTTGACCTTCCTTAAATATTATTGGGTAGTCCTTCTAACCAAAGTAGAGCTTTTATTTGATTTATTTCTATAGTACTAATATTACCCCCAACATTGATATTTCCTTATTACATGATCGATAGGTATTTTAGGTCTCCTACAAACTTGAGAAGTATTTTCATTTGATCTATGATTCTAGCATTAATGTTTCCCTTAGGTGTCCTTTATTTTAGGATTCAAACATGTTTTCAAAATTTGAGAGGTACCATTATTTGAAAATTGATATGTCTCCATTCTTACTTTTTCAAATTCATCTTATTGTACTTGTAAACCTTCATCTTTTTCATTAACATGGATGTGTTGCTCATCATGAGATTCATCTTTAGATTCATATTCAGTTTTCTTTTTTGTATCTTATGAAATGGATATACTATCTTTAGATTTTTTTGAGTTAACACTACTAAAAGAATCAAATATTTCTCTAAGAGAACTTGTAGTAATGTTAGCATCAAGAAAGTGATTTTTTTATTAACATTTAAGTTTTGTATTAATAAAAAAATGTGAAGTTTATAAGGATCTTCATGAACCTTTACATAACAACTATCTAAAAAAAAGAACAGTATTTAGAGTGCTACATTCTCCTTATTACTACTCCTAAAGATCTTCACTTAGTCTATGTATACAGGTGCAAAACATTAGGATGTACAAAATTCCATCGAGTTTACCCTATCATTTATCATTTACAGAACTACTACCCCTCCTTAAATATCCTATGAGTGTCAAAGCTATCCATCTAATAAGCTAAAATTGAAATTGAAAAAACTTTCAAAGACCTATAAAAAACTAACTCATGTATTCATAGCCATGCTTGTAGAATCCTATATAGTTATTCCTCAAAATTATTTCTTTAAGTCTTGAGTTCTTTCTTGACTCCTCGTACTTCTCACTTTTTTCCCCTATTTTGCATAATATCTCTTTTAGCATCTCCTTGTGTAGTTTTGGGTTCATTGCTCTATTAAAACCTACTAAGGGTTATTTTCCTATTATTTCTAGTGTGGCCAGATCTAATTCTTTACATGGTTTTCCTTATGGATGGTCTATAATTTGGCCTGCACTATTTTGAGTCTACTTCTCTTTATGAGGTGCTACTAGATCTAGGATTCTACTCTTGAAATCCTCACTTATGTTTCTAATCTTGAACTAGCTAGGGGGAATTCACTCTTCCAATTCTACCACTTGGAAACCTAGGAATTCTACTATAATCTATCTGAGGTCTCTTTATCTTGTATAATGTTCCCTATTATTTGATCAAATAAATATCTTGGTCTCTAATACCTTCTCATGGCTTTTATTGGGTGGACTTCTTGGTCTATTTATTGACTACTAGTTTGAATTTGCTATTTTGGCTATTGAATTAGACCCTCCATCATTTAGAATACTACATTCTCATTGCATCCTCTATTTACTCCTCATAAAAAAAGATAATATACTTTCATCATACACATAAAGGAGTGCAATTTTATGTATAGCATCCATAAGGTTATCTTGGGATTCACTAGTCATTATGCTAGAAATTCTCCCACCCACATTTGGGGGTTCCATACCTTCTGGATCTTTTGGGAAAGTTATTTATTCTTCTTAAGGTCTAACATTCCCTCATCTTCTTTTCCTACTTCTGTATGATCTCCTTCTCCTACTAGCCCCTCCTCACTTGATAAGTCCTTATCCAGAATGAGTTTTTGCTTAAGTCTATTGCTTCTTATTGGTTCTTCCTATTCAAGCAGACTCCAAATTGGGCTAAGTTTTCTTCTTTTCATATCCTTCACTTTGATTTTCACCTACACCTTATGCTTACATAAAACTTTCTTTCTATTAGGGGTTACAACCTCCTTTTCCTTATTTTCTTAGCCCAACTTCTCCCTCCTTTTGTCCTCCATTTGGCTCCAATTGTCATGAGGGTATTGGCTACTTTAGCCTCCTCTTGGGATTCACTTTGTGAAGAGTATTCATCAATTGAATCACTGGAGGATTTTTCCTTTTCAATTGTTTTCTTTCCTATATTTTCCATACTCTTCTTCCTACTTCTTGTTAGGCAGGGGCCAGTGCTAGGGTATTCCTCATCCTGTTCAAAGCTAGAAGTTCTCCCCTACACTTGTTATTTATATATAACTCTTTTCTTGGGCTCACATAATCTTCCATATATAATTAATTTCACCCTAGGAATATTCCTAGGTGCAAAATCCATAGCTTTATCTAAAACTAGCTTAATGATAGCTCCATGTAGGGGTAAAGGAGCTCTTTCTTGTTTTACTTTTTCAACTAAAATTGCCAAAGAATTAAAGATGAAGAAGGGGAAGTTTACCTTATCTGTATCTGGGAATATGAAATGATATAGTAGGTATAAATGTGATTCTAGGAGGACTTTGTATCTTCCTTTAAACATGACATATTTAATTAGGATCAAAGCCACATCATCCCAAGGTTTGGGAATGGATTCTCTTATCACCCCCATATGATATTTTTCCATATCCTTAGATTTTATAACCTTCTATAGAAATTTTTTCTTGGCCATCAATTTATTTATTGTACCTTCTATCCTTATCTAAATCCCTTCATTTGGTAGGAAGATGGCTTGCATAATTATCTTGGGGCTAAACACTACTTCCCTACCTTTGATAGTGCACTTTCCATTTTCCCAAGAATTCACCACTTCCAAGGAGATCTCATCATCATGCCCTATACATGCACTGATGAACATTTATAATCCTCCTTCATAAATGATGTTCTATAAAAGTGGATTACTCTTTATCTCATCTAAGGATGATGGTTCAACTCTCACCAGGTCTCCCCCTATCTCATCTAGATATGATAGGTTAGGTGTTTAGCAAATCCTTAGGGGGGCCTTATCTGTTCACTTTGAATAAGTACAAATTTTCATATCCCCCACTTCCCAAATGGAGGTACTTCATCTACTAGTGATGGTCATTTTTGTTAAGCCCATTAAAAGGGCTAAGGTTAGTTTGACATTGATACACATGATGGTACCAGACCTCTTTGGAATATTAAATGAGTCTATTTAGGATGCCTTTGGAATACATGGCATGGATAGAATTGGAATTGGTAAGGAGGTCATCAACATGTCAAGAAACTTATGATGAGTCAACAAACTATGGGCACTCATTAACTTAAGTTTCCAACTTTTGAAATATCACCTTTATTTCTTCCTGATCCTTTGCCTTTTCAATAAAATTATTCTTAAAAATATTATGAACAACATCCTATGATCTTCAAAATTTAAACATAAATTAAATAAGCTAATTTTATTAGTAAAAGGATCATAAATTTTAGAATGGTTAGTCTTACCTCTTTTCTTACATAGATTTGCATATGCATAATATTAATTATTGAATAAGTTGATTATATTAACTATATTATGAATTTCTTCATCCTCATCAGATGCACTTTTAGATTAATTATTAAATTATTTATCAAATTCCTCATTAGTAGCATAATTAACTGTTCCATTTTTTAAGCACTCATGCAATTCATCTTCATTTTGATATACCCATTACTTGAATTACCTTTAACTTAATGATATAAGAAATTATTATTCTCCTTATACAAATGGGGCTTATTTTAATCTTTAGCATATTCTCTTCCCCTTTTCAATTCTATCAACTCTTTTAAGATACAATCTTTTAACATATGTGTAGGATCCATTAGAAGATTATATAAGGGTTCTTTCTTTACATTATCTTCATTTGAGTCTTGAGGTTGGGCCATGTTGATATGTGTATCATTATTTGTGGTATATGGCCTTTTATTATTTCCCTTTGTGGAGTTACCATACTTGAACAAACCTACCTTGATAATGTATTTTTCCTTTTGCATAAAATGATATGTCATATCCATGAAAGGTTCATGTATATGATCATATACTTCATATTATAAGGAAGGTATATCATTATCCATGAATACTTAAACAATCATATTTTAAAGAATTATACCATCTAAAGCACTCCATACCTTATGATAAACTTGTCTATGCATTTATTTTTACCTTTCTTACATCCTATCAAATATAGAAACCCAATAGGCTTCTTAATTTTGCATTTTAAATGATTTTGAGCTAATTTTTCAATTTCTAATATGTAGTAAATGGAGGCTCTAAGCTATGGAGCCATTATCTTGCTTCACCCTTCAAACTCATTGGGAAATACTTAGTGATGATATTATCATTGATTCTATATTTTAGTTACATGGCATATTCAAATCCTTGAATATTTCTAATACAATCTCCTTCACAAATTTTCTAACCCATGATCTATATTAGTTCCAGTGAGGATTGTATTTTAGTTCTTCATGCTCAAAGGACTTCCTCTATCTTAAATATTAAATGTATTATCTTTTAAAAAAAAATCCAATGCCTACATTTTATATTCCATTAACCTTATCATCTTATCATATGGAGAAATATTATAATCAAATTTTGGAGTTGGTAAGCAAGCATTCATGTTGCCGCCAACATTGATGCTAGGGTAATATTATCCTATTAATACTACCATATATGTCACACTTAAAAAGAGATAAAGATTAAATACCTCCAAAAATATTAGAGTTTTTATTTTAAAAAATAACCTAAAAATATACTAATTTTTATAAAATATGATCTTCAAAAATCACCAATATGTCCTAATATTCATAATATATAAGTGAGATATTATTTTCTAATATAAAAACTCCCTAATTTAAATCAAATGACTTTCAAAAGCTAGGGTTTTTAAAATATATTTTGTTCATCAACCAAAAACCTCAATAAATGCATTTAGTAATCCCAATTTACCTTCTAAAATTATCTTACCATAAATATATAATATTTGGGCAAGGTTCTAGGGAAAACACATCCACTAAATTACCAAAAATTAAGTTCAAAATGTAGGGTTTTGACTAAACATGTTTTTCTACAAAATAAAATTACCTTCAACTTTAAATAATTTTAGAGAAATAAGGCTTTCTAATTTTGTATAAAATTAATAAAAATAAAGATCAAATAAAACATAGGGATTCCTATGACAAAGTCCACAAAAAATGTGATACCCTAAAAATGAAAATTCTAGGGTTTACAAAAATAGGTAGGTTTGAGAAACACTTTTATCCAATCCATAATTAGGAAATGGAAATGTAAAAAAGGTTTACCCCAATATTCTGAATGATTAAAGTGACCCTTATATGTGTAGGTAGAACTTAAATTAAACACTCACATGTAAGAAAGGATATTCCTATAGATAAAATAATATATAATATAAAGCAATAATTTGATATATAATAGTAAATGAATATGAAATAATGATATGTAGACTATTAGATTAATACATAAAAAATTCATTATTGAGAAAGATATTAAGAGATATAAACAAAAATCATCTTACTTGAAAGTCAAATGTATATATAGATAAAGACTTATCAATACAAATGAGATCTTGGGATATGACCTTTACAGTTCATTAGGATCATAGCTTAGTGTTGATGCCAAGGGTTTCATTTGTGTGTACCTAAATAGTTTCAATTATAGGAGCATCCATGCTAGGGATTTTACAAATTAATGTATGCATATAATATTCAATATAAGTATAATATAATGATAAGCCTAGACTAGCATATAATTATGAAAGATGAAATGACATATGCTTGAGTAATAAGAATATCTTAATCTCAATAAGTAGGGTTAAGAAACACCTAAAGCATAGGTGGTGTCAGATATCAAGATGAAATCTTGATAGCTTTTCCATGTAACATATTTATCTTTATATATACAAGAGAACCATCATAATACATGCCTACAAGCTAGTGTCGACACTAGTATCCCTTGCATAATAATAGATAATATTACATGAGAAAGTACTTAAGCAGGCCAATATAAAAAATATATTATTATAATAGCATATAATTAATATGATTAATTAATTAAGGACATAAAAGGGGGTAAAAATTAAGTGTCAACATATACAAAAAAAAATTTTGTGGATCTAATAGTGTAGTCTTAGTGATGTATCTGAGAAATACATGTTACAAAATATAGATGATAAAAATTAAGAACATAGAAGATTATTTGAATGCATTATTGGACTTGTAGCTATTGGCTAATTGATCTTGTAGTGCTTCACTCGATATTATATCTTCTAGAGATTTACTTTTTCTTTATTCTTTATTATTTTTTGTTACTTAATTTAACTCCTTTATCCTATATTACTTATTCCTCTTAGAGACATTTTTTTCTTTTTCATTACTCTTGCTTTTGGACTTGGTTTTTGAACTAAGTGGAAGAGAATTATAAATAGTATCAAGAATTTATTTTGGAGGGAAAAGGGAAGGTGGGGGAGGGTATGAAGGGGTAAGTAATGAAGAGCAAAGTTGGACATAGGGGATGGAGGAGTGGGAGGAGGGGGAACAATGGTAAAGAGGGAATGGGGGTAAGGAGCAATGGTGAGAAAATGAATGAGTGATAATGTGAGGGTAAATGGGAATTAGGATTTTATCAATATTTGTATGATACCATAAGTTTTCTTACTCATATTTTACCTTTTAATTATCCTTTTATATATTATATCCATATATTTGAGAGGTATGGTCTCATTAAACTATAAGGGACTAGGATTTATGGATTCCAATGATACCAGAGGTTGTATTTCTTCTATTAGATATTTTCATTCTTCTTTTAGAGATTAAATTCATGAATTTGAGAGGTGTAAGCTCATTGGGCTATGATGGAATGGAATTTATGGATGATATGGGTCTAATTACATATTTATAATGAAGGTTAAGGATACCTTGACTAAGAGGGATCATTTATTTTTTAGATTAAACCAAGGTAGTTAAACTCAAAATGGGATTGATAAGGAATTAGGGCAAATTATATGGATTTCCTCTATAAAAATGGTTCATCATAATGAAATGATACATTGTGTCATATTAATTAATGGATTAATAATCTAATTATAGGGTTAAGTAATGGATTCCCTCCTGTAACCATTTTGAAATGGGGTGCATTAACCATCCTCTTGACCTTTATATACCTCAATATCATTCATTTAGACTTGTTCTACTTCATGTACCATATTCCCATTGTATTGAGTCTTATTACCTCAAAGATTATATCCATAGATATTTTGAATTTGATCATATCCATTTGAACTTAACCTTATTTCTAAGTTTTTATGATTTCTTATATGGCCACTAGAAGTGCTCACATACACCTCTTCATGAAATTTTTCATTCCTTCATTTTTAATAAATTGGTAAACTTTGTCATCACTTAAATACTCATTTTGGGTGTTTGAATTCATAATGCTTGTTACAAATTTAATCTATATAATTTTTAACTAAGGAGAGGACTTGATACATAGTTTTTTCTTCATATATAATTAATTAAATCATCATATCTAGTGATGTTATTCATAATTTCTATATTTAAGTAGTGATTATATAGTTTTGTTTTTCATGCATGCATAACATAAGCCTTCATGTGAGGTTATATGTGTATAGAGATATTATTGGTTAAATATATTATATTAATTTTACCTTTCAAATTAGAAATTTTTATAATGATATGGGTTGTTCCAATGATTCCAAAAAATACCAAGGAACTCTTGGTTATCATACTTTTTTTTGGATAAGAGGGAATATCATCTATTTTATTTTTTGTGTCTATATTTTTAGGGATCATGGGATGATGAATCATCCACTTTGATCCAAGCTAGTTTGTTTCCTATCAATAATTTTCTTTATTATTTTTTTATCCCTTATATTTTTTATCTAAAGGTCTCTTAATTGGGCCCCTTTCTACATATATAAAATTTGAGTGTTCCTAGTGATTTTGATCACTTTATGTTATTCATTTAAGTTTATAATATTATATATGATATCATCCTTGTAGAGGTTTGTGTTATTAGAAAGAGAGGAGGAGAAATGGAGTGAGGGATTAAGTGTTTGGGTAGGCATAGGGGTTGAGGTTGGTACAAGTGTTGAAGATGTAGCATGTATTTTATTTTTTATTAAAATTTCTTTGGTAAATCTAGGGTTATTTTTTGGGATGTTAATTTTACTTTTTTAATTCCAAATTGAGTTCTTCCTCAAGATTTGATTTTCATAATGAGATAAATGAATTTATATATTCTAGTATTGTAGATATGTTTTTCTATCATTATCTCTTTTATTGGTTCTATAGCCTATTATCTTATTAGTTTCCTCTTTGTTGAAGAGGATTATTTCTTTATGTACATTCCTTAAGTATAATATTTATCTTATTCAGGAAATATTTATTTTTATTTCTAAAAATTTTGTATATGGTGCATTTTGGGATAATTAAATGTTCATAATTTATTCTATGTTCCCAATCTTCGTTCAAGAACTTTATAATGATATTTCATGGTAGATATTTTGTGAGATCATTATTGTCATAGAATCTAATAACTAGTAGTCAAGATATATTTTCAATAGTGAAGTCCATGGGAATTATAAAACCTATCAATTTTATGATGTCTATAATTATGTTTATGTTTCAAAATTTGATGGAGAGCTCAAGAATTTTGACCCAAATAGGAGTGGTTGATACATGTTATTTTTTGGGAAGGAAAGATTTGTACTAATACCTAATATATAGCCCTTTATTTTATAAAAACTAGGGTCTTTGGTGTAAAAATTATTTCTTATCTAATTCATACTTTAATTTTAAGAGAATTAAATATTCGAGGAAAAGAATGATCTCAACATGTTTACCTATATTCGAATCTATTCAAGGTTAGGTATTATGCTAATAAATTTTCTAATCATAAATCATATATTCACTTATTCCTCATATTGAATCATGATGTTTAGAATCATGATCCAATCCAGTCCATTATTTTATTTTATTTTAGGTTGAAGAAGAACATTGGCCACCATATTAGAGCACACAAAGTTGAAGAGGCTTAATCAATTGGTCAAAAATTACTCTAAATCAAGATTTTCCTTGTAATATTAATGAAATACATTAAATTGAAGATAAAAGTAAAAGGTAAAAAAATAAAATATTGGTAAGTAATACATAATAACCAAGTAGGTTTGCGAAATCATGTGAAGAAAGGATAAGAGAAAATAAATGAAAGAGGGAAGGAAAGGGAGATATAGAGGGGAATATGATCATTTCTTATTTATCTTAGGGACATGTCCTCAAGAGCTCTAAAGGTTATAGCACTTAACCCATTTATATATTTACTTTATTCTATTATATGGTTATGCTTATATATTAACAATGACCCATTCTTATAATTATCATAATTTCATATGCTCTATGATATTCTTATGAATAATACATGCTTTGCATATTCATGATTCATGATTCATCATTATTTGAGGCCCGTTGTAGGTTGAGATTATCAAACATCATTGTATGATTACATGCTCTTTATGATCAAATGTTCTTTATGGTCACATGTTATTTATAATCATATGTTATTTATGTTCACATGATCACATAATGTACAAAACCCAATGGTACCTAGGGTAAAGGGTACCCACATTATTAAAACCATTATGATGACTTATTTTGACACTTTTGGTAGTAAAAAGTACTCAATTTTGTTCTACATACCCTTGGTGATTGAGGAAATGAATCATCAACTTTTTAATTTTAATCCTTTAATCAATTAGAAAAATTTCCATAACCTTTATTCTTGATATGTATATGAATGGGGTACCTAAAGTTATCATAACAATACTCATCTATGAATAAGGCATATTGTGCTACCATAACGATAATCATACACAAATAGGAAAATTTTTGCTACCATGATGATGACTCTATGAATGAAATACTAGATAACTTCATGATGATTTTTATGATCTCACATGATGTTTATATCTTTATGATCACTCCCTTTTTTTGGGTATTAAAAATTACTTTATGATCATTCCTTTGTTAGTTTGGGTATTAACTATCACCTACATTTAATACTTTGTAGTAGCTAAATAATACAATTAATGCAAATGGGGTTGATTAATGCACTATTGTTCTACTTTGTAAATATTGATGCCTATATTAGAAATATGGTAATAATATGTAGCATAAATGCAATAGTATTTACTTATATTCTATATTCATTCTTTTAATCATAAAATGCACAAAAGATAGAGCATACATTCATGAATAAGTACGCCACCAATGTCCTAGAATTGGCACATCATCAACACCATAAGATAAGTGAACTTATAGACATGAACAAGAATGTAGCAATGAGCGAATTAGTGAATAATCAAATTATGAACATACATGCAAACTTATAGAATAATACATGCACAATGTAGATAGATAAAGCAAGTTGGAATCCTTCAAATTATCTTCAATTGATAATACTTGTACTAGCTTGAAATGATTATTTTCCCATGATTCACTCATCATCTATAATTCTTCAAATGATAGCTTTATATATGATATAATTTTACATGAATTTGATATTTTTACCACTTGTATAATCCACAAGGGTAAAATACATGGCCTACACCTCTTTTACACATTTTTAATCTCTTTTTTACATAATAATATGTTAAGGGATTAAAATGATTTATTAAATACATAAAGGTTCATTTTGAGGCATCTAGATTTTCCCCATTTTGGATGTGTGATTGAAGAAATGAAATTACATGTCTAAAGAAGAAGTGTAGACAAGACGTAGAAGAAAATGTTTTGATCTTTATGTTGATGTTGTCTTTTTTTGAATGATGTTGAGAGTCTTTATGTTGTCCCCCTTTTGACTTGGGTGTCCCAAGAAAGATCCTTAAGTGGAGTAGCCAAGGAAAAAGCTACTGAAGAAGTTATCTTTAGGAATACTATTTGGATGATGTTTGGATGATTATGAAAATCTATATCTATGGCTAGAAATGGAAGGTATGATGTGCCTCCTTTATACTATCTTAATCATGAATCTAGGCATTCCATCATGTATGATACTTGGGAACCATTTGCACTTACATCCATGCCTAAAAATAGAGAGGTTACACTTTGGATTGGTGGAAATGATAATGAAATGTATGCCCTTGATGGCCCAATAGACTGTGAGCATGATGTTGGCACCCTATTTTTGACTATAATTTTCTTCTATTTTATTGGATCTATGTACCTGCAATGAAATGTTAGTCATAAAATAATGATGGATGCATAGTAGGTTATTTCTTCCATTAGAGATGATCCAATATCAACATCTTGCTCATGGCTACATCATCAATTTATCTTTTAAGTGAGTGAACTCTCACTAGCTGTATTGATGGCCATCAATGATCATACATTCGTATGTCTATGATCTAAAGATAATATGCTTTAGATGGGTTCAAAGAAAAAACCATGTGTATAAATAGGAAAATGTATCATTCATTGGAGATGATCCAATGTCAACAAATTGCTAATAGTTGAATCATTAATTTACTTTTAAATGAGTGAACTCTCACTATCCATTTTGTTGGCCATTGATAATCATACATTTGTATGCTTATGATCCAAAGACATTATGCTTTAGATGGGTTTAAAGTAAAAAATCATATGGATACATAGTAAGTTGTATCATCCATTGATGCTGAGTCAATGTCAATAATTTGCTAATGGCTATATCATCAGTTTTATTTTAAGTGAGTGACCTCTAACTAGCCATTTCATTGGCCATCGATGATCATGCATTTTTATGTCCATGATCTAAAGATATTAGACAATCAATGTTTTTGCATGCTACTAGCATCATGTTGATAGTCAAGCATACCATCGATGTCATGTTCTATGTAGATCTATACATAAAATAAAAAGAAATTATGCCCCTCTGTTTGATATGAATTGTTTTGCAGGGGCACAAAGCTATGCTTTTCAATATTAAAAATGCTTTAGATGGATGGTATTGAATTTTTTTCATTCTTTCTTTCCATCCAAAGTTGATAACCTATATGGTCTTGATCTTGTTGCATCAACAACAGCATATGGACCCAACCAATTAGGTTCAAATTTGCCTTTAGCCTACTCATTTGTTGCTATTTTGTTGATATTCTCTTTTAAGAATAGTTCCCCTATTTTAAACTCTTTACCTTTTATCTTTTTTCCAAATGGTCTCTTAAGTTTGGCATGGTAGACCTTTTGATGCTCAATGGCTCTGTTTCTTTTTTCATCTAACATCTCTACCTACTGCAATCTTGCTTTTCTTGCATCTTTATTTGGAATATCACCTTATAAAGATATCATAAGAGAATAAATCTCTAAATCAAGTGGTACAATGGCCTCATCTCCATATACCAATGAAAAAGGGGTTCCCCTAGTGGCTATTTGAAAACTAGTTCTATAGGCCCATAATGCATATGGCAATTGCTCATGCCAATCTCTTTTTAACTTATCTCATGTTTTGGCAAGAATACTCTTAAGAGTCTTATTTGTTGCTTCATATTGACCATTTCCTTAAGGGTAGAAAACTAAATAAAAGGTTTGTGTGATGTAAAAATTTTTATAAAATGCTTGCATATCCTTGCCCTTGAGATTTGGACCATTATCCATGATCAATATTTGTAGCACACCAAATCTAGTGATGATGTATTCTATAAGGAATGAAATAATCTTTTCTTATATAAATAACTTCATGGGGATGGATTCCACCCACTTGGTATTATATTTTGTAGCTATGATGATAAATTTGTGTCCTTCTCTAGAATGACAATTAATCATGCCAATCAAATCTATGCCCGAAGTAGCAAAGGGCCATGGAGAAATAATGGAATTGAGTTCTTGAGTGGGATATTTTTCTAAGTTTGCATGCTTTTGGCATGGCACACATGCTTTCATATGACTTTGAAAATCTTCTTCCATAGTGGGCCAATAGTACCCTATTCTCAATATCTTTGTATAAAGAGCTTTGGCATGAAAATGGCCACCACATAATCCATCATGAGATTTCTCTAAAGTAGTAGCTATCTCATCTTGTGTTAAACATCTCAACAAAGAACCATAAAAGGATCTTATATATAAAATATCACTAATGATAACATATTTCATAGCAATCCTTCTCAATCTTAGTCTATCATTCTTAGTATATCTATAAGGAATACTTTGGTCTCTTAAGTAGCTATAGATATCAAAATACTAGTCTTGAAAAGTATCATCATTAGAAATAAGATAAGAAAAAATAGAATGAATATGAGTTATGTAAGATGGAGAACTTAACTTACAGATAGTGAGAATAGTCTCCTCATCTTCAAGCTCAATTGGTACCAAAGAGGCTATGCTTTTCATAGCATCTGCATATCTATTATTAATCCTAGGAAAGGTCTCAATAGTATACCTATCAAGCCTATCCATAAACTCAATCACAACCACCCTATAATGCCTTAGCTTCTCATCTTTGGTATCATAAGTACTCTTCACTTGGTTGATAATAAGTTGTGAGTCCCCATAAATTTCTATGCCTATGAGTTTTAGTTCTAAAGCTACCTTCAATCCCAGTATTAAATCTTCATACTTAGCCATATTATTAGTGCATTTGAAATCCAATTTATATGTAATAGGAATTACTTGATTGGTATGGGATACCAAAATAATACCTACCCCTACTTTGTGAATGCATCTAGAACCATCAAAATATAAGGTCTAGACTATAGGTTCATCATCTAGAAGATAAATATAATCATTAGGGATAGAAATCTCTTCAAAGTCACACCATTGGAGCCCTATTGATAGGTCATTAGGCTGCTGGCACTATGGCTCCTCAAAAATATTAGGAAAATATTCATGGACAACCTCCTCACCTTCCCAAGGGAAATATGCTATCAGATCTATAATGGCCTATCTTTTAACAAATTTTTGCTTCACCGTATTAAAATCAAATTCCTATAATAACATTAGCCACTTTGCAAATCTATTGGACAAGTGTTGTTTAGCCAAAAGATATTTTAAAGGATCAATAGGAATAAAAACATATGTGGTGCAATATAATAAGTAATGTCTTAATATTTCAATGGTAAATATCATAGCAAAGCAAATATTCTACATAAGAGTGTACCTTGTCTCATAATCAACCAATGTCTTACTTTGATAATAGATATCCCTCTCTTGGTTATTTTCAATGTTTTGACATAGCATGGTTTCTATGGCATACAAGGAGGCTAAAATCTATAAGTAAGTAGGTTGGGAAAAATCCATGGGAACAAGAATAGGGGGGTCAAGAAAATATTGCTTGATATCTTCAAATATGTTTTGGCAATTCACATCCCACAGAAACTTGACATCCTTCTTAGAATAATCAATAGGATCTATAAATCCTACTTGCAAGTATTTTTCAATCTCTTTTTTTACTAACAAGGCCTAAGAAGGATGCATTTTTCTAGGCTTTTGCTTAATTGGTTTGGCATTTTATTTTATTGTAAAATTATGCATAACAAATGAAGTATCTAACCCAAGCATATCATCATGAGAGCAAGCAAAAAATTTTGAATGTATGATAAATTTAGATTTGTACTTTTCTTGATCAAAAGAGGCTAGGGCTACTCCAATTTGAAGTAATCTCTCCTTATTTGTAGTTCCAATGTTAATGTTTAGAAACTCTTCTTATGGGAAGGTGATATCCTTCTTTGTTGGTAATAATTCTTCTTTGTTGGTAATAATGATGGCAAATCCTCCATGGTAGGATCAACAATCTCAACTTCTTCTAAGGGTTGAACCTATAACACATCATGAAAATTGACCTCTTGGCCAAAATAAGCATACTCATGAAGCATATAAGAGGCATGATATTTTTCATTAAACTTGGGAAATTCTAAATGTGCCTCTAAATATTCAAGAAAATCATCATTAGTACTAAATCAATCAAAGGCAAGAGGCAAGCTATGATCAATCCACATATCTTCATCAATTTCATCAGATAATTCTATCACATTAGATGTTTTAAAAAATAGTATGGGATCCCATTTTTGTTTGACCTATCCATCACTACCTAGACCTATCTCAGTAACCTATATTTTTGGGAAAAATAAATCAAACATACCTTGCTTAGTTTTACCTAAACCTCCTCCTATGTACTTGTAATTATTAACCATATATTTTTGAATAAAAGTAGAAGGAAAGGTTTTACCTGATTCAGAAGATGTAAGGAGATCATCTATAAAATACTGGTTCATCATTTTAGATAGAACAAAGCTATAAGGGTCATTAACATCATAATCTACAAGGCATTGGTGCCTTATATATAGAATAGCATGACACTAGTAGCCTAAAATAGCTAATATTTGAGGTTGTCCCAAATCTTTAATGGATGTAAATAAGTTTGTATCATCTATTTTGTAAGTTTCCATACCTATTTATATGATTTGAACCTATTTATCTATATTTTCCCTTAGTGTGGGATAATCTAAGGGTTCTATTTCAAAAATTTATAGAACCAAGGCCATCTCCTCAAAGTTAGCAACATTGCATAGTACATAGGGCTTAGGATCAGCTAATATTGTATGTACTTCTCTTTGGAATTCAAATTTTAGTCTACCATGTAATGTAGAAGGAACAACTTCCATATCATGGATCCAAGGTCTTCCTAAAAGTATGTTATAAGAAAACTTGGAATTAACTACTTGAAACTTGGATGGAATAATTCTAACTCCTGTGGTAATCATGATGGTAGCTATGCCTAGTGGTTTCTTAGAAGAACTATCATAGGCTCTAATTTTTAAAGTAGCTTCTTCTAATGGGGGCATGGTTACACCTTTTTCTTATAATTGAATCAAAAAATGGTTATAACACACATTCATAGCTAAAACATTATCTACCATGGTCCTTTTGACTTCCCATTCATCTACCATAGGGTTGATATATAAAGTTGCACACTCATCTAGTAGTTCTTGGTTGAGTATTTCAGATTTGTAAAAGGAGATAGTGTCACTTTACCTAATGGTTTGGATCTTCTCAGAAAATGTAGCTACTAAAATGTTAGTACAAATAGTTTCATTCTTAAATAAAGTGTATAAAACATCCTTATGAGCTTGAGAAGTAGAAATAAGATCATACAAGCTAATATTGGCTGGTGTATTTTTTAATTAATTAATCATACTATAAACTTTAGGATCAGGTGCAAAACTTACTTATTTAGTGGTAACTAGATTTGGAACATTACATGGATATCCTCTTTGCAAGTTAGCACACACCTCTTTGACTACTATGACCACATTGATGGCATATCCTTGTTTAATAAGATGTTCATCAATATTTTACCTTCCTTGTTCTATGAGGGCTATGATAGTTGCTTCCAATATTTTACAAAATTTTGTAGCATGCCCTTTTCATTGATGATAAGCATAATATGCCTCAAAGTGTCCCAAAGGGGTATCATCATCAACTTTTTCAAGTGGGTATAAGAGGCCTTTCTTCATTAAGTCCTTCAAAATAATTCTTGGTGGAACTAGAAATGTGTAGTTGGCCTCTTTTGAGGAAGTAGATCTTTGTGCCTTTGGAGGAGTCTTGGTTCTATCTACCATATTAAGTAGTTTTCCTCTTTCTTGGCATACGATTTTCTATTATCTTTGAAAAATTGTTAGATGTATATTTAAGCTTTCCTATAGATAATAAAACTTACTCTTTTTACACTAATTGTTGAACTAAAGTACTAAAACCAACATCCTTAGCACTAGGAGCATGCAATTGAAGTAGAGGAATAATAGATTCATAAAATATGCCACAAATCTCAAATTCATCTAGTTTAACTCAAGTAGTTTGCCATACCTTTTTTAAGCATAAGACATACTTCTCTATGGTTTCATTGCTTGCTTGATGAAGTGCACATAATTTTGATATATTACCTTGTTCTTTAATATTATGCTTGTATTGACCCATAAATATTTGAACTAAGGTTTTGAAGGATTCAATAGACTTACCAAGCAGAGAGTGGAACCACTAAGTAGCATCACCTTTCAAACTCCTTGGGAAGAATTTATCCATTAACCTCTCATCCAAACCTAATTTCAATAAGTAATCCTCCTAAAAGCTAATGAGATGCTACTTGGGATCCTGTTCATCATTGAACATCTTGAACTTGGGGGTCTTGTGATCAAGTGGCAAGGGAAAATTATGGATGTCATCTATCAAGGGTGAAATGAAAATGCCATCATAGTCATTAGGATTGGATGGTGAGGTATTAGATGAATCTCATATATTAGTCATGCTGGAACCTATATTGTTGTTCGTAGTAATCTCCCTTTGCAAATCCAAAATATTCATGTTCAAATCCATAAGCATGGCTATGAGTTAACCCATCTTAATGCCACTAGCATCCTAAAGATAGAAATATACAACATTGGTGGCCTAATCCTGATAAGAAGGGTTAGCATGATCTCACCTCTAGGAAAAGATAAATCAAGCAGTTGACTTCACCAAAATGTAGTAGCTAAATAATGCAATTAATGCAAATGGGGTTTATTAATGCACTATTGCTCTACTTTGTAAATATTGATGCATATATTAGAAATATGGCAATAACATGTAACAAGAATGTAGTAGTGTTTACTTAGATTCTATATTCATTATGTTAATCATAAAATGCATAAAAGATAGAGCATACATTCATGAACAAGTACATCGTTGATGTCCTAGAATTGGCACACCATCGATGCCGTGAGATAAGTTAAATTATAGATGTGAATAAGAATGTAGCAATGAGCAAATTAGTGAATAATCAAATTATGAACATACATGAAACTTATAGAATAATATATGTGCAATGTATATAGATAAAGCAAGTTGCAATCCTTCAAATGATCTTCAATTGATAATCCATGTATTAGCTTGAAATGATTATTTTCCCATGATTCTCTCATCATCTATAGATCATCAAATGATGCCTCTATATATGATACAAGTTTACATGAATTTGATATTTTTACCCCTTGTACAATCCACTAGGGTCAAATACATAGCCTACACCTCTTTTATACATTTTTAATCCCTTTTTACATAATAATTTTGTAAGGGATTAAAATGATTTATTAAATACAAAAAGGTTCATTTTGAGGGGTCTATATATATAACTATCAATATCTTCTTCCATGTCTAGAAAATATGTTAATCAGGGTATTCACAACCATAGTGTCTAACTCAAAATCATTTTCAACTAGTCTTTAATGGGTATTTGTACCACCCTTTAGAAATCCCATAATGGCACATGCTAAATTCAACATCAATGGTATTAGTTACAAAGTACTTCATCTGATTGAAGTGTTATCTTGTGAATATCCTAGGATGATTGCATTCCATGAGACTATATTTTGATGAAAAATATAGTCAAATAATTTTTTATTATATTTTTAGCTACTCCTAGGATTAAAACCTAAGTGAAAATAATAAACATGTAACATTTAGTCATGTATTATCCTAGTTATTTAACTCAAATAAAATATAAAGATAATAAAAAATAATAGGAAATGATCTAAATAAACATAGTAGTGGAATAACAAACTTAGTTTTATTGAATCAAGATAATAAAATAGTGAAAACATGCACTAAAGAGATGGCATCAAGTTAAATATAAATACCTATTAATCCTTACCTAGGAAAAGATGATTATATGCAGATAGGAACTTATTGAATATTTATGACCTTGATGTACGAACCCCATGGATAATAGTAGTAAAAATGGTAATATAGATGCTAGGTCCCTAAATTGAAATGTAGTTGTACATGGTGGCACAAATGCTAGGGTTTTGATCGAGTAGAGTTCACCACCAAGGATTGAAGCATAATGGAATATTGATAAGTTGATCCAAACATGTAATTATTAACTATGGAATTACATATATACTTATGTGATAACAATATCCCAATCTCAATAGGTGACATTTAGAAATACCTAAATGTTAGGTACCAATTATTGAGATGAAATCTTGATTACTTTCTCATATAATCATACTTGCCTTTATATATGCATAATATATCCACCAATGGTCCTTTAGGAAGGTTAGTACTGATGATAGGGTACCTAGCATATAAATAATAAGATCACATGAGATATGGTTGATAATAACACTAATAACATGATATACGATCAATATAGTATAACACCTTGTAATGCTTCACCTTGCTATGAGTTAATTCTCATAACATAAAAATTTATATTTTTTTAAAATTATATATATATATATGAAGAACACTATTCATAGGAAAAAAATCCCATATTGAAGGCTCATTTTCTTATTTTTTATTTTATCTAGTCAATACCATTTCTTATGAAGTATTACAGTATGTTCATCACACAAGCTCATCATTCTTACATATGATATATCATGATGATCATGTACTAGTTTTGGATACCATAATTAACTATGAGGGTGCTTCAATGATATTTTACACACTAAGTACACCCTTTATTTCAAGGCATGTATCTTTGATTTTTAAAATACTCTTTCAACCTATAACTATATAATTAGGTTATTTAGCTTAGACTTGATATCTTATTAAATCCTTTATTTTCTTATAGCCCTAGGTTTTCAAATTTATTTGATAATATTCCATACACTCCCATGGAATTTTAACATAAGCTCACTAATGGATATTATCCCATGATTGCTACTTATCATCATATATTTTTGGATACATACCCTACTATACTTGTATCAATGTGTTGTTTTCATTTGAGTGTATCCAACATTTTATGATTATTTCCACATGATTATCATTAGTAATTTTGCATT
>Ga0181464_1000280_pt1 | contig 19962 bp, 24 predicted proteins | sample InSIn2gowninarea_FD_119074 | JGI IMG/M metagenome (GOLD analysis project Ga0181464, IMG submission 119074) | Clean room microbial communities from NASA Spacecraft Assembly Facility at Jet Propulsion Laboratory, Pasadena, California, USA -... ...
GAAGCATGGCAAACTCTCAAGATAGCCTATCAAGGCATGGAGAAAGTGAAGAAAACAAAACTATAGTTGCTGAGGAGAGATTTTGAGAATCTGAATATGAAAGAGTCAGACAATATTGACTCATTCTTCACACATGTGATTGGATTGGTCACACAGATGAGAACTCATGGAGAAATTCTTGAAGAAAGGAGGATTGTGGAGAAACTATTGAGGGTCCTACCCTCAAAGTTTGATGTGATTGTCACCACCATTGAAGAGACAAAGGATCTCTCAAACTTTTCAGTTGATGAGCTACATGCATCATTGATAACACATGAGCAGAGGTTGAGTAGAAATGAAAACTCATCTCTAGAGCAAGCCTTCAAGACCTAGATGTCCTCTGGAAGAGGAAGAGGTCAAGGCAGAAGCCAAAACAGAGGTGGAAGGAACAGTCCAGCAAATGCTCAAGGAAGAGGCAATAATCCAAATCAGAACCAAGGCCAAGGCAGCAGCCAACAAAGAGGACAACATCATGCTCAAGGACAAAGGTATGAAAAATCCAATGTCCAATGTTATTACTGTAAAAAATATGGGCATTATGCCAATGAATGTAGGAAGAAGTAGCATGATATGAGTAATAGATCTAGTGCAAATATCACTAGAGAAAATATTAGCCAAGATAATGTGTTGTTAGCTTGTAATATGGTTGAAACAAACAGTGATGATATATGGTTTCTAGACTTTGGTTGTAGTAACCATATGATAGGAAACCTAGCCTTGTTTTCTAAATTAGATCAAAATGTGAAATCACAAGTCACACTTGGGACTGATAGTAAAATTTCTGTTATGGGAAAAGGAGAAGTTAAAATATTTACTATGTCCCTGGAATGAGATGTAACCTCTTGAGTATTGGACAGCTCGTTCAAAAGGGTTACAATGTTTTCTTTGAGAATGATGTATGCACCATCATAGATAGAGCACCCCACAAAAGATGTATTGCTGAAGTAAAGATGACAAGGAACAGGATGTTCCCTCTCAGAATAAGGGCAGATTTGAAAAACAAAGAAGTAATTGTAGCAGTTACCCAAGATGCTTTCCAAAGTGTGCCAAAGGATGAAAATTGGTTGTGGCACTTGAGATTTGGACATCTCAACTTTGGATGTCTTAACTTGTTGAGAACAAAAGGAATGGTTAGAGGATTACCATTGATAGAGAAACCAGACAGCCTTTGTGAAGGATGTATTTTGGGGAAACAACACAGAGAAAGTTTTCCATCAGGGAAAAGCATAAGGGAAAAAGCACCCTTAGAAATTATCCACTCAAATTTATGTGGACCAATGCAAAATCCATCATTAGTAGGCAACCAATATTTTCTAACATTCATTGATGATTTCACTAGAAAAGCTTGGGTTTATTTCCTGAAGAACAAAAGTGAAGTGTTTGAAAAATTTCAAAATTTCAAAGCACTTGTAGAAAATCAAAGTGGGCTGCATATCAAAGTTTTGAGAACTGACAGAGGAGGTGAGTATATCTCCAAGGAATTCCTACGGTTTTGTAGAGAAAATGGAATACACAAACAATTTACAGCTAGGTACACTCCGCAGTAAAATGGAGTAGCTGAAAGAAAGAACAGGAACATCATGAATATGGCGAGGAGCATGTTAAAGGCAAAGAATTTTCCAAATGATTATTGGGTTGAAGCTGTACACTGTGCAGTATATATTTTGAACATGTGTCCTACAAAAGTAGTGATGAACAAAGTGCCGGAAGAAGCATGGAGTGGGAGAAAGCAGGGGATCACCCACATGAAAGTTTTTGGATGTGTGGCCTATGCACACATTCCAGATCAGCTAAGGAAGAAGTTGGACAGAAAAGGGGAGAAATGTATTTTCATTGGATATAGTGAGGAATCCAAAGCTTATAGGTTGTATATCCCATCTACCAAGAAGTTTTTTGTGAGCAGAGATGTTCAATTCATTGAGGAGGAAGTTTGGGATGGAAGCATAGAGAAAACAGTGAATGTTAAAAACTGTTTGTCTCATGATGAAGATGATGAGGAGATGGCTGAAATGCATCCCCAAACAACAGCACCAACACAAGCACAAAAAGGAACACCCTTGAGGATAAATGAAAGTGCTTCTCCAAGCACACCACAAGGAGGAAATTCAAGTGCTTATTCAAGCACTTGCACACCAAATGAAAGAGGTAAGAAATTCAGAAATTTAAGTGACATTTATGATGAAGGTATGAATTATTTATTTTCTTTGTATTGTCATGTTGATGACCCTATTCATTTCGAGGATTCAATTAAAGATAGGAAATGGATAGAAGCTATGGATGAGGAGATCAATGCCATAGAAAGAAACAAGACATGGGATTTGGTTGAGCTACCAAAAGGTAAAGAAGTCATTGGAGTCAAATGGGTCTACAAGACCAAGAGAAATGTTGAAGGTAAAATAGAAAGACACAAGGCAAGGCTGGTTGTCAAAGGGTACAAGCAGCAGTATCGGAGAGATTATGAGGAGACTTTCGCACCGATTGCAAGAATGGAAACGGTGAGAGCAGTGTTGTCCATAGCAGCACAAAACAAGTGGAAAGTTTACCAAATGGACGTGAAGTCAGCATTCCTAAATGGAGTGTTAATGGAAGAGGTTTACATTGAACAACCTCTATGCTATGAGAAGAAAGGCCAAGAGCACAAAGTGTGCAGATTGAAGAAAGCTCTTTATGGGTTGAAGCAAGCGCCAAGAGCATGGTACAATAGGATTGATTCCTATCTACTAGAAAAGGAATTTGAGAAGTGTGAGGGAGAACCCACCCTCTACATCAAAGAAAAAGATGGTAAAATTTTAATTGTTGTCTTATATGTTGATGATGTTATTTTCACAGGAAATGATGTTTATCTCATTGAAAATTTCAAATCAGTCATGAAAGAGGAATTTGAAATGACTGACATGGGTTTGCTGAGATACTTCTTAGGAATAGAAGTAGATGAAAATGAAAATGGAATATTTATCTCACAAGCAAGATATGTAAATGAAGTGTTGGGCAGATTTAATATGCAAGAGTGCAAGGCAGCAATCATTCCCACAGTGATGGGATTAAAACTCAACAAAGAGGACAACAGCAAGGATTTTGATCCTATCTTGTACAAGAGTATAGTTGGCAGCCTAATGTATTTGACTGCAACTAGGCCGGATATAATGTTTGCTGTTAGTTTAATTTCCAGATTCATGGAGAGGCCAAAGGATGCACATTGGCAAGCAGCAAAAAGAATTCTAAGGTATGTTAAAGGTACTAAAAGATTTGGGATTTTATATGCTGTCTCAGAATGTTCATATCTAATTGGATACACTGATAGTGATTGGGCTAGAAGTGTAGATGATCGAAAAAGCACATCTGGTTATGTATTTCACATCGGTTTAGGAGCTATTTCATGGGCTTCTAAGAAGCAGTCCATTGTAGCATTGTCTACAGCAGAGGCTGAATATGTTGCAGCTACAGCAGCAGCATGTCAAGTAGTTTGGATGAGAAGAATGTTAAGGAGCTTAGGCCAAGAGCAGGCAAAAGCAACGGTGATTTTTTGTGACAATAGCTTAGCTATTACATTATCAAAGAATTCAGTGTTTCATAAGAGAACAAAACACATTGACACAAGGTTTCGTTATATCAGGGAATTGGTGAACAATGGAGAAATTGTCTTAGGACATTGCAGGACTCAGGAACAGGTTGCAGACATTTTGACAAAGCCATTGGACCAGAAAAGCTTTGAATTTTTGAGGAAGTGTTTGGGTATGACTGATAACCCAGCAATTGAAATTAAAGGGGAGTGTTGAGAACGTAATTTCAACTGCGCCCAAAACAGCTCCAGAAAACCACTACCTTATCGGACGGCTTTTGGTCTGCAAGTGGTTTTCGTACAAATGCGTCTGATGCAATAAAAATCTGCCACGCATCCTTTGTATGTTTTCAAAACCACCCTTCTATCGGGACATAATGTTCAGCAGATAAAGGCCTTCCGATATTCACCTCAATCATTCGATTTCTTGAGGGCAGATCAACGGTTGATGGACATCAACAGACCTGTAGCAAATAAATTTTGACGTGCCATAAAATTTTTTGGTTGACCGCCAGTTTTAACATTAATGCATTTAATAAATCTGTCATAGTCATAGGTAAAATCTTTAATTTTTTTTTTTTACGGCATGTAATATTATATCCTTTTTTGTTAACACATATGAAACATATACGATATGTTTTGTTTTGCAGTTGACATTCGTGAGGGAAATGAATCACACAGCAGTGTGTAGAAGAAGCAGGGGATGATTTCTTTTTGAATAGGGTTGATATTGTATTGAAAACGTTTGTGAAATGCACAACAATGCGAGTAGAGAAGAACAATGGAGCAGCGTGGCAATATTTTTTTTGTGTGAAGCACATGCATTGAAATGCATAGTAATGGAATGTAGTTTTTATGTAATATGAAGAATGGATTTGTAAGTTTTTTTTATTTTACAGCAGTAAATGTAAACAAAATTTACACACAGCTGTGTAATTATTTTTTTAAGGAGACAGAGTAACTTTTGTTGTTGAATTTTTTTTTGGTGAATCCCTCTCAGTGAAAGAGGATGAATCTTGTATCAGGAATTTTATTTTAATGAATACAAAGCTTTTTATGGGTGTGTAATACTCTGTTCTCAGAAATAAATTAAAGCTTCCCTGAGCTAAGATCTTGGAGAAAAACAGAGCATTCTCTCTGTGTTCAGTTTATTTTGTTTTTGGTATTTTAACAGAAAAATCCCCAACATGAGAAAGGGACTGGTAGAGGTCCGTACTAGCTAAGCGGCCTCGTAATGATTATGAATATGACTATACTCGTTATGCTTCATTGTCTGGTGCTTATATTAGTTGTAGAGAAGACCTCAGGCTTGCTGAGAGAGGGGGTGACAGACTAGGGGTTCACTTATTGCATGATCATGTTCGTGCTCCTGCTCCTCCTTTTCTTGATGATCACCGCCTTGTTTCAGAGAGTGGGGCGCTTCCTTCTTCAAATCGGTTAACTATAGATGAGGGTTTGAATTTTAGGTCTGATAGCCATAGACTTGACCCTGTAATTGGGATGAGGGTGCCTGTTGATGATGTTCAATATCTACTAGAAGATGCATCCAACACACTGTTTGTGAGGGGTGTTCCAAGTGATTGCACTAGTAGAGAAGCGGAGCACATATTTCGTTCATTTCATGGTTTCAAAGGAGTGAGGGTTGTTAAAAAGCCCAAGAAATCCAAGAAAATCTCATCAAGGTTGAGAAGGAGAATCGGCGAGTGCTGTCGTTATTTTGTGTTTTGTGGAATTTGATAACCCTAAGTGTGCCCCAATTGCCATGGAAGCTTTACAAGGGTATAAGTTTGATGAAAATGACAGAGATTCGCCTTCGCTAAAGTTGCAAGTTGACAGAGAGAGGAGTAGGTCATCCTATGGGGACGATCGAGAATATTATCGTCATCGTCGATGATTTTTTGAGTGAGACAATCGATTTTGCTGGTCAGCCAACGCATTGCCTATGATAGTTCGTTTCCAAAGTTTAACGTATGAACTCCATTTCCATTTTATTTTCAGAGATTGTAGTCAGCCTTGAAGGGTTAGTTTTAATTGTGAAAAAACTTCTAATTTGAAGTGAGAGCAATTTGCTTTGTTCAAGGTTATGGGTAGCTCAATGGAAGGGATCTCAGTCAAGTGTACACACATAGTTGACTTGGTTGGTGGAGGAAATCAACTGCTATGTGATTATCGTTGAGACTTGGGATATTAGCAAATGTTCTTTAGATTTTATTTAACTTTTACTTAATTCCTGATGTGAATTAAGATTTTTTTTTGAACTTTTATATAAAGGATGATGTAAGGTTGATGATCAAATGTAGTGGTATTTTTAATTGTGAAAATTTGTACTGGTTAGGGCCATCCATATTTTTATTTGAAGTTGGAGCACGGTTAAGACTTTCTTTGTAACACATTTTCTTGGAATTTATAGTAATTGGCTCTTAAAGTGTCACATCACAGTGAATAATTTGTAACACATTTTCATGGAATTTATAGTAATTGGCTCTTAAAGTGTCACATTACAGTGAATAATGTAATGAGTTTCAGTTATAACACTTTTATTATGATTTTTGTTTTAGAATCAATGATTTTATGACAGTCTTGTTTATCTTTCTATGCTAAGTCAATTTTTCGTTTGATGCTAAGTCAAGGTGTCTTTACATCTATTACATATTTCATGATGATATGATATGCAATTTTAAGGTTACAGCTAAGCTAGACACTAAATTGGTCTTTATGTAGATTACATATTCCATGAGGATATGATATGACATAATATCCAAATATAAGACATTTGTAATACATTTTTGCAGAATTTGCAGTAATTGGCTCTTAAAGTGCCAAGTTAAAGTGAATAATGTAATGTGTTTCGATTATAATGTCTTTACTATGATATCTTTGTTCTAGAATCGATGACTTTATGACAACATTGTCTACCTTCTGTCTGATGCTAAGTCAATATTCTATTTAATGCTAAGTCAAGGCGTCTTTATGTCGATTACATATTGCATGATGATATAATATGGTATCTAATTTTAAGGACACAACCAACCTAGACACCAAATTGACCCCTTTGTTTGTGGGACAAGGGACCCACCTTGGTGAAGTCTATGAAGGTATACATGCTCTACCCCCCTCTAGTTTTGAACCTATGATCTCTTACGAGGAAACACATCCTCTTAACCATTAGACCCACACGCAAATTCAAGGTGTTTGATTCTTAAATATTTACTTTATAATAGACTTTTGATTGATGGAAATTTAGGGTGTCTTTATGTGGATTACATATTCTAGAATGGTAATTCAGGGTTCTATTATATGCACTACATATTTTGAAATATTTTAGATATGGAATGATTAAAATTTAAGTTAATGGTTTAATTTTGGTTATTAAATATTCAAAATTTATGATAACGAGGTAATTTCTATCTTTATCAACAATAAAAAGTTATAGGTTTAAACCATGGTAAATCTGTAAATCGTTGAAATAATAAAAACCTTTTCAAACTTAGAAGGGATACCATCATATTGTACATCTTATTGTACTAACCAATAGATACAACCAAGAGGGGACTAGAGCAATCTAACTTAATGGTTATTCTTAACATCCATGTTGGGACAACTATAAAAATTATTAATCTAAAATATATATATATCATTTGGATTTGGATAAGAATACTTAGAGATATACCTTGCAATTACATCCTAGGACTATCAAAAGTTTAGAAAGGTATATGTGTGATTTCCTAATTGAGGTGTGAATGCATGGTACATGCATTTGTTTATTTGGTTCATTTGTTATAATTGGCATGGGTTTTTTCTAGTCTAAAAGTGATTTTAGCCTTCCTTTCCATTTCCTGGATAGCCATGGTGTAATGGGATTCATTTCTTGGTTGAGTTTTAGATTGCCAAGAGGTTTTGGAACCAGGTGAGGTGGTCTCAGGAAAATTCCCAAGGGTTGGGGGCAGAGATGGTTTTCTACGAGAAAACCTCAACATATGGGTGGAGATAAGTAAATTCCTCAGGATATGGTGAATAAATTTTGAGGCATCCAAACTTGTTTTGGTTACGTGATCTCATGACTGATTTTAGGGAGATTGTGGTAGTTTGAGGGTGGAGGTGATTTAACCTCTAGATTCCCTCGATTGTTTATGTCTTGGTTTATCCCATGACAGCCCACATTCATGCTTGAAATATGGCATTAGGGTGATTGGCTGAAATAAATATTTGGTTCACTTGAATCTATGGTCAAGTGGTACATGGAAGTCCTTGACTAGGTTGGCTTTTGTATAAGTTAATAACAACCATTTTTTTATTATACTCCATGAGAATTTTCACCTATTATTATGTTTCTATGATGGTTGTTATGTCATGGTTAATATTCAGTTATATGTTGGTTATAAGCATGATTTAAGATGTGTTATAGCTATGGCTCTTGTTATGCTTTGATAAGTTAATGAATGGTTGATGAATGCATGTGCTAAAAAGTGTGGTTGCAACTACTTGAGAGGGAATTTGACCTTCTTGATGATTTTAATCTAAAGTACAAATATTTACACTATGCATCCATGACCTGTATCTTACGCATTTACTGTAGAAATTCTTAGTGTAGATCAACAAATTATGCAATATACTAAAGCAAAATACAAGATCTACTTCAACAAACTTGTGGAAGCTTAATCAATTTTGAGCAAGATCAAATAGAACACATATAACTGAGAATGAGAAATCAATCACACATGAACATAGAAGAATACTCTGGGGAAAGCCTCAGCTAAAAACCCCGATCTTTGTATTGTCATACAAGTGGAAATATGTTTAGATTACATAAAGCATTAGATCACAAGCTATCCTGCTCTTAGTACAATCCAATAATTTAGCTCATAGATTGAATAGATACAAGATATGCCTTCCCTCAACCCTCCAGGCCTCCTATTTCCTTGCATAGTTTTCCTTGGGGTCCAATGCTACCACGTGTGTGAATTGGCCTCATCACACACTCATCAAACCCAAAAGGAACTGCACAATATCCAAAGAATAAATTCCTTTTGCATGCAAGAGATATCCTCCATGGAATATTCCTGCAACTGACAGTACACTGTCGAGATTATCAGTAACCCCAATCCTGTCTCTGTGGAACTCGAACTTGCATTTTGACAATGCCTTAGTCAAAATATCTGCATCATGTTCCTTGGTCGAAACATACAGCAACAACATGATCCTCTTGACCACACAGTCTCGAAGATGGTGATACCTAATATCAATGTGCTTGGACATGTCATGAAAACTTGATTCTCATAGAGTTTGATACAACTTTGATTATCGCAGTAGATCACAGTTGGATCCATCCTCTGACCAAACAATCCCACTAGAATCTTCCACATCCAAATGGCCTCGCATGCTTCCTGACTGATAGCCATGTATTCAGCCTCTGCTGAGCTAAGTGCAACTGACCTCTATTTCTTGCTGTACCAGGAAACTGCAGTTGAACCAAGGTTGTAGATTCCTCCAGAAGTGTTGTTCCGATCTGATGGACTCCCTTCCCAATCTGCATCTGTGAAGCCTTGAAGCTTCACTCCCTCTATCCATTTGTACCACAATCCATACTGAGATGTGCCTCTAAGGTATCTTAGGACATGCTTCTCTGCCTTCCAAAACATCTTGGTAGGCTAAACCATAGCTTTCCTCAGCTGGTTCACTGCAAAGCATAAGTCTAATCATGTGTTCACTAGATACATAAGTCAACCCACAAGCTATCGATAAATAGTAGCAGCTACTACCTCACCTGAGGTAACATCCTCCTTCCTCCAATTCCCAACTAGAGGAGTCTGCATGGGATTGCACTTCTCCATGTGAAAGTGCCTGAGTATCTCATTGGCATACTTGCCTTGAGACATAAATACTTCCCCATCTTTCTGCCACACTTCCATGCCTAGAAAGTAGTGCATAAGACTCATCTCGAACTCTCTTTCAAGGTCCTCCTTGCAAGAATTGATCAGTTGATCATCACTTGTCAAAAGCAGATCATCGACATAAAGAACAATGATTAATGGATTACCTTCTACTATGATGTGGTAAAGGTTCGCATTTGATTCACTCTTGGTGAAGCCCAACCCAGTGAAAATGCTATCGATCCTGGTGTACCAAGCACAAGGTGCTTGCTTCAGCCCATATAAAGCCCTCTTGAATCAGCACACATGCGACTCACGATCGAAGGTCATGAAACCTTTTGGCTACTCAATGTACACCTCTTCCTCAATATTCCCATTGAGGAACACTGTCTTCACATCCATCTGATGGATCTTCCAACCCATCTAAGCTAATAGTGCCAACATCAATCTGATAAATGAGTACCTTGCTACAGGAGCAAAAGTCTCATCGTAGTCGATCCCCTCTACTTGTGAGAAACCATGGGAAACAAACCTTGCCTTATGTTTGTCAACATTGCCTTCAGCTACCAGCTTTACCTTGTAAAGCCATCTGGAACTCACCATTGACTTGTCTTGAGGTCTTGGGACAACATCCCACACACTATTTTGAATGATAGAGTCGTACTCCTCTACCATTGCATCAACCCAGACTGGTTGTTGCACTGTGTCCTCGAATGAAGAAGTCTCAGACTCTACACACTCCCCAACCAGGGCCATGTAACCAATGTACCGCTCGGGTGACCTCCTCTGTTTGCGTTGAGAAGATGGCTATCCCACATTCTCTTGCACATCCATCATCAACCTGTCAACTTCCCTTGAGCATTTCCACCCATCTCTGGAAGACTCAACATGAGTGGATGTCTCCACTCCCAGATCCTCTGCATGCAGCTACTTCGCATCAATCTGAGGTTCCTCCTCCTTAGTAACTGAAAGTTCCTCCTTTGCATGAAACTTGAGCTCCCTCTCAAGTGATACTCGCATGGCTTTCTACTCGTCAAACTTCAGATCTATGCGTACCACTATCCTCTGACTAGTAAGTAGGTACACTCGATAGTTGTGGGGTGTATCAGTGTACCCCACAAGTATCCTCAACTCAACTATTGGATCTAAATTCCTTCGGGCATCTTTGGTCACATGGCAATAAATCGATGATCCAAAGATCCGGAAGTGACTCACATTTGGTCGCTTCCCAAAAAAAGCCTCCATAGGTTTCTTCATCCCCAATATATAGTGCGATCCTCTGTTCTACAAGTATACTGTTGTATTGCATGCCTTAGCCCACAAATGAAGTGGTAGGCTTTGGTCATGCAACATTGCTCAAGCTAATCCCACAATCGATCTATTCTTCCTTTCAGCCACCCCATTTTACTATGGGTTATGGGGTACTGTCAACTCCCATTTAATTCCTTCTAGAGTGAAGAAGTCCTTAAACTATTGGGAGACATACTCTCCACCATTATCGCTATGCAAGGCTTTCATTTTCTCTCAAGATTCTTTCTCTACCAAGGCTTTGAACTCACAAAACCTCAAGAAGGTCTAATCCTTCTTTTGCATAAAGTAGATCCAGCATCTACGAGAAAAATCATCAATAAAAATAACATAGTACCTTTGTTTAGTGGTGGAGGCTGTAGAGAATGGTCCACAAACATCTGTGTGAACTCGCTCCAGGATTTATCCAACTCTACTATATTGATCCTAAAAGGAATATTTCACATACTTATCCAAGGTACAACCTTTGCATGTATTCGTTTGCTCTAGTTTTCCCTTGGGAAGTTCGGTAGAAATCTGCTGCATGATCTTCAAGGTCCCATGGTGTAGGTGGCTCAATCTTCTATGCTATAGCTCACCAACATCTTCACTTGCACCACCTCTACTTTGGAATTCAGTGCAGCACAGTCGTCTACCTCCAGCTTGTAGATATTATTAACTCAAATCCCAATCCTCTTGGTTTGTCCAGTACCGATATGCCTCAGGAATAACTTTCCATTACTAAAGACTACATCATAGCCTTTATCTTCTAGCATAGCGATGGACACAAGATTCTTCTTTAGACTCAGTACATACTTTACACCAATTAGGGTGAGAGGAGCTCCATGCTCTCTCTGAAGCACAACCATACTTTCACCTTAAACACGGTACTTTCCATCATCGACCATCTCAATCTGCATCTGAAGATCCTTCTCCTCTAGGGTATTGAAAATATTCTTGTCATCGAACATGTGGAAAGAGGCTCCACTGTCCAGGTACCAAACACATCCCACCATGGATGAAACCATGCATGTGATGAGAGAGAAATCTAACTCAAACTGTGAGGCCAGTGCCTCACCGTTTGATCCCTTCAAGGATCCCTTCTTATATTTCTTCTGTGGACAATTCATAGCATAATGGCCCACCTCATGACAATGAAAGTATCACATTTTCGATTTGTCAAACTTCTTCCCACCATGGGAAGAACTAGATTTGGGACAGATGCCTTCCCTTTCCCTTTCCTCACCTTACTCGCTAAGGCTAGATTTTCTTCATCATCTTGCTTTGATGAAGATCCATCTTTGGTGCTTCTTCGTATCTCCTCCTTCATCAGATCCGACCAAAGTCATTCCCAATCTGGCAGTTTATCTCTTCCATTAATTGAGTCTTGGTAGCTATGTCAGCTCTTAGGAAGACTAACGAGAGCAAGACTCACCATGTCATCATCGGCTATCGTGATCTCTACACTTCCAAGCTTATCCCTATAGGTGGTGAGCTTGTTCAGATATGTAGAGATCATGTCGCCCTTTTCACACTTGATTTTCCGAAGCTTGTCTTTTAGTGCCAGATTCCTCTAATCGCTATTGTTCTGATATAGATCTTTCAATGTTTTCCACATTGAAAATGGTGTTTCCTTCCCATGGAGGCTCGAGACAATGTGGTCTCAAACTCCTTCCAGGAGGATTCTCCTCACCCTATCCACACATTTCTTCCATTTCGCCAATTCTGTAGCATTAGCTGTTGCTCGCTTGGGGACTTCTTGATCAATGAAGTCCTTTAGATTGCTATCCTCTACTACTTCTTCCATGTGATCCTTCCAGGCTATATAATTTCAGTTGCCATCAAGGGCATACTCGAGTCTTAAATCATTGAATGCCATTGGTGAAATTGAGATGTGATAAGAACTCGAATTCTATAATCAGGAACTTGAAACTTGAAACTTCTCTCTTCTTTGTATATTGTTCTTTTCTTTTGTCACCTTTGCTCTAATACCATGTAGAAATTCTCACTGCAGATCAACAGATTATGCAATATACTAAAGCAAAATACAAGATCTACTTCTACAACAAACTTGTAGAAGCTTAATCGATTTTGAGCAAGATCAAATAGAACACATAGAATTGAGAATGAGAAATCAATCAGACATGAACACAAAAGAATACTCTGGGGAAAGCCTCAGCTAAAAACCCCAATCTCTGTATTATCATACAAGTGGAAATATGTTCAAATTACACAAAGCATCAGCTCACAAGCTATCATGCTCTTAGTACAATCCAAAAATTTAGCTCATAGACTGAATAGACACAAGATATGCCCTCCAAGCCTCCTATTTTCTTGTGTAGTTTTCCTTGGGGTCCAATGCTACCACTTGTGTGAATTGGCCTCATCACACACTCATCAAACCTAAAAGTAACTATGAAATATCCAAGGAATGAATTCCTTCTGCATGCAAGAGATATCCTCCATGGAATATTCCTGCAACTGATAGTACACTATCCCATCATCTGATCTCAACTGGTTCTCTATCTGAACTGACATGCATGAGTTATTTATGAGAGAATATTTAGTTATGTAAAGTGCAGCAGTTAAGTGCATGCATGCATTAACTAACTAAAGTCATAATTAGTTCAACAAACTATTTGAACTAATCTAACTAGACTTAACTTAGTTAACTGAGCTAACTAATTACAACTCAAAGTACAACTCATCCTAATCTCCTTTAATCAAGGGATAACTTCCTCAATCAATGGATAAACTATTGCATGTCTTCACATAGACTTCATGTTTGATTTTCTACAACTAATTAACTCAAGATGAATTAATTAATTATTTTACAAACAACTATTAAGAGAAAATTCGAATTTTAATTCACAAGTTTAGTTTAGGGGCTAACTAAAATTGGAATATACCCCAAAAATGCTATTTATAGCAGTGCTAATTTTAGAACTTCTATTTTTAGTATTTCTTGTTGTTATTTTCAACATTTACCACATGTTTGACGAAATTTCTAGTATGTTCTAGTCAGTCTAGGTCACGTTTTGACTCCAAGTTTGAATGATTAGCATTGTAATTATGAGGAATATGATTATGGAAAGTTACAGGTAATATGGTTTGTGCTATGGAGGCTAGCCTATAAAAGTGGCTCATATATTAGGAACAAAGGCACATAACTAAGGATCTGAGGTCATAACCACATTGAGCAAGGCTTATGAGTATGGTTGGAGGCTCACAACCACATGCAGGTAGTGTCAAGGGTGTAGTTATAGGTCTAGGTCAGAGAAAAATGGTTCCATATCAGGGACTGGTCACCTGGGGTAGTTTTTCAGCCTTTGAGTGATCTATGGTTACTAAGGAAAGTCAATAAATCTTAGTTGCAAACCCCACTTAACTAGAACTAGGAGGTCGAGTCAAGTCATAGTAACACTCTGCTTCACATTTACCCAAAAGTCTTGTAAAAGAAGGCAACTATGGGGAGGGGCATGTTACATTGAAATATTTTAATTCTTCTTTAAAATCAATCTACCCAATATAGTGGGGATGGGGCTCAATTCCCATCCTGATAACCATCTCCATCAAATCCACCCTCCCTCTTTATGAAAATGCATAGGCCATGGCATTGAGAGAGGTCTTTAGAACCCTCATTGTTGTAATTTCATGATACTATGGAATGTGTAACACAGAGATCAAGACCAAACTCATTTGTCCTTATAAATTCCTTACCTCTCCCCTTTCATTTCCATTTTATTCACATACATAACATTGGTCATTCAATGGTCCCCACATAATACTTGTGTGGCCATGGCACTAACCAAGCCTGTACCCTAGTGAGGGTACCATTCCTGATTACATAACTTGCCTCATTAATAGTATGGATTGGTCAAATAGCCATACAATGCACTGATAATAAGTTTAAATTTTAAATACCTTTAAAACCACACACTAATTTTCTTTTTACAATGGATTAATGAATACTATTGTTATTACAGATATTCCATAAATAAAAGCATGTCCACTTCAAGAAAAAGAGTAGCTAAATCCCCTTTCATTGAAGCTTCCAAAGAAGATGATGTTTCTCCAAGCACCTCCAAGCACCCCAATACCCATGCTCATGGATACATCCTACTTTATAAACATAAATACAACATGCTCTTGGAATGAGGTGTATAAATTATTCCAAAGAGATGTTTTTCCTAAGAGTGACCCATATGTTGAGTTCTACATGTGTGTGAATTATTTCTAAGGATGACCCTCATTCTCATCCTTATACATTTGGATGGAGGGATCATGGTTACTTTTCTTTGATCACTCACACGTGAAATATTTTTTTTCTTTTACTCCTAATTTTTTGGACAAAGTCACTTATGATGTGACCGATATGGATTATTCTAGTTTGTTAAGATTTTCAAGATAAATACAAATATAATAAAGATATTTTGTGTAATGGAGTGGTAACAATGCCTTCACAGTAGATTCAACACCATACTTAGGAGTTGATTCAAAAGTTAGTATAGATTAACTCATGTTTTATAATCCATTGATGTTAGGCAAAAAAGAGTTGGATTAACTGTGTATTTCAGATTCGATTTCAAAGAACAAAAAACTATTAAAGGATGTTGTTTGGGATTTATTTTCCTTTTGGAAGAAGTTTAAATCAAGGGGTGTTATCTAAACACTTTTTTAGAACTGCATCAAAATTCTCATTTGTGGAGAAAAAAACCATTAAATTTAAGCATGACACTAAAACAACATTTTAAACTTTTATATAGAAATAACATACATTATTGCTTAGAAAGAAATGACCAAGGGTAGTTTGTTCCCTTGAGCATGGCCACCAAATATCTCATAAGGGTTGGCATATAAGGATGACACATTATATTAGAAGGATAGAAAATTGTGCAATTTATCAAGTGGAGCCATAATATATTCTATAAGCTAACATATATCTAAATCACGGTTCGAGTGAGAAACCAATGACAATTAATAATGACTTATGTAGCATGAGATAACTAGATTTTAGGTGATTTTATGGTATGTGCTTCATAAAAAACCACCCTAAACCATTGTATTGAATGAAGCACACATTTGACTTGGGAACTCTTCAAGGAATATATATACAATAATTCCATGATGATATATTGATTAAAAACAAGTTTACAAAGATAATTCCTCTCTATACCATTTTCAACGTGTGGTGGAAAACTTATAAAATACGTCAAATTAGTACTTTAAGGACAAGACCTCATAACTAGTCAAAATGACATGTTTCAAAAGACTTTTGATCCCCCTTGTTCTACTTTGTCCATAATGAACATACAATGACATGGTTCCACATTGTACATGGGTCTCAAATTTTGTCTGTGATCATACGTAAAAAGGAAAATATGTGAGAGAATAGGATACCAATTTTTTTTATTTTTTATTTTTATAAAAAATATCTAATAGAATAGCAAATTAATGTCACTATTTCTTTACACAACATGGAACCACATATCAAAAGAAACTACGTGCTTACTACAGATCCATAACAACAACAATTCATTAATTTCAAATATTAACATGTCCAAATGAAAATTTAATATACCTTGTATTGACCTAACAATTCCATAGGGCATACCATAAGGTTCCCACCTCCTTTATACAACCTTCTACTTGATTTCTTTAGAATACTTGTGCTTTGAGTTTCATCAATGTATTTTTATGATCCCCACTCTACATCTATATTAGACTGATGAATGATTGTTATTTCACTGTAACTATTCTCACTAAAGGGATCCATAATATCCATACCACTAAAGCCACATTTTGTAGAATTTCCAAGTAGTACTAATATTGTCATGAAAATCTTACCAAGCCCCATGGCATTTTCCAAAATCCTAAAAGAAAATAAAAGTCACAATGTGAGGTGAAAAAATGTAGGTCAAATAAGAAAAAGGGTACACCATCTTCAAAAAAAAAAATCTAAATACTATAAATCTAAAACACCCCTCCTCTACCCACTTGCAATGCATTGGGAAACTTACTTCTTGTCATTTTTCTTTGTAGGCCCCCCTACATCTATGATAACAACTACACAAGTCATGACAACAATGATTCTTTCTAAAAGGGTCTTGGAACTTGCCAACATAACCACATCATTAGTCAATAAGCTTAATGATATTTTTGTTAACAAGCCACCTCCTAAACATGAAAAATTCAAGCTTCCCATTATGACGGATCCCATGATATGTAAGTACTTTACAGTTGGATTCTTTACATGGACCTTGGTTTGATTATATTATGATCCTTGAAAATAAGAATATTTACGTGCATATTTGATATAAAATTAAGAAAAGCATTGGAAAGATGTGTATATGGCATGAAATAATATGCAAACATTACAATCGAATGTGAGAATATAAATCTTGGAGACAACAAGGTTATATAGACCTAGTATATTGAAGAATTAGAGGTGAAGAAAACATAGCACAAGTACTTATGGAAATTTGATATAAAAATCTAAGAAACATTGGAATATGTGTACAACCACCAAAAGCCTTATCCTCAATTTGGGTATAAGTTGTAATAGAGTAGAATCCATGAAAATCCTTTGTTTTATTGATGGTATTTGAAACTAAAAAAAATCCAGGTGTCCTTGAAAATTTTGATCATAAGAGTATAGTACAAAATCCTAGTGATGGTAATTCAGAAATGAATGCCTCACCCCTTGAGAAACACCTAATCCATTCAAATTTAGACAACTGGAGTATTGATAAAGGAACAAAAACATAACAGCCAGATCATTAGACAAACAAATGATTTGTGCAAAAAATAATTGTCAAGGAATATGGAAAAAGTGAGATCTATAACCTCTATCCTATAGGCACAAATTCAAGTATGAAATAATAAATCTAATATGATATCCAGTAACATAAATATTTGGACGAAAATCCATAAAGATAGGTTCTCACATCCCAACAAAAGGGCATGACATATCATTTTAGAATATTGGCATGGAAAAAGACTCACAAATCATAGGATAAAGTCCATTAAAAAGGATTACAATTCATCATTTACAACCATAGGAAGTCAAAATAATTTGGTATACCAGTTATGAAAGGATAAATATTAGTTGTCAATGGAAAAGGAAATCAATATATCTATCCTATATGGAAAAAATCAAGCCTTCATAAACTAACGCTTCAACTCCCTATACTAAGATACCTAAAGATATACTAATCTAATAGAAGGCTACAACAAACTTAAAACACATTCAATGTAAATTCTTTAATTTCAATGTGTCCATGGGTTTGACATAAGAGTAGGATTCTAGACAAAGGTTTTTATTGGAAATGCACTTTTACAATGTATGACAAATGTGGAAATGTTGACAATGCACACTAAATATTTGGAGAAATTCCTGAGCGGGAAGTTGTCTCCTGGACTACAATGATTATGGGATGTGCACAGGTCAAATATGTTGAGTTGGCATAGAAACTATTCTCTAAAATTCTACTAGCAACACTAAAAAAATCAATTAGATCACTCTTGCCAGTGTGCTTGGAGCATGTACCAGCCTCGAAATCCCATAACATGGAAGGTCTAGACAATCAAATTAGGGTTTTAGTTCGATGTCTCTATTTCAAGTTCCCTGTTGATATGTATTGCAAAAGTGGGAGAATAATGGATGCAGGGAGAGTTTTTGATAGCCTTGTTGAAATATATATATGGTCTCTTGGAATTAAATAATCACGGGATATGCTAAGAATGACCATAGAAAATAGGCTTTAGTTCTTCTTCAACATTGCAAAGGTTTGGCATGATTCCAATTTAAATCACATTTGTTAGTGTGCTTAGGGCATGTGCTAGCTTAACAACTCCATGATAGGGAAAGCATATTTTTGTTCATATCATCAAAATTGTGGTCCAAGAAGATGTCTACGTGGGGATGCATGATTTTTTTCTTACATAAAAGTTGGAAGAAAATATGAAATGACATAAAAACGACCCTATCCCACAATATCCTAGATGCTTCTATGATGATATCCCTTTTAAATTTGTGCGTAATCATGCTATCTATTTCCATGTGAGGCACTCAAATAAAGGAAGATATTGTTGGATGTGTAAGCTTAGAAACATGGAAAACTTGTGAACTATATGTTTTTTCTACCATGTACTTCTAGAACTGAAAGATTGCATTGAAGAGCCTGATTATTAAAAGAAACCAAAGAACAATCAATAAAAAATATTTTGTTGGTTGTGATGTGGAGTAGTTGCAATGATATTTCATTGGATATTGGATGCAATTCACAAGCCAATGGGAGAGAAGTTGAGAGAAAAAACACTGGAATTGATTATGGGTTCAAGGCCAAAATTCTTAGCAATTAGATGTTAATAGTTGCTCTAGATGCAAGCCATGTCTAGCCACAATGGGTAATGAGTGGACGTAACCACTTGGCATGTCATGAAATCCTCAATGCATCGTGTTATTTAGATATATTTTACTGCATGACATCCTAGAAGAAGGTTGGAGAGCTATGTGAATACAACTAAAAATTATGGTGAGACAAATTTATAACAGAGGATCCTGGATGGTGAAATACTTGAATTTAACAATGAAGAGAAGGAAGAGATTATTTATGAGATAGAACTCATTAATCAAATGATAAGCATTCATACTTGTTAGAGATACATTCATATGGACACGAGGAAGGTTTTGTTACACCATCCATCACAAAAGACATTTTTACAACACATTAGACTCCATGGGGGAGAATCAATGAAAGGAGAATTGTCTATTTAATAAAACCTAGAGAGTAGTATCATATGCAAAGGAAATAGAGGTTTGGTACCTCCTATAGTTGTTTATTTTTTTGTTGGTCCAATGGTATCTATGTGAGGGTTTGGGATAGGAGCTACTTAGAAGTATCATGGAGTATTTTCAAGCGAGACCATGAGAAAATCCAAGGTCTCACCAATCTCATATTTGAAAAAACTTGGACCTCTACATATTACATGTTGCTGCAAGTAAGATGAGGCAACATGGAAGAAAGAAACTACCCTCTTGAATGGGATCTAGGTATGGAGATCCACATAGAGAGTGTAATCTAAGTTCAAAAATATACCTCCAAAAAGAAGCTAACCATTTCTAGTGTGGATAACAAAATAATTTGAAGATAGAGCCACTTGAAATGTGATCAATGTAGTAAAGCTCCTCTTGATTTTATAATA
>Ga0181464_1000282_pt1 | contig 19939 bp, 14 predicted proteins | sample InSIn2gowninarea_FD_119074 | JGI IMG/M metagenome (GOLD analysis project Ga0181464, IMG submission 119074) | Clean room microbial communities from NASA Spacecraft Assembly Facility at Jet Propulsion Laboratory, Pasadena, California, USA -... ...
ACCGCTTAAACTTCTATATATTTATACCAAGGAGGTATTGTCATTTGAATCATCAAAGAATTATTTATTTATGTGATTTAAAAGAGGCTTCCCCCTAGAAGAGGCTAATTTTCAAGTCATTGATCTATCTTTTCTTCAATTTTGTGATTTGGTTGGATAACATTTAGTATCAGAGCTTTGGATTCTAGGGTTTCGTTGCTTCAAACATACCATCTTAGAATATTTGCTATAACTTTTTTAAACGAAGGTTTAGAAGCTAAAATTTCGACCACGTCGAGCCAAAATCTTGGTGAACTTTTTGTAAAAATTTTAGATCTTGGTTTGCTATAGTTTCTGAGATATGATCAAAAGAAGTTAAGGTTTTTGTAGGCCCCATAATTTAGTTTCAAACATGTGACCTTGGGAAAATCTTCATAAAGTTCTCTATGACCATTGGATTTTAATTTCGTAAAAAGTGACTAAAATTTCATAGATTTAAGCTTTTTGTGTATCATTGTTAGGGTCGAATGTTCAAACAATGACACATGGCATGCCTTACAAGTTTGCTCTACTGAACTAGTCCATAATCGTCATCGTGGGATATTGGCCATAACTTTAACTTGAAGATTCCAATTTTGATATGACTTGTGGTATTGGAAATATGACCCAGAGGGATACCATAGGAACATATTTCATATATAGAAGTTTAAGCGGTCACAATATAATTAGAGCCTCCATATAAATAATAATGTAAGGGAACAACAATAAAAATAGTGAGGTTTATGGGGCATAACAAAATTAATATGGGTACTAAATGGGCACAACAATAACAATAAGGGGGATACACTAACAATAACAATAAGGGAGCTACACTAGTATTATAGGGACCTAACACTCTTAGGATTCATCCCCATCGGGAGTCTTTCTTTAAATGTTATATTAGTTTCACATTTAAATTATTAGTGGCTAATTAAGAAAATTTTAAGCCAAATATTTAGTAATTCAATTATACTTTCAAATAATCAAATATATATTTTTATATCTTATCTTTTCCCTGTAGAAAATGACACGTAGTTTTATTCATCATAGAAAAAATAAAATTAGATTTTGCATATGTTATAAGCATTCCAGAAATAAAAAAGCCTCATGGAATTGAGCTAAAAGGAGGAACTAAAAACTTTGAGAAACAAACAATAAAGGAAGTTATAAATTTAAGTCCGATAACTTGAGCTTATATTTTCTTTATTGCCTTTCCTTTTTTGCACTTTTTGCCAACCATTTGAATTTGGTTCAACAAGAACCAAAGCCAATTATTCACCTTCTTCCATATGGGGAGCTTCTTTATCTAAATCTAAGCTCTAAGAAATAGGAGCTCTTTTTGTGCCCTCGTCCCCATCAGAACCTCTAGAGAATTGGGTTCATAACCCCTCTAAATAATGGTGTAATTTCCTATTTGTGCCATGACTTCCCCATCTATTTTGGTTCCCACTTGAGCCAGAGAGTTCAAATCTAAATGAACTTGATGGTTCTCATTAATATTTTAATATTCATCTTTTGAAAGGTGGTGTTTAAAAAATTGGCAACCTTTTGGCCTATTGGATTGTCTCTCTTTTTTTTTTTATTATTCTTTTTTGTTTGTAGACATTTGTCCTATAGGTGTCATATTTGAAAACAAAATCGACATCAAAATGTCATTTTTTTGTAATCTAAAACTTGAAACCATGGAATTTTTTTGTGTTTCAATATGATGTGGTATGGTAGAAATTTTCTAAGGTCTATCTCCATACATATTCTGGAAAAAGTGAAGAGGCCTTTCTGTGGTTTTTCTAGGTCTATTTTTTTGAACTTCCCCAGTGTGCTTCCAATGTCCTCAAGGACTTTATGGTGCCAGAAAGGGAGAGGGAGATTTGGAAGCCTCACCCAAATCGGCATAGTTGAGACCACCATAGTTGTGGTATCAAAATCTGGGAACCATGGGGTGATAAAAGCTCAACTCTTCCCATATACAAGGCCTTCCATTTAGAACGAAATCTAGATAATTCCAATTTTCAAATTGGACTATAAAGGAACCTTTGGAGCATAACTAAATTTTGGGTGTCCAAAACGATAAAACCCACTAAAATAAAGCTTTAGGTTTTGGCCAAAAACCATCAAATGTGAAAATAATATCCTTTCAGTGGGGCACATAAAAAAGGGAATATGCCTCAAAATGATTGACTTCCATTGTTGGAGCTTGCTCCATTTGGTCTACTATGTAAGGGGGCTGGGATGTTTTGATTTAGTTCTACTATGGCTGAAGGTTTCCCTTGTGTGGATTTCTTGAATGAAACATAACTCCCAATTGAAATCCTTCCACCTTGAGCACCCACAAACAACCTTAAGGACAAGATTATGGTAGAGTTATTTTTGATATTATAGTCTTTGAGTTGATAGGAATCTTGGAGGAATTTCCCTTCATATTGCAAACTTAGAATATTTCTAGGCATGCCGCTTTTTTCTTCAATAGATTGCTTTAGAGAAAAGACAGAGGCAGAGAAATCTATCCAAAAAATCAAAGACTTTCCATTGATATTTCTAATAAAAAATCGAAAAAAAAATGTTTTGTTTCCTCTCTATCTTGGAGGTGAGAAGCTCATTCCAGGGAAGAAGGGAAACTTTGTAAAGAAAGCATGGGGGTGAAATTAGGGGATGGCGTTGCCTCTAACTCCACCAACTAATTGACAAAAAGAATAGAAAAAAACAAAATACAGGGGACAATGGGCATGTAATATCTCCTTATTTTGCACATCCATCACATCCTGTGTTACCAGCAGTCCCAAATAGAAAAATCATAGATTAATTTTAGATCAGGGGAGAGAGGGGATGACTCATGTTCCAGGAAGTAATACCATTTGCATTAAGTGTGAACTTTATCTCCATATTCATTTGATGGTTAATATATCTTGTTTTAAATAATCATATTTATAATTACAAATAAATATTAAGTATTTTTTTATATAACTATAATATTTTTATTATAAAAAAACAAACAATTTTTTATTTAAAATACATTTTTTCATTTTAAATGGAGAACCATATTTTTACATGAAATTTTAATATAATTATAAATATTTATTTAATTATAAATAAGGGTTGTATCGCAGTTTGGACCTTGCCTAGAGGTTGGAAAAAAATATAATGAATACTTGAATACACTTCGTCAAAATATAATTATTTACTCATAAACAAAGAAAAGGGTGATTTAAATCTTATAAAAATCAAGTTCATGTAAATAGTTATCAATTGTAAATTAAGTATTTATACCATTGTAATAATTGGATAATTAAGTCCTGAATCTAGTTTTCTAGGTGACAGAGGGACACATTAAACACCCTCATGTTTATAATGATTAGAGGATCTCAATTGCAAGAACGATGGAACCCTTAGCCAACCTTCTCAACTATCAAAAATCTAAGAGATGGTGTTGGTGGCATTCCTTCATCACCTCAACATTTATGGTGTTACCAAGACTAGTACACTTGTCCACCTAATCGTTGTAATGGCCTTCCTGAGGAGAGTGCTAAGAATTTTGTAGGTGTTGGTGACAAAAGGAAAAGGTCTTCATTATGGAAGACTAGAGGAGTAGGTAGAAGAGAGTAAGAGGTGTTCACAATAGATGTTGTGGCTATGGTCATAAAGCGTGGCAGACCCTGAAGAGGAGGTAGAGGTAGAGGAAAACTACATCTCCCTCCTTGGCATGGCGATAGTTATCAATTATAAATTAAGTATTTATTTCTTTGCTAAAGCAAGAGTCGTACCTTCATAATCATTAAATCAGAAAATTATTTACATAGAATACAACTATCCACATGGAAACATGGATCTTAAACAAACACTACTTACTAGAAAACCAAGGGTCACGAGTTAAGTGTTAAAACTCTGACCCTAACCCACAAAACTACACCACCCAAAACGAAAAAAAGTAATAAATCCATATAATCAGCCCAACAAATCCAGGAAAGGGGAGAAAGCTGTTAATTTTCACCTTCAATACTCCAAGCTCCTACCAACTGCAGAGGAGGACCTTGCTAAGCCAAGGCTCCCACCAATTAACTGTTTGGACCCACCAGTCTGCGCACCGATTCCTAACCGTTGATCCTCCCAAATTGATCCAACGGTAGAGTTAAATATCACACCGCCTAGAAGTCCACCCTTTAAACTTATGGCCCCACTGACAAGCTCGATAAATCATAGTCGTAGATCTACTGGACTTGATCCTACGGCAGAGGACCATATCGCACCGAGCAAAAGAGCTGTTGGTTAATGTGTGATAAGGGTGGAAAACAAAACTGCCCCTCGGCCACGTGTAGCCCGAGGAATGTGATCGCTCCAAAATTTTGAAAACCACTTCCCACCTGAGATACCCCCGATATACCAGAAACCACTCAGTTAGCGAATTTGCGACCTTTGACAGCGTAGTAGGAATATTCAGGTCGCCATTGGATCCTGGATTCCAACAGCTACCACTTTCGCCTTTGCGACTGTATGTGAGCCTGAGCGACGTACTACCCCTTCCCTCCAAACAGCTACTCTGGTAGCAGACTCCTCCTAGCAACATAAGAAAAAACGAGAAAAGGAAAAACTTGCACCTCATAAATCAACCAAATTATTGGACAAAGCTTCCATGGTTTTGGCGCGGTACACCATCATATCCTTGACTACTTGGGTGTCACACTAATCCATGGAACTATTATAAGGCAACCTATGCCCGCCCAACGCAACCCTATACATGGTACACTTCACTCCTTGATTAGCTAGTAAATCAGCTAGTTTATTGGCATGCCTTCGCACATGGTTAAAACTAACCGTGCATAGGCATCTAAGGTGGAGCTGGATCCTTTAGAAGACCTGGATCAGTCTCTAGTGTTTTGAAACCTTCTTCGATTCCGAGCCCCAACTAATCTTTTTGACTATGTTGATAATTATCTCAGAGTCAACATCTATAATTACATTATGTCAGTTCTCCTGTACCAGGAGATCTAAGCACTGCTCCATAGCCATGGCTTCTGCCATGTTATTTGTAGCTCTACCTAAATGTCCATGGAAGATGGAAAGGATATTACTAGTATCATTTCTTAACACCCCTCCAAAGCCCGCATAGCCCAGGTTGCCTTTAGAAGCCCCATCTATGTTATATTTCAGAAAACCCAAAGGGGGAGGATGCCAGAATTCATGGTTAGAAACCATAGCCAAAACCCTTTTGTTCAGGCCCTGTGACATAAGCCCCTGCATTCCCAACAGTCCCATAATCCTCAATTCAGCATCTGAGGGTGGATTTTTAGGGGTGTTTCTCACTATGGTACCCACCGTCTCTTTAAGTTAAGTCAAAATCTACTTCAAAAGACATTGAAGGGATCTTTTTTCATTTTTGAAAATTCTCTTATTCCTTTCTTTCTAGACATTCCAAATAATGAAGCTAGGTGTAAGAGCCCAGGCAAAACCAAGAATTTCATTATTTGAGTAATTGCTTCTCCACCTAGTTAGGGTGTTGAAGATACACCCTCTGTCCCTGTCACTCTTTTGGAATATGTTGGCAAAAGAATCCCACAAACTAGAGGCGAAGATATAATTATTGAGGAGGTGTTCCATAGTTTCCTCTTAGGCTTCACAGAGCTAGCATCTAGAAGGCCCCAGCACACCCCTTTTCCTTATGTTATCCCAAGTCAGAATTCTCTTATGATAAACAAGCCACATGAAGAGTTTAATCTTCATCCAGCCTTGATGCCTCCATAGATTCTGCCATATTCTATCCGGAGCAAGAGAGTCCATCTCGAGGAGTTTGCATTTTGCCTCCTTAAGATTAAAGGTACCCTCATTATTGTTGCCCCACCTCAATTGGTCATGCCCCCCTATCACTAAGATCTTTCTTTGTTCCAGTATCTGCATAAGAGTCTCAGCTTTGGTTTTCAAGGGGCTATCTTCCCTGTAAATCATATTCCTCCACTTTCTCCATTTACTTGCATTATTATTTTGGTCCCAAAAATATTTTACATGCGATAACCCTATGATGTTTGTCTCTCTTTTGAGGTCCAAAATTTTTTCATTTAGCAGTATTGGTTCTTGTTGCGATTTATCTTCCCAAAAAAGTGCCAAATCCCCCCTCTTTGATTTCCCAGAAGCTATTCTTTTGAACTAAGATTCTGTTCGCCTAGGCCTTATTCCAGATGTATGTGCCCTTTATATTTCCAGACATCCTTATATGATCGTTATTGTCCCAAGTGCTAGCATATTTTTTTGTCCAGATACTAACCCACTGGGCCTTTGATTCTTTAACCCATCTCCACTATAACTTAGCTCCTAAAGCCCTGCTTAGAACCTCTGGATCATCCAAACCCAAACCTCCTTGATTTTTGGGTTTGTAAATATTTTCCCAAGCAACTAAGGCCCATTTCTTTTTTTTCTCCCCTTTACCGTAGCGAAGTCTCTTTGCATGGTTCTGAATTGTTGTAAGACTCCTTTTGGTACAGGGAGTGCTGAAAGCATAAAAACTGGGATAGATTGTAGAACAACCTTTGTAAGCACCAACCTGCCATCCAAGTTTAAAGATCTGATGGTCCAATTCCTAATTTTATCCTGCATCTTATTAATCACTGGTTCCCAGATACTCTTATGAAGAGGCTTAGCAGTAAGGGGGACTCCCAAATATTTTGAGGGAAGAGAATCTCTTTGAAAGCCTAGAATTCTGGAGACATTCCTTTGTATAGCAATATCAGTATTAAAGAAAAAGATTTTAGATTTAAAAATATTAACCTCCATACCTGTGGCCAAACCAAAGTCAATTAGGAGTTGTTTGTATGCTAAAGCTTCTTTGACTGTTGGAACTCCCTACAACATGGTATCATCCACAAATTGTTGATGAGTCAAAGTCTGTCCATTTTCAGAAAGTTGAAGACCCTTGATTTTGCCTTCTGCTTTTTCTTGCTTAATCGATCTACCAAGTCCTTCCATCATGAGTATAAAGAGAAAGGGAGAGAGTGGATCTCCCTGCCGAAGGCCTCTTGAGGGAATAAAAATCTCGGAGGGAGAGCCATTTACCAAAATTGAAAAGCTAGAAGAAGTTACCAAAGCCATGACCCATATAACCCAATTATGATCAAACCCAAAAGCAATAAGAACCATCCTGATATAGGTCCAGATCAACTTATCAGAGGCTTTAGCTAGGTCCAGTTGCATGATCATTCCAGCCTTCCTGTTGCTAGTCAGTGAGTGCACCACCTCCTATGCTTGAATGAAGTTATCGAGAATTTGTCTACCTTCCACATAACCAGATTGCTCCCCAAAAACTAGAGTGGGGGAAGAGGTTTGAGTCTATTAGCTACAACCTTGGATATAATCTTGTAAACCACATTGCAAAATGCTATGGGTTGAAACTTATCAGGAGTTAGGGCATTATCTTGTTTAGGGATTAGTGAAATGAAGGAGGTCTTGAGTGCCTTCAGAATAGTTCTATTCCTCATGGAATCTTCTACTACATTCAGAATATCTTGTTTAACAATATTCCAGCAGGCTTTAAAGAAGTCCACATTAAAACCATCCAGACTTGGTGCTTTACCATTCCACATTTCCTTGAGGACTTCACTGATTTCCTCTTTCGTTACTGGCCTGTTGAGGTTGAGATTATCCTCTCTGGACACTAGTCTTGGTATATGTCTTATTATATCCTTAAGGAAGGGCTCTCTATTTGGAATGCTTTCCTATGCAATCCCTCGAAAGTGTTGAACTAAAACAGCTTCAATTTATTCATGGGTACTAAGTAGTTGCCCTTCCTCATCCTTAATCGAGGAGATTCTATTATGAGCCCGATTTGCCAAGGTTGACCTGTGGAAAAATCTAGTGTTTCGTTCCCCTTCCTTTAACCATTGCACTCTAGATTTTGTCTCCAGAATATTTCCTTTTGTTTGCATAAGTTCTCCCACTTGTGTTGAAGATTGGTGGCTCTATCATTGCTGAATTTATCAAAGCCAACCTTGATAAGGGATTGGTTGAGTATCTGCAGTTTGTTTTCAACAGCTTTTTTTCCTTCAAAAAAATTGCCAAATTCTTTCTTGTTCCACTCTTTAATCATGAGCTTGATATGTTTTAGTCTTTTGTGCAGAAGGAACATGCTTGTACCCTGAATATGCAGATCTTCCGACCACCAACTTGAAATTTTGTTAATAAAATCTGGATGGGTGAGCCAGATAGTCTCAAATCTACAAGATCTATTCCTGGGAGTGCCAATGCCCCTGATCTCTAGTTGAATTGTCCAGTGATCAGAACCTCCAAAGGGCAGAATCCTTGCTTCCATTCCATTATCATTGAGTATAAGTTCCTCTGATATGATAAATATTTCTAACTTTGAGGCCATTAGAGACTGTCCTCCTCTCCTACTGTTCCAAATAAAGAGACCATTGCTTGTATCAATGTCAACCAGTTTCATAGTGTCTATAAAAGATTGAAAAGATAAGGCATCTTTGGTTAGAGCTCGGGTGCCCCCTTTTTCTTCGATAGTGATTTGATCATGTTGAATTCCCCACCCAAAATCCATGGAATCCCAACATATCTCTCTCTGAGATCCATAAGAGAATCTAGAAATCTCAATTTTCCATCCATTCTCTAAGGGCCATAAACATTCGTTACCAGATAGATCTCCCTATCCCCCATAGGTTGAATGACCACTGATAGATAATTTTTGAAAGCTTTAGCATCTATTATACCAATCTTTAGGGTATTCCAAAGAGTAAGAATGCCACCTGTTGTATTTTCTGCTTTGACTTCTAGAAACTCAAAACGACTGAGGCATTTACTATGAAGTTCTTTAATTTTTTGAATAGAACATTTATTTTCCTAGATAAATATAATATCGGGAGCTTCTTGTTTCATTGTGTTACTAAGTAATCTTTGCTTCCTTTTACTACCTAGACCCCTGATGTTCCAAGAAGTAAACTTCATCATTAAAGATTAGTGAAAGAGTAACTGGTTAGGTCTTTCATCTTACCTGAATCTATCATTAGCTTTCCACACTCCATCAACAGCTTATTCTGCTTTTTTCTGCCTCTTTTCTTTCCTGGGCCTTAAGGTGCTATTCTTGGTGTGTTTTTTATAGATTTCACACCATCTTTGCCATGTTTTTCCATGTTACCTTGCCTTTCCACCCCACTAGCCTGGGTTTTCCATAAGTATAGCTGTTGTACTCTAGAGAAATTTTCTTGAGGTAATGAATCTAACCCTCCCATGGTTCCTATTTCAAGAATCCTTCCAAATCTAAGTGCTCTCTGTCTAAAATCTCCTGCAGTTCCTGATCCTCCATTTCCATCTCACTCTGGGTAACTTCCTGGCCCATATCAAGTTCTACATCACTCATCATAGCCTCTTTCTGTATGTTATTGTTCTTTGGTTGGTCTTTGTCCTCCTGTGTCTCCTTGTCCTTTGGACTTTCCTTGATTCCCTGATCTACTTTTATTGTCTCTTCTTCCTCCTCGAGAACCTGGAACCTGTTCTGTGTAACTTGAGGCCCTTCAGCTTGATGTTGCTTAAGACCCCTTTTGCTGCCTTTTCCTCTGTGGCTTACTTTTTGAAAGCTTTCCATATCTTTCAATATGGAATTTCCGGTCTTATTCTCGATTTTACTAAGAGGGAAATCTCTCATCAGGCATCCATGCTCATGACATCTGTGACATCTAAAAGGAAAATGTTCATAATCTACTGTTTGCACCCATTCTTCATAAAAAACTTCCAAGATCAACTCATCCAGTAGAGCTCCAGAGAGATCCATTTCCACATAGATTTGTGCAAAGGAAGTATATTTTCCTCTTCTAGTGGCTTTCAAGGCCTTGACAAAACGTCCTAATTTATTACCTATGGCTGTTAACAATTCTGTTTGCCAGTAATCAAGAGGAAGGGAGTAAAGTCTTACCCAAACCGGAACTGATGTGAAAGTCTCCCGCTCCAGGACAAAGTTCATCATCTACGGCCTCATATAGAGACCAACAACTATATAGAAGTAGGGCCCTCCTTCAAACACTCTATCTTTATCCTCAATATTAGTGAAGACCACTGTAAAGAATCCTTTTGACCCCAGATGTAGGTCAGTGCTCCCTTTTGGTTTCCAATGGTATTTAATCCATGTCTGTAAAGCTTTTTCAGTGGGCCATACTCCCATGAATTTACAAATGATAGCATAAGTTTGCATGTGGTGCCTGTGTGCCTGCAGCGCAGGATCATTTAGGACCACTCTGGGTGTAACCTCAGATTTGGGCTTACAAGGTCCTTTCTGTGCCTTGGTTTTTGCTCCCTTTTCCTTGTCATTTTCTTCCTTGTCTTTTTTTCTTTTATTCCCACGATGTTTGTCTTCATCCTTCTCTTCTTCCCTACTCTCATTCCCCTCGTCATCACTTCTGACTTCTTCCATTGGCTTCTTACCACGGCTGGTAACCGCTTTCTTGTAGGAGGGAGTAGAGCTCCCTCCTCCTCGCCCGACCACGGAGATCAACGCCTGCAAACTTTCAACCCTAGCTATTCTTCGCTCCTACTCCTTGACTCTCCACCTAATCATCCGAAATTATCCAATCGTAAATTAAGTATTTATACCATTGTAATAATTGGATAATTTAATCTTGAATCTAGTTTTCTAGGTGACAGAGGGACGCATTAAACACCCTCATGTTTATAACGATTATAGGATTTCAATTGCAAGAACGATGGAACCTTTAGCCGACCCTCTCGATTATAAAAAATCTAAGAGATGGTGTTAGTGACATGCATTCATTGCATTGACATTTATGGTCTTACCAAGACTGGTACAATCGTCCACCTGATCATTGTAATGGCCTTCCCGAGAAGAATGCTAAGAATTTTGTAGGTGTTGGTAACAAAAGGTAAAGGTATTCGTTAGGGAAGACTAGAGGAGGAGGTAGAAGAGAGTAAGAGGTGTTTGCAGTAGATGTTGTGGCTACGGTCATAGAGTGTGGCAGACCCTGAAGAGGAGGTAGAGGTAGAGGAAAACTACATCTCCCTCCTTAGCATGGCTAGGGAGTATAACTCTTAGATGACAACATCCCCTGGTGATATAGGTGCTTAGTTGTAGACTTGGAGGCCCAAGGGTTGGGAAACACCTGCAACAACCTATGGGCTCTTCAAAATTTGTTGGGTCAACACCTTAAATATCAGGAGAAGCTACTATGGTGCTTGAGGGTCATGTTTTAGACTTTGACTTTCACTTGAGTCATGCATGGTAGTTTTTTGAACCAATATTGGTGTTTTGGGTCTTCAACTTTTGAATCTTTCCTCGCTTGAGAAAAACTCCTCCTATCATAGCCCCGTTGATTCTACCTCGCAAGCTACTAGACCCCGAAGGTAGAATTTGTGTAGCATTGAGGGCTAATCCTCATACAGACCTTTGTAGCATCATATTTCACTGGAGGACATTCATATGGATACTGGTGCATTTGGTAGCAAAGGAGTGCAGGCCAAAGGCCATGGAATTCATCCTCCACCAATAGTGCATCATTTTATAGTTGGGCACCCTCTACTAGTTGATCACCCTTTTCCTAATGAAAGAGAATACTACAGACCAATGACAATGGCAACATAAGATCTACTTGAGCTCAAGCATGGGAAGGAGAACCTTAGCACATAGAATTTTACATTGCTAAGAATATCATTATGACTCAGGTTATTTTGAGGTTATTGTCCTTTTGTTGTTTCCATGTTTCTTTTTAACATTATAAACTATTTGAGAGGTGAGTTGGATTCCCTCACAAAGGTATATGGTCCTACCTATAATAATTTTGTGATAGACACCCGCTTTTGCTTCTGGCTCAATCTTGTAATAGGCTAGCCATGACACTCCATGCATGTAAACTATGCACATCTTCTGTAATACAAAGACTACTAACTTACACACACACATATTAATCATATCTCATCTATTAGCCATTGATATTATGTCATTAGAAAAATGTAATACACACACAAATTGATGTGTATCAACCTTGATCCATCTAACTCAGGATCTGTCATGAGCTGAGAGGGTTCAAATCCCTCGAGGTGCAAACCTCAAGGGATCTGATCCCTCTCGACACATGATAGATAAGGATTTAGATGGATCTAAGTTGGTTCCAGTTGCGGGAAACATTGTCACATTTTCAAATTATCATTATTATATGCTTCAGATGAACTTCACACTTTGAAATTTAAATAATATACAAATTAAAATACTAATACTTTAAAATTAATTAATGATGAATTGAAATTTAATCTGTTGAAAGAACGAATCAGTCACAAGATTTACCACATATATTCACAACCAAATAGATAATAACATAATATATGAATTTTTCTATGATTTGATATTCTCAACATAATCTATGATTTTTTCTTTTTCTTTAAATACAAAATTTTTAGTATGAACTCTTATAAATATTATAATTAATAAATTTAACTAATTAAGATCCATTTTACCTATTTAAATTATTTATGATATATTTATGTTGTCATTATTAATTGTTTAAATTGTATTTTTAAAGAGCATAATCTAATTAATAGATGAAATGGTAAGTGTTATGAGAAAAGTAATTTATTTTATTAGTTGAACTGCTATTTCTTTTTAACTTCAACTGTAATCATCCTTTTGAATATAATTACCCTTCATTTCATGAAATTTAGCCATCAGATTATTGATCTTGACTTGGAATTTGATTTAATTCCCTAGGAGGTTGAGTTTTCCCTCTACATTGTGGTGGTTGGTTATAGCAATGGCATCATTTGTTTTTGTTGACTAGAAATCAAGGAAATCATGTTCTTATTGTTGATCTTAAATGCTAGGAGTGACATAATTTATTTTTGTTGATTTGAAATTAGAGTAATATAGTTTGTGATTATTGTAGGTGACAATAATTGTGGTAGAGATAAATTGGGTAAATGATGAGAATAAAAAATTGAATATATATTGAAAAACTAAGTAGTAAATATAAATACTTGCATAAGCATATCATGTTTTTGGTGCAATAATTGAAGTGTTTTGATGAAAGCCAAATTTATTAGATTTTAATTTTGAGAGTCATTTTCATAATGAGATTATTATTAATCTTAATGAATGTAACAAAAGTTCTCACATTTTTTTTTTATTTTTCATGTATATTTAATCTATATTTTAAATGCAAAAGTGTATTGAGCCTAATCCTTGGAAGAGTAATAAGAATGGTTCGAATTCACTATAATAATATCTATTTTTTTAAATAATAAACAAATTAAAATACTAATATTTTGTGATACATTAATGAGGAACTGAAATTTAATCTCGTTAATGAGTGAATCAATGACATTGTTTACGACATATATTCATAGATAGACATATAATAAGGCACACTATGATATTATTAACCTAATCTATGATATAATTTTATTGTTTTTAAATAGATAATTTTTATTATAAATTCTTATAAATACTTGTATATGCATATCAAATAAACATATAATAACGCACACTATGATATTATTAACTTAATCTATGATATATTTTTATTGTTTTTAAATAGATAAATTTTATTATGAATTCTTATAAATACTTATATATGCATATCAAGTCACTGGTGCAATAATCAAAGTGCATTAGTGAAAGACAAATTTATTAAATTGTCATTTTGGGAATCAATTTCATATTGATATTATTCTTAATCTTAATGAATCTAAAATATATCTCACATTTTTAAAATCTTATTACATATTTAATCTAGATTTTAAAAGAAAAAATGTATTGAGTTTATTTCTGGCCGGGTAATAAGGTTGGAATTCATTGTAATAATATCTAAAAATGTAACACAAATATATTTATAATCAGATCCAAAATAACACACACTATGATAATGTCAATCTAATCTATGATATTTTTTATATTTTTTAAATAGATCATTTTTATTATGAATTCTTATAAATATTGTGATCAATTCATTTTTAATAGTTAAGATTTATTTTAAGTATTTTAATTGTTTATAATATAATTATGTTGTTAATTTTAACTATTTAAATTGTACTTTTAAATCATTTAATCTAATTAATATATTGAATGATTTATTTTCTATAGATTATTTAGATTAAATAGAGGTGTTATGAAAAAATATAATCTCTTCTAGTATTTTAACAACTTTGCATTTTTAACCTCAATTATAATAATCCTTTTTGCATATATTACCATTCATTCGAAAGAAATTAGCCATCAGATTGGCCTTGACTTGGGATTTGATATAATCTCGTGGCCTCTTGAGTTTTCCCTCTATAGTGTGGTGGTTAATTATAGAAATTGCATCATTTGTTTACAGTGTCGTGGTTAGTTATAGAAATTGCATCATTTATTTGTGTTGATTAGAAATTAGAATAATCTAGTTTTTATCATTCATCTTAACTTATAGCAGTAAAAATATTTATTTGTGTTGATTTAAAATTAGGGCAATTTTGTTTGTGCTTATTGTAGATGACAATAGTTGTGGCAAAGATAAATTAAGTAAATTGTGAGAATAAAAAGTTGAAATCTATGTTGAATTATTGAGTAGTAAATATAACTATTTATATAAGCATATGAATTCTCACGTTCAATAACCAAACTACATTGATGAAAGACAAGTTTATTAGATTTTCAAACTACATTGATGAAAGACAAGTTTATTAGATTTTCATTTCGAAAGCTAATTGGGATTATTATTAATCTTCATTAATCTCAAAAAAATTCTCACATTTTTTAATCTTAATAGAATTTAATCTAGACTCTAAATGCAAAAGTGCATTGAGTCTACTTCTTGGTGGAGTAATAAATATAATTTCAATTCATTGTAATAAAAAATAAAACTATATGTTGAAGAGCTGGGTAGTGGATACAAATATTTGTATAAGCATATCAATTCTTTAGTCCACTAATGTGTGTTGATGAAAGAAAGATTTATTAGATTGTCATTTTGGGAGCCAAGTTCAAATTGGGATTATTATTAATCTCGATGAATCTAAAAAACACATTTTTAATCTTTGTAGATATTTAGTTTAGATTTTAAATGCAAAAGTGTATTGATTCTATTTATTGGTGAAGTAATAAGAATGGTTGCAATTCATTGTAATAATATCATCCATTTAAATTTAAAATTGGTTAATCTTGCTCCATAGGATTTGAAGATTACCAAATTTAAATTTAAATATATATTTTTTCATTTAATAATAGCATTAAATCTTAAAAAATTGATAGAAAAAAATATTGTACTTATTATCGAATGTTGTTGTTTCTAGAAGAATTTGGGAATGAGTGTGAAAATTCCTTATTCAATATTGGATATTTCACACTCATTCCACCATTTTTCTTCCAACATTTCATATGAATTCAAACTCTCAAGTCTACACTTGCAAATAATTGTAGTTTCCAATTACAAGTTCTTCTAATGAAAAAAATGTACTTTGTTAATAGTATACTAATGATGGCTCCAAACATGACGGTAACTTTCTAGAAAGGTTATCTATCTGGGTTGTAGCTAATGAAGTATTAAAGGAAAATTAAAGAAGAATGCCAAATTTATGAAAAGGAATATTAACAATTCAAATTACTTTCAGTTCAAATAGAAACTTCATCTTTGAAATGATCATGGAAATTCCATCTTTGAAATGATCATAATGGTTCACCGATCCAAGTGGATATTGGTAGCCACCCACCTATTCCACCTATAAGCCCAACACTCTTTCTTCCATTTTCCTTAATTGTAGCAAATTTTACTATTTTGGTAGTTTTTTAGGTCTTGAACTTTCGAAGCTGCTCTAAAATATTTTGTTTGGAAAACGTACAAATCCATAACTTATTCCTAGAATTTTTAGTCAAAATTTGTTGTCCTTGGATATATAAATTTCTAACGAGGTATCGTATGCGTCAGACGGAAGTTGATGTCCTAACTAACTCCAACGAGGCCCACAAACTTTTGGTGATTCAGCTCCTAAGGTTAGGTTTTTGGATGTTTATGGTTTCCCTTGTTTTTCAATAATAAAAAAGTCTTTGAGCCTCGTTGTAAAACAGTTTAGAATACATGTAGTCATCACATCTTTTCTCATAGATAAACTATCGTCGTCCAAGCTAGTTTATGTCCATTCTACATGTAAATAGTTTGAGTATTTGTTAACTGAAGTTCAATTTTTATTGTAGCTTTCTGTTTTTGCTTAAATCTATATTTCGTTTAGTTCCTACATAAATATTGGTCATTCACCTATAAATTACCTCGAAATCGTTTAGTTCCTACATAAATATTGGTCATTCACCTATAAATTACCTAGAAACTTTACCTTTATAGATGATCAATTTTACAAACCGGTTTCAGTCTTAAATCAATAATTTTGCAAATATATAAACTAGCATTTGCACCTAATGTTGCAAAGGAAACGCCGTAAGGTATAGTGTGTGGAAGAATATTGAAATGTGAATGGGATTTTATGGGCTTTTTTGAAAGCAAGGGTCGATGTATTTGAGTTTTAATTTGAGGAAGCCATGTCGAAAAGTGTATTTGGGAGTTAAAGTGGCTACGAAACGGAATGCAAGTAGTCTTAAATATCCATTGAACTTGTTTAGACACCTTCGTATCTGGATTAAAATTGTGTAGTTGAAGGTGAAGGTAAAGGAATGAATTCACACGAAACGTGAACAAGAACTGGGTATCCATATCGATTTGGATGGGGTTATTTAAGAAATCATTATTCAAATGGGAAATTTAATTAATATGAAGACATATTGAAAACATGTATTATATTCATTGAAATAAATTGATTTTGTTAACAAAATATGTTAAAACCCATTGATAATGAATCAATTGTGAAGACATAAACTATCAAAATGGTATTTGATCTTGAAACATCGTTTTTCAAGTTTCAAATGGAAAATACAAATAGTGAATATAGTATTCTAAAGAACATTGTGCTTGTCATTCCATATTTGAAGTTGTATCAAAACTTGTTGGAGGCATCGAAGCCCTGAAGAAGCAATAATGAACCTGCAAAATGTATATTTTGTTAGAAGTTGTAATATGTAAATTAGTTGTGCAAATTTATTAGTAATACTTTGTAGGTGAGTTGTGTTAAAATGAATTTGGAATGAATGGAAATGAATGGAAATGAAGTTACCTTTGCCATGGGGATTTATATATTGTTAGTGGAAAATGCATGGTGAATGATGGCATACTAAACACCACTGGAGATTTATGCGTAGTTGGAGACGCATATTTCTTGCTTTGCTATTCTGCTCGTAGTTGCATAGCTGTGCTTTTTCTGAGTCTATATGTCCTATTGTGAAAGAAAGAAAATGTTAGAATGAGATGTACAGATAATATAAGGACATTCTAATATTTACATAATTATTAATAATGATTAAATTTGGTTGTTTTTGAAAGATATGAAAGGTATGTTATGAAATAGAATGAGCTAAATAAATAGAGGAAACCTTTTAGTGTTGTTAAAGTATGGGTTGGAGCAGATTATCTGGAGGTGGCATTGAACAAAGAATTTCTTCTGCGTGTTTTTTGTGAGTAATGTTTTTGTTGTCCTTCATTTTACTGTAACGTTCGAAACTGAATGCGAAGCTAATCCGAAGATCTTGTAGAGAAGGTACTCTTGAAATTGATGTGAATGTGAGACCTTGATGTTCTGTTTTTCCAATGTCAATTGTTGCTTTTGGAAGTGTCATACCTTGAGATTTATGTATGGTTAAATCCCAAGCCATCTTCAGTGGAATTTGTGCACGTCCATTTCTTTTTATTGCTGGATTAGGCAAGTGAGTGGGGTTTCTTTCATCCCAAGGAGGCCCGATATATTTGGGAAAATCTACGACAACAAATGTTGGCATGCATTATCAAGAGATTGTTGTCCGCAAGCATTTTCATAATGTCAATGTCTTCATATAAGTTTAAATAAGGCAGAGACAATGGTGGAGTTAACTTGAGATCAATGAGTGAGTGAATCAGGTGCTCTTATGCTAGTATGAGCTCCATAAATTTTCACACAAAATCCTAAACTATTGCCACAATCACAACTTACCAACCTTAACATCCAAATTCTGATGCCATTAGTAACTTACTGAATATGGTATATCATAAATGTGAGGTGATAATAACATTGTTTGATGCACAACCTCTTCCAATATATAGTATTCGAAGCAATAGAGGAAAAATTGAAAGAAATAAAGATGTCTGACAGTTAAGAAAGGCATGAAGAACCATTCAAAGTCAAGAAAATTGGACGCACAAGTCATATCCTTATTGTAAGTTTTCTTTGTTGCAAAAAGACCAATTTATTATCTGGGTTCTAGAGGTTCTAAACCCAAGCTTAATAACCATAGAATAAGAGTTGGTTTCTCCATTCAAAACGAGAAGATTGGAGGTAGGAGTCACATCCTCGTTATAAGTTTTGTTTGTTGTGACAAGACCAATTTATTTTCTAGATTTTAGAGGTTCTAAACCCTTGATAACCATAGAATAAGAAATGGGTGCTCTGTTCTGGATGTATAAAAATACAAGTCCTGTGATAGTCAGAATATAGCTGAGACACCATGTTAGTAATGTTTATGACGTACTTTTTTAGGAAAATGCAGTTTCCACACCTTGCTAGTAACGTTGGTTGGCACTTTGTAAGAAACATGCAGCTTACTAAACTGTTACTAGGAGCACATCCATTTGATTGGAAACTAAATTTACTCAGAACTAAAGGCAAAGCACTCCCAATTTCATGCCAAGATCATAACTCTGCCCTAGCTCATAGGTGACAACTTTGAGAGGGGTATGACTCTGCAAATTTGAAGATGCTCCTATAAAAATTAAACATGTCCTGAGTGGTCTCAGAACTTTAATCTTGAAAAAATATAGTTTTGATTGTTCCATATAAAACACTGCTTTCTCAATTGGGTTTACCCAACTGGTTGTGGAATGTAAGTTATCCTACAAACCCAAGGTCTGTTTTCCTAAGTGACATGTTGAACTCACAACGAATATTTTGTTGTAACAACTTTGAGCCCTGTTCTTGCCCTAGCTTTGTACCCTAAAGAATCTAAGGTTTACCCTGGTTACTGTTGCCAACCGGTTTACTGGTTTTGTTAAGGTCCTCACGAAGCACCAAGTGACACCATACACGACAAGTGCCCACTATCACCTCAGCACAAGTCCCCACTTTTTAAGCCCAACTTTCCTACCTCTTTCATTAAATTACTTGATTAACTATAATGGGTCACACTCAATATATAAATATCCTCACCTCCTATCTAACTTTACTTAATTTCCTTCCATCACCCCTTCATACTCTTATTTAATTTACTGTATTTCCATTATCACTTGATAAGCTCTCGAACTTTCACTTCTTTTCAATTTTCAAATTTATTTAACACCTTCCAAGTAGGTAGCTACACAATTCTTTTCCCTTACTACCTCTTCTCTTATGAATATTAGTCAACCTCCCTTATGAAAATTAAACATAACACCTGAGCTCTCATACCTATTTCAATTTTCAAAATGCACTTAATTCTGGAACTTATTCCCATTTAAGACAATCATGATTCTTTATCATTTGGAATGGATTTTGATTCGCCACAAAGTGTGTCAGGTTGAGACAGGTGAACCATAATCTAGATTAACGATGACTGTTACCTCGTACAGCACAATTCTAAAAATGGAAATGCGGAACCTTATTAAGGGCAGCCCAAAGGAGCTAGCAGAATGGACGAGGACCACATTTATTGCAGTCATGTCACAGTCTAGCGTAGATGCCCATGAAGAGGAACAGAGGCAGTAATTGATTGTTAATTTCCACTGGTCGTTCCTCACGCCCTTAGGTCAGCTTCCTCCTGCTGCCTATCAAAATTGCAGTTAGAACACACGGATCAAAAACAAGTTCTCGGTGCATCCTATTTTGGCTAAATAACGGCAGTACCAAAAAAACTGTCAAC
>Ga0181464_1000285_pt1 | contig 19905 bp, 17 predicted proteins | sample InSIn2gowninarea_FD_119074 | JGI IMG/M metagenome (GOLD analysis project Ga0181464, IMG submission 119074) | Clean room microbial communities from NASA Spacecraft Assembly Facility at Jet Propulsion Laboratory, Pasadena, California, USA -... ...
AAAATGCGAAGCCCGAAGGAAAGGTAGAATTGCGTTTGGTAGTAAATGCCGGTTCGGTGCTGGAAGACTCAACCCAGCTTGGACTGGCGCATTTTATGGAGCACATGAACTTTAATGGCTCTAAACATTTTCCTAAAAACGAATTGGTGAATTACCTGCAATCTATCGGTGTAAAATTCGGTGCCGATTTAAACGTTTATACCGGCTTTGATGAAACGGTTTACATCTTACCGCTGCCAACAAAAGATTCTTCGAAAATTGACCAGGGATTTACCATATTAGAAGACTGGGCAGGCAATGCTTTGCTGGATACGACGGAAATTAATAAAGAAAGAGGCGTGGTGCTGGAAGAATCGCGGCTTGGTAAAGGTGCGGGCGAAAGAATGAGCAAAAAGTATTTGCCGGAATTATTCAACGGCTCGCTCTATGCCAACCGTTTGCCCATTGGTATTGAAGACACGCTTAGAAGTTTTAAACCGCAAACCTTAGAGCGGTTTTATAAAACATGGTATCGCCCCGATTTGCAGGCAGTAGTGGTAGTGGGCGATATTGATACGGCGCTTGCAAAGGAAGAAATTATTAAGCATTTTAGTCATTTTACCAATCCATCTACAGAACAGCCGAGACCATCTGTTATTCCAATTGCAGCAAGAACGGTAAGCAAGGGAATGGTGCTCACCGATAAAGAACAAACCAATACCATTCTGCAAATATTTAATTATGTAGAAAGAGCAAAGCCGGTAGTTACCTGGGAAGATTACCGGCAATCCGTTATTGAAGGCTTATTCAATGCGATAATCAGCCAGCGGCTGTCGGAACTGACACAGCAGGCAAATCCGCCTTTTGTTTTTGCCAACACCAGTTTCAATCCATTCCTGAGAGGTTACCGCGCGTTTACTGCTTTTGCATTTATAGGCGATAAGCCGGTAAAAGATGCTATTGATTCTTTAACGGCAACAACGGAGAGCGTGCGGAAATTCGGCTTTTTACAAACCGAATTAGACAGGGCAAAAAGTAATTTAATGAACCAAATGGGGATGATGTATGAGAATAGAGATAAAACAGAATCGGGTCAGTTGGTACAACAATACATCAACAATTATTTGAGCAAAGCACCATCGCCTGGGATTGAGAACCGTTACCAGTTTATACAACAGGTTTTACCTGCCATTTCTTTGCAGGAAGTAAATGACGTGGCTAAAAAAATGGAAAGCACGCAGGGGAAATTCGTACTGCTCACGGCTCCCGAAAACAATGCAGCGCAATTACCTTCCAGCGATGATTTGCTCTCCATGCTTAACAATGCAGCTCAACTTCCGGTAAAACCGTATGCAGAAAAAGCAATTGCAAAATCGTTATTAGATAAAGCACCCACACCCGGAAAAACTAAGTCGGAGCAAACAAATGCAACGTTAGGCACTACCAATCTTACCTTGAGTAATGGCATTACTATAACCATTAAGCCAACTAACTTTAAGAACGATGAAATACAAATGGATGCATGGCGCTGGGGCGGCTTTCGAAATTATGGATTAAGCGACAAAGAAAATGCTGAGAATGCTGCTAATATTGTAACATCTATGGGTGTAAAGGATATATCGCCTGTTGAGTTGCGTAAATATCTGGCTGGTAAAACAGTTTCTGTTCATCCCTACATTAATGCTATGGAAGAAGGCATTGAAGGCAGCAGTAGTGTAAAAGATTTTGAAACTTTTATGCAGCTTATCTATTTATATTTTACCGAGCCCCGGAAAGACGAGCAGTTGTTTAAGGCTTACATTAATGCACAAAAAACGTTTTTGCAAAATGCGAAAGCCGACCCTGGTGAATACTTTGCAGATACACTTTCCAAAATAGAATACAACAATAATCCCTGGGCAAGTGGCTTACCCACCGCAGCAGATTTTGACAAGATTGATTTGGACAAATCCCTATCTATTTATAAAACTATTTTTAGCAATGCGTATGGCATGCACTTCAGCTTTGTGGGTAATATTGATGTGAATGAAGTTAAACCTTTACTGGAAAGGTATTTAGGAAGTTTGCCCGCCTCACAAAAAGAAAATAAATATACAGATGTCCATTTGCGCCCGGTAAAAGGTGTGGTGAATGCAACCATTAATAAAGGCAACGAACCGCAAAGCCTGGTAAATATTATTTTTACCGGAACAGCGCCTTACAGCCGGGAAGAAGATTTAAAATTAGATGTGCTTGCAGAAGTGCTGAACATTAAAATAATTGAACAACTGCGCGAGCAAATGAGCGGCATTTATAGCGGTGGTATGCGTGCCGGATTTGCTAAAAGACCTTATAATAATTATACGGTTACCGTACGCCTTCCATGTGGTCCGGAGAATGTAGATACGCTTACCAAAGCATTATTCGCCATTATTAAAGATGCACAGGAAAATGGAATAGCGCAAAAAGATTTGGATAAGGTAAAAACCAATTTACAGGAGCAGCATGCAGCTCTGCTTAAAAACAACGATTACTGGCTGAGTGTGCTTACTAATTCCTGGATTGAACGCGAAGATCCGCAATGGCAAATTGTTGATTACCCTAAACAAGTGGCTACGCTAAGTGTTGGAGATTTACAAGCGGCTGCAAAGAAATATTTTAACATGAACAACTATATAAAAGCAGTGTTGATGCCCGAGGGGAAGTAAAGCGCTTAAGGGAGTAAGGTTTTATAGTTTGCTCTTAGAGGTATTTTTGGAGAACACCTCTAAGAGCATATCCAGCAGCCCTGTTAAACAACTATAAGTATTTTCCTAATAAATTAGTAAGCAAGCTTGTAAGCCACTACTTTATTCTTAAAAAAGGTAGGTACCAATACTATTTTATTATCAGGAATGTAGCCGATATCTGCTGTGTTGGAGGAATCAGCTTTAGTATCGAGCAGTTTTTGTTCCCGACCATTCTTTATCAGGTACACTTCACCTTGCCAGCGGCTGGCGAGGTAAGTGCTGTCATCAATAATAACCAGACCATCACCGCCTGTTACTGCCTGGTTGATAAATTGAGATTGCTTGTTAGCTATACTGTACTTACTTAGTCCTTTGCCATCTAATATGTATAAGTTTCCATTTTTGTCGCATGCTAATCCATTAGCACCTTCTCTGCCCGTTGTTAAGGTACTTACATTGTTATTGTCCAGCATATATATGTTACCTGTTCTGGTATCGGAAACATAAATCTTGCTGCCATCGGTAGCAACATCGTTGAGAAAAACCGCACCTTTTACCGAATGGCGTGTTGTTATTTTACCATCGTTTAAATTAATAACGACCAGTGCATCCACATCGGCAACATACAACTTACCATTTAATATAGCCATTCCTTTAGGTGCATTTAGTCCGGTCGCCCACCTGGCAGCTTCTATAGTACCGTCCGGCTTTACCTTGGCTATTGAGCCCTTTCCGTCTTTTGCAGATGCATCGCCTTCTATATTGCTGGTGTAAATGATATTATTGCCGGCATCGTACAAGGCAGATTCAACCGTGGTAAGCACTGTATCGGTTTGCCACATTTTTTGCAGCGAAGCACTATCTGGAGCGGAGGTATTTACGGCAGCAGTGCTATTACTGTCAGCAGACTCATTAGCGGTGTTACTGTTATTTCCGGCACAGGCAAATAAAAAGATGGGCATCCACATTAAACTGATCATTTTTTTCATACGGTAAGCAGTTTTAAATGGGTATAAAAATAATTGAAAATTATGTATTCTTAGAGGTAATCTAAACTTAAGTGCATAGTTTATTGAGGGTTATGGCAATCGCGCTCATCAGGATCATGGCTTTGAACATGTTGCAGGAAAAGTATGAGTTTGTAAGATGCTTATAACTAATCCAATTCATTCTGCAAGAGGAAATCTAAGTGGTTACATGTTATTGTGACCTTATTCATCCTCCTTACAAGCTTTAATTAATTTCCATAATACATTCGAAGAAGTTTTTCTGTAAATTTCTCTTTCAAGCTCATTCAGTTTTACAAGTATTTCTTTATCGCCTGTTTTGTAGGCAAGCAGTGCCAACCCAAACTCTGCATACAAACTGCCTATTGGTATCTCTCTGTCAATTTGTTTTCCTAATATATCTTTTGCTTCTCCAATCTTTTTATTTTTCAGATAGGCCAGCCCTAAACGTGGCTTTATCTGGTAATCCTGTCCTTCTCCATTGTATTTGTCATATTCATATTTGGCTTTCCAATAAGCTATTTGTGCGTTTATGAAATCTTTTTCATGCACATACACATCTCCTCTTGCCATAAAAACCCGGTATCTAATCCAAGGTTTAACGTTTGGATAAGTATTGAGCGCTGTTTTTATTTCCTTTTCAGCATCAGATATTTTGTTTTGTTCGGCTTTCACTCTTGCTAACCATGCATGACCTAATGCAAGTAAATTTTCGGCTTTCCCCTGATTGTTGTCGCCTTTTTTCTGTTTAGTTTCTTTTAGTTCCTTAGCTAATTTGATGCCTTCGTTAATTTCATCTTCCGCCTTCTGGAGCTGATCTTTTTCAATATACGTCCAGCCCAAAGCATCTATCCTGAAAAGGGCTTCTTCATACTTCATTTTTTGCCTTTTAGCCCTCTCTACGGCTGCATGTACATAGTCTAATCTTTCCTGGTTATAAAATCTGCTATCCATATAATGAACCAGCCACATAACCATATTTATAAACGGATCATCTTTTTGACTATCTTCTTCAACCTTTTTAGGCGGCTCCTCTGCCATTAGCCACAATAAAACTTCATTAATGCCATTCCATCCATCCTTTAATGCTTGCATTTTATCAGATACTAAAGCATTCCAGTAAGGCTCATCGGGCAGGTGTTCTCTTTCAACATTTTTTCTTACAAAGTTTTCGAAGTAATTTATCCAAGCTTTTTTTGCTTTTTTCTTCATTGCAGAACTTATTTCTTTTTTTAAGAAATCGTGTGTTTGCAACAGAATAAAATAACGTTCTTTATTGTCATCTTTACTTACTTTCAAAATATTCAGCAGTTTGCATTCTGAAGATGCTTTATCAAAATCAATAGCTAAATAATCACTGGCTTCAAACAAAGTATTTTTGTCTATGTTTCGCAAACTTTTAAATACCAGGAACATAGAAAGGAACTTCTTAGCATCCTGAAATGAATCCTGAGATAGTTGCTCCAGGATTTTGGAATGAAAATAATAGGTAGCTGATTGATTTTGTTTATGCTCCCTTATTTCATTAATGTCTATAGTTTTTTTCTTAATTTGTCCTGCTGCCAATTGTACTGCACTTGGATTACCTTTTGTATAAGAATACAACAGTTGTGCATGTTCTTCAATAAGAGACTTCTTTTCCTTATCACACTCCGCCTCTTCAATTAATAATTGAATGGATTGATTTTCTTTTGAATCTTTAGTTAGAGAATGTATTATTTCTGCATTCTCTTCAATAAGATTCTTGTTTTTCAAATCATTTATAAAATTGTGCATCGCTTCTCCATACTTTTCAATGACATCTTTATTTTTTCCATCACACTCTGCCTCTTCAATTAATAATTGAATAGCTTCAGTTTCTTTCAAACCTCTCAGCTTTATAATGGTGCCTGTGAGCTTAGTATCTTCGTTAGTAGTGATGATTATCTTACATGTCTCCGGTATTCTTTGCATCCAGTCCGATAACCCATTCCTCCACTCCTCTTTTAGCTTATCGATTTCTAAATTATCAATAATCAATAAAGTATGATTTTCCTGTAATAGCTTATAAACCTCCCATTCTTTTATGTACGACTTCTCAGATATTTTTGTTACTTTCTCCGACTTAAATGTCCTACCTATAATATCCAATATTTTATTCAAATAAGGATTATCCGTTTCACTTTCACCATTGTCCGCTGTTTTATTCTGATTTATGTGGTCCGATTTAAATTCGGTAACATCTATCCATATTACATTTATGAACCGTACTCTATACGCCAATGCTATGCTTGTTTGCTGCAAACAGGCATAGCCAATTTCCATTGCTAACCTGGTTTTGCCAATGCCTGGCTCTCCTTTAAGTATTACAACCGGGTAATTTTCTTTCAGCCGCTTCATTACTTCGGTCAGTTCTTCTTTTCTGCCAACAAATTTGTTGGACGGTCTGGCAGGAAGATTACTAACGGTTGACATCAAATCCTCCAGAATTTTATTTAATGATTCAACCTCGTAATTCTTGATGGGAATAGGAATAATTGTATTATTTAATCCGTCGCATTTAAAATTGGTGTCAGTAGTTACAAGGAAATGTTTATTTGTTAAACCCTGATGCATGTTGCTGATTTTTTCAAAAATGGATTTGACATGCCTATCGCTCATACTGAAACCAATAAACAGAACAGTTGAATCCATTAAGAGATGCATCAACCCAATCCAAAATGATTCCTTTTTGTATAGTTCGTTATACTGACTTTCAAACAGAATACAATTTGAAGGACGATCGATATCACCATGAATTTTAAATATATATTCATTATATTCCTTTAATTTCCAAAGACTAAAATCGTCATCATTGTGTATAACCCTGGCAGAAGTCCCCCAGGCTACTTCAAAGCATTTATCGTAATTAGTGGTAATTACTTTTGATGTTAACTGTATAATTTTTTTATGAAATTCAAGGTCCGCATCATCTGGTAATACAAACCGAGTGGAAATAACCTGTAGAATAACATCCAGGTACTTTACTTTTAATTTGTCTAATACATCTATCTCGGTAAGTATTTGCTCTTCCATCAGGTATTTGAAATGGCTAAACAATTCTTTACCATGTTGCTTATCCACTCTTGTCAGTATTTCGTATACTAAGTTTTTCCAGTCAGGAAAGTCAAACTTTTTAGATGTACCAGAACCTGCAAAAACAACAAGTTTGTTATTTTTAACTGCATTTATTAAATCAGGATGAATAGTGGACATAATAACTCATTTAAGTATTACTAAGATTTGATACTTGGAAATACATCAGCGTATTTTTAAGATAACACCTGCAACACATTTATGTATGCTAATACAATAAAAAGCAGTAACTAATTTATTGATTTACCATACAATTTGCAACGGGAAAAACACTGTATTGCTAACAGTATTTTTCATACTATATTCTTAATTATTGAGAATTATTTTAAGCTACTATGGCTAAGCTGGCTACAGATTCATTGGCTGGTTTCTTAAATTGGATACCAATTTATACATAAATTTAGAGATATTCTGATTATCATAGGTGCTGTTTTCACCTATTTTCAACGTGTTTTTTACACAACATTATATCAATCAAAACCTATATTAATCGTTTAAAGAAATTTACCCTATATAGATTGCTGAGACAAAAGGAATGATATTGGTTAAATAAACACTTCAACATCTATTTATCCTTCAGCGTAAAATGTATGACAGCCATTTTTCACTAAAGAAAATAATATTGCCCCAAATGTTGCATTATACACCAACGCAAATCAATCAAATAAAAAGAAAAAAAGTACCCCGGATAAGCGTGCTTTTTGCTTTACAGGGCATCGTTATTGTTACGCAATAGGTATAGCTAAATGAAAATGATGATGTCCAGCCGTTTCAAGTCCATCCTGCTTTTTTTGTCGGGTGCTGTAGCTGCTACCTTGTTTATTGCGCAGCTTTCTTTCAGAGAAAAAGATAAACAGAATGCCAATAGCAATAGCAACAACGACAGCACATATGCAAACCAGCATTTTTACTTACCGCAAGTACCCAGGGAAATGAGTTTTGCAGGTGAAACAGTGCCATTGGACCGTTGGGAAATAAGAGAAGCGTTTGACAGGGAATTGATTTATAACTACTATGTACCGGGGCATATCAGCTATATTTTAAAACTCTCCAAAAGATATTTTCCGCTAATTGAAGAAAGACTGAAAGCCAATGGCGTGCCGGACGATTTTAAGTATTTGTGCGTAGCAGAAAGTAATTTGCAAAACATTATTTCGCGTGTAGGTGCAACCGGCTTTTGGCAGTTTATGAAAGGCACTGCACCCGGTTATAATTTAAGCGTAACGGATCAGGTAGATGACCGCTACGATGTATTAAAGTCAACCGACGCTGCCTGTAAATACCTAAAAATGGCTTATGCTAAATTTGGCAACTGGACGGCTGCTGCCGCTTCGTATAACTGCGGAACGGGTGGCTACAACAGCCAGGCTGTTTTTCAAAAAACATACAATTATTACGATTTAAACCTGCCCGAAGAAACCAATCACTACATCTTCCGCATTCTCTCTTTTAAACAGTTGATGAGCAATGCAAAAGCACTGGGCTACACGGTAGATGATACCAATGGCTATCCGCCTTTCAGTACAAAAGATATTACTGTTACATCATCCATTCCCAACCTGGCGGAGTGGGCAATTAGTAAAGGCACTACTTATAAAATGCTCAGAATACTAAATCCCTGGATTCGCTCCAGGTCGTTAACTGTAACAGGCGGCAGAAGTTACATCATCAAACTGCCTCAATAATCGTTAATAAGCTGTTACTTTCAATTACTTAAAAAGACTGTTGCCAGCAAGCTTATATGGATAATTCTACAATCACATCAACCGCTAAGACAACTGCACTAATTACGTTTATTGGTGGGACAATATTGCTATTGGTATTTTATTTGACGAATAACAGAGAAATTGCAAGTGTAGGTTTAATCTATGCTGTAATTATGACGATTGTAAACCTTTTAGTTCTTGGAAAACTTCTGATTCAGTCATATCAGTATAAAATAAAACGGCAGATTATTTTCAAAGTAGCAGGACTAATGCTATTAAATGTTCCAATTTTAGTTCTTTATTGTTGGATTGGAATAATCTTATTAAATACCGTTCGTATCACTTTTGTTAACAAGGGACCAACGGAAATAAAGGACTTAAAAATAAGTGGTTGTGAAGAAAATTATATTGAAAAACTTTCCTCGGGACAAAGTAAAACCGTTTGGGTTAGCATTCCGCATGACTGTGGAGTTAGCATTACTTACAAACTTAACGGACAAACAAAAGAAGAAGACGTGACAGGCTATGTAACCAATGAAGGAGGCTATATTACTACATTTAAAATTAGAACAAACCAAAAAGCTTATGACCATGATTTATGATAAGGAAGGTTATCAGGCAACCGCAGGTTTACTGTAATAACGGCTGACTCAAGTCAATCATCAGTAAGGTTTACATGGAGCTTTTACTGCTATATTTGAAATGACAAATTACGGAGTGCCGCCCCTGATAGCAAGTGGGGAACCTTATGGAAAGGAACTGCAGTTATCTGTACAAACAGATACTTTATTATTTTCATTTACTCACACCTACTAGTGTTCTTTCAAGGCTAAACTTTCGGGTACTTTCATTGAGTTATCAAAAAACATCTACCCGAAAGTTTGATGTTGAAGGAGCACTATTTATCAGGATTATTATATCCGTTACAGCATAGTGCATGGCGAGAAATGCTAAACTATAAATTGTTGCAAGTGCTCATTCCTTCTGTCAACTTTCATCAGTCATCCTAATAACAACCCGCATCCATCTATCAGCAACAGCTCATTGCTTTTTACTTATGCTGTTAAGGAAGTTATAAAACAAAATGAGCAGCACACATTCTCCCGATGCAGCGTATCTGTAAAACATTCTTAAACAATCAATCTAATTATGAGTACGCTAAAATGTATGGCTGCTGCCTGTTGTGCATTTGCCTGTGCAGGCTTTTTGTATTCCTGCACACACGATGCAACACCACCGCAAGACAACGGTCCTTATTTCCCAAAGGTGAAACAAATTATCGCCGCCAATTGTCTTACCTGCCATTCGCCGGGCGGGCAAGGCATGCCTGTAAACCTTACGATTGATGATAATATTGTAGCACTTGCCGCAACCATAAAGGCTGCTACCATAGATCCGGCAAGTCCGCAAAACAAAAGAATGCCGCAAGGCGGAGAACTGTCGGATGCAGATAAAGCCATTATTCAGAAATGGTACGATAAAGGTGGCAAAGCAACAGATTGATATCAAGTGGTGACAGTTGACAGAAGAAATAAGTACCTGCAAGGGTTTACAATCTTAATTTGGTAATTACATGGTGCGTACGCTTCTGCAATTCAATTTGCCATTTTAATAACCGGTTGGTATAAGCTAATACGTATTTAATACCGGATTAAAATAGGTCATAGACTTGGTAGGGTAAGATGGTATGAGCCAGATAAACGATTCAGCAAAGATTAAGGAAAGTGCGGAGGCGTTATACACGCTTGAGTGCAAAGCGGGTGCTGCTCTTGTACGGGACCGGCTGCGCTTTTTGCGGCTGTTGAAGTAAGGTACTGCCCGTACCCCTGCTGCTGCCGGAGCGCTGGTTAGCTACAAGAAGCTTGGAGCTATCAGCTATGGAAGCGCTATGAACTAAAAGGGTGGAGTGCTTTAAACGAGTATCCTTTCAAAGGCACCAGCCCCCGGCTGAACCATGAACAGCAGCAGCAGTTTATAGCCCTGCTTGCCAAAGACAACATCAGCACCCTGGCGGATGCAACTGCTTTGCTGCGCCAGCAAACCGGCATCAGCTATACTATCGGGGGTATGTGTTATGTGATGAAGCGATTGGGAATAAAAAAGAAAACCGGACGTCCCTGCCACATCCATAAAGACGAAGCGGCAAGTGAGGCATTTAAAAAAAAGCACCGGAATTAATCACTTCTTTCCAGCACTGCTGCTTTTTTGAAGATGAGATGCGCACCGGCACACGCACACAGTGCAAAAGAAGGTACCGCGAGAAAGGCAAGCGTCCGCTATGCGCCATGAAACTGGGTTATCAGTACTGCTATCTGTATGCTGCCTTGCAGCCCTTTGAAGGCAGGTTGATTAGCCTCATACTGCCTGACATGACAAAGGACAGCTTTGAGGTGTTCATGACGTATTTTGATCAGCAAGTGCAGCAGAGTGGTATGGCAAAGAAAAAAGGGTGCTGCTCATTACTGATGGTGCAGGTGCGCACCAGCCCGATGTTCTCCCTGCCGGTAACATCACCCTCGAAAAGCTGCCGGCTGCCTGCCCGGAACTGAACCCGGTGGAGCGGTTCTTTGAAGAGTTGAGAAAAGCACTCAGCAATCAGGTTTTTGATACCATTGAAGCCGTAGAAGACAAGTTGTCCCAAATCCTGCAACACTATTATCAAAACCCGCAAGCTATCACCAGCCTCGCTAATTACCCCTACTTGTCTACTGCCTAATTTAATCTGGTATAAAGACTCTTTTATTCAACCAGTCTAATTATATACAACTACCGGCTTTTAATGGCGATGGAAGCATGAAGCATGATAACGGATGTTCCAACATAGAAGGATTGTATTTTTTGGGACTGCCGTGGCTGCGCACGCGTAAGTCGGGCATTATCTGGGGTGCGGCCGAAGATGCTGCATTTATATGCGGGCAAATTTTGCATGTTGCAAATACCGGTAAATAATTGCAAACCAGCAGTTCAAATGCTATTATTATAGGTTATTGACTCCCCAACTAAGCAAACAAGCCGTGTAATCAGCTTGGCAAATAAGTAAAGCGAGAATACGCCATCCCTCATCCGTAACAATTTCGGTTAAAAGTACAAACCGAACGTTTGAAAAATCGTTACGCATTCTTTCCAATCAGCATTAAATTTATTAATGGATAGTAACGAGCCATCAATCCTGCGCTACTGCCCAAGCAGTTAGTAAGGTATTCATTTAACAGGCAAAAAACAACATCATTTCATACTCCAACGGTTATCGGTATGAGGGTATTTGTTATGCACGATGTACAAAGAGAAATACTAAACTATTCACTATAAATTGTTGCAGGCACTAATTCCTTCTGCCATTCCGCAAGGATCCTGTGGATTATCAACTGTCATCTGTCAACTCCATAGCAATCTGGCACCAGGTGACAATACCCCGGTTACTGCTTACTTTAGCTTCATGAAAATTATACTATGCAGTATTGGCAAGCCGCATGAAGCATATATTAAACAAGGGGTTGAGGATTTTACCAAACGCATCAACAACTACTTTACAGCAGAGTGGCTCTTAATATCGCCGCCCAAAAATGCCGCTTCGCTGCCGGAAACGGAATTGAAAAAGGGAGAAGCCAGGTTGGTATTGCAAACTGTGCAAGGGGATGATTTTTTGATATTGCTGGACGAAAGAGGCAAACAAATAACATCACCTCAATTTGCGCAGTTACTACAGCAAAAAGCAAATGAAAGCAGCAAGCGTATGGTCTTTTTGATAGGTGGCGCGTATGGCGTGGAGGAAGTCCTCTTTAAAAGAGCCAACTATGTATTAAGCCTTTCGCAGATGGTATTTCCACACATGCTGGTGCGGCTGATACTTGCCGAACAGGTGTACCGCGCCTGCACCATTTTAAGAAATGAAAAATACCACCACATGTAATTAACATTTATCTTGCCCCATTATGGATGTGAGCGTTACTTTAGCTATCATTGTTATAACCTGCCTTGTATCAATACCTGCTTTCAGCAATCAGCGGATGATTGATGATCTTATTTTTTATCCCCCCGCCATTGCACAACAGAATCAATGGTACCGCTTTATTACCTGTGGCTTTATACATGGCGACTGGATACATCTTGCATTTAATATGTACGCTTTTTACGGCTTTGGTTTAACGATAGAGTTGACGCTGGCAGAAGCATTTGGCGGCGTCACAGGCAGGTTGCTGTTTATTTTTTTGTATATAACATCCCTGTTTTTTTGCCTCATTCCCACCTATATCAAACATAAAGACAACTATTATTACCGCAGTTTAGGTGCATCGGGTGCGGTATCGGCTATTGTGTTTGCGTATATGCTGCTGAATCCTACCGGCGGCATAGGTATTATTTTTCTTCCTTTTTCTCTGCCAGCTTTTGTATTGGGCCCTGTATATCTTATTATTACCTCCGTTTTATCGAGAAAAGGTGGTTCCAACATTAACCACTCCGCGCACTTTTGGGGCGCGATATACGGTATGGTTTTCATCATTGCTGCATTTTATTTTTTAAAAGGCATTAATGTACCTGCTTATTTTATAGACCAGGTGCGGAGCTATTTAGGCGCTCTTTAGTGCTGTTGAATGCGTAATATGTTTTTGGTAGCAGGTGTTAGTTTAAAGCGATCATCTATGCGATAGCCAATTATCCAGATGATCTTTTTATTCATCTCCAGTACCCATACCTTTTCCTTGTCGGTTTTGGATAGTTTGATGTCAATGAAAAACTTACTCAATTTCTTTTTTTTCTTCATGCCTAACGGATAAAAATAATCGCCCTGTTTCCATTTGCGCAGCAGCAAAGGATATTGAATAGTTGCTGCATCGAGCGTAGCAATTAATTGAGAAGATGACAGTTGGTAATTGACAGATGACAGCCTTTTAAAACTTAACATACCATCCTGGTACACTACTTCTTTGTCTTCTTTTTCTATTAATATATGCGCAGCTATATCGGTTTGAAGCGGCGCAATAATTAGCCAGCTTCGGTTTTTAATAATACGATGCGTAGGTGATGCTACATATTTGCCGTTTTCGGCATTCAATAATTTTTTTACTTCAGCAGTTTGTGCCGCGGTGAAATGAAAGTCTTTGATAATCTCCCAAATAATGGTGTGGAGCGGTTCGCTTTTTTGCAGTTTTAATACCGGTATATGTACTTCATTGCCTTTGGTTTCCAGCAGCTTTTTTTTGTGTAGTATAATAGCCTCGTTGTACAACATTCCTGCTTCACTAAACCGTTGAATGTTTTGCAATAAGTTATCTTCTGCATTGGGGTACACTTCTTTTACCGCCGGTATAATATGTTGCCTGAAAAAATTGCGCGTGTATTTGTCCGAAGCATTGGACGAATCCTCTACCCAGTTTAAATGATTGTCCAATGCATATTGTTGTATCGCTTCCCGCTTTGCAAACAACAGCGGACGGATAATATATTTTTGCCTGTGCAAAATACCATGCAAGCCGCTAATGCCTGTACCTCTAAAAAAGTTAATAAGCAACGTTTCGATATTATCATTAGCATGATGGGCAGTAGCAATTAGGAAGTTGACAGATGGCAGTTGATAGTTGATAGTAGTGGTTTTTACACTATCATCTGTCATTCTTTCATCCATCATCTTTTTACTATCATCCTGCATCTGTAGTCCACTATCATCTTTTTTTATCAGTTCTTCAAACCAATCGTAACGCAGCTTTCGCGCAGCTTCCTGGATGGATATTTTGTGTTGCAGTGCATATTCTTTAGTATTAAAATGTTGTACAACAATAGTTTTATTGTAACGCTGTGCTATGCCTTTTACAAAAGCTTCATCCCGCTCGCTTTCTTCGCCACGCAGCTTAAAATTGCAATGGGCAATGGTAAAATTAAAGCCACTTTTATACATCAAATCAGTAAGCACAATGCTATCTATACCGCCACTCACCGCCAGCAACAGATGGCAGTTGGCAGGTGTTAAATGCGTGAAATGCTCCTTCCGGTATTCTTGAAATTGTTGCAGCAACATGCGGTAAAAGTAAGGAATACAAGCTATGTGCATTATATCAAATACAATGTGTCTTTAACACCTATCAACAGTTTAAAGTATTATATTTGATAGTATTCGCACTGTTATAAATAACAAATTGTATGCGGTTAGAAAATTTGGAAAAAGCCGGAACGGAGGCAGTAAAAGACTTACGCAGGCAAAAACTTTCAACAGGTAACTTTTTTATGATTAACACACCAGAGTTACCTGATGGTCAATGCTATATAGAATATCCGGATGGCAGCATAATATTAGCAACCCTTTCATCCGAACAAAAAGATTTTAAAACAATAAAGGCGCTGTCTGTTGCAGAAAGTAATTTTCTCCGGACAAGATATCAGCTCTATTGAACCTATGCCTGGATTGTATATCATTACGGGTTCTAACGGAGCCGGAAAATCATCTGTCGGAAGCAACTATTTGCCGGATCACATTCGTAAAAACTGTGAAGTTTTTGATGGCGATAAGCTATTCATGCAAAAACAAAAATTACTTTGGAAGCAAGTTGATGAGCTTGTAGAAGGCGCGATTTTAAACAATACAGATTTTGCATACGAAGGACATTTTATAAATGAAGCAACAGGGGATATACCCAAGCGATTCAAAAATAATGGGTATGCTATTTATATCATTTTCTTAGGATTAACCAACACAGCATTATCGCAACTAAGAGTAACAGACAGAGCCAAATTGGGCGGTCATTATGTTCAGCCTGCAGAGGTGGAAGCCAACTTTTATGGCAATCTTGAAAAGCCAAATAAATATTATATTTTGTTTGATATAGTTACAATCATTGATACTTCCCAACCTAAACATACAATATTAGCCTTCTTAATTAATGGCTTTATTGAATATTCAGTTCGGGTGGAAGATTTGCCGGAATGGTTTACAAATGGGCTTCCAACAATTATGCAGGCAATACTAAAATAAGCAGGACAATGCAGCAACGACTTACCAAAGAACAAGCCTGGCAAAAGATAAAACATTATTGCGCTTACCAGGAGCGCAGCCATTACGAAGCAAAACAAAAGCTGTATGGCTTTGGCTTGTATAAAAACGAGGTAGAAGAATTATTAACGAAGCTGATTGAAGAAGACTACTTAAACGAAGAGCGTTATGCGGAGCAGTTTGCAGGCGGCAAATTCAGGATGAAGCATTGGGGCAAAGTAAAAATAACCTATGAGTTGAAGCAGAAAGGCGTAAGTAGTTATAATATTCGCAGGGCTTTACAGTCTATTGCACATGCCGATTATGTTGCTACGCTGCAAAAGCTTGCCGAAGCTAAATGGAAGCAATTGCAGGGCGAACAATACATTGCAAGACAGGCAAAAGTGAACAGTTATTTATTACAAAAAGGCTTTGAACAAGCATTGATACAAAAAGCTATTCAGCAGCTAAAAGGCAAGGATGCAGCGTAATTATGCAACCGTACTTCTAATGAGCTTTTTAATAATAACCATTTGCCCCAAATGATAATGCGCATGTTCTACTGAACCCTGAAAATTTTTGTAGGCAGTGGAAGTATGCACATCCATAGGTTCAAACAATTTTGTTTCATCAAACTGCCTGATGGCAGCCACTAATTCGTGAGCAGATTGAATATTATCTTCCTTTAAGTGCTGCCAATCCGTTTCGGTATTTAATGCCGGATGATGGAAGCCGTTCCATTCATCTATCTCTGTTTTTATTCCTTTTGCGCGCTGCGCCACTTCGCGGTTCCAGAAAGTAATATGATGTAGCAATGCTGCAATGGTGTTGGGTGATGCATTGGTAATAGTCGTAGCTTCTTTCAATGTTACATCTTTTACTGTGGAAGCAATATCTATCTCCGTCCAGTTGCCACCTTCATGTACTTCTATAAGGTGTTGTGCTATAAGATCTGTTATGTTCATAGGAAGAATTTTTAACCGCAAAGACGCTAAGGCGCAAAGTAATAACAAATTTACCTCTTAATACTTCTCCACGTCTTTGCGCCTTAGCGGTTTTATTCTTTAATAATATTTCTCCATCACTCCCAAACCAAACAAAGCAAAATCATATTTTACCGGGTCTGCTGCATCTAACAGGCGTAATTGTTGCGTGAGTTCCAACGCTGCATTCCAGTCTGTTTGCTTACGTTGCAATAAGCCCAATCGCTTGGCAACACGCGCCACATGTACATCAACCGGACAAATAAGTTGTGAAGGTTTTAATGTATTCCAAATACCAAAATCTACCCAGCAATTGTCCTTACGCACCATCCAGCGGAGAAGCATATTTAAGCGTTTACAATTAGAGCCTTTTGCCGGTGTGGCAATATGTTTTTTAGTACGCAGCGGCGCTTCTTCCAACGAGAAAAAATACTGGTGAAAATGTATAAGCGCCTGCTCTGCCGGTTCTTTTTCATTACCGTTTACATGCATGCTAAAAGCACTTTCCAGGCTTTGGTATGCTGAATAATGATGGTGTAAAAACTGGATGAAATACAATAAATCGGTAGTATTAAAAGTACGATGCTTAAATGCCAACAACTGCTTTAAATCATTGGCTGTATGATGCAGTATAAAATGGTGCGGTGCATTATCCATTAACTGCATCAACTGTTTGCTTTTATTGATGATAATTGTGCGGTTGCCCCAGGCAAAAACAGCAGCAAAAAAGGCAGCAATTTCTATGTCTTCTTTTTTAACAAACAGGTGCGGGATACAAACAGGATCGTGCGGTATAAAAGAAGGCTGGTTGTACTGCGCCACCTTACTATCAAGAAAATCTTTTAATATGAAATTTGTTGTTGACAATGATGGTACTAATATTTAGAACACGAATAGAACAAATGACACGAGTTGCATGAATGTATAGCACACATATACTACCGATTTGAAAGAATTTTCTATGGATGAATTGCTTGTTGAAACAATCAGTTTAATCAGTAATCATCATTTCTATCTTCATCCAAAATAAATCCATGCCATCCGTGTGCTATAAAGCATCTCCTAAAAAATCTTTTACTAATGCTTCTGTTTCGGCGCAGGCTTTATCTAAATATTGATTTATTACTACCGCATCGAAAGCATGACTAAATGATAATTCATAACCGGCTTTGTTAACACGCGTTTGCACACTTTCGGCATTTTCGGTGCCACGGCTTTCCAGCCGATGACGCAACACTTCTATAGATGGCGGCTGTATAAAAATAGATAAAGACGTTTGCCGAAACTGTTGCTGCACATGAATAGCGCCCTGCACATCTATATCGAGCAGTGGCGTTTTACCTTCCTTCCAAATTCGGTCTATCTCACCTTTAAGCGTACCGTAATATTTGCCTTCATATACCATTTCCCATTCAATAAAAGCATCTTCCTGTATCTTTTGCCGGAAGGCTTCAACCGGTATAAAATAATAATCTATCCCATGTTGCTCAGCATCGCGCGGACTGCGCGTAGTTGCCGAAACAGAGAAAGCAAGCGATGGATATTTATTCAATAAAAACCTTGTAATGGATGTTTTGCCGGCACCGGAAGGCGCTGTAATAATGATGATTTTATTTTCAGCCATAAGCGGTAAATTGGCAGCAAAAGTAGGCAGTAAACGGAGTACACAGTGCTTCGTTTTATCTTAATAGCGTAACAACACCTTTAATGCTGTTAATGGCAGTACTGCCCGGCTTTTTGTATTCGCAAAACCAAATATAGGTGCCGGTATCTGCAGGCTTTCCATCCATCATACCATTCCATCCCTCAGAGGGCATAGCAGATGCAAATACCGCTTGCCCCCAGCGGTTAACCACCCTTAAATGATAGTATTGCAGGTTATATCCGTTCAATACTTTAAATACATCATTCAATCCATCGCCATTGGGCGTAAAGCCGTTAGGAAATACAACCGTGCATACCTGCTCTGTAATGTTTATTTCTTTTGTGGCAATTCCACACTGGTTAGTTACAACAACAGAATAAATACCCCCCTGGCGCACAACAAAACTGCTTTGCGCCGAACCATCCTGCCACAGGTAGGCATCAAAAATACCGGGGGAAAGCACAATGGAATCGCTGGTGCACAACAGCGTATCATTCCATACTTTCCGGTTAATATCGGGCAATACATTCAAATGGATGGTTAGTACAGAATCACAGCCATTAACTGCAGTGAATGTAGTTGTATAAGTGCCGGTGGCGGTGTACCCGTTGTAGCTGCTGCCATAGCAAATAGTGGTATCCACAGTAACAGTCTTTTTGCTGTTTACGGTGAGGTTTAAAATGCGGGTACTATCGCAGCCACTGCCGCTTGCCAACACATCGGTATAAGTACCGGCTTGCGTATAACCTGCATAATTTTCTCCTTCACATATAACCTGATTGACAATTGTTGTAACAGGCGCTCCCTTCTTTACCGTAATACTATTAGAAACAGCCGGAGCATTGCAGGAAAGGCTGCTGGTAAAAATGCAATTGACTACATCCCCATCCGATAAAGTATTGCTGGTGAAGGTATCACTGTTAGTACCTGCTGTTTTACCGTTAAGTTGCCATTGGTACGTGGGCGAATTGCCTCCGTTGGTTGTTGTTGCAGTAAAAGTTATGGGGCTGGCTCCGCAAATATGTTCGGGTGATTGCGTAATGGTAATAGTACGCTGGTCTTTTGCATACACTAATACCGTAAAAGCCTTGGATGTAACCCGACAACTAAGATTGCCAATATTAGTAGCTTGGGCGGCTGCCAGCCGGTACATATACGTTCCGGCGGTTACAGGTATGGCTGTGTACGTAGCAGTAGTTGCACCGGCAATATCCGTCCAGGTAGTACCACTGTTTGTACTTAATTGCCATTGGTAAGCGGTAGATAAATAGCAGTTTTCTACAGAAGATGAAAATTCAACTTTATTGGAATTGCCTTCACAAAAGACCGCCGTATCGCCACTGAAAGTAGCAGCGCTGATGGATATAGCGGGACCAACCGGGCGAAAAGTAATATCGTCCAGCCCAACATCGTTGCCAACACCGCCGGGTGCATTGTTGCGCATACGCAGCACTATCTCCGATACACCTGGTGGCGTAGTGAAATTAAAGCCGTACTGCTTCCACATAACCGGGTTAATGATGGGTATATCGCCGGTTTCATACTTCGCCAGCACGGTGCCATTTGTTTTTTCAATCGTCAAGGTAATATTAGGCAGGGTGCCGGTTACGCTGCACATATTTAATAGCCACGCAGCAAACTGATACGTAGTGCCTTCGCACAAGCCGGTTACCTTTTGAATATAAAAATCGCTGGGTGTATACGAAGCGTTGATAAGCATATAATAGCCGTGTGCATTACCAGTATGGTCGGTAGCCGTATGCCACACTACATCGGATGGCCAGCAGCCCGATGTGTAATTA
>Ga0181464_1000286_pt1 | contig 19898 bp, 19 predicted proteins | sample InSIn2gowninarea_FD_119074 | JGI IMG/M metagenome (GOLD analysis project Ga0181464, IMG submission 119074) | Clean room microbial communities from NASA Spacecraft Assembly Facility at Jet Propulsion Laboratory, Pasadena, California, USA -... ...
CCCCAATGGGGCTATGGTTGTTGCCAATGGACAGTAAAGCGTCTAGTCACATGATGGGGATGAGGTCGGTGTTCCACAATATTTCAGAGACAGGCTCAAACTGCAATGTGTTTAGTGGGACTAATACCACACATGTGAAGGGGGTTGGATGTGTCAAGTTCGACCTAGAGTTAGGAGGATTTTGGGAGGTGACAGGGATGGTGTTTGTTATATGGCTCATGGTACACATGCTCTCAATATCAGCCTTGGAGGATGATGGGTATAGAGTTTTGTTTCGAGATGGACAGGTGCTTCTGTATTCAAAGGGAGCAACTATCGATGGTTGCAGTGCTTGGCATCAGATAGGGGGTAGGCATACAAGTTGTTGGGACAACTTGTAGGTGTATCCAAGGGGATATTAGATATAGAATCAGTGTCAATTACTGAGAGTGATTCTTCAGGTAGCGTCAAGAGACTTAGTTGGTATGACATGACATTGATGGATGCTCAGGATAGGATCCTTGGAGAATGGTTGGATGCAACAAGTTCTCAGCTCAAATTTCAGGTCAGCTAGCAGGGAAGGCTTCAGAGTTAGAGGGAGCAACTACAAACATTGAGATGGGCTTGGAGACAGATCCAAGTGGAGGTGGTTCTTTTAGAAGTACCTCCCTTGCTAAGATGAAGTTTTGGAGTTTGTAGCTCAAACAGGTACTTTTGATCAAGCCTTGTGTCTAAGCATGCAGAAGTCACCCACATTTCACCTTAGAATATTTATTGATGTAACTTAGCCTAAGTTTATAAGAAAAAGCAAATAATTATATGTTGGCTTATTGAGCTAAAATAAAACATAGATAAAGTAAATTATTTCGATCTCAAGTGAGTCAAAATCTAATCTCGGTTGTCCATTACTTTGAGATTAGGGATAGGGTTAGGATTAGGGTTTTGGCTCAATGTAAAATTATAAAGGCTTGGCTAAGGTGAGGAGAAGACACAACGGCAGCAGCACAAGATTGAGAAAAGCTTCTCAGTGAACGTGTGTTGGGTTCGAGAGAGTGCAGAGAGGCTGGTGATCAGTTTTGTAACCTATAATTTCTTAGTTGGGCCATTATCCCCGGACGAGAGCCCAAGTAAGTTCTATGATAAATTTTAATTAATAAAGAATTGTTGATTGGGCAAAAATTTGTTTATGTGTATGTGGTTCAAATCAAATTGTTGCTTTCACTATAATTTTTTTGTGTTAGGAATCTGGTCATGTATTCGTTCAAATAATAATTGTTGGGAATTGAATATCGCGTGTTGGGTTCAATAAAATTATAAAACGTGGGACTCTTGGGTGCTCCCCCCAAATTTTATGTCCAACAACCAATGAAAATAAAAAATAAAAATAATAAGGGATAGAACTTTTAGGAGTCTAGGACCATGGTAATTAATGATGATATTAAAAGCAGTAGTCTAACAGTTAGACATTTTTCCCTTTTCCAATCAACTTATCCAGTCAATTATGACTGAAATATGGCAGGAATTTCTTGGAATCTTAAGTTTCGGTGATGTAATCTGTAGAAATCGAGTGCCCCATGGGTTTTTTAGGACACTAAATCCATTTATACACTCAAAAACACATTTTAAACAACTTAAATTCATGATTTTGCCAAAATCGTATCATTGGATTCCAGCAAAAAAGGCAAAAACGTCTAATAGTTAGATTGGTCCATATTAAATTCTTAAAGTATACAGATATAAAAGGTATGAATCAGTTATCCTACCTTTTCTATCAATCATTTTACTTATATTTTAACAATACCGTTAATTGTTTCAGGATGTTAAACAGTTAATGGAGAAAGTAGAATTTTATATCCAATTCTAAGTTCAACAGATTTAACAGTTTTCAAGATTTCAGAATTGGCAGGATTATTGCATTTCCACTAGATTGCACAATGATGAATATGCATGGGACGAATTCTAATGCTAGGATTTTATCATTATTTTTTTATATTTAAAAATTTTAGAGACAAGGGCCAATATGTAGGTTCCCTGACATCACCCGTCGCCCGTGAACTTTCCTAAAATTTGGGGGTGCTCCAACATGTCCCCCTTCCCGCATTCTGAAAACTTCCCCATCCCGAAAACTTGGTGAAAATAGATGTTTTCACCTAGCTAAGAGAGTGCTTCATGGGATGTCAAGGGCTTGTAGTCTCATAGTCCCTTCATTTATTTTTTACATATATTTGCAGAGCTTATATTGGTGTACTATTGCCTTGGGATCAGTTCTACAGAGCTGCACTTCTTGAAGTAGTAGTTGGCATCTTCTACAAAGGCACACTTATTGAGGATGATGAGCACTTGGCACATGTGGAGTAACCATGTTGGAAAAGGGCAGTTAGGTAGTTGGAAGTTGAGCACTTGGCCCCAGAAACATATCAACACCTTGCACAATTTGAGGATGCATGCTTGAGTTGAGGAGCCATTAATTGGAGGGCACAACATCTTGAAGGAGCACTTGACATGTAGACAACTAGATTGAAGGGTGCAACACCATGGGGGTTGGGCAAACCTTAGCGTAACCTTTGGACACCTTGCTTTGAGGAGCACTCCAATTGTTGCTTTGTTTATTGACCTAGTCCATCTTTTATTGTTAGCCTCCCTCACCTTTGTCTATATAAAATGAAGGAGAGTGTCTTTGTTAAAAATATCTACTTTGTATCTTCAATTGAAAGTTGCTATGATGCTAGCTATTTGGAGAATCTTGGAAGATCGTGTATTACACTTGCAGCAAGGATTAGTGCTTGTGGGATGCTAGCATTGGGGTTCCTTAGCTTGTGCCCATCCTATCCTATGTTGAAAATAGCAGTGAGAAAGGTCCTTCTTTGATTTGTGCCTTAGTCAAAGAGACCAGAAGCAGCTTTTCCTTAGCATGCATGAGTTCCTAAAAATTAGGGCGAGTTCCTATAAGTTAGGACAGTTCATGAAGCAGTTTGACTGATATGCAGGAGTGGAAGGCTCAGTTGTTGTCTTCTAGTGCAAGTTTGATTGGGAGAAGGATGATTGATCGAGTCTCAAGTTCTAAATTGAGACGAGACGAGTTACATGAGTTAGTTGCACTTAGTTAACTCATCAATCACAAGTCAACTTCCTAAAATACAACTTGCCAGATTTAGCCTATGCGAATTGCTTATAAGGAGGTCAAAAGGCACAATTGTAATCAATTATTTTGCTCACGAACGACTGTGACAAGACACAGCTCACTAGATTGTGAGAGTTTGCACCAGTTTGTGTGTGAGATCCTTGTTGGTAGAGCGCATTTTGGAGGGTCCAATACGCAATGATAGAGAGTCCTTATTGCAGCCAGATTTGTGCTAGGAAATAGGAGATCTCCTACGCAAGGAAAGAGATCTTCTAGATCGTGTAACAATGAGAACGAGTTAGTTATCAGTGTGATAAATTGCCCTGTAAGAGATCTAATTGCTCAGATTCTATCAATAAACTCTACAGCAAAGGAGAGGGTTTTCCCAGTTGGGTTTCCCTAGAAAACTAATTGTGTTTGTGTGACTGTGTCTTTATCTCTGTGATTATTCCACTTCTTATCTATTGTTAAGAAAATTTTGTGCCTTGGTGAATGAACGTTTAGTTTCAGATTGTTCATCATAGCAGTTGTAGGATTTTAAAGGAAAATTAACATAGTATCAGAACAAAATCAGTATGAAGACCATCACTAACCATCCAAGTGGATCTCACCTAAGTGGATAAAAATCTGGTCTGGCCACACAGACCTAAGGAGTTGATCCAGCATGAAGAGGAGGACAATTTATATGCTATCTCTTGTGATCAGAACAAGCCGAGTATATGAGGAGTTACTGGACGAGTATATGGTTCTGTGGAAGTTTTGTGGGTGAAATATCTAGGTCGAGTCTTGTAGTACATCAAACAGGGTTTCAGCTCTAAACCTCGTCTGAAAGGAGGCCTCAATACCTCAATTGATGACTGGTTTTAGGGCAAATTACCCTCAAATCTAAGCACATGGATTATGCACAGGACCAAGGCTTAGGTAGTGTGACCGCAAGCAGAAAAGAGCATAAATTGAGGAGGCCGCAGGTGGATCCTACCCTAGTTTCAGGGAGCCACAACACTCTGGATCAGGGCCGAAGTTGGGGTTGTCATGGTGATGACAGAAGCCCTAAAAAGAGGGCTGAGAACCTCAATTCTAATGCACAAAACAATGAATATTTTAGGATAGCATGGACGTCTTGAAAGGTGAGTTGATTGGTATCCTAGAAGTTGATTTGTTAGGTGATGGAGAGCAGTACTAAGGTCTAGGACAGCAGATTGTATGCCCTAGTTGAGGGTTTCTTCAAGCAAGAACAACCTTCAGAAGTTTTGCCCTAAATGTGTCTCCAAGTGTAAATCGAAAGGTGTGTAGGGCAAAAGATCGAGTTGTCTTGAAGTGAAGAAGGAAGCGGAAAGTGTTGGTAATGAAGTCTGTTCAAAGGATTTGAAGTTTGAACAGCAGATTTAGATGCCCTAGTCTAGGGTTGTTGCAGTGCATGGACAGTCAGCCCAGTCAAGCCTAAAGTCAGTCCAAAAGCAGCGTGCAAGTATGGACAGAGGTAGGGTCGTTATATGGCTGTCAAGGAGCACTGATGATAGTATATTGTAGGTTTATCCTGAAAGTTTTTAGGGCAGCAGTTTATGGATCCACGAGTGCGAAGATCTCCCAAGAAGTGGCTATGCATCAGGTTCGAGTTTTGTCAAGTATTTGACAAGGAGACCTAGATATGCAAGGGCAGTGAAGGTTATGGAGAGATATTGCTAGGTGGAAGATTGTCCTAGTGGTGTTTGGACAGAGATCTGAAGCAACCTAAGAACAGTAAGTGTATGGACTGTTAGTGGCTAATTTGCAAGCCCTAGATCAGTCAAATAGTTGACTATGTGTGGGTAGTTTTAGATGCCCTGAGGAGAATGACAATAGGGCTGATGTTCACAATGCCAGGGCAGATTTGAGTGCCATGGGAGCAGCATTCTGAAACATCCAGAATCTGGACAAGTGGGAAGTCCTTGAAGTCCTGATGTACAATGATCATTGAAGGACTAATGAGTTGTTAAGAGGCAGAGTTGTGGAGCCCTAGTTCAGAGGGTTGAAAATGACCAAACCACTGATAAGAGGGCAAATCCTAAGGACCCAATGAGCAAACTTCTTAGTGGAGCTAGAGGCCTGCTAGTGGGGCAGATCAGTGAGCCAAAGTTCAGTGACACATAAGGAGTTGTGATCATTGATAGTGGCAGATTGTGGAGTTGGAGATGCATGCTTTCTAAGGGAGCAGAAGTTGCAGTGATCAGCAGAAGAAGGGGCAAAGTACCTGCTAGATGTGTTTAAGGAACATCCTTCCACATGACCAGGAACAAGAAGAATTCCAGCCACCTAAAGGAGGAAGAACATACATTTTCATATTGAGCTAGGAGATGATGGTCAGTATGCAGCTAGAGGAGTTGGTACTGTTAGTTTTCAGAGAAAGTAAGGTAATCCTCTTCATCTCAAAGATGTTCTCTACGTTCCAAGATTGATGCAAAATCTTGTTTTGATAGCTACCGTTGAGGACAAGGGTTATAATGTCATCTTCAGCAGAGGTAAGGCTCAGTGTTGATAATATTGGTATCGGGAAAATATCGGCGAGGGTCCAGAAAATATCTTATCGGCAATATCGGCGAAAATATCGGCAAAATATCGGCAAATATCGGCAAGCATAAAAAATGCATAATATATTCACTTTTTTCAGATTTCTAAACATATAAAGCAATAACAACATGAACTAAATACATTGGCACATAAATATGAAGAAGGCATTGATATATATGATGTCAAATAGAAATGATACATCAAACTTCAAAGGCGATACCAAATCCTGCTGATCCCTTATAATTGTCCAATCAAGGACTCAAACAAAATAACATCACATATCCTGTTGATCCTTGATAGTGATAAATTGATAATTGTTCAATCAAGGACTCAAACAAAATAACATCACATATCCTGCTGATCCTTGATAGTGATAATTGTCAAATCAAGGACTCAAACAAAACAACATCACATATATAAAACTTTAAAAGTATTTCATCATCATGAGATATAAACTTATATGTAGCAAAAGTTGCAAAACAAATAAAACTAGCAGCTATCTATCTGAGACCATTGGCCTCTCCCTAGCATCTTTCTTTCTGTCTTGTTCAGCAATTGCTTCACGAGCTTTTTGTATAGCCTCTGCACTAGAAACCATACAAGGCATCACATCTGCGTCATATGCAGAGAGTTTAGCCAAATGGTATTTCAATCGTGTAATCCCTCCTAATGTCTTGGTCCCACACAAGTTGCATGATATATATGCCTGATTTGCCCCACCAACAGCCTCCCCATACTCCCAAAATGGGTCCAAGGCTTTTGGCATATTTGACATTTGTAGTGAACTAATTCAAACCTAGGGCACAAAAAAAACAAAAAATTGGCATTAAACCCCCCAACACAAAATGAAAAAATAATAAGTAATAACAACCTCATTCAAAAAAAATTACTACATTATTTGCATTTTGCAATGTGAATGAAAAATGGCAATAAGAGGGTGCATAAGAAAGTTGAAAAAAAAAATGAAGCTTGCTGTCCAAATATGGAGAAAACCCTTGCATTGGTTCATGGGCATGAAAATCATAGCAAATGGAAAAAAACAAAGAAACAAAATGTTGGTAGGCAAAGAGGCAAGCAAGCATAACCCTAAATCTATGAAAAAATCATTAACATAGGGGTTTTTAAGAACATACCTGCTAATGCAAGAAATGAAGTTTGTCTCACTATTCTTCAATCTTTGATCCACAAAAAAATCTTAATTGGTGGTGATAATCGTCGTTTGATCTTCAAACCCTCCTTGACAAGCACCACAAAACTCTTTCCCTTTCTTCTCCAACACTCAGAAACAGAAATGAAGAAAAAAAAAACAATTTTCGTTTTTTGTAGCCGCAGAAAAACACGCCCGAGATATTTTAGATCGTCGCGCGATATTTTCGAAAATATCGCCGATATGTCGGAAATCGCGCGATATTTTCGGCTCCCTAAAATATCACGATATTTTCTCGGCGATATATCAGCTCGCCAAAAATATCGCGATATTTCTGATATTCGACAATATATCGCCGATATTATCAACAGTGGGCTTACCTCCAGCACATAGCTTCTAGATGTAAGAAGCAAATAGGTGTGAGGATGAAGAATCTTTACAAGCTTCAAGTAGGGACAGGTGCAGCCTTGAGCAGCAAGGCAAGGAGTTCTCAGAGTAGAGATGTAGTGGTTGAGTGAGAGCAGGACAGAGCTCTAAAGATGGAGCCTCAGCCAGTATATTATTTTGAGTCTAAGCTAGTTGGCAGTCAAGCTGAACAGCAAGATGATGAGGAGCATAGCCTAGGGCAAGTGGAGGTAGCCACTTAGTCAGAGACTCCTAGTATAGGGAGAGTTCGAGCCAATTGGGCAAAGGATTTGGTTAAGGGAGATCATGAGAGAGTTGAATCTTCCAATATCACTTCCAACCAGAGGAAGCAGCCACATAGGTACACAGGGTATATGGCACTTATGACTGAAGTGATAGACTCACAAAGCATGGTTGGAAAGAACAGGTCTTCAGATTAGTCTTTGTAGAGGAAAGCAGGGAAGCCTTCAAGTTCAGAGGAAGCAGCTGCAGCAACGGAAAACGTGGTATTGTTGGAGACAGATCCAGGTGGACGAGGTTCTTCCAGAAGCGCCTTCCTCGTTAAGAGGGGGTGTTGAAAATTGTAGTGAGAAAGGTCCTTCTTTGACTTGTGCCTTGGTCAAAGATACCAGACGTAGTTTTTCCTTAACATGCACAAGTTCCTAAAAGTTAGGACAAGTTTCTAAAAATCAGCGTGAGTTCCTATAAGTTAAGGCATTTCATGAAGCAATTTGATTGATATGCAAGAGTGGAAGGCTCAGTGGTTGTCTTCTAGTGCGAGTTTGATTGGGAGAAGGACGAGTGACTTAGACGAGATGAGTTACATGAGTCAACTGCATCTAGTTAACTCATCAATCACAAGTCAACTTCCTAAAATACAACTTGCCAGATTTAGCCTACGTGAATTGCTTATAAAGAGGTGAAAAGGCACAATTGTAATCAGTTGTTTTGCTCACGAAGGATTGTGACAAGACACAAAATTGTGAGAGTTTGCACCAATTTGTGTGTGAGAGCCTTGCTGGTAGAGTGTATCTTGGAGGGTACAATACATAGTAATAGAGAGACCTTCTTGCAGCCAGATTTGTGCTAGGAAATAGGAGATACCTGCGAAAGGAAAGAGGGACAGGTAGGGCGCAAGCTAGGAGGAATTGGGTCAAAGTTGTAGCAAGGTGTTTCTAGCTAGTGTAGCAGTGAGAACGAGTTAGTTATCAATGTGATAAATTGCCCTGTAAGAGATCCAATTACTCAGATTCTATCAATAAATTCTACAACAAAGGAGAGGGTTTCCCTAGTTGGGTTTCCCTAGAAAAATAATTGTGCATTTGTGTGGTTGTGTCTTTATCTCTGTGATTATTCCACTTCTTATCTATTGTTAAGAAAATTTTGTGCCTTGGTGTAAGAATGTTTAGTTTCAAATTGTTCATCATAGCAGATGCGGGATTTTCAAGCAAAATTAACATCTTCAAAGAGGAAACCACTATCCTTATGAACCAAATTTGGCTCAAGATTATCCATTCAAATATCCCGACGTCCCTTGGATTTGAAAGCTATCACTTGGTAGGTTTCCATACCAAGGCTCAATTCAATCACGTTTGTAGTGTCTACCAATTTTTCCATGTTGGGTATTGTAGCTTGTGGAATGCAAGTGTGTGAATCTCCTTCATAGGTTATGTAATGCAAGTGGGAGATCTTGGGGTTTGAAAGTTGGTGTGATGTTGGCTTGTTTGGAAATTCCAAGGATTGGTTTGTGGAGCTTGATGGGATGCCTTGCTTGGCCTTTGTATTCTTGATGTGTCTATAGTGATTGTGGATGGCCTTGATAAGATTTGGATGCATCCTAGATCAAGATGCGTTAAATGAACTTGTACTACTAGCGTGGACTAAGCTAAGATTTGTGTATAGACATAGATCTTGCCCTAATGGCTATCGAAATGATCTATACTTGAAGTTTTTGTAGTGTCTACATTCTTGAGTTTGCCTAGAAATAGTGTTGGGAAGATTTGAAGTTTTTTGCAGGGTAGTTAAAGAAATTATTTTCTTTTTTATTTTTCTTAAAATACTTCTTATATTCACATACATATATTTACATCATCAAATAAAACTAAGGATGAAAGAGTATATAAGATGGTATTTACACCCTCTTTCTTACTACTACAAAACAACAAATAAAATCTTAGAAGGCATTAGGCTCTAACAATTTGGTGTCCTTGATAAGCAACCAAAATCTATATGCATAACTCCTTTGTCCCTTATGACAAAAGATAATAACAAAGAACATATCCTGTTCTCAAAAACACATTAGCACCAAAGTTTCCATATGACAAACAAAGTAGAAATTCTCTAACAATGCCAAATGCCTGTAATAGAGGAGCAAACTGAGGACATGGAGTCACTAAACAAGACTATGCACCAATGTAATATCCATTAAAGAACAATTGCATGCTCTATCTATAAAATGTCCCAACAATGCCTAGAAAATGGGAAATACCATAACATATGCTTCATTGTTTCAAAAAGGTATCAAATGTAACAAAGACCATCTAAGAGACCAGTTTTCAACATTTAAGACTTAAAATAAAGTTGTTGATAAATTACTAGCCATGTAACCACCTGAAAACTATAATACAACCACATAGAACCAACATTGAGCAACATTTAAATCCACCACCTTTGAGCATCAAAAGATACCACAATGCATTAAGCACAAGGCCAAGCTCATGATGTTGACGCAAAATGCAATACAACTTACGTGAGAAGTACCAAAATAATGTACACTCAAAACTTCACTCCTAGTTACACCATAGGGATCCTGGCATATTAATATTCATCTTGAAAGGTCCTCCTACAAGATGATGCTAACAATCTCCAGTATAGTGAGCCAATTAGCAGAGAATGGAACATATTCACGCGCTAAAGTTTGTCAATCATTCCAAGCGCGTGCATTTGCATCCCGTTATACCCTTTAAAGAAAGATCACCTTCTTGCTTTGTCATCATGGCTTGAAACATGGTGATATAGGTGTCCTATATTGTTAATTTTTGGTATGTTCTATGCTTAAGAGTAATTTACTTCAATTTTCTTGTTAGCCCAATATCAATATCCAGTTTAGCAATTACATCAGCATGTTAGTAAAATGCAGATAGAAGAAGACAAGCCAAGATGAGAGGACACAAGATGTGGCACCAGCCAGGGACAAACCCCAATGTGGGGAAGCCCTTGATCAATTCTTCTTATATTCTTCAATAGTTCAGCAGAGAGAGAGATAGTACAAATATACAAAACTAATATTTTATGACAGCAACAGTAAGGCCTTGACTAGAGAAGTCAATGTTGGTCAAACAAGATAGAAATCTTCCTCTAAGTGACTTGGTCAAACCTAGCCAACATCGGCCTTCAACAGTAAGCTCAATGCACCCAAAAACTACACAGCTAGTTCTGCTCCTAGGAAGATCCTTCAACCAATGTTGTGAAAAGCGCGAGCGGGATTAAATCGGCGTCGGGAATGAAGCGGAAAAAATTGGAAAAATCGGGAAAAAAGCGGAAAAAAGCGGGGAAAAAGCGTTTGGTACAAAAATATTCATTTTTTTTCATTTTTTTTCAATTTTTTTAATATCTAAACCATCTACAACATAAAATAAATACATTGACACATAAATATGATAAAAAAACTAATATATAAGATGTTTAATATCATTTCTAGCGCTAAAATCACACATAACATTGAATCATGTCCTGAATAGTAAGTCCTGACTCCTGAGGACTTGAGTCCCAACTCAGCCTCAAAATATCAACAAAAAATATGATAATGTATCTCATCATGTCATAATGTCATATACAATAAAATGAAAGTCTAATCCTATTGATTTCCTCTGCCCCTCTTGCGAGAAAATGTCACAGCTTTCCCTTTCCCTCTAGATGTAGATGTTGGTGCCTGTGCTGGTGGAAATGGCAGTGGAGTCTGATGTGCTCTAGAAGCTGAAGAACTAGAAGTAGGAGCTACAGGAGGTAGATGGAGACCACGTCCTCTACTGGTGGTAGTGGTAGCCCGGGTAGGCGGTGTCACCTCCTCCTCCTGCTCCTACTCCTCCTCCCCCTCATCCTGCACTAACCAATCATCAGTAGAATCCATGAGAGGCCTCTCGGCCTCAACCCTCCATTCAGCAGTGGTGTCAATCCCATCCAATGAGATGGCATCCACATCAGGTGTCCTCTCAAGTTGCCTCACCCACAATCGAAGATTGTAGTAGACGTAGACCATGTCATTAAGTCGCTGGGACTCCAACCTGTACAAAGATCATGAAATAATAATTAATAATTAATATTATAAAAAAAATATTGTTTAATGAATTCAAAAATTTATTTGGAAATTTGCAATATTTTAAATGTTTAAGTGTTAACCTGTTGCGCTTCTTGTTGTGTATTTTTTCAAATACACTCCAATTGCGCTCACATCCTGAGGAGCTGCATGTTTGGCTGAGGATGCGTACGGCAAGCTTTTGCAAAAGGGGTACTCTGCCACCATACATTTTCCACCATGCATCTACAACAAAATTACAATAAAATTTTAAATAAACATAAGAAAAAAATGGAATTTGAAGAGACAATGAGATTTGAAACAAAGTTACAAACTAAAAAATACCTGGCATTTTAATCGTCCTATCAATGATAGCCATCTCAAAGCCAAATGTGCCACCTGCCATCTTATATGTCTCAATTTGTTTAGAGATCTCTATACGTTGTTCTGGAGATCGCACCATCTTCTGGACACAGGATAAGAATCCATCCATGATCTCAGCATCAAAATCAAACCCACATGCATAAGAAAATGTAGGGTTCAGGAAAAGCCCAGCAGCATGAATGGGACGATGGAGTGTGTTGTTCCATCGCTCATCAATCACTCCCCATAGAAGGAGTTGTTTCTGAAACCCATCATCTCCCTTATCATCATAGTAGGCCCGAATGGCTTCTTTGGCCCTGTCCATGGCTTCATACAAATAGCCCATTGCGGGCTTCTCACCATCAACCAACCGAAGAACCTTTACCAAAGGTTCAGTAACGACGCACACCTCCTGCACTCCCGCCCAGAAGTCTTCCTGGTATGAAACTAGTCTGCATACGGCCTCTCCTTCTGGTTTGTGGCTCATTGACGAAGAACGCCACTCCTCTGAAAGAAACATTCTCTTCAAATCCCACACAGAATTCAAGAGGGATTGAAGAGATATGAAACTTGTGGCAAACCGTGTAATGGCGGGGCGCACCAACTCTTTGTTGTTGGTGCATTTTCTCATCAAGCTAAGCACAGATGTATGATTGTATATAAATTTTGTGATGCTTTTTGATGAGTCAACAATATCTTTGACAAAGGGAATTTTCCCTATGTCCTCTAACATCAAATCAATACAATGGGCAGCACAAGGTGTCCAAAATAAAGTAGGATGCCTGTCCATAAGCATTCTACCAGCAGCAACATAATTTGCAGTATTGTCCGTTATGACTTGGACAACATTTTGTTCACCCACCTCCAAAATAAACACATCCAGCAAATCACATAAAGTTTTTGCATCTTTGATTTGATGAGATGCATCAACAGATTTGATAAACATAGTCCCCTTGGGACAACTAACCAAGAAGTTTATAAGGGTTCTCCCCTTTTGGTCAGTCCAACCATCTGACATAACAGTGCATCCTGTTTGTGCCCATGATGCCCTAAAATCCTCCAATCTTTGGGTGCAGTCACGCTTTTCATCTTGAAGAATCCGGCCTCTGAAATCATGATAAGAAGGGATTTTGTACCCCCGGCCAACACTGGCAATAGCATCAACAGTAGGTTGGAAAAATGGATTATTCCTTACAATGCTGAAAGGAATATCACTCCAGAGGAGAAATTTTGCCATCAACCTGTCAGCTTGTTCTTTTTCAGTTCTTTTTAGCATTGAACCGATAGATGGTTGTGAACCAGGTGTGGTTCGAGGAACAAAAAATGATGATGCAGCTACCGGATTGACTAATGCTGCAGTAGAACCAGTGCCACTTGGCCCACTTCCTTCAGCTGACCTTTTTAGTTTCCTTTTGAGTTCTTCTTTGGCCTCTCTAGTGTGCTCTAATTCTCCCAATGCTCTCATGGCTCTTTGGATAAGTTCAGGATTTGTATTTATACAGGGCCCCACATCACGTCCAGGGATTTGTGCAAGGTGAAACTTCAACCTATACACCCCCCCGCGTATGTCCTTTCCACACAACTTGCAATTCAAGTTTTGTCTATCATTCGGAGCTTTAGGTTCACCATATTCCCAGAAAGGATCCAATTTCCTTGGCATGTTTGTTTTTGAATTTTGAATTTGCAAACCTATGGGAAAACAAGGATTAGGAAATAGGAATTTAGGATTACAATTTAGCATTTACAAAATTACAAGTTACAAATTTCCAGAATCCAAAGTTCCAAACCCAAGTTACCCAACCAAATGGCAAATGCCAAAAACAATGAAAAAACATAAACAATATTTTAAAAAAATGAAAAAAAATAAAAATTGTTTCCCATAGTCATACCAAGTTACCCATCCCAAATCAATGAAAAAATACAAAAAATTCTTTAAAAACAATGAAAACAAAAGGAAAATGGTGCCCATATGAAGTTTCCCAACCAAAAACAATGAAAAACAAAGTTTTTAAACAAGGAAAACAAAAAAAAATTAATCCACATACCGTTTTTATGGAGGAATTGGTGGTCTCCTCTTGAATTTGTCCTACAAGCACTTAGATTTGCTCACAAACCCTCCAGCTCCTCTCTCCAACACCTTCTCCTCCTCCTACGCGCGCCCACAGTCCAAATGAACAAAAAAAAAAAAAACGAAATTCGGATTATAAAACCTGCTGCCGCCACCCCCCACGCTTTTTTGGGAAAAAATCGCGCTTTTTTCAAAAAAAAAAGCGCGCTTTTTTCGGAAAAAAGCGCCAAAAAAAAGTGCCGCTTTTTACCCATAAAAAGCGTGATTAAATCGCCAGAGGGAAAAAAGCGCGCGTTTTTGAAAAAAACACTGCCTTCAACTCCTCGGAAGATCATACATATGGCACCAATAGGATGCTAAACCAAAAATGGTCAAACCTTGACCCAATACATCTCCCAAAACATTGTTGATCTCTTGTTGCACTTGCTGTCACTACTCCATGAGTTAGGGCATCAACCTTTAGCCCTCATCCTCCACGCAGTCAATAAAGAAGGCCTTCTAAGGTTGCAATGTGTACCAAGGAGAGACTCCACCACTGCCACGTTGTCCAAGTCTGGTAGAACAGCGTTTGCTGCTGGCTATGGCCTGCAGCCTAACCCAGCGCAAGTTAGGCCTATGGTCCTCCATCAAACAGCACCCAACAACATCAACGCAGTAGTGTTAGTCCTACAAGAACTCGTCTTTGCTATCAGCACTTTCTAGCACCCAATTGTATACATACGCTGATATGATCTTAGCCTATAGGGCAGATCTCTTCAACGCATTACTTTACTATATGAATGTGGCTTACCAACCTTGCAAACAATCCTTAAGGCATGCCCTAGATAGCTTCTTTCAACACGCTGTCACCTACAGCAAACCGAAATTCTATGTTGTCCTTCCAGGCTTCTTTATGCTTATATTAAGGTTCCTTCTTTGCTGCAGATTAGGGCCTCTCTTTGTTGTGGCTAGGGTTCCTCTTGACTGCGGTTTAGGGCTCTTCTTGACTATGGCTTAGGGCCTCTTCTTGACTACGTATTAGGGCCTACTTCACTCCGAATAACGGCCTTCCTTTTGACTGCAAATAAGAGCCTCTCTTGACTGCGGCTAGCGCTCCTCTTCATGACTGCAGCTAGGGCTTCTCTGATCTTTCTTTCCACCTTGTCCTCCTTGTGAGACGACAAACCCAAACATGTGGAAAGAGAGATCATGAGATAATATGCTCCTCAAATGACTTGAGGTCTCCTCTATTTAAATGCGAGGTTGAGTTTGAGCTGGGGGTAAAAGTGCATGTTTAGCTTGCTGGCGGACATTGACAAATTGTCAATAATATGAATAAATCCATATCTCCATAAATACATGTCAGAATCGGATGATCTTTAGATCAATCCTACACCTCTCGGAGAGAGGAATCCAAGAAAAATATCAGTTGCCATAAATAAGGTGACCCACATGGAGTATGGCCCTAGTTGCCAATTTTAACACTCCTTCCCAACTATGGAGAACTCCATCTGTCAGTCGATATTATCTCTGCCATCAATGCACTGCTCTTCTCTGCTCTGCTTAACTATGAAGAAGAAGAAGTGATCGAGAATGTATCATACCATTCACTATTGACCCAAAGTCAGTCTCATATAAAGAGATTGTTTCATACCACTCTTACTGATCCGAAGTCAGTTCCAGATAAGATAGAGTGTGTCATACCACTCTTACTGACCCGAAGTCAGTTCCGAGTGATCCCAGATCAATATCATCCTAGCATAGGAAGTATGGTAGTACACATTGCATCCATCGGTAGTACTATGGTCCCTATCCTCATTTCCCTACTCATTGGCCAGATGAGAGGTACTTCCCATGAGTCCCAAACTGAATGGGTAGGATGTCTCAATAGGAGAAGGATGAACCACTCATCCTGCCTACATGTCACCATGGGGTATCACAGGGAAAGGCTGAACCACTCACCCTGCACACAACAAATCACTAGGGGAACGCTGAACCACTCACCTTGTACACAACAAATCACTAGGGGAAGGTTGAACCACTCACCCTATGATTGTATCTCAGCAAGAGAAGGATGAACCACTCATCCTGCCTACATAGCAAACCACTAGGGGAAGGTTGAACCACTCACCCTATGGTTGCTCATTGCTCCAAGAAGTACCCCAAGCTCCCCGAAGCTCTCAGAGCTCAATATCCATATCATACAAGGACTCTCAGAAGAGGGTCTTTCCACGACTCCAAGTTGTTCTCGGAAAGTCAAGAATTTGACCTTTCCCAGGGGCTTTGTCAGAATATGAGCGACCTGCTCATCAGTCCCAATGTGTTGAAGCCTTATTGCGCCTTGTTTTACCATATCCCGGATAAAGTGGTACCTGATGTCTATGTGCTTGTTGCGATCATGAAATACGAGATTCTCTGATAATCGGATCCCACTATGGTTGTCGCAGAGGATCACGGTGGTATCCAACACGTGTCCAAACAGCTCACTAAAGAGCTTCCTTAGCTAGATAGCTTCACAGGATGCCATACTCGCAGCTATGTATTTGGCCTCAGCGATGCTCAAAGCAACCAACTTCTACTTCCTGCTCATCCAAGATATCGAAGCAGAACCCAAAGAGAAACAACACCCATAAGTGCTCTTGCGATCCACCACACTGCCTGCCTAATCAGCGTCAGAATAACCATGCATCCTTACATTTTCGACAATGTATCTCAGTCCATGAGTGATTGTGCCCTGAAGATATCTCAGAAGATTCTTGGCACCAATCAAATGTGAGTGATGAGGCTCAACCATATATTGGCTCAACATGTTAACTGCAAAGCATATATCTGGACGGGAGTTCACCAAGAACATCAGTGCTCCTATGAGTTGATGATACTCAAAAGCATTTCCCAATTCGGGTCCAGCATCACTACCGCATAACTTCTTAAAGTTAAGCTCCATCGGGGTAGTCACAGGCTTGCAATCCACCATTCCAGATCTTTCCAATATCTTCACAACATATGTTCCTTGAGATAGGAAAATTTCTCCTAGCTTTTGCCAGATCTCCAACCCTAGGAAGTAGTGCATCAGTCCTAGGTCCTTCATCTCAAATTCGGAAGCCAACTCCCTCTTACATTTGTGAACGAGAGGGTCTGCACCTGTTAGAAAGAGGTCATCCACATAAAACACCAGTATGAGAGGTTTATCATCTTCAACCTTACAGTAAAGGTTCGGATCAGCTTCACTTCTAGTGAATCCCAACTTCATCAGATAGCTATCAATCCTCTCATACCAAGCCCGGGGTGCTTGCTTCAACCGAAAGAAAGCTTTCTTTAACCTGCACATATGAAATTCCCGGTCATGAACCTCAAACCCCTCTGGTTGTTTCACATAGACTTTGAGTGACGGAACCAGGTGAACACTTCATCCTTCCAAGAGTTTACGGGCATCATACCAGATATATTGGAGTGGATCAATTGCAATACATCTGTAGTCTTGCTATTATTTGAGGGGAATGGTCCCCTTGTAAGTTTTCCCTTGGTACATCCCGGACATACACCTTCATGTTCTACTTTGAATTCAGGCATCCCTGTCAACATCTGTCTCACATCGTGTAGGGCCTTATAATGAAGATGGGCAAACTTCTGGTGCCATAGTTCAAATTGTAGAGATGTGTCGCAAGACATGTCCCCAATGGACTTCCTCCAACTTGATACAAAGTGTCAACCCTAAACCCAAGAGTAAAAGCATCTTTAATATTCCTTTTCCAAACACGTACTTTTCCATCGAAGAATGCCACCTTGTAACCTGTCTTCCATTGCCGAAATGGACACTAGGTTCTTCTTGAGATCAGATACATATAGAACTTCTTGTAAATGAATCGTGTTATTCTGATTCAATTTAAGGGTAACATTCCCTACACCCTTTACAGGATAAGTGGCATTGTCTCCACGAATAATCTCCAAGTGTGTTTCCTTCTTTATTAGATTAGAGAGAGCTTCCTTGTATCTGGTGAAGTGCCTTGAAGCACCACTATCAATAAGCCAATTCCCCAAAGTGGCTGGAGGAGAGGTAGTGGAGAGGGCCGATATAAGATAGAATTCCTTTTGCTTATTGTTAACAACATTTGATTCTTCATACCTAGAGTTCCTTGCTTTCTTGGAGGGTCGACCATTTCCTCGATGTCCCACAATCCTTTTTCCTTTTCCATTGTACCTGTCATTCCTTCAATCATTGTTATTGAAGTTGCCCCTGGAATTATTGTGATCATCATCATGTGATGTGTCCCTTCTATTTGGACACTCCCTTACATAGTGGCTAAACTTATTGCAAGCAACGCACCTGTCCTTCCTTCCTCCCTTAGATCCAAGCTTTCCATGGAAATGACCTTTGGACCCTGCATTGTTTCTCCTTTTGGCATGAGCGGAGAATGCAGTAGGGTTGTCTTTATTAAAAGGCATTTCTTGCTCCACCATTCTTGTTTCTTCTTGGATGCATCTCGACATCAATTCTTCAAACCCTAGAATTCGATCATTATTGAAAATAGTGGTTCTAAATATATACCACTCGGGTGGGAGCGCTCCAAGGGTAGTGATAGTAAGTTCCCTATTAGATATGATTTCTCCAATTACAAGAAGATCATTCTTGATCTCAGTGGTTCTTAAGAAGTAGGATTGAATATCCTCATATTTGTCCTTCTTATTATCCTTCAGCGTATTTTTGAGAAATAAAATTTGATTTGCATCACTAACCTTGAACATGCTTACCAATCTGTCGTAGATCTCCTTGGAGGTGTTCAAATCGGAGATGTAGGCCATCAGACGCTTGTCAATGGAAACTCTGATAATCTTTTTTGCTTTGACTTTAGCCTTGTTGTACTTGCTCTTTGCAACAGCTGGTGCATTTGATGGAGGCTCAAGGATTTTACCCTTCACATAATCCAACACTTTGTTCTTCTAATGTCAGATCAAGAGACATCTTCCATCCGTGATAGTCAAACTTTTCACGGACCTTGTCTTTAGCCGGGAAGTGGGATGAGGAACCAATTGAGCCTTTGTCCTTGTCCAACTGTCTTCGGTGATTGCTCTTTCACTCTTGCTTGGGTTTTGTCTTCACCTCAGCTCTAATACCATGTTAATTTTTGGTATGTTCTATGCTTAAGAGCAAATTATTTCAATTTTCATGGTAGCCCAATATCAACATCCAGTTTAGCAATTACATCAGCATGATAGTAAAATGCAAATAGAACATAAACATAAAAAGTAGAAGACAAGCCAGGACAAGAGGACACAAGATGTGGCACCAGGGAAGGACAAACCCCAATGTGGGGAAACCCTTGATCAATTCTTCTTATATTCTTCAATAGTTCAACAGAGACAGAGATAGTACAAATATACAAAACTGATATTTTATGACAGCAGTAGTAAGGCCTTGACAAGAGAAGTCAATGTTAGTCAAACAGGATAGAAATCTTCCTCTAATTGGCTTGGTCAAACCTAGCCAACATCGGCCTTCAACAGTAAGCTCAATGCACCCAAAAACTAAACAGCTAGTTCTTCTCCTAGGAAGATCCTTCAACTCCTCGGAAGATCATCCATATGGCACCAATAGAATGCTGAACCAAACATGGTCAAACCTTGACCCAATACATCCTCCCAAAACGTTGTTGACCCCTTGCTGCACTTGTTGTCACTGCTCCATGAGTTAGGGCATCAACCTTCAACCCTCATCCTCCACGCAGTCAATAAAGCAGGCCTTCTAAGGCTACAGTGTACCAAGGAGAGACTGCACCACTGCCACGTGTCCAAGTCTAGTAGAACAGCCTTTGTTGTAGGCTGTTGCAGGCTATGACCTGCAGCCTTGCCCAACAGCAAGTTAGGCCTACAATCCTCCATCAAACAACATCAACACAGCAGTATTAGTCCTACAAAAACTCGTCTTTGTTGTCAGCACTTTCTAGCACCCAACTGTATACATACGCTGATCTAATCTTAGCCTATAGGGCAGATCTCT
>Ga0181464_1000289_pt1 | contig 19735 bp, 11 predicted proteins | sample InSIn2gowninarea_FD_119074 | JGI IMG/M metagenome (GOLD analysis project Ga0181464, IMG submission 119074) | Clean room microbial communities from NASA Spacecraft Assembly Facility at Jet Propulsion Laboratory, Pasadena, California, USA -... ...
GTTCATGTTTGAGAGCTGACTGTCAGTTCCATGCCACCAGGGCTACATTACCCTATGCCGCTCTCCAGATGCTACGAAGCCACAAAACCACGATATCATGCAAACGGATCTCCACCCTCCGCAATTCAGAGCAGAAGCTTTGCGCAATGTGACATCCCCGTCTTGAAATAAATGGCCGCTTTTATCAACCTTAAACCGCATTCCTCAATGCAAACACATTCTATATGCCACTATCAAAGTCCTTCTGATCTTTTCTCTCATCTTGGTAACTTTACTTTCGTCAATACACAGGTCACGAATAGACATCCTTAGCACAATGAAAACCGTACTCCGTGATCAATAAGTGCACTTGCATTTATGTTTGTTGAAACATGAAGGACTCGGGTAAACACCGGCTTCCATATTCAGCATGTATAAAATTAGATCAGCATAGGTAGTAACATCCTCCATGGTCTACAAGTCTACCTACAGACAAGTCACTTCTCACGTTTACTCATCTGGGCCGTTGCAAAGAAGTTTATTCATTTAGGCTGCTATTTCTTCTCGTTTCAACACCTGTATCTTGCTGGATATAGGAACAGCGAGTGCCTCCTCTTTGGGCTCTTCCAGAGCTTGCGGCTGCCGCCTATGCGAGGTTATGTCAATGCCCAGTACTCCTCCAATGTAGCCGCCCCGCTCCCCTGGCACACTGAATTCTCTGAAAGTATAGCCCCACTCATTCAGCCATGTGCGTACACCCTTGCCTACCTTGTCTTTCCCATTTTTGCTGTGGTGGCCTGTGCCTGTTATTGCATATACGATTCGGCGACCTTTCTTCTCGTGCGTGTTAAGGATGTCTTCGAGATATTCGATTGCCTCTTCTGGATGTAAACCATGCAAATCAATGTATAGCTCTTCATCCTCTTCACTTCTGCCGCTCGAGAGATGCTGGTTTCGTTCTTCGTATAAGGATTTCGCTGCGGCCCGATGAGCCTTGCGCATCTCCTCGTTCTCTGCTTGTCCCCGGAGTGATAAGGCTTTGGCAGCACGTGCATCATTCCTATTCCATGCTTGTGCCGCACTATGAATGTTAGTCACGTCAATATTGAGCTTGCTGACTAACTCACCTTTGTAGGAATTTATTGCGGATGCTGCCATGCTTGATGGCTTCAGCTCGATGTTTCAAATATTGCTGATTAGCTTTGGATCCAGTTTCTAACCAAGGAATGTGCTGCGGTTCGGGTATTTTGCGCGCAGCAAGACTGTCAGCGCCGCCGAAAGTTCTAATTTTGCGAGGTACTTCGGGCTTACGGAGCTGTGCTGGTGATGGAGAGGGTGACATCTTGACCACATCAGCAAGAGAGGTAGGCATTTCCTTCTCTCCGGAGCCATGGTTATGTCTGGATCGGTGGCCGTGATGCTTTGAGGCTCGTTTGGCACTCAAAGATCCGAGAGTGGGGAACGCGTCTGGATCGTCCATTGAGAGCGAGGATGGAGTACTTGGTCTGTTCTGATGTCTTGAACTAGGCCGAGACTGGGGTCGAGAGTTTGATCCAAGTGTTGGAAAGGCGCCTCGTATATTCTGTTGTGGTGATGAAGACATAGAAGGATAGAATCCCGAGGCTGTTGGATTAAAGACAGCAGATCCTCCGCTAAGACGACTGTTGTTGACAGATAGCGCTGGAAATTGCTCGCTGTTATCTTGCAACTGAAAAGTAGAAGCGGCAGTGCTGCCTGATTCGTTAATATTGAGATGGTTCATAAGCAGAGAAGGGTCGTGAGAGAATTGGCATTTTTCTCCTGCCAAGCATTGCCCATTCATCCAATATCTGCCAAATGTCAGTATAGCCTCGAACAAGAGGATAGTCAACGTACTTGCAGAGATAGCCGCTGGTGTCATGTGCGAACCGACAGTCAGCTCTCAAACATGAACCACTTGCAAGCCAGTACTTGCACACAATAGTGCTCTTGGAGGATCCAGGAGTAGATGGTCGAACAAAGGTGTTTGCCATGGACTTACCGACTAACACGCCACTATCGCTAGTGTTTAAAGATGGACGAATATCGGCCTTATCGGTACCGAGCAGGGATGCGATTGCGGCCGCAAGGTCGAACGAGTGCTCTTCAAGAGCGGTCTCAATCTGCTCATCCAACATCTGATCACCAAGAATAGATCTAAGCATGTCATAAGGACTCATATCAGGCTGCGGAACCCATTCTGGTGCGGCTGCGCTCAGTGGTCCTGTTCCACCGAAAGATGAATTGCTTGTTGTATCGTCCTCCATCAACCAGTCGACCGTGTCGTTACCAAAATCGCCGTATATATCTGGGGTGGGGCTGGTGTCTGAAAATTCATAAGCATTCAGATTAGGACTGTGAGGAATTGGTTGAGCGAGTGCCAGCCGTGGGGACGGTCGAGGGGACACGAACGGGGATACTGCAGAACGCTGGCGAGAGAAGCTGGGACGTGAAGCAGGGAAACCAGTGGACAGGGCTGGACTGGAGGATGGGGGTGGCGAGCCTAACGGTGTGGGAGCTCTGTTGACCTGCCACGGCGCAGGTGAAGCCTTGCGAATAACGGTATGTCTCTGTAGCAGCTCCTCGTCCCCCTTTGAGGCGTTCCTATGTCGCCATAGAGCGTCCAGTACCGCATTCTCAAGAGCTGGGCCGCTCAAAGTCGTTTCTTTCCGCAACAAGTCCTCCAACTGCTCAATTTTGTCCTCCTCTTCCAGCTTTTGGTTATCTAGAATGCCCCTGCATAGCTGGTATTGCTCGGTGGTAATCATGGTACTGCTGCTCGATAGCCGCTTATTAGGTTATCACTTTATTAGGATCGCCGTCAATGAAGATGGTTCCAGACATCGATGCCGCCGGCAGATCAGTTCGCGCTTGTGGTGACAGACTAACAAGACCTGAGAACTGTTGTAGAGGACACGAGGAGGCAGGAGACGGGCTTAAGCATTGATGCGCGTGAGGATCTGTACTCGTCAAAACGGGAGACGGACAATGACAGTGGTGAGAACTGATGGATGTTGCTGCGCAGTGCTTCGGATCATCAAGTTACTTTCTACGACTGACACTGGTGACACCGACGACGATTGCGCCAACCCAGACAATGTCGGGCTTAGTAACGAGGATTGTGCATGAACGAGTTCCTGTCAATGCAGCGCCAACTAATACGTCACCCCGATGGAACTTAGCCCTGTGGCTCCTCGGCCGCCCTTCGTATGGAGGCCCACCGCGTGTTCGAATGGATCCCCGTATTTTTCCTAGAGTATCGAGCAACGACAATACGTAACTTGTAGCTTGACATGGATCGCTGCGACCTGCTTTCTTTGCCTTCAACGACATCTGCACCACGGCTCTGCTTGGTACGCCAATGATTCGCACATAGCTTAGGACCGCTCTCGTTCCAAGAAGAGTTCTTTGCTTTCCTTTTGGCAGCCGTTGGCGCACCTGAACTCATCATGTCGCCGTCGATAACGCTTCCAGAATCACCTCGTATCTCGTCTCCTGACATCTACGGCTCATCTCCCCATCGATCTCGCCCGGCGCCGTTGAGTAACAGGACGTCGCATTACGGCAGGAGCAGAGTGGCTGGGATGCGAGATGAAATCATCAATAGTGCCGAGATGGTACAACGGAGAGTTATGGCAACAGTCCACAAAATGACGCCTTTACAACGAATTCTAGCTGGGATAGCTTTGGTTCTAGCTGGAGTCACTGGGCTTCTATTCTTGATTTTCAATGAACGGCTGTTTGGTTGGCTTGGGCCATATGCTGACAAGTGGAAGCATACAACTGGTGGCTGGACAATCCTCTGGGCCCTCACATTTCTAACAGCATTTCCACCCATGATCGGATATTCAGCGTGCGGCACTACAGCTGGATTTGTGTACGGTGTTGGTGAAGGCTGGCTTATATATGCCAGCGCCTCGGTGGCTGGGTCTTTCTGTTCTTTTATCGTGTCAAGAACAGTGCTCAAGAAATACGTAGAGCGTATGGTGGCTAACGATAAACGCTTCGCCGCCTTAACTCTAACTCTAAAGGAAGACGGATTAAAGTTGCTTTGCATGATCCGATTATGCCCGCTGCCCTACTCTCTCAGCAACGGAGCTATGTCGACATTTCCTACTATTCAACCTTCTACCTATGCTCTGGCTACAGCAATCATCTCACCGAAACTGATCATTCACGTTTTCGTTGGAAGTCGGTTAGCCGCAATAGCAAAGAACAAGGAGGAGATGAGTGCCGGAGATAAAGCACTAAATTGGGCGAGCATCTTCTTCTTTGGAATGCTCGGTGCCTTTACGGGTTGGTTTATTTACCGGAAAACCATGCAGCGAGCTCGAGAACTAGAGGCCGAAGAACATGACAACGTTCGAAGTGCAGTTCGACATACAGGGGCTCCACCACCGGAATTCTCAGATGACCCTGAGGCACAGGTAGCGACGGGAACCTTGGTACAGGACGATGACGAAATCTCATATTTCGACGATGAACCGACTTCACAATCTTACCGTGACGAGCAGCCAGATGAGAACCACGTGCTTGGTAAAAGTGACGTTGACGACGACGACGACGATGCTGACGCTTGGAGATAACCTGATTTGGTAGAACATTCTCACATAGAGCATCAAATATAGACTGGTCCAATAGTATTTTGGATCCTGCTATCTCGTGCTGTTCTTTTTTGCCGTGTTTAGTTACGCGCAGGCAGAAGCACACGAGGCGTGATTCATATGTGGCCTAACCAAGCAAATGGTGTGCTTATTATGCTAATCAGCTTCGCATGGGGTTTAGCTTCGACCACTGCCCAGTTAATTTTAGTATCACTAGCCCGACTGTGTTGTCCATCTCAAGTACTATGGCGTATCAAAGGAAGGATGATGAATGACAATGGTATCGAACATCGTCCGACTGATAACATGAAGCGAACAACTTGCAAGTCAACCCAAAACATGACCAATGCGTGAGCTTCGATCTACTTGAAACCTTCTAGGGAAGGAAGCGTTGGAAGCGGTTATGGCCATCAGATAGGTCCCTGTCATGCGCAGTCAAGGTCCATAGGTATGGCGAATGAATAAGTTCGACCTCGCATCTGTACACCGTCGTCATAGTGGCCCATATCGCTGCAACCGAGTTGAAACATAATGAGATCAAGCCGGTAATGAGCGACTCAGCAAGGCAGCCTGTACCGATTAGATACAAAGGTTAAAACCCAATAAGTTGGGAATTGGTTGCTGCTAGGCGACGGGGCTAATAAACACTGTGAGTTTGTAGTGGCTCAAATGACCGTAGGTCGGCGTATCACAGTGTATTGACAGCTCTGTTGAGCACAAAAGCTGGAGTGTAAAGAGTGCCTGGCAAGCACTACGGAGCGCAAGCGGTACCAAAAGTCTGTGTTCGGTCGTGGCCATTATTTGTAAGTTACAGCACTGCAGCCTCCACAATCTCCAGGTCTTCAGCCATGACCACCGTCGCAGTACCTTATGCGGCCGAATGCGAACCAAAATCAGCAGCGCTACCAACTATGTCGGCATTAGGCTTGCATTCACATCTGCGCCTTTGCGACTCTCGCTCTGTTGTGTGAACAGCGCAGCTATCGTCGACTTCACTCGAACCTCCACGTCGCTTCGTTTTTCGCCTACCCTGACGGTATCTGAGCATTGTGACCGGCGCTCGAACACGCACGCTAGACTATTGCAATTTCGCTGTTCCTAATCTCAGGCGCTCCGACCGACGACTTTCAACGCTCCACGATCCGCCTGCTGCCATTCTGCACAACAAACTGGATAAAGCGCTTTTGCTTCTGGGCACCTGACCCCTCCTCATCTGTCTCAACTAGCAAGTTGTGAATAGTTAATTATACAATTTTCCGACATTGATCAAATTATCCTTCAGTTTTCTGCCCGAGCACAGTCGCAACGTTCGGATGAATTTGGGGCGGTTTGATCAACACAACACTCGTGATTAAATCCGTGAATACGAAGCGCATCGCAAACTGATATCTGGCAAGAGGCACGAACAAACATCAGTGAAGGCACACGAATTCTATGCCATCTGGCACCCTCGGTGCCATGGCTAGTGCTCAGCCTATCAACCAGGCTTCGCATCGTGGTGCTCCAGTTTTCCAAGGCGTTCAGCAGGCCGTTTCACCTCCGTCGAGGGATCAATTGAAGTCATGGTGGAAAGGTTTCGGCAGAAGGAAGGAGAAGGAGGAAGAAAAAGGTGCGTGCGGTGAACACTCGCTATCAGCCACGAAAAGTGCTGCTGGTTGTGCGGTCTTGAGAACGACACCATAATCCCTCCATTCTGAGAAAGCAAGTATACTGATGAATGGAACAGTGCCCGTGTCTCGGGGCATATTCGGTGTGCCATTACCCGAGAGCATCCTCTATGCAAACGTTGCAATTTCCCTCACGAACGAGCAAGGTGAAAGTTTCATTTACGGTTACGTACCTATAGTAGTTGCAAAATGTGGTGTGTTTCTCAAAGAGAAAGGTTAGTTTCCTTGTCGGCTGCCTTGAGCGTTTGGCTGACGTGTGACAAGCAACGGACGTAGAGGGTATATTCCGACTCAGCGGATCCGCAAAACGGATCAAGGATCTTCAAATGATTTTCAATTCTCCTGACCGATACGGCAAAGGCCTAGACTGGACTGGTTACACAGTACATGATGCAGCTAATATTCTGCGTCGATACCTGAATCAACTTCCGGAGCCTATCGTACCACTCGACTTTTACGAACGATTCAGAAATCCACTAAGAGCATATCAAGCAAAGGCTGGAAACGATGCTCTGGTAATGGAGAATCAAGAGCATGCAAAAGCTGTCCACGCATATCAAACCTTGATCAAGGAATTGCCAGCTTTGAATCGCCAGCTCCTGCTATACATTCTCGACCTGTTAGCTGTCTTTGCATCCAAATCAGACCTTAACCGAATGACAGCTCAAAATCTAGCTGCTATTTTCCAACCCGGTATAATATCACATCCTCATCACGATATGGCGCCGAATGAGTACCGGCTTAGCCAGGATGTATTGATTTTCCTGATTGAGAATCAGGACAACTTCTTGATCGGCATGAATGGTACTGCCATGAGCGACGAGATGAAGGATGAAGTTCGAAGCGGTCCACCTTCGATCAAAACACCAAAGGCAACTCTCGGTCGATCAGCGTCTACCGCCAGTGCTGGGACGGATAGTCTCCGAAGAGTGGGAGGGCTGCGGCGTGGTGGATCTGTCTCATCACGTACCTCAAGGGATCGCAGTAGTCCTGGGGTATCCAGTCCAGGTACACCAGCATCTCCCTCAACCTTTCCTGGCAACTCTAGCGGCTCAGGAAGTCTTGGCCGCAGTAACACAGTACCCTCGAACCGGTCGCCTGCAATGACCGGACACCGATTTCAAAGAATACCAGAAACCAGCCAATCAAGCACATCTGTATTGAACACCCCCGCAACAATCCGAGATTCTTCGTTGGATGAGAATGTTACGACGAACCTCCAAAGCTCTGCAACTACACCGAGCACTGATACACGACCTCCCCAAACGCAGAACACTCTAGCTGAACTCAGTAGAACTGGCCAACCAGAAGCGTCGGCAGTCGCTACACAAGAAGGGAGAACCATTCAGGATTCGCTCTCAGTGACACCAGTAAATGGAAAGCAACCGAAGGAACGAATATTATCAACCTTTTTCCCAAGATCCCCAATTTTCGGACCATCAGATCAGCAGTTGAACCAACAGCAACAGCAGAACAAACCTAAAAAACTTCAAAAGCGAAAGATACCTGGTAGCACCAGCGACAGTGCTCAAAGTTCTCAGGCTTCTTTAGATAATGGTGAGGAAGGAAGCACTTTTCAGACACCCTTATCAACGCCAATCCCTGCAAACCAAGAAAGAGCAGATCCGATTGAGAACTACACCCAGGCTGTCCCACCAGCAACAACAGCCCCAACCACTGAACAGCTCCCTGGAACACAATATACCACATCCCCTCCATCTCGCGAAGCACGGAACAGTCGAGGCTTAATGCCACCAAACTCACCAACACCATCAATACATTCACGAGGCTCTGCTACTGATCCTTCCGACCTGGACGCATTAGATGATCCTGTTGTTCGCGAGGAGAAGAAGAGGCGCAACCGGTTCAGACTTTCGAGCGCTTGGAAAAGCGATGATGTACCCCTGGCACCTCCACCACTCATTGGGCAAAATCCGGGTGCTCGAATTAGCAATAGTTCGCTTGGCTCCAATCGGCCAAGGAAAAGTTTCACTGGTGATTCACAGTTGACACAGGCTAGCATAGCGGATGGGTCCAGTACTGGTCATCCTTCGGCTTTCCCAACGTCGAGCCGCGAGTCTGCCGAGATGCTCAAAGAAATATCAGGCGAACCTGTAAAGAAAGAGGGTATGCTGAGTAAGTGGAAGGCAAAGCTTACTGGATCTGATAGGCGGGAACGCGAGGCAGAAAGGGCGAAGAGTCCTCCACGGCTACATCCCGATCAAAATAGTTCCAGGAACAGTCTAACAGCTATGGCACACGAGGCCTTCTCACCACGTGGCCGGTCTTTTGACAAGCCTCGAGAAGATGTCTTGCCTATAGTTAAAGAGAAGCCCCTGGCAGAAGCACAGTACCAGCCAGCGCAGTATCCGGTTCAACCGCAACAGTCTAGCCCAGTACAACATCAAACTCAAGCACAACAACCTTCTCAGCTCTCGGAACAACTTGCTTCTGTGTCACTGAAAGCTGTACCTACACAAGCACAATTGCCGGCCTCTTCTACAGCTCCACTTACAATCTCGAACACCACTCCGGCTCTTGCCCCGCTGGTTTCCGCTGGTCCTGGACCAGTACCGATTGTCATACCAGGGCATGTGTCAGGAGCTGTGTCTACACTTAGCAATCCCCACAATACTGCAACCACAGCCGTTCACGCATTGACTACAATGGATCCTCAATCACAAGGAGCATTCACAACTGACATTTCGGTCGCAGCAGTTGAGGAAAGGGCTGCAATAAAAAATGAACATGCACCAACAGAAGCAACAAACCCTGATACTGAAATCGTAACCGACCTTGCACAACAGAACAACACATCTGGACCATCTGCACAACCAGTGGTAGAACCACAAACTAATCAGCAAAACCTCTTGATAAAGGAACAGACCTAGTTGAAAATCAGCAACAGCCAATTTACCACCACGACTGATTACGGTAAGGATTCGTGATAGATAATTTTTTTTGCACATATGAGCGCTTATAGCGATGTTGGCAAGTTCCATCTGAAGAAGCAGACGAGCTTTGATGTCCTCCTTAATGTAGTTAACGGTTCTAAGTACATAAGAGCTGAATACTATCCATAATCACTATGCCTTAACTACCGTACACCCGCTTTTATTCTTAACACAGTTGTTTATGAGTAAAGACTGTGTCCTCTATTTTTGTACCGGCCATTCGCGAGTGAATGTGCTTTCCTTGACACAATGCTCACCACAACCGCTACCCAGTGGTATTGTGACAAGGCAACAAGGCCACCAAATCAGGCAAATGATGCAAATCAGTAGCTGCGGCGAGTTCAACCAATCACTCTCGTGTCTCTAGTTCCACCAGGATTTTTCGTAGTTGCAGAGAAACCCATCTGAGCAGGAATAAAATAATATTGCGCTGGGTTCACAGTCCCTTATACCACATTGCTGAACACATTTCTGGCTAAATCGCAACCACGAAATCTATTCTCCTCTTTCGCAAGCAGATCTAGCCTTGGAAATCTCTGCACGACAAGCATTCTAAGAGCTCTCACACGCTCGAATATCACTACTTCAATTCCACTGATTATAGTGTGAACCCTCAAATCCCGTAACAACTCTTAGCGCCCAATTCTCGGAAAACTCAAAGAGACATCGTCAAGGGAAAGGTGCCAAAATGGCAAAAGACAAATCCCTTTCCAAAGACGAGCGCAAAGCAGCTAGAAAAGCTGAGAAGGAAGCAGCTCTGACAGAACCGGCAGGCATTTCGAAATCCAAGTCTGACAAGAAAGAAAAGAAGGAGAAAAAGGAGAAGAAAGCCAAACTAGCAGAGAAATTCCTCGACGAGGTGGAGAAAGCAGATGGTGCAGTTGTGGAGGTGAAGGGGAATAAGAAAGAGGTTATCAAGACAGGAAACGTAGGTACTGATGGCGAGGTTGAGAGCGAAGTTGAGGGCGAGGGAGAGGACGGTATGATTGTGGATAGCAAGGGTGCTGTGAGGCCGATTGGGGCACTGGTACCGTTTGCGAATCCTTTGGCGGATGAGAAGGTTGGAAAAAAGGTCTTTAGGGGCGTCAAGAAGGGTACGTTCCATGTCTAGCGAACACACCAGCCCCCTTTGGATTACGTTTTCTGGTACTAATGCTAACTTTACATACAGCTGCCGCACAACGAACATTAAAGCGCGGTGTCAAAGAGGTCGTCAAAGCTCTCCGAAAGTCGCCTTCAGGCGCTCCTTCAAAGTCCTCCGATCTACCAACTGGCATAATAGTGCTAGCAGCAGACATCTCCCCTATGGACGTCATCTCACACATCCCCGTGCTTTGCGAAGACCACAACATCCCATACATCTACGTCACGAGTCGAGCTGAGCTGGGCATGGCCGGACAAACTAAGAGACCAACCAGTGTGGTCATGATTGCGAGAGACATTGTGCAGAAGAAGGGCGCCGAGAAGAAAGAGGCCAAGAACGAGGATGGAGAGGATTGGAGCGAGACGTTTAAGGGATTGGTGAAGGTTGTGGAGCGAGAGGGTAGGCATGTGAAGATATGAACAACGGATAAGTTGGTTGATTTCGACCATACACCGAGTTATGCGAAGGCATGCTCTCGAAGCTGGAATAGTTGACCTGCATATATGATGGCGTTCAGGATCCTGGTTCGGTAAAACTGCGTTACATAGGTAGGCATGCTGGGCGACAAAACTGAACCTGGACAAGGGTAAAGCACTTACCTTCCTCGTTCACAATATACACCATTGCACAAATCTCAATCTAACAGTAACACCCCAAACGGTTCCAATATCTCATAGGTCCCAGACTATCGCGCAAGGCTGGCTAGCAATCAAAACCCCTTTAGTACCGGCATACATGTACATGTACAGTTACATATATGTTCAAAACACAGCTTCCGTAGACAACAATCCAGAAGGTGGTACTCATGGCACATTGCGATGCTATAGTGTTTTAGAGTCGGGTAACTTATGCCCATGTTATCGTGCATGGCTAGGAAGAATATATTTGGTTCCGTTCAAGTAGGAGTCTCGCGTATATACGCTTTCGAGGAGGACAATGGGATTAAACGGTCAGGTATTGTGTTGATAGGTACTGTGAGTATGTATGTACGTGTATTGATCGAGCATCTGTTTGACCTCTGAGTAGTAAGGATTTTCCACGGGATGTAAATTCTGCTAAGAATTTATTTGTATCAATAAAAACAAGTGTTCGGATCATGATTCGCAAAATCTAGGATATGTGATTTATTCAATTCGAGAATACGTTCTCGAATGTTTGTGTTTCTGCTATGATGAATCTCAGGACGGTCATGCCTGATTTATTTATCTACTGTACTGTAGGTAGCTATTTCGTCAACCCTGGCTGCAGGGCTTGTGGAAGTGCTCAAGTTGCACTTTCGTGTGTTTCTCGACGGACGACATGTGGCGCCGGTATCTTGATAACTTGCCATGCTATGACATGTCATGACAAGCTGAAGGATATATAAGTAGTCGCTAGATATTGGATCCATAGCCGCTGGGCATCGGTAGTCCACCACTTCTGCTATGGGATAACCCTTTGTGCTAGCGACCCCAGTAATGCAATAAACGTGCGTGCCTGCTTCAATGCACGTATCGTCTCGGGTTGCGATGTTCAGCGCTTGATAATATCGTGCCAAATCGCTCGCGCCTGAGTAGCGACGTCGGCTGCAGGTTGCCGATACAGCTGCTCAGACCATCGAGGCTGGCGGTGCAAGATAGAGTTTGTGTGGTGGGTCTGCAAAAGAGCTGTCCTTCAAGTCGAGCGCATATATCCCCTCTGTCATTCTTCTCTTTTCTGCAGTCTCAGCTACCTAGCCTGCGCCGTCTACCTCTGTTGCCTCCTTCAGGCCGTTGGGCCAGTACTTCTCTCAGTAACGGGTCGTCTCGGTCTTTCTCGACATGATGGACTCGCACGTGTCGTTGCAGATTGTCTGGTCTGGGATACTTGTGTTGTTGATCAGGACAGAATGGGCAGACATAACCGGGTGATTGATGTACCAAGCCGTGTCTACCAAAATTATCAGTATTTGTTTCGCGGATTTTGTGTTCTGGGACGTACCTGATCATCTCGTTCTTTCGCTTGAAGCCTTGACCTCCTGGTCCCCTGGGACAATCCTTTACAGGACAAAAATGTGGCCGTTGGTTCGAGTGCACGTTTGTGTGGCTGTTGAGCAGATATTGCGTTTGGAAAGGCGCTGCTGTGCAGCCTGGCCATGTGCATGGATACCCTAGACTGGACGTACCGTTCATCATACCATTTGAATTGGTCTGCTCGCCGTTGACGCTACCATTCACGCCTAGCTCGGCGCTGTGGTCGCGTTCATGTTCGGACCTTGAATGCTGGAGAGTCAGGCCAGAATTCTTGGGAGACTGTCCAGGCACTGAAGATGCTGGCGTGGATGCATTGTTGGAGCCATGAGCGGACATATACTCGGACATTGCTGAGGTGCTGCTGTTCTGACTTGTGGTCTGCCATGAATGATTAGAGAACAATCTTGGGGGAGACATAGCTGCAGATGACGGTGGTCGAGCGGTACTTGGAGGTAGCGGTCCAAATTGGGAGTACGGGGTTGGTGATAGCTTTGATATAAGAGGTACTGGTGCAGGGTATGGTGTACCGCTGCAGTCGGCCATTGAGCTCAATGCAGACTCAAGCGAGGGAAGAGTTTGTTTGAAATCGGATGACATGGCAGCCATCGACGGTGGAGATGGCTGACTGTGAATTTTGGCCAACGTCTGGCCGGAGTGACCATCAATAGGTGTAATAGCAAACTTGGCGAGCGCTGGAGATTGTGCGATTGAACCACTGCCGTGTTGCAGCGATTCTCGACGGGCTGGAATACTGCTGATTTGCAACGACGGTAGCACCGGCTTTGGAGATGGTCGTACATGATCATGCTTTTCGTCCCGTGGTGACCCTTGCAGTGTCAAGCTAGAAACCTCAAAGGTCTGTTCTGCCTCATCGTTGGTGAGGCTAGTGATGCTGACTCTGATCTGTTTCTTGTCCTTGCGATGACGAATGGGGGATCGATGATAAGTCTCATCCCTGGAATCGTGGTCATTTGCCTGAACTTGTATCATCAATGAGGACTGTCGACACGAGATAGCGTCGTTGAGTATCTCCGAAGCCCGCCTCGGGGCCGTCAGAGCTTGATGTGCAGTCTCATAATGCGACGTGGCCGGCACACCTTCTATGATCCTCGCAGCAATCATGAGAGATCTCTCATCAGTGAAACCTGAGACTTAATCTTCACAAAGTGGCTTTGAAATCGTCACCAAAGATGTCTTGACCAGCTCGTTCAACAATATCCGGGGAAAGTGGGTCCAGTTATTCTATCAACAAGGTATCGCACAGGAATGATTGTGGTCTGTCCTGGATTTAGGGCGATGTGTGCGTTGATCGGTTGCGGACTTGGAGTCTGTATCGCTTGAATTGAAGTCGCCGGGCGCGTCAAGCTGTGGTGGTGGTGTATCTGGAGACCTGAAGGTTGTTGACAGAACGTAGTAGGGTAGGTGATCTTGCTGCCTCAAGGAAGTCCTCCAAAGTCGAATACCTGTTTGCACCGGATGACAAGGAAAGTCATGCCTGCCCCATACCACAAGACTAAGACGATATCCTGCAGATGTGGATCGATCGACTTGATCAGATATCGAGTACAGTAGCAGAGCCGCAAGGGTCGGCAGAGAGCTCACAGAAGCTCAGATAGCGCCAGAAGACAGGAACTAAGACCATGTCAGCGAATGTGGATTCTCTACTGTACTGTATGGAGTACACCATAAGGCTAGTAGTTTGGGCGTGGCCAGACTTGACGGAAGAACCGTGCTAAGAAGCTCAAACCAAGCACAGGGAAACTAAGAGGATCGAGTGCAGAGCCGCTGGACTGGCCAAAAGCAAGCTGATTCGATGAACAGTGACTGGAGACGGGGCTCGGCGAGCGAGGACAGCAGTTGGGGGTACCGGAGACATCTGTCTATCCTTGTCTAGACCTGGTGTGATGTCCTCCATCTAACTATGGCGGGGTACACAAGTGTTGGGCAAGTGACAGAATTAGATACTGCCTCGTATCCGAGGGATAACCACAGGGATCCAGAATAAGAACAAGCGGAAGGATTCTATCCACAGGAGATGAAACGTACCTTTGCATCGAGAAGAAATCGTTGTGGTTGGTATCTACTGACAGTGCGGACCAGTTGAGGCTGGTTCCAGGTTGTTGTAGGGAGACACTGAGCTCAACACAAGTTCTTACAATCTTGCAAATGTTTGAACGTGTTGATACTACTGTGTCTTCCTGATGGCCGGGTTAGAACTCAGGAAGCTGTATAGTTGTGCAGATAGAGGCCGTAGAAGCCCAGCCAGGCAAGAGGGCAAGGACCAAGAGCGACTGGATTTGTTGGACGGCACGGTAGCAAGAACAGAACTCCATCCTCCATACCACCTGTGGATAGACGCTTGAAGGCACCAGAAGTTAGATTTGCCGTGGCTGTGGTCAAGCATCAGGAGATGAATAAAGCATGGTAAAAAGACCATATTTCGGATGCCCAGACATCAAAGCCGCAGGGAAGCGCTACGATCAAGGAAATAGTGCTAGGTTCGGCCGTAAGGTGCGCACGAACAGCAGCTGAGCACAGGATTGAATCTTCAAAAGAGATCGAGATCCCGGCCAATTACTAGAGGCGTAGGCATGTTACGACAACAAGACGAAGCATTGTCGTTGTGCTCTTTGCCGGTATGCGGTCCGAGCTGTGGCCATTCAATCGCCTGGCCTTTTCTAGTCAAGACGAACATTTGGGACTCTGGTGACCCACAATGTTCTAGGCCCGTTGACATTTCACACAGAGTGGAATATGTGTGTGGAGTCGTCAAGAGGCTCGATGGTCTCGAACGGTCCGCAGAAATCGGCATGTGTCTGTCAACTTCCTTCGTCCTGTGGACTTGGCCCGGTGGTCGATTCCCTATTCGTGATGAAACGAGTACAAACAACAAGAGAAACAGCCGCTTTGACCAGCAGCGAGGATTTGATGGATACTGGAACTCTTAGGAGAGTTCTGATCGTCGACTGAGCTGCCGATCATTTGAGGCTCTTTCGATGCTGGCTCAGTAAACAGTAGCTTATTGGTTGGAGCCCTGCGGCTCGTAGGAGCCGTTCGCGTGGAGGCCACGCTCCACGCCAATCTTCTGCACAAACAGTTTAGAGCATCAACCTGCGCCGGTAGCATGGAAAGTTCCTTTTAAGCTCCCCTGGGCCTTGCAGACCGGAATCTGATTCATGAACGTTGTACAGTACTTGTACAGTAGTTCATAGTACTGTATACATAGTCGTACTGTAATCTTCGAGCCATCCATACAAAGCAGTCCACCTCTTCGACCGACACGGAGATAATCCTGTCCTGCAAAAATCGACGATGGAACGAACCCAGCTCAATCATGCAGCTACACGATTCCGCTCCCGTCGCTCCGATTGTGTTCCAAGTCTTTGGCCAGAATAGGGCTTGGTCTAGAGGCAAGCCACAGTGCCGTGCGAGATAATATTGCACGGTTATGGCGCAGTCAAGATGGGCCTGACTCGTCGAATTCCTCAGCAATACGTTTGAAAAGATACTCTAGATACGGTGCTGAGGTGCCGACACAATAATGCAGCAAGGATAGAAAAGTCGAAAGACGACAAGGCGTCCTTGAGATGATGGAGCCACTTTCCTCTGGGACACTTGGATACAGTGTTTAGTTGGGAGCTGGTCAGCTTGCCTGCTCCATCTGTCACTATCTGCCTAAATGCCCGAGCTATTTCGAAACATGAGCATTCGTGAGGCATCCGCCGAACGACACATCGGGCAAGCGGTCGGCGTATGCATGTACTATACGGTAGTGGGTATCAGCCGTGGTTCATCGTATCTGCCGCTCAAGCATTCAAGATGTGTTTAGCGAACCATGGCTTCGATCGGATGGCAAGTACTTTACTGTAGACAGTGGACTTATTAGACCTAGCATCAGCGAAGCAAAAGACATCTCTCCCACACCTCATGGTTTGACTATCACTGGGGGCAGCCAACCGAATTACTACAGTAGAGGCTCCCACTGTCAGCATATGAGTGGCAAGCTCTGGTCCGTGTCATGTGTGGTGGAACCATCGGATCTTAAATGTTACTGCCCAATAGCGGCTGCTGGGAGATATCGTCCGGGGCTTCGTGACCTTCTGGTGCTGGCTTGCTGTAGAGCACGTAATGCTGTGTGATGAAGACAACATCGAAAAACAGACTGAATGTAGCTAACCCAAGCTTTGCTGGATTTCCTGTAACGCCACTCCACTAATTCATTGTCAGCAGAACTTCCAGCTATGGACTGCCGGTCGTTAGGCAAGTCGAACGTCTGTATTACTCACGTCTCCTTGGAAGCTCGAATCCATGAATAGTTGTGCCAATGACAAAACGCCACCTGCGAAATCGAAGAGCACTTGTCCGATCGACCAGCCCTTGGTGCTCTTCCGTTGATAATTTGACCATGCTTGTGGTGCATACTTGACGAAGGTAGCCACCAATTTGATGTTACCGAAAATATACACCTACGATGTGTGAGCTTGACATCCGTGTGTAGTAATGTTACTGGCGCGCACCACATCAATCCACGTCCACCCTAACGCATTCTCTCGGTCCGATGGTTCGTTCAGCATAGCTTTGGTAACAGCTAGCACTACAGCGAGGACACTCCCCACCAAAATGGTCCACGCAATGGGACTCATACGCTGTGTCTTAGGAACGTGGAACCTCCATAACCAGGTGTAGAATTGAGAATATGCCAACATCACAAGCACCAAGGCATGGACAGCGAATGCAACATCGTTGAATCTGACTGTCGGTATTGGTGACAGAGGATGGCGTAGAGCATATTGTTTTCGGATTGTGGGCGAGTAGAGAAAACAGGAAGTCGATATCGTATAGGACACGAAGCCAAGTACATTCAAGGAGGAAAAGTCAATGACCAAGCCAGCAGTCGATTTGCGCCTCCAGTTGAGGAGGGGCTGTGGATAGAAGCTGAGAGACCAGGAAAGGACACTGTTGCTCAATCAACAAGGAAACGCGTTGGCATAATCGACACTTACTATAACCACCCAAGCAGACTGTTTTGGTGAGAGCATAAATCAGTCCTTGAGCATATTGACTCCGCAATGGCAGGCAGACTCACGTGGACAGTGCGCTGACAAAGGCAGCGACCTGCTCGTTCATACTGGAATCGGGCCAGTAAGACGATAGAGTCGTTGTGTATTCATATATCACAGTTGAGTTGATCGTTATTCGCTGGCTACGTGTGAAGCGTAAGAAGAGTTACCAAGTATAGGGAGGGCGGCTTGCGCAAATGATTGGCCAGAAAATGCTGCGGGGAGGCCAAAACTTGCTGCCATGCCAACACAAACCTGAGCTATGAAGCGAATTAGCTTCACCAGCATTGTATCATGATGCTGGCCTGCATCTCACCGCCGTCGCATATTCACACTTGAATACCTATATTCTCGACGCATTTCAAATCTGAGAGCACACACGTACACGTTATCTGAAAGGGATTCGGGTCGACTGTCTACTTATAAACTGCGAAGTCTTCTCGAGTTGCAATAGCGAAACACTCCACCGTAAACAATTCGTCGAGTTCGAAAGGCTGCCGAGGCTGCAATATCGACAATCAAGAAAGAGGAAGCCAGCACCATACTGTTATTCGACTTGGCCGTTAGAAGTCGCCGGGATACCTGCGTGGATGGTTATTCTTCCTTGAAGCAGGGAGACCTCCTCCCCAGTTTGCTCTACTGCTCACTTAGAGAGGCTCCGGGTCGTCCAGCAAGATGTCGCCTTCACCTCAGCTTGCGCCACCTGGCAGCAGCACATATGACTCCGGTACGATGCATGTCGGAGATGGGACATGGGACGCTGGAAGAGATGACTTTCTGCTACCCAATCTGCAAGGCTTGAACTACGCAACCATGCGGTATAATGGTAAGAGAACACTACTGTTGTGAGAGGGCGCTGAACAGGACTGATATGCTTTTAGGAATGGGCAACCGATTTTTTACAATGACCGGCTACCAAAGCTTGGTCAAAGCGCACGGTATCCTTGCAGCGATAACATTCCTCCTCGTCATCCCAGCGGCAATTTTTACCATGCGTTTCTACGGACGGAATCCTCGTAGAGCGGTTCGCCTTCACATATGGCTTCAGATCACGACCCTCTTGCTGGTAACAGTTGTCTTTGCAATCGGTTGGTTTCAAGTTGGACCACGAAGAAGTCTCACTCATTGCGGGTCTGTGAACAGAGCCCGGCATCAGGCTGGACACATCAGATGCTGTCTGACTTGCCACACGATTTTGGCGCACTTGACGTGGTGGAGTCGTTCCATCACCAGTATATCTGTGCTGTGAATTTGTGCGAGCTATTCTTTCTTCCTCGATGCGCTGTTTTCGCAGAGCTTCTGCTCGATCTTCTTCTCTCTTTTGCCGTCGATTGTTGAAGAGTTGTCGGACAGCATACATGGTACCTCCAGCCTCAACTGCTTCCTTGAATGTCTGATGTCTCCCTTGCCGTGATGGCGAAGCCGACGCGTAGTCATCGTAGTAGGAATAACTATCGTCGGAAAATGCTGAACCGGCAGTCATAGGTGGTTGTGCCAGCGGATGCGTCGGTCTTGCACCACTCGCTGCTATGCCTGTAGGAGTGACCGGTCTCGGTGGTCGACCTTCCTCAACTCGGGACATAGGGTCGGAGATGATGGACTGGTTTCCTCCCAGTCCTGGACGATATGGCTCGATATCTGACTCATCGTCTCGTACTGGTTTCTTGCGACTGAACAATGACTTTGCTGCCGCCAACCCGCCACCAACGGCACCGATCTGTAGAAAGCGTTTTCCAATGCCAGGTCTATCTGTTCCTGAGGGTCTGTTGATTTTTTCGGACTGATGTGAGGAGGAAGAGGAACTGCTATACGAGGTCAAGTCTCCGTCGGAGTAACGCCTGCGTGGTTCTCTCTTGCGACGCCAAAGAGACGCAATACCTGCCCCGGCCGCACCTGCGGCTGCCAGTCTACCGAAACCAGCATGAGAGTTGTCTACTCGCTCATGGATCACCTCTTCGCTGTGCACGCTTTGACCAGATTGTGGGGCATATTGGGCTCGTCTCCTCTGGTGAAGCCATTCGAGAATGAAATACGCTATTAGCAAAGCCAATACCCACAGCGTGTAAAGCACGAATAGGAATATGGGCGAGCCATACAAAGTCAGACCCAACGCCACCTGTGCGATCCCAAGCAGCGCGATAGCTCGACCTAACCAGTGGTGTAACATTGCCTTGAGAGGCACATGATAGCGTTTCCGGATCTTCTCAACACGATGCATAATAGCTCCACCAATGACTTGCACCCATATGAGTACGTAGAGGGCGAGACCAATGCCATGATGAGGATTCGTGAGACTTCTTCGTGGTCCAACTTGAAAC
>Ga0181464_1000291_pt1 | contig 19704 bp, 15 predicted proteins | sample InSIn2gowninarea_FD_119074 | JGI IMG/M metagenome (GOLD analysis project Ga0181464, IMG submission 119074) | Clean room microbial communities from NASA Spacecraft Assembly Facility at Jet Propulsion Laboratory, Pasadena, California, USA -... ...
AAATTATTAATCGCAAGTTGCCTGTAATTCGCGAAGAAGTAAACCGGGAAGAAGCAACTAGCCGGATTAAAGAACTTAACGAGCCGTACAAGTTAGAGATATTAGAAGGCATCATCGAGCCGATTACAATTTATCGCCTGGGCGAAGAATGGTGGGACTTGTGCGCGGGGCCGCACCTAGAAAATACTAGCGACTTGAACCCAAAAGCGATCGAACTTGAAAGCGTCGCCGGAGCGTATTGGCGTGGAGATGAAACCAAAGCACAGTTGCAACGAATTTATGCTACAGCTTGGGAAACGCCCGAACAACTAGCAGAATATAAGCGGCGCAAAGAAGAAGCCTTAAGGCGCGATCATCGAAAACTAGGCAAAGAACTAGGTTTATTTATTTTCTCTGATGAAGTAGGGCCGGGTTTACCTTTGTGGACACCCAAAGGAACCTTATTGCGAAGCACTTTAGAAAGCTTCTTGCAGCAAGAGCAACTAAAACGCGGTTATCAGCCTGTAGTTACACCGCATATCGCTAGAGTAGATTTATTTAAAACTTCTGGACACTGGCAGAAATATCAAGAAGATATGTTTCCGTTAATGGCGGAGGACGAAAAAGCCGCCGCCGCCGAACAAGGGTTTGTCCTCAAGCCAATGAATTGTCCTTTTCACATCCAAATTTACAAAAGCGAACTGCGTTCCTACCGCGAACTACCAATGCGTTTAGCAGAGTTTGGTACTGTGTACCGTTACGAACAATCGGGCGAACTTGGCGGCTTAACTAGAGTACGCGGCTTTACGGTGGATGACTCGCACCTATTTGTTACGCCAGAACAATTAGATGATGAATTTCTCAATGTGGTCGATTTAATTTTGTCTGTGTTTAAAAGTTTGCAACTCAAAAACTTTAAAGCACGGCTAAGTTTTAGAGATCCAGCTTCAGATAAGTATATTGGTTCTGATGAAGCTTGGGAAAAAGCCCAAGGTGCAATTCGTCGGGCAGTCGAAAAGCTGGGAATGGAGCATTTTGAAGGCATAGGAGAGGCAGCATTTTACGGGCCGAAGCTCGACTTTATTTTCAGCGATGCTTTAGAAAGAGAATGGCAGTTAGGTACGGTACAAGTAGACTACAACTTACCAGAGCGATTTGATTTAGAGTATGTAGCCGAAGATGGTACTCGCAAGCGTCCGGTAATGATTCACCGCGCTCCTTTTGGATCGCTAGAGCGCTTAATTGGAATTTTAATTGAGGAGTACGCTGGAGACTTCCCGTTATGGCTTGCACCCGTACAAGTAAGACTATTGCCTGTAAGCGATGCTCAGAGAGACTTTACTATAGAAGTAGCCAATATTATGCGATCGCGCGGTATTCGAGTGGAAGCCGACACCAGCAACGAGCGCTTGGGTAAACTGATTCGCAACGCCGAAAAAGACAAAATTCCCGTCATGGCGGTAGTAGGCGCTAAAGAAGTAGAATTCAATAGCCTCAGCATCCGCACCCGCGCCTCTGGGGAATTGGGAAGCATCCCTTTAGCTGAGGTAGTAGACAAAATAGTAAATGCGATCGCTAACTACAGCAACTTCTAAGCTGTTAAATAAATTCTGATTGTCAGGACGCACCTAGCTTATACGATAGCTAAGTTGACCTAACACGATGGGAAATTATTTGTATGACAGCTATTAATATTACCGTTCCCGCCACTACTGCAAACTTAGGGGCGGGTTTTGATTGTATTGGCGCTGCTTTAACTTTGTATAACCAATTCAAATTTACGCGCATCGATTCGGGCTTTAGTATCTCGGTTACTGATTTAGAAGCGCAAAAAGTAAGTACCGATGAAAGTAACCTAGCCTATCAATCCTTTGTAAAGTTTTATGAACACCAAGGCGAAAAGACCCCACCCGTACACATTGAAATTAAGCTGGAAGTTCCCTTAGCGCGGGGTTTGGGTAGTTCGGCAACGGCAATTGTAGGCGGCTTAATGGGAGCAAATCACTTAGCGGGGTTGCCTTTGAGTCAGGATGAAATTATGGATTTGGCGATCGCTATCGAAGGACACCCCGATAATGTAGTTCCGGCTTTGCTTGGTGGCTGTCGTTTGGCGGCGAGTGGAGATAGTTGGGCTATTTGCGATGTACCTTGGCATGAATCTATTGTGCCAGTAGTAGCAATTCCCAATTTTGAGCTTTCGACAGCAGAAGCACGGCGAGTTTTACCACAGCAAGTTAGCCGCGCGGACGCGATTTTTAATACGGCGCATTTGGGTTTACTTGTTCGCGCTTTGCAAACTGGACGCGCTGATTGGCTCAAAGTGGCGCTGCAAGACAAGTTGCATCAACCTTATCGTCAAGCGCTGATTCATGGCTTCGAGAATGTACAAACCGCCGCTATAGAGGCGGGGGCTTTGGGTTTAGTTATTAGTGGTGCAGGCCCGACTTTACTAGCAATAGTGGATAAAAAGCAGGCAGCTAAAGTAGAAAGTGCGATCGCCTCAGCTTGGCAAAGTGCGGGAATTAAGGCAGATGTAAAAGCGATCGCCCTCGACGAGCGAGGCGCTAGGGCGGATATTGCCTAAGTTTTAGTTAAAGGCAGCAGTAGAATAATTGCTGCTTTCGCCTCTATTTAGTTACAAAACTTCATTATTAAAACGGCGATTTATCTATACCTAAGTATTTGTGCTTAAAGTTTTTACGAAATAAGTGGGTTTTCCGTAGATTTACCCCTTTACAAAAATTCACTCAAGTTCATACAATGAGACCATAGCAAATAGGTATAAATCCTTAGTTATGATTAGTGCTGAATTTCCGTGGTTGAGTCTGATTACTTTGTTGCCTGTAGTGGCTGCCTTCGCCATTCCTTTTATTCCTGACAACAAAACAAAAATTGTCCGTTGGTACGCTCTTGGAGTAGGAATTGTAGATTTAGCTTTAATGCTTTACTGCTTTTCATCTAGCTACGACTTACAAGAATCTACATTTCAGTTATTTGATAGTTATGCTTGGATTCCTCAATTGGGAATCCGGTGGTCGGTAGCCGTCGATGGGTTATCAATGCCTTTGGTACTGCTTACAGGTTTAATTACTACTTTAGCGATGCTGGCTGCTTGGAAAGTTGAAAAAAAATCCAAGCTATTTTATTTTTTAATGCTGGCGATGTACAGCGCCCAAATTGGGGTGTTTGTCGCTCAAGATATGTTGTTATTTTTCCTGATGTGGGAATTGGAGTTAGTTCCGGTTTACCTACTTATTTCTATCTGGGGTGGTGAAAAACGCCGCTACGCAGCTACTAAATTTATTATCTATACAGCAGCAGCTTCTATATTTATTTTGGTAGGAGGTCTAGCAATGGCTTTCTACGGCGATACTATAACCTTTGATATGACGACTTTAGGATATAAAGAATATCCTAAATACTTTGAATTGCTTGTTTATGCAGGCTTTTTGATTGCTTTTGGCGTAAAGCTACCAATTTTCCCCCTACATACTTGGTTGCCCGATGCTCATAGCGAAGCTTCTGCACCTGTATCGATGATTTTGGCGGGAGTAATGCTCAAAATGGGCGGTTACGCGCTAATTCGCCTCAATATTGAGATGCTACCTAACGCTCACGTTTATTTTGCTCCAGTATTAGTCGTCTTGGGTGTAGTCAATATTATCTACGGTTCCTTAGCTGCCTTTGCTCAAGATCATTTAAAACGACGCTTGGCTTATTCTTCCATCGCTCACATGGGTTTTGTGTTAATCGGCATTGCTTCTTTTACCGAACTTGGTATCGGTGGCGCGGTATTGCAAATGGTTTCTCACGGCTTGATTGCGGCTAGTTTGTTCTTCCTTTCGGGGGTAACTTACGAACGCACTCACACCCTGGCAATGGAAAAATTAGGCGGAATGGCAAAGCAAATGCCTACAGTGTTCGCTTTATTTACAATGGGTTCTTTGGCTTCCTTGGGTTTGCCAGGAATGAGCGGTTTTGTCGGCGAACTTACAGTTTTTCTCGGAATTTCAACTAGCGACGTTTATAGTTCTAGCTTTAAAGTTGTTGTAGTATTTCTAGCGGCAGTAGGCTTAATTCTTACCCCAATTTACTTACTCGCTATGTTGCGTCAGACTTTCTACGGCGAACAAAATTCGGGTATAGTTATCGAAAGCTTCTTGGGAGACGCGAAGCCCCGCGAGATATTTATTACTGCTTGCTTGCTAGTTCCAATTATTGGCATCGGTTTGTATCCTAAAATTGCTACCCAAGTCTATGATGTGAAAACTGTAGCTGTAGCCACTCAAGTGCGAAACGTGTTGCCAGTAATTGCTCAACAACAGCCTGCAAGTTTGTACGCTCGGACTTTGGGCGCTCCATCCTTGGCTAGTTCCGATACGCAATAAAAAGCAGCGCGCACTAATTCATCAAACTTACGTTAAAAAGTCCGCCTAGGGCGGACTTTAGTATTTGTAGCCTTACTTAGGCAAGATGTTGAAGCTTAATTAATCGCGTTAAGATAATTTTCCGATTATCTACTTTTGTTTTTTCGAGCAAATGAAAATCTTATCTTCTTTAGCGATCGCATCCATTGTAACTATAGTTAGCTCAACGGCGGCTTTTGCCAAAGTGCAAACCCAAGTTGTGGAATACAAGCATGGAAATACAGTATTACAAGGTTATTTAGCTTACGATGACGCAATTAAAGGGCAACGTCCCGGCGTAATGGTGGTGCATGAATGGACGGGCTTAGGCTCTTACGTTAAAAAGCGTTCCGAGCAATTAGCAAGTCTTGGCTACGTCGCTTTTGCCGTTGATATGTATGGGAAGGGTGTTAGACCCACTAATCCCAAAGATGCCGCCGCCACTGCTAGTATATACAAGTCCGATCGCAAATTAATGCGCGATCGCGCCGCCGCAGGATTAAAAGTATTACAAGACAACAAACTTACTGACAAAAACCGCATTGCGGCTATTGGCTATTGTTTTGGCGGTACTACAGTTTTAGAAGTAGCAAGAAGTGGCGCAAATGTTGCAGGTGTAGTTAGCTTTCACGGCAACTTAGACACGCCCAACCTCAAAGATGCCACAAAAATTAAAAGTAAAGTTTTAGTCTTACACGGTGCGGACGACCCTTTAGTTCCTAAAGCCCAGGTTGATACTTTTGAAAGCGAGATGCGTCAAGCAAAAGTTGATTGGCAAATGGTAGAGTACGGCGGTGCAGTACACAGTTTTACTAATCCTGAAGCTGGTAAAGATGCTTCAAAAGGTGTCGCTTACAACGCTACCGCCGATAGACGCTCGTTTGCAGATATGCAGCAGTTTTTTGGCGAACTGTTTGCAGTTAAGAAACCTTAGTAAGTAATATTAAGTGCGATCGCTTAAGCTTGAAAAGCGATCGCTTTATCCTTTATTTTTTAGACAAAATTATCCAGACTGCATGGATAATTCCAGGAACATAGCCAAAAAGTGTTAAAACGATATTTATCCAAAAATCTGTTCCTATCCCTACTTGTAGGAAAACACCCAGAGGAGGTAGAAAAATTGCAGCTAGTAGGCGAATAATATCCATGATAATCTCCTTTGTAACTGCCCTAACCTGGCAATTAGGAGATCGCAGCTACTATATTACCTTTTCAATATGTCACATATTAACAAAAGCCACATCTTTATCAAGATAGATTGAACGACCTATTAACCACCACTAATTTTAGCTTTGTAGCCCAACTGCGTCAAAATCTGTAAAAGCTTTTGGGTATGTTCTCCCTGAATTTCAATTTCATTTTCTTTAACTGTTCCTCCCGTACCGCATTGAGTTTTCAACTTTTTTACAAGTTCAGTTAAAGTTTCATTTTTAGCTTGAAAACCAGTAATTACAGTCACAGTTTTGCCTTTACGTCCTTTACGAGAAGCTTGGATTCTAATATTTTGCTCCGAAGCTGGTAAATCAGGAACACCCCTGGCTAAAGCTGGATTGTTATCGCCAAACTCTCGATAAACAAAGCGGGTTTCATTAGACTTAGGCGAGTTAGAATTGCGATTAGATGATGCCATAAAAACAATTAGGCGGATTAGCCTATTTATACTAACTTGTGCCAGCGCTGTAGCTAAGGAAACCGCGCCACTCTACCATTTATAATTACAACTATACTGCAAATTTATTTTGACACTTATTTTTACTTTTACTAAATTTTTATAAACTAGCCAATAATGCTAAAACTCTTGCCAGGAATACTTTTCACTATGCTTACTCTCTCTAGCTGTGACGTTCCTTTGAATGCAGATATCGGTTTATCACCGCCGGATACTGTAGCTATTTCCTCAGCCAAACCACCATCAGCTATGGAAAAATCTATTCACCAACAAATCAATCAATATCGTAAGTCGCGTAAGTTGCCACCTTTAACCCTTGATGCGCGAATTAGCGCCCAAGCAAAAATTCACAGTCAAAATATGGCAAATGGTAAAGTGCCTTTTAGTCATCAAGGATTTGAGCAACGTGTCTCTATTATCCGCCGTCAAATTCCCTATCGTGCAGCATCAGAAAATGTTGCCTTCAATCAAGGATATCCTAACCCCGCCGAACAAGCTGTAGATGGTTGGATTAAAAGTAATGGTCATAGAGTTAATATTGAAGGTCAATACAATTTAACTGGTATTGGCGTTGTCAAAAACGCCAAAAATGAATACTACTTTACTCAGTTATTTATTAACCGCCGCTAATCTAATGCAAATACCAGATTTTCAAGTATGCGATCGCGATCTTCCAGATAATATCTTAGCGCAGTATTTAAACGCTGAAGCTATTGCTGTAGATACCGAAACTATGGGATTATTACCAATGCGCGATCGCTTATGTTTAGTTCAAATATGCGATCCTCAAGGTATGGTTGCAGTAGTCCGCATTGCCAAAAATCAAAATGATGCTCCTAACTTAAAACAATTACTAGAAAATATTAATGTTGTTAAAGTCTTTCACTTTGCCCGATTCGATTTAGCAACTTTACGTCAATATCTAAACATTCATGTAAACCCGGTATTTTGTACAAAAATTGCTAGCAAATTAGCTAGAACTTACACCAATCGACACGGATTAAAAGAGTTAATTCAAGAACTAGAAAATGTAGAATTAGACAAAAGCGCTCAAAGTTCCGATTGGGGAAACGCGGCAAACTTATCAGATAAGCAACTAAATTATGCGTCTAATGATGTTCGTTACCTCCTAAGTGCTAGACAAAAATTAATCGCCATGCTAGAACGCGAAGAAAGATTAGAGCTTGCTAAAAATTGCTTTGAAGCTTTGCCAACTATAGTTAGTTTAGATTTATTACTATTTAAAGACTTATTTGAGCATTAACAAATGCTTACTAATAAGTTTTTTAATTGCTAAAAATAAATTATATATCGTTAGACTGATGCGAAGAACTGTCAAACATTCAAAAATTGTAATGCACTGATTGCAGCAATTAATCTGTAATTAGAGTAGTCCAATCGATCGAAGCATAGTAGGAGTATTGATTTATGAAGCGTGTAAATTCTTGGCTGCAAAGCATTAAAATAAAGCAGATTATAACAGTATTTCTAGTTGGTTTAACATTTTTAATTGGCAGTGCTTTTGACCTGCATGGACAATTGCAAGCCCAAGCAGAACCCGTAACACCCGAAGCTACTCAGTACAAAGTTGACAGTGGCGAAAGTGAAGCAGAAATTAAGGTAGATAGAATCAAAGATAATGCCGAAAAATCTGCAAAGTTGCTCGAAGATGAAGGCATAAATATTAAAAATAGAGCAGCAGAAACTAAAGGCAAAAATATATTTGAAACTGTCAAAGATAAACTTAATCTTGACGAGCCAATCGATCCAGGCACAAAAAAAGCTGGCGAACAGTTGAAAGAAGCAGCAGAAGATGTAGTTAAAGCACCTCAGAAGGCTTTAAAAGATATTAGTAAATAAGGTAGAATAAAATTAAATATTATTTAATCCCTCTTAAACTTAAGAGGGATTAATTGTATGTAATCTACTTTTTGCAATAAGTTATGGAAATGGGTTATTTATCTCCACTAATTGCCCAATTAACGGAAACTGAATCTATAAACCTTGTTAAAAGTATCAAGCATCAAGAAATAATTACACCTTTAAGCCCCAAGGCGATCGTAACTTCCTACGTCCAGCAAGGTAATACTGGAACGCCAATATTATTACTGCACGGTTTTGATAGCTCAGTGGTGGAATTTCGCCGTTTGCTACTGTTGCTTGCTACGCAAAATCAAACATGGGCGGTAGATTTATTAGGTTTTGGCTTTACAGATAGACCTAAAGAAATCGAAATTAGTCCAAGCGCGATCGCAATTCACTTATATTCCTTCTGGAAAACTCTAATTAATCAGCCAGTAATCTTAGTCGGTGCATCCATGGGAGGTGCTGCTGCCATCGATTTTACTTTAACTTATCCCGAAGCTGTCAAAAAATTAGTATTAATAGATAGCGCAGGTTTTAGAGCCGGATCTGCAAGGGGCAAATTTATGTTTTCGCCTCTAGTCGGCTACTTAGCCACGCAATTTTTACGCAATCCCAAAGTCCGCGCCAGTATTAGCCGCACTGCATACAAAGACAGGAGTTTAGCATCTCTTGACGCTCAACTATGTGCAGCTTTACATCTAAATATGCCAAGTTGGGATCGTGCTTTAATCTCTTTTACAAAAAGTGGTGGCTATACTTCCTTTAAAGACAAACTTGCCCACCTTCAACTTGCAACACTAATTTTGTGGGGAAATGCGGACAGAATATTAGGTATAGCTGACGCAGACAAGTTTAAAAGCGCGATTTCTCATAGTCAGCTTATTTGGATTAATGATTGCGGACACGTCCCCCACTTAGAACAACCGCAACTCACCGCCCAACACATTCTTGACTTTCTCTCAGACTAACAACTAAAGCTCTAGCATATAATCAAAAACCACTTACACAGCCTAATCGAGCGATATTACAGTTCAATCCAGTGCGTTTTTAACAAGTAATTGGTACGTAGATTAAAATTGGTTTTGCTTTTGCTCTTATTAACCCGCGCAGGCGGGTTTTGTCTATGTAGACGAGTCAGCCCTATGCGGAAATTTCCCCGTTGAGTGGACTGGCGGGCGAATTCCATCGCCCGATTTGTCGCTTACCTCCCTCAAGGATTAATCTCTTGTAAAGACCATATATTAATATTCTCACGACAATACAACCAGCGATTTTGAGGTTCACCGCGCAACAGTAAATAGTCTACTTGCACAGGTTCCAACAACAACAAACAAAAATTAGGCAATGGTTCAGTTGGACTTGGCGGCGGAGGCGCGATCGCATCCTCAGTTTTAGGTTTACTAGGATCGGACAACCAAGCAAATTGCAAACGTGCAGCATCGCTAAGTTCTTGCCAGCAAGCTTGACGAGCTTGCTGTAAACCCATGTCTGCATTATTAGCTTTAATTAAACTCAACATCCCACTCAAGCGAAATTGCTCCCAAGTTTCGGGAAAATACCAACAAGCCTCTGCCCAAGGTTGAACAGCAATTTGGCGTACTTTCTCACTACGCAGATCCGTTACTACCTTTAGGCGATCGCGCTCTGCGTCAAAGCCCCGAAATACTACAGTCCGGTTTGCTGGGCGATTATCTGCTGCAACCGTTGCCAGTTGAAAGTAACGGGCATACTTAAGGTGGTGATGACGGTCTAAGGAAAGTTCTAAGAGGATTCGCCAGGGAGCAACAGACATAATTATTAGCTTCTTTATGTACGGCTATTTTCTCACAGCGACTGTTACCAATTTTTATCTACTAACCATAGAATTTGCAAATATAACCATTAATACATACTAATAAGCGCGACACCTCAGTGATTTCAACAGTATGTTTTTTTATATCTCCCAAAAAAGTCTAGTAATTTCCTCCTCCCGTCTTAAAGACAAACAGGGCAATATTATTTTGTAGCCAAATTAGCTATTGAAATTACCTGACGTAGGCGGTGGGCTGATAGGTGTCTCTTGCCACCAACGCTCAGTAAAGCGATTTTCGGTACTGGTATCTACCCAGTTGCCCAAAGTTGTCTTGCCTGTAACTACTACAGTAAGTCGCAAGTTTACTTTCAACTTCCTTTTATTTGCTCTTAAACTATCCCCGACTGGTGTGATTCATGAAAAAGACTCGTACAAATATTTACCGCCAAATTATTACAATAGCCCTGCTGATCGGTGGTACTTTCAATCTCGTAGCTCCCGTAATGGCAGCAGGTACTAAGCCTGGGACGTCCATCAGCAACACCGCCACAGCTACCTATGATGATGATGCTGACCCTAACAACGGTACTTTTAATGCAACATCTAACACTGTTGTAATCACAGTTGCAGAAGTTGCTGGTATCACTAACGTAGGTAGCGGTAGTGTAGACGAAAATGGTGGCAGCGTCCAACCAGGTGACGTTTTGAACTACAACTATACCATCACCAACGTTGGTAACGACCCGACTCAAATCTTTATTCCTTCTACTGTTACTATCTCCGGTCCTGGCACATCTGGTGCAATTCAGTATAGTACTGATGGTGGCAGGACTTATACTAATGTTGCTGCTGGTGGGGCAACAACTGGTTCAATTGCAGTTGGTAGTACAGTTCTAGTTCGAGTACCAGTCACAGTTAGCAGCGCTGCTCGTTCTGGTAACTTTATCTCAGTTGTACTAGGTGACACCGGAGCTAACGACAACTCTGCTGGTACGCAAAACCAACCAGATGCACCTGATACTGCCTTGGCTAGGGAAGTCCGCACCGTTGATAATGCAGATGGTACTACAGGTGAAACACTTGGCGCTCCAGCCAACGGCGAACGCGAAGCTAGTGCATTGCAAGCAATCCAAGTTGGCTCTCTACCAGGCTTGGTGAGTGGACCTAATGGAGCACCCGAAGCGATCGCTACTACTAACAATGACGACTTCACTAACAAATCTGCTGTCATTCCAGCTGGTACAAATCCAGGAACAGCATACGATCCTGCTGCTGTATCCTTTATTAACACGGTTAGGAACGCATCAACAGGTGATTCAGTAGTCGTTTCGTTGCTGCCTACATCTCCAATAGATAAGGCTAGTCTACCTGTTGACACGCTCGTTACCATCACCTATGGCGGTGCAACAGCTATATATCGATACAACGGTACATCCTTTGAGTTTCGACAAAATGGTTCGGCTGGTAATTCATCAGATGGTAACCCAATCAGTGCTACTAATCCTGTTGATGTCGGTTTACTAGCACCAAACGCTAGTGTAAATTACACAGTCAGCGTCGATCTGCCATCCTCTGCTCAGTTAGTCGGCTACGGAGTTCCGATTACAGCTTTCCAAGACTTAAACAATGATGGACAAATTGCGTTTACAGATACTGATGCTGACAATGTGTATGACCCAGGTGAAGAAACACAGCCAGCTAATACCACAATTGACCGAGTTTATACTGGCTACTTGAGGCTGACTAAAGAATCTCGCTTGCTTCAAGGAGATGGTTCTGCTGTTTCTACTACTGACGGAAGTTTCAGCATTAATCCCAAGTCACCCGCGCCAGGCAATATTATTGAGTATCGTATTACTTACACCAACATTTCGAGTATTCCTGTAGGAACTAACAACGTTACCATAAGTGCCAGCAGAATCGTAATTACTGAAGATGGCACAGCAGGAACCAATAACTGGGCTAGAGACAACGACAGTGACGGCAGACTTGATACTAGCAACGTTGTAGGTTCAGCTAGAGATGCTGGTGGTAGCGTTGCTATCACTCCTGGCGATACCGTGGATGCAACTAGCTATGTAGACACCGTAACTAACTCACTTGCTCCTAACACGAGTGGTACATTTATTTTCCAACGCAAAGTTAACTAATGAGGTTTATTGGGGCATCTTAAGTATGAGATGTCCCAATCTCTCTTAAGTAAATTGGGCAGAAATTACATTGAATGCAGTTTGAAGAGGATTATTTCATGAAAAGCTTTTATGTAGCAAGTCTCACAGCGATCGCTGTTATCGCCGCCGCACCCTTTGTAAGTGGAATGCCAGTAGTCGCTAACTTGCAAACAGCTAAAACCACAATTGCTCAAAATGTTCAGCGTCAAGCCCCAGTCAAAATGAGCTTAGGTGCTGAAAAACAGATATTACAAAAAGATGCACAAGGCAAACAGCAAGTAAGCTGGCAACTTTTACAAGGAAAAGTTACAGTCCAGCCGGGCGATGTAATTCGTTACACCCTCAAAGGTGAAAATAACAGCGATCGCCCAGTTACAAATTTAGTTTTCAGCCAACCAATTCCCCAAGGAACAGTCTACATTTTAAATTCTGCTAGTGTTGCTCAAAATGCTGGAGCAAAAATTACTTACAGCATTGATAGCGGCAAAACTTTTGCTGCTAACCCCACAATCAAAGTCAAGCTTGCCAACGGCAAAGTTGAAACTCGTCCTGCACCAGCCGAAGCCTACACCAATATCCGTTGGAACTTTGGCTCATCTATTAGCCCAGAAGCCAAGATGACGGCAACTTACCAAGTGAAAGTGCAATAGCAATCAGATTTGGGCGATCGCGCTAGCAAGTCAATCATATTTGGCGATCGTCTTTTCCCACCTCAATTAACATTCAATATCTTCAAGTTCCAGCCAGTTTATATTTCTAGCTATTAAAAATAATTTGCCACTGTCATAGAGCCAGTAGTAGCAAGTTTTTAAACAAATTTCATTAAATCAAATCGCGGTCAGGCAAATCATTAGCCCCGACTGCACAGGCTTTTTATGCCTTTTTTACCGCTAATAAAACTTTCAAATCAAACAAGAGAAAGGGGTTCAACCTCTATGCAACTACCAACTCACTTAAAAAGAAACTGCTTCCAACTGCTAACAGCAGCCCTTGTAGTCGGCGGTATGTTGCAAATTCCTACAGCAGTGTTGGCGCGAAAAGTTATTCCACTTACCAACCAAGCTTCTTACACTTATAGCGATTCTCCTGACGGTCAGCCGATGGGGGGAGTGTCCAGTGCAATTGTACAAAATGTTGAACCTTTAATTGACCCTCTAGGAAGAATTACAGGCTGTAACGGGCAAATTTTACCTGACTATACAGGGTTCAGTATCGGTGTTTATGAAGCTGACCCAAGCGACCCAACAGGAACAGAGGTCAGGGGGCTAGTACCTCTAACTAAAACAGAGATACCAGATAATCCTAATAACAAAATTCCTCTAGGACTTGCCCCCAATACAGAAAATAGCAATCCCTTTTTCTTAAGTCAGCAAGGGGCATACAACTTCTTATTTGATGCTAATAGAGGTCAAATAGAGCCAGGTAAAACTTATATTTTTCTCATCAATCCCCCCGCAGATTCAATTTATCAGCAACGGCGAATTAGAGTCGTCATCAACGAGCGTAACGACGACAACTTTACCTACACAGCAACTTCTTTAGATGGCAAACCAATCAGCACTACAGACGACAGCACAACTCTAACAGAGACAGTTGATGTTCGAGATGCAGCACGAGTTGGGTTATCGCTGGCATTACTAGACTTTGATTCTACTATTTGCCAATCCCAAGAAGTCCAAATTATTAAAACAGGCGATCGCGCAGCAGCAGAACCAGGAGATACGGTTATCTACCACATCTCAGTCAAAAATCTAGCTAGTGCTGCCATCAATAACATACTTATCACTGACACCTTACCTTTGGGCTTCAACTTCCTACCCAAATCTGTCCGAGGTGGATTAGAAAATACCTCCGTTGCGATCGCTGCTACTAACAATGGCTCAACTGTCAACTTCAGAACTACAGCAAGTATTCCTACAGGCGAAGTTTTAAATATTGCTTATGCCGCACAGTTAACACCTGATGCCATCAGAGGTACAGGGCAAAATTCAGCAATTGTCACAGGTCAACGCCTAGACAATAGTCAAAGCATCAAAGACGGTCCCGCAACTCATCGCTTGCGAATTGCCCCAGGAATTGTATCCGACTGCGGTACTCTTATTGGTCGGGTGTTTGTAGATAAAAACTTTGATGGCGAACAGCAGCGAGGCGAACCAGGTGTTCCCAATGCAGTCGTTTTTATGGACGACGGCAACCGTATTACCACTGACCCCAACGGTTTATTCTCTGTAGCCAATGTAATTTCTGGTTATCGGACTGGTGTTTTAGATCTGAGCAGTCTTCCTGGTTATACCCTTGCTCCCAATCGCAAATTTAGCGAACGCAATAGTCAATCTCGGCTAGTGCATTTGGAGCCTGGCGGCTTGGCACGAATGAATTTCGCGCTCACCCCTACTTTCCAGGAGGCTAAATAACAATGAAACTAAAAACACGCATTCTAAAAGCCTTCCTGGTATTAGCCGCCGTTGAAAGTCTAAGTATGATGATGCTGGCTCCCACTGCTAGGACAGAGCAGATAGCCTCAGCCCAGAGCTTGCCAAAATACCTGATAACCTTACTATCTCAACCTACAAGTACAAATTCTTCTCCGACTCAACAAAGCTTACGCAACTCTATTGTTGCCTTACTATCTAAGCCTACAGGTGTAGCTGCTTCTCAAACAGAACAAAACTTACGTAGTTCTTTTATTGCCTTACTATCTAAGCCTACAGGTATAGCTGCTTCTCAAACAGAACAAAACTTACGCGACTCCTTAGTCGCATTAATCTCGCAATCTCCAGAAAGAGACGCTTTGGAAACAGAGCAAAACTTACGCAACTCCTTAGTCGCATTAATATCTAAAACAGACACAGAGTCTTCACCAACAGAGCAGAACCTCCGCAACTCTTTATTTGCTCTAATATCGCAACCTACTGGAACCGAATCGCCTCAAACAGAGCAAAACTTACGTAACTCTCTAATTGCCTTATTATCTCAATCTATTCAAACAAATTCACCTGCAATAGAAGAAAACTTACGCAACTCTTTAGTTGCCTTATTATCTCCAGCAGAGGAAACGTCAACTCCTGAAGTAGAGCTATCTCCAACACAACAAAGCTACAGCAACTACTTAATGAAATTGCGGACCGAAAACGCTGGAGCAGAATTAGTAAGAAATCGCTACAACGACTACTTGTTAGCATCAGAAGCCAAAACACAAGAGCCTGAGTCTACAGACAACAGGGTCAGCGATGTTGCCCAAGTTCCAGTAACAAAAGATTTAAAAATTCTCTCACCTACACCTAATACAGTTTTAAGTGTTCCTGCTGCCACAATTACTGTGCAATATCCTGTAGGCAGTCAAGTAGAGTTGAAAATAAATGGTGTATTAGTCGAGTCATCATTAATTGGAGGTACAGAAGCAAATAACACAATTGGGGTAGTAACCCAGACTTGGTATGGCGTTCCTCTTAAAGAAGGAGAAAATATTATCTCAGCCCAAACCAAAATAAATGGTAACGCTGGGCAACTTACTTCAAACAAGGTGTACGTCCGGGGAGATGTCAAAAGGCTCACAGTCCAGACAGTAGAAGCGCGGATTCCTGCCGATGGTAGATCCACAGCTACAGTGCAAGGACAACTACTAGATGCCAAAGGCAATCTTTCCAACCGCAATGCTATGGTTACTTTGGTTGCCAACGCTGGAGAGTTTGTCGGAGCAGATGCCAATCAGGATGAACCAGGATTCCAAGTAGAAGCACGGCAAGGTGAATTTACAGCTACTCTGCGCTCTGGTCTTAAAGCTCAAACCGTAACAATTAGAGCTACCACTAATAATCTAGAAGCATTTACTCAAACTCAATTTGAAACAAATCTACGCCCTTCAATTGTTACAGGCGTTATCGATTTGCGCTTGGGTGGTCGCGGCACTGATTTCTTTGGTAGCTTCCGCGACTTCTTGCCTCCCGATGGAAATAATAAAACTCAACTAGATTTTCGCTCCGCTGTATTTGCTACAGGCAAAGTAGGAGATTGGTTATTTACAGGAGCATATAACAGCGATCGCAACCTCAATCAAAACTGCGATAACGTCAGCCGCATATTTCAAGACCAACAGTTTTGCGAACGAAACTATCCTGTGTACGGCGATAGTTCCAAGGTCGAACACCTCACGCCTTCTCAAGACAGCCTCTACTTGCGCTTTGAACGCTCCTCCAGTATTCCTGGTGTGGAGTCAGACTATGCCATGTGGGGAGACTACAATACCCAAGAATTTGCGCGGCGATCGCAAGAGTTCACAGCTACTAACCGCACGCTGCACGGATTTAAAGCCAATTACAACCTTGGCAAGCTGCAAGTAACAGGCTTTTATGGCGATAACGTCCAAGGTTTTCAGCGAGATACAATTGCCCCTGATGGTACTGGTGGTTATTATTTCCTTTCCCGCCGCTTACTCATACCAGGTAGCGAAAACGTTTTTCTTGAGTTGGAAGAACTAAACCGTCCGGGTACAGTCTTGGAGCGCAAACAACTCAATCGCGGACAAGATTACGAGATTGACTACGATCGCGGTACGTTATTTTTCCGCGAACCAATGCTGAGAACTGCTGTGGATGAAAACGGGCAGGTATTGGTAAGGCGGATTGTTACTACCTATCAATACGAGAGCAAAGAAAAGAACAATATATATGGCGGTCGGGTACAATACAACTTCTCGCGGGAACTCAATCGCGAAAGTTGGTTAGGCGCAACCTACCTCAAAGAAAATCACGGAATGCGTGACTTTGAACTGTACGGTGCAGATGCGCTCATTTCTATTGGTCCCAAGTCTCACCTGATTGCAGAATACGCCCATTCCCAAAATGACTCTGAATTTATGGGGCAAGTTAGCGGTTCTGCTTACCGTCTAGAAGCAAATACAGAGATTGCTAAAGGAATTCAAGGGCGCGCTTATCTTCGTTCTGCAAGTTCTGGTTTTGCTAACAATTCCACAATTAGTTTTGTGCCTGGTCAAACCCGTTATGGAGCGCAAGTTACTGGTCAAGTATCGCCAACGACAAATGTACGTTTGCAATACGACCATGAAGACAATCAAGGCATCGCTCCGCAGCCGCTCAATACTTTAGAAGAATTGTTAGCGCCTCGTTCCGAGGCGCTTCCTGGTAGTAAAGTTGATAATTCTCTAACTACAATTTCTGCAGGAATTCAACAACGTATTGGCGAAGCTGACCTAACAGTAGATTGGATTCATCGGCAGCGCAAAGACCGGATTAATCCCAATCAACTTAGCGGTAACTCCGACCAATTGCGATCGCGCCTCAACTTGCCTATATCTAAAAACCTCACTTTTTTAGCGCAAAACGAACTGACTTTTTCTTCTGATACCGATGCTGTTTATCCCGATCGCACTATTTTGGGGTTGGATTGGCAAGTTTCTAACGATGTCAGCGTCCAATTGGCTCAACAGTTTTACACTCGCGGACAGTTTGAAGGCAATTCAATCACTAGCCTAAATGTCATTGGAGAACATAAATTTGGCAAAGACACTATCCTCAACGGACGTTACTCGATTTTGGGCGGGGCTGACGGTATCAGCACTCAAGGTGCGATCGGTATTAAGCAGGGCTTGACTATTGCACCCGGCTTAAAGTTGAGCTTGGCTTACGAACACATATTTGGTAACTTTAACGGTGAAACTGCGGCTGGCAATCAATTTGCTCAACCTTATGCTGTCGGGCAAAGTGCTTCGTCTCTAGGATTAGCTTCTGGCGATAGCTACAGCGTAGGGTTAGATTATACAGATAATCCCAATCTACAAGCTAGTGCTAGATACGAGCATCGCTCCTCCTCTGGCGGCTCCAATACATTAATTTCTGCTGGTGTTACAGGTAAAATTTCTCCGGCTCTTACAGCTTTAGTCCGCTATCAGCAAGCAAATTCTTCTAATCAAAAACTTGTAGGACTTGGCGATATAGTTAATTTGAAGATGGGTTTAGCCTACCGCGACCCCCATAGCGATAAATTTAATGCCTTATTACGTTATGAATATCGCAAAAATCCGGCGACAACTCCTGAGTCACTTTTAATTGGTACTGGTACTGGTTCTCAAGACCATACCTTTGCTTTAGAAGCTATTTATGCTCCTAGTTGGCAATGGGAGTTTTATGGCAAGTACGCGCTACGTAACAGCACTTCATACTTAGCTTCTGACTTAGTTGGTAATAGCACGATCAATCTAGCCCAGTTACGAGCAACTTATCGCCTTGGATACAAGTTTGACTTAGTAGGCGAGGCTCGCTGGATTAACCAGCCTTCAGCAAACCACAGCGAGACAGGCTTTGTCTTGGAAGGCGGATATTACCTTACGCCCAACCTCCGTTTATCGGCAGGGTATGTCTTTGGCAGAGTCAATAACGAGGGCTTTAGCGGTTCGCGTTCAGCCGGAGGTCCGTATTTAGGGCTGACGGTCAAGTTGAACGAGTTGTTTGATGGCTTCGGGCTGCAAAAGGTAGCTCCGCCGCAGCAACGCGAGTCTGACAGACAAGAAATTGCCTCGCGCGAAACTCAATTGCAACAATTGCAAGCGCGTATTTCTCAAAATCAAGAGTTTGCCACATCCAACTTTGTATTACCGCAAAACGCCATCGCTCAGTTAGGTGAAACACCATGGAATACCGATATTTAACACTGATACTTTTGGGCTTAGTTGGAACTACTGCTTCATCTGTAGTTATGGCAGCCCCTACTCCAGAAATAAAGCAACCGTCATTACATTTACAAGTAACAGTCAATAGCAACCAAGACGGTACGCTGCAAGCTGACAATGCCCTCACCTTACGAGAAGCGATCGCTATTGTTAATGGTACGTTGCCTCTAGATAAATTGAGCGATCGCGAAAAATCACAAGTTAGCTTCCTGCGCCCTAACTTGATGATTGTCCCCCATCAGATAAATCGCTGCCCGCTCTAAGCGACGACCATTAGATTTAATGGAGTTATTGCGGATTTGCACAGTACCCTCTGGTTTAAATAAAAACACTCCACTACCAGCATTCCCAGAAATTAAGTTCGCGCTAACATTTGCACCATTAATTTTTCCTTCTAGGCGAATTGCATCGGGCATCCCAGCAATGCCGTTATTGTTGATAATGTTTTGGATAACTTGTAAATTCTCAGCTTTGACTGAAGTAATAATGCCACTACCATCATGATTGGCAATGCGGTTACGCCGAATAGCGGTGTTAACGCCGTTGAATACAGACACTCCAAAAGCCGAAGTAGTAGGCGACATACTGGCATCAGGTGGTAGTCCCAGCCAGTTGTACTCAACTAATACATCTTTGGGTGGATTGTTGTGTTGATAAGGCAGATCGCCTTGTTGATTTTCTGCTGTTGAAGGTGAGAGGCGATCGCTGATAAAGATATCTGCTGGTGGTGTAGTAGCAGTAGCACCAAGACGAGCGGTAAACCCGTAAATGCTTAAGCCCCGAATAGTAACACCATCTGCTACTACTGTAAAACCACGAAAGATATCCCGATCTTGGGCTGGAGTAATTGCCACAACAGGAGCCGGAATTGTTGTCGATGTAGCAGTTTGATAGCCTGGTTGAGTTGTGCCATCAACGATCAACCCTGGACTTGCTAAGGGTGGCAAAATCGCGCTCAGGCGGATAGTAGTCTGCTGCGGTGGTAAGTTAAATACAATCTGCGAAGCAGCGTTAGGGCGCAGGAAGCTAACTTGTGATTTTTCGCGATCGCTCAATTTATCTAGAGGCAACGTACCATTAACAATAGCGATCGCTTCTCGTAAGGTGAGGGCATTGTCAGCTTGCAGCGTACCGTC
>Ga0181464_1000292_pt1 | contig 19702 bp, 20 predicted proteins | sample InSIn2gowninarea_FD_119074 | JGI IMG/M metagenome (GOLD analysis project Ga0181464, IMG submission 119074) | Clean room microbial communities from NASA Spacecraft Assembly Facility at Jet Propulsion Laboratory, Pasadena, California, USA -... ...
GCCTGGAAAGGGTGGTCAAGGCAAGGAGAGAGCTCTAGCGGCGAGGATACAGCAAATAGGTATGTAAGCTCTCGAGGCATCGGCAATCTCTGGTGGTCATGAAGCTGCATGGATATGCCGAGTGGTGTGACTTACATTGATCGTAGCTGGTGCAACGGTATGAGCGGTGTTTAAGCCAATCGTGTGTTTCAGGTGCATTGTGTTTTGATCCGAACCAGCGTTTTCAGCACCATATATGATTGCCATGGTAATGTCGCGAGGGTGCTCGGTAAATGCTGTATGGATATGTTGCCATACATTGCTGCTATTAGTATCAAAGCGAGGTGACGGTCCCAATTTGTGTAGTAGTGCTGTCGCACGATCTCGAAGCACCGTTCTGGTTACTTCAACCCAGGAAGAAAAAGTACCACCAAATTGACCTTGATCGTCCTTCAGCGGGCTAAAGCTTCCATCCCACCAAGACTCTTCTACGTAGCCATGCCTCTCCATAGGCAGTTCTATCTTGCTTATTGTTAGCCCCATTTGTGACTTCTCAACAGCATGCATCGTTGGTTCCAGGATCTCCACCATGGCAGGAACAACGCTCTTCAGTTCCTGGCTCATTAAGAGAGGATGTAAACTACCTATAAGAGGGAGCATATGTTCGTTGTACATGGCAGTTTTCTCTTTGCCCCAAAAAATGGCTGCGGCACGACTGTCCACGAACAGCATATGCGCATATAAGCGTAGCGCATATGGCCAAGTGTGGCAAGCTCCTATAGGTGTTGCTGCCCAGTTGCGAGACCGGAAGAAGTCAGTATGTGGTGACGCAGGGAGCGCATCGGTCCACTGTTTGTTGTCCAGACGGGAGGTAGGTGGGACATGCGTTACAGCAACTTCTGCAATTGACGCCTCATCTCGTGATGGATCCCGAACATCTCGTGGCTGATGTTGGTTGGGGAATTCTTCCCTAGGGTTATGTTTATCAAACTTCCACTTCGATAGCTTTTCATCAAAGTAAGCAGTCAGCGGTTGATCATCAGGATGCGCGCTATTGATGACATCGATAGTGCGAACCAGCTTTCCTTCGCGATTGAGAGTCGACTTGATACCGAGATGTGTGAGGACATCCTCAATGGTGTCGACCCCCATTCCACAAAGACATGGGGTGACAACCTGCCGACTAATCTTGCACGTTGACTCTGGATCACGACCACGAAGTAATTTCAGAAGCTTTGCTGCATCATCGCATGCTCACAATTGGACGTGAAAGTAGTTTGGTGGCATGTTTTCAGGTACAGTGTTAGCGCGAAAAGTCGTGATTTTTGAGTATAGAGATCATAGGCTCTCGCCTCCCCCGGAAAGTGCATCCGAAGTCCTCAGTAGCGACTCAATGTTGCTGTTGCTGGTGCTGGAGAAGATCAAGTGTGCGGACTTTTACTTCCGTAGCCTCTTTGAGCTAGCAAGGCCTGGACTCTGGAGTAGTGGAGCAATGGCCAAAGAACTAAGTTTCGATTTTGATTCCGCCATGGACTTTCGGAAAAATCACATTCATTTAAGCCTCTAAAGAAATTCAAAATTGGTCTTTCGAGGTGCCTGAATATCACCAAACCACTTTGGTACTGTCATGCCCGTTCATTTAGCTACATTTTCGACACAACGATGTAAGACTGCTCTGACATAAATCAACGTTACCGGCACACTTCTTACACTGAGTGCGATACAGTATCACTACAACAGATCACGACTTTATATTGCTTGATCGTCTTCGATGCTCGCCATGCAGAACGTATTGTTCGCGAAGGTTCTGTTGTGCCTTGTCATCACGACCTCGTGGTATGGAACGTGTCAAGCCAAAATGAATGGATGAGAAGCCATGCAATAATGCACAGGGCAGACAACCTGTTTGCGCGCGGCCATGGTATGGCGATGCTTTAATTCCTGGTCGAACATTGATTGCTGGGGAATCCCAGATCAGCTTTAGCGCCTCGCCTGTTACAAAACGACAATTGTTTACAGAAATTGCTATGATCTGGACGGCACTAATCCGTGAATCATCGTGATCCTTCACATCACTCCTTGATCTTCGCAGCCACACGATTGGTGATGTACTTTGTGATACTCCCAATAAAGCACGATGTGATGATTGCACACACACCAAACGGAATGCTAGCTAACCATATATACTTTAAGCTGTCAGAGTATGCCCAGCAGCTGCCTGTTGTCGCAGCTTCAACGAGCTCTTCGTTCACGCTGCTGGTCTTGTTCAAGATGGTGAGGGTAGTGAGGAAAGGCACGACAAATTCTGACAACACCACTGCTGGAACACCGGCTTCGACCATGGACAGGATGATACATACAGGCAGTCGGGGCGTCAACGTGTTCATAAAGACATTGTGGTAGATAGCGTATCCGATACATATCACCAGTTTCTACATTTCGTGCTTCAAACACGTCCGTGTCTCAGTTGACTCATATAGTAGGTACTGTGCTCGTACATGTAACCAGTCACTTTGCGGAAAGCGATCCGTGACTCTAAGTCTTTTGTGAACGGAGCTAATGCGGCTAATGTGATCGACCGCACAGGAATTGGGATTTGAAATTGAATGATTACTGCCCCTTTAGGCAAACAACCTTACTCTGTTGGCTCAGAACAAAATGACTTTCCGGGTCACCTTAACATTGTGCTTCTTAGCTATACCTGGGGATGCGAACCAATCTTTACGATGGTTCTTGGAAGCGATAACTTGTTTTATTTGGTAGGCCTTCAACAGTCCATCGAGATTCACATGGTTAGGCCTCTTCCGCATAAGATCTTCCTTATTGTCTATAGCTGCCCTCCCGGAGCAGGACTATGAAATCTGACATACGAATAGCTATACCATGTATGACAGGCACGATCAACCACTCTGGATTTGAATGAACTAATGAAGTGCGGAAATACTGTTTATCGCATAGAGGGCGCATTATCTACCTAGCTACCCTCGACCTTGAGCTATTTGAGCACAGTCACAGCTGAACCAGTTGCAGGGGAAAAAGGCGCACGTGGAATTCGTACAGTAAGGTCAGAGATGTCTCCACGTTGACAGAATTCCCCGAGTCACTGATCAACCAGTCGAGGATTGAAGCCAGCGAGACAAGTGAGAGTTGAGGTCAGCGCAATTTTACCAAGGATGCCACTCCTCACATCAAAACCGTGGCATGACCACCTCGAAGCAGCTGCCAAAAAACGACTATTTTATACCACTTGATCTGGGCGCTGAAGTTATCCGTGAAGCTAACAATAGCAGAAACCTCTGTCAGTTTCTGTCAAGCACCAAGGTCTTGATTTATGTAGAGGTAGCCATGCGTAATTGATTGCCAAGGCTCTTCGACCTTGAGGCTTCGAATATTCGTAGAAACTTAGACATTGGTGTGCGGCAAAGTCATGACGATGAGTCGGCCTTGTGCCCACTCAGGCAGAAGAGACATCCAGTCTCGAATAGTCGTTGGCCACTAAGACATGCTCCGAATCCGCAGACCGCGAAGTAGAAGTATCGCCAAACACAGAGAGAATCGACTATGGTTTGCACTCGGTATGAACACTCACAAATCGTGTCTGTTCATGGTTCGGGTATAACTTCTGGGTCGAGGCTAGGTCGCATCAAACAACGCCGACAATTAGGCTGACCAAGCCCAATGCTTCGGTTTTGTGCGTAAATCAGTAATCTTTTCAGGCTGTAAGATAGCACTATATGATACACTGCCTCGCAACCGCTTCTGCTGAGAGGTAGGGCTGCTGGTAGAAAGGCTGCTGGTGGAAGGCTGTGGTGACGACTAGGATAAACCATCACTCCTATCTGTTGTCTGGTGTTAGCCGCTCATGTGTAGTGCTCAACAGCCATGCTCAATTTGTCGACGTCCGTATTGTCTCGTCTCTATACCAAATGGTGGCAACAATAAAATAGTTCTGCGAGTCTCGAAATGTTGATATCAGTTGTTTCACCCTTTGGTCTTCTGCACAACCATCAAAGCCTGACCACCAATATTTCCGTCCATCGGTGCTATCTCTTTACACCTATCAATCTCAGCAATGGTCTTGCGGATATGCTTGATCACTTCCTGCGCTTCTTCAGGTGTGGCTCTTCTTTGCCTCTTCTTCGCAGCCAGCAATACCTCAACCTTTTTCCCCTTATCCAAAAACTCACGTAGCTGTTTCATTTTCATGTCAAGATCATGGCCGCTGATAGCCCAATTCAACTCAATTTGCTTCGGCTTGCTCTCTCGGAGTGACTTCGCGGCTGCAGCTTGCGAAGCTTCTTTTGCTTGTATCCTAGATCGCAGGGCTTCCAATGTGGTAATCTCCACGATTACGGGTGCATTCGGAGGCGTACCCAGCTGTCGAACCACATGTGTGTCGCGATCGATAGTGGAAAGGATAGAAAGTAGTGTCTGCGCCTCTTTCAGCTTTCCAGTCTGTGCATCTTTAAGCTGGACCCAACGATGGACGATGTCCTCATCCAATGTAAATTCTTCATGAAGTTTGTCAACAGCCTTCTTGGCAGCACCTTTTGGTTGTGTGACCTGCAGCGTTCCCCCAGAGCTGGGTTGTTTCCTTTTAGTAACGTAGTTACATCGCTGGGTTGCAAGGTACAGCGTCGGTCTGAAGATGGCAGGATACTGCTGATGCTGTGAGCGAACAAGTGATCTCAGACATCGTGAAAAGGTCCGATTGAGTTGAGACTGACTCATGTTGATGGATCTGAAAGAATGAAACAATGAAATATCAGTGCATCTTCAATGCTTGGTTTGCTCAACTCCGATTCGTCAGATAAATCCAGAAATCGGCCTCTCTCCAAAACCACCGTGTCCGGACGGAATCTGTAGGTGTTCAACTCGCTAGCCGCACTCAATAATGAACATACCAAACTACTTCCATGTCTTCCAGCGTTAGTTCTGACCGATCCGGTATCTGGTCTTACGTTCCTTTCGGCTCTCCACCAAGGCGACGATCTGTCGGCGCTTCACAACTCCCTAAACCAAACTCGAGAAACGACAACGTAGCGTGGGATCCTTTTGAAAAGACAGATCGAAAAGGCGCATCGTCGCAACCAACAACACTGGAATCACTACAAAACGCTTGGATGACTCAAAGTCGGCAGGCAAGATGGCTCAAGGCTGGAGGAGTCATGAGCATAATTGTGTTGCTTTACATATTTGTCTTCAGTGGCAGTAGCAATATTGTAGGAGGAAGCAGCGGGAAAAATGTATATTCAAACAACAATTCACCAACAACGAAATGCACGAAACCTCACGACTCTTCAAAACCTCTAGTCCAGTACGCTATTATGATTGACGCGGGAAGTACTGGATCGAGAATACATGTTTACAAGTTCAACAATTGTGGTCCTACTCCAGAGTTGGAACGTGAGGAATTCAAGATGACGGAAAAGAGATCAGGAGGCTCAGGGTTGAGTTCATATAAGACGGATGCACTAGGTGCCGCGAAGAGCTTGGATCCCCTACTTCAAGTTGCTGTCGATACCATCCCAGACGAATACAAGTCGTGCTCACCTATTGCAGTCAAAGCCACAGCGGGGCTCCGTCTTCTGGGTGAGGAGATGTCTCTACAGATCCTAGATGCGGTCCGCGATCGACTGGAAAAAGAATACCCCTTTCCGGTAGTGTCAAGAGAGAAGGGTGGTGTTGAGATCATGGCAGGAGAAATGGAGGGTGTCTACGCATGGATCACAACAAATTACCTTCTCGGCAAGATCGGTGGTCCAGACAAATCTCCTACAGCAGCAATCTTCGACCTCGGCGGTGGCAGCACTCAGATTGTCTTTCAGCCTACCTTCCCAGATGCCCCTGCAGGTGGTATGCCAGAGCACATGGCAGAAGGAGACCACAAATACAAACTCGATTTCGGTGGTCGATCATTCGAACTCTACCAGCATTCTCATCTTGGATACGGTCTGATGTCAGCTCGCAAATCCCTACATACCTCCGTTCTCGAGACAATGGCTGCAGCCTCTCCAGAATCAATGGCATGGCTTGAAGACCCAATTTCAAACCCTTGCATTGCTCCAGGAGCCTCTCGCCAGGTCAACCTCACTTTCCCACCCAACCATCCAACACTTCCCGGCGACCAAAGCGTCACCATGTACGGTCCCCACGATTCTCTCCCAGCACAATGCCGCGCCCTGGCAGAGAACATTCTCAAGAAAGACGCAAAATGCGACATTGCACCCTGCTCCTTCAACGGCGTACACCAACCATCTCTTCCAAAAACTTTCGCAAGAGAAGACGTCTACATCTTTTCCTACTTCTACGACCGCACCAAAGAGCTCGGCATGCCGGATAGCTTTACGATCCGTGAGCTGCACGACTTGACGCACAAAGTCTGTTCGGGCGCGGAGGTCTGGAATGAGGTTTTCTCGAAAGACATGGTACTAGAACTGAAAGACCGACCGGAGTGGTGTTTGGACTTGAATTTCATGTTGGCGCTGTTGCATACAGGCTATGAGTTGCCGATCGATCGAGAGGTTAAGATTGCGAAGAAGATAGCGGGTAATGAGCTGGGGTGGTGTTTGGGAGCTAGTTTGCCGTTACTGGAGAAGACTAGTGGTTGGCAATGCAAGATTAAACAGGTATCTTAGCGGCGGCCTGAGCGGGAGTTGTAAACACGAATATTCGCATGCGGTTCAATGATGTATTGTTTTGAAAATAGCGTCTTCATGGTCGAAAGCGGTTTCGATGGGTGGTAATTATTATGTATACATTGAGTGTTACACCTTTGAATCGTACAGCTTAAGCTAACCCACCTCCTCAATCTTCCTCTTCCCCTTCCGCTTCCCGTTCCGTTCACCCCCCGTAATCCCATTGAGCGCCGGCAATCCCTCAATCTCATTGTCGCTCTCCCTCTCACTCCCACTCTCCTCCTCCCCCATCTTGCCTGGCAACCGTACATCCCCATCCCCAACCTCATCCCCATCACCATCATCTCTAGGCGGCATCTCACTCAAAACCCCCAACGCAAGATCAACCTCAACATACCTACTCCTCCCATCATCGTCATCGCCTTCTCCATACCCCTCGTCCTCATCCTCGTCGTCGTCGGTATCAGGGTAGAAGTGCTCGATTACTTCATCGGTACTGCCGTGGGGATTGGACTGTTGTTGCGCGAGTTGGGAGAAGAAATTTGTTAGGCGGGAGTGGATGGTATTTGTGTTGTTGGTGGTGGCTGTGGTTGTGGCGATATTTGTGGTTTGTGACTGTGAATGGGATCGGGAGGGGGCATTGGTGGTGGTGGGATTGGTGGGTTCTGAGGTGGAAGGAGATGGAGATGGAGATAGGGAGGAGTCGTTGTCGGAGCTGCTGCTGGGTGGGGAGGTTGATTCGGCGTTGTCGGGGTTCAGTGAAATAAGTTGTGGTGTGGGCTGGGTAAGGCTGGAGGGCGGAGGGGTTGTTGATGTGGATGTGGATGTGGATGTGGAGGATGTGTCGTCGTTGTTTTCATGCTGATGGTGTTGGGTGGACTGTTGTGGAATGAGATGGGGTTGGTGATGGGTCGGTGTTATTCGGTCGGATTTGGTGTTTGAGGTTGGGATTTGCTGTATTCGTGCTGTGTTGGATAACGCCATACCTCAGATTATTGATGAGAGTGCTTGGCGCTGAATGATAGACAGATATGGATTCTGGGGTCTATGGTGTTCCAGTGTCCAAATGCATAGACTCAATAGAGAGCCCTGATTGTCGCACAATGCGGTGTCGAGGTCGTGCTGAGTCGGAATGATTGAATCGCTTTGTCAACTATGCTCAACTGTAGTAGAGACTTGACTCGGGACTATCCACCATCCACCTGCCAAGACCAACGAGCTAGGGGAAACGACAACGAGAAGTTTAGGTAAGCTAAGGAAACGATTTCAAGAGTTTCGCAATCGGAGTTGAACAAGAAAAGCTACTAGTAAACGAATATTATAGAATTCAACTTAACCTATTCTACGCATGCACAGTACATGTAATCCGCTGTTGTATCATTTTGTCCGACGGCAAACTGTATTTTTGCGGTCGAAATTCACTATTGTCACCAATTTCAGAAACTCACACAATGTCAGCACAATTCTTGTCGCACTAAAAGTAAACGCTCGTATCATGACATTTAACGTTTGAATCCGAAGTCTTCCAATTCAGCTCGATATTGCAACATGGGACTTGAATGTAGTTCTGCTTTCGACCCGTACTGTGTTTGGCCAGCAGATGGTATGTGTTCAGATGTTCCCTGATGTCCGAATACTTTCACCATACTATGCCTTTGTCGAGTCCGGCGAAATAGGATGACCACTGCTACAGTGAGGCCGATGATCAGCAGGGCGCCAATCGCAACTCCAACAGCAATGCCTGTTTTTGCACCAATCGATAGTCCTGTACCTGGAATAGTTGTCGCGCTTGTGTTGGTCGGTTTAAGAGAGGCTGAGGCCGCCGATGAAGGCGTTTGTGATGGAGCAGTTTGTGATGAGGCAGCCGTTGCAGGATTTTGTGATGAGGTCGTAACGGGTACAGACGATGTTGTTGATATCGTCGCACTTCCTCTGTTCATACCTACTATTGCCAATGCTAACACAAAAGAAGTTTCCGTGAAAGTTGTTGGCTGGGTATTACTGGGACCTCTAGAGTTAACGACAACTCCTGGTGTGACTGTCGACATGCACCCGAAAGCATAGTTCTGATCGGGCTGTTCACCAACAATGCTGACGATAACATTTCCCAGCGAACCGTCGCTGCGTTTGTATCCGCTACTACATGTTAGCCTTGGTTACTTACAACACGAGCAGTACTTATACCTTGGACAACACATTGCAAACGTGCTAGTTTCATCCTTGACCGAGGTTTGGACAGTTTGCCAATCCTCAGGACAAGTGATTGGACCGATGCCGTAATTTGTAGCATAAGCTGGGCCATTGGAATATTGGGCCCACCATGTTGATGCTTGAGAAGGCATACATTTCCAGCTCGAATCGATTGTTCCGTAATTTGGGTCGAATGCAAGCAGACCGGCTGGGACACCACGAAACAGGTTGGTGCAAGTTGCGGCAGAGTTTGAGGTGTACGTCGTCGTCAGAGGCAGCCAGGTGGTGATCACACCGTTCGATGTTTCTAATGGGTAGGACATGGTTTGATAAAGCCTCTTGACACCTGAGAAAAATCCGGCAGAGACTTGCCATACCTTATAACGATGGCAGTCCGCTTTAGCGAGGCTGAAGACGCTGAAGACTTCTGAAACGCATTGGATACTCCCGCCATTCGAGCAATCTGTATAAGCGCCGGACTCATCGCGGCTCAGCGTCCTCTTCGTTTCTGATCCGGGACATATTGGATAAAATTGTTTTGAATCCTTGAAAACTCAAGAATGTGTAAAGATACATTTGCTTGCTGGTCTTCGCGCATTCCGTGATGTAGCTGAGAAGATGGATGGTCTTGGCAGGTGGAAGGTGAAAGATTGACAAGTGGAAGGTGGGGGTGGGTGGTCCTGACTCAAGTCCTCACATCCGCTCTGCGGATAAATCCAACTTCACTCCTATACCCTATGTATTGCAGTCTTCGCTCCGAACACAGAGATGTAGGCTATTCTTCAACGTGCGAAACATCACTGTACAAGAAGTACAGCTCGTCTCCCGACACCACATCACAAATCGTACCGAGCCGGACCACACTACTGTAGGTATTGAACGGAGTAAAAGCAGGCACAACCAAAGCTTTTAGCTCCACGGCTAATGCATGCACGCGAAAGTCTCGTCCAATAATATGATAGCTCCAGGGACTAGCGTAAACACGCATCCGAAACACGTTTCATCAACACCTAAATCAACGTCTAACCGCCCAATCGCAAGCCAATCGATTTCCTGGATCTGTGCACACCAGCTTGAGCTCGGGACCGGAGGCTTGGGATCTGAATCTTGTTCTTGTGATGGAGGTTTGTGATGTACCTCGGACGCGTGGCGTGCAGACGTGATGCGAGCCTAGATCTGCGTACGTGTGTGTGGTACTTGCGCCTGTTGCTTTGTGTGATCTAATGTACGGTGTGAGGTTGTGCTGTGCTGTGTGGTTTCAGTCTGAGATACGGAGTAGTTTGGTACCGTCACTGGTGGTGCAAGCTTGTGGGTGTGTTGAAGACGTTGGGATCGGTGTCTTTGTACTTGAATTTCTACTTATCTACGTGGCTATCTGGTCCTCGTTTCTCATTGAGTAGAGTACGGAGCGTTGAGTTCTCCTTCCAAGCATACAAAATTACCAGCAACTACCTACCAGCTTCCAGTGATTAGCATCCCGACACAAGCAGGATGTCAACCACCACCACCACCACCATCACACAAACAGTCACCATCCCGTCACCAGATACGACTCAATCTAGAACAACAACCCCCTCTCGCCCCTCCCCAACCCCCCGAACCCGCTCCTCCTCCCTCCTGCACAAAAACCTCCTCTCCCGCCTCCGCCCCCTCCCCTTCCAATACGTCTTCTCCCTCTATCACACAAAACCCACCACAACAACCCAACCAACCCTCCTCTCATCCACAATCCCAGACATAGCCGCCTTCTACCGAATCTACAACAACTCCCCCTGGGACTCCCTCCCGACCAAAGACGGCGTTCACTTCTTCCGGAGCGGCGTTAAACCACTTTGGAAAGATGCACAAAATTTGGAGGGCGGGTGTTGGGTGTTGAAGGTGCGGAAGGACGGGGGGAGGGCGGTGAAGACGTGGGAGGAGTTATGTCTTATGGTTTGTGGAGGGGAATTGCAGGCTGCTGTTGCTAAGGGTGAGTTGTTGTTATGAGATTTGATGTGTTGCGGGATTGATGAGCTGATGATTTTGTGTAGAACGGGATCATGTCCTTGGGATTTCGTATTCGCCGAGGCTGTATTATGCGCATATTTCGATTTGGACGAAGAGTGGAGATAATAAGGCGAGTATTGAGGCTTTGCAGAGGACTGTGGTGTCGAGATTGTCGGAGGAGTTCAGGCCGGCGAGTGAGATGGATTATTACTATAAGAAGCATTCGGATCATGAGGGGTGGCGGGAGGCTGTAGTAGTGGAAAGGAAGAACGAGAAGGAGGGAGGTGAATCAAGGAAAGGCGCAGAAATCGTCCCCAAGTAGCCATATGCTTGTGATTATGCGCATCCTAAGCTCTATATGATTCAGCTATACGACTGGATGACTCGGAGCAAAACCCATCCAAACCTCTGGATGTGACCATCAACAATATCAACTCTACGAAAATAGAGCATCATTCTCGTCGAACATGTCTGCTAGACAGCTCCTGGGGTCCTCATCTTCAGTATAAAGCCAGGATTTTGGCAATGATACGACGTGGAAGTGTTGACTAAATTTGATCTGTACCCTCCATTCCCGTCCCCGTGCTGATTCTTGCTCCACAAAGTAAGCAGTGAGCAGATCTACAAGCTGAATGGTTCGCGTCCGACCAGTTTCAATTGCCGACCTTTGGCATGGTGTGATATCCTCCTTTGGTCTCACGCCAGGCTCGAGGAATCGATCAGCGTTACCACAGCTTCCGACACCTATGTCGTAGGATGTTTGGACATCAGAGTTTAGAAGGTCGATATCTTGAAGCTCATTCACATTGTTTGCTTCCTGAGGCATTGCTTCTAGGAGGACAACAGGCATCTCATCGACATTGCACGAGAAACGCACAATGAATGCACCAAGGTCTTCTTCTTCATAATGCGAGATGCAAATACGATGCTGGCCCTTGTCCTTGAAACCTCTTACAATGATCTCACCTTCTTCGTCCTGACCGGTTGACGCGCTCTCGGTATAGGGCTGCCAGGGGTAGTTCGTAAGCCTTCTAGGTATAACACGCCATTTCTTACAAAAGGGCGACGTCAGTATGCGGTAGAAATTTTCACCTAACTGGTCAACCGTGGCTACCTCTGAATTCATGTTAACAACACCATGCATATGTAGTTGAATGTCCGAGCGGTCGTAATGAGGGCTGGCGGAGAATGTCCTGTGCCTTGGCCAGCATAAGATATATTTTCCGTCAAGTCTTACACGACGCCACTCATCATCTTGTGTTGGATGCCGTTGAACGAAGATTCCGATATCTGAATATTGGGTTTGGAGGATTGAAGAATGAGTGAATCGGCCCAGCCGGAGGAGATCCTTACTTTAGTGGAAGCTCACGACCTGCGGTTTGTGGCGATTGGCGACGATGCGTTCTGCACTCAGAGGAAGAAGGCCTTCATTACTTGATAGTGGGAATCAACAGCCAAATCATGTAGTGTACTGTATGTACCAGGTACAAGTTGGGGGGAGTGTTTTTCAGTTACTCTTCACTAACTACGGGAACTAGCTATGAAATAAGCTTCCAGCTGCTTCACCTGACATTTCTGATTGACGGAATCACAGCGCTTCTTTCTGTCATCTACTTATGTTATACCACTGTTGAGCAGACAAGTTATTGTACACGAGCTTCACCAGTGACATGTTCCAGCACTACTATACTAAGTCGAGAGTACATGTAGTCTTTAATTCACTGCAAGTACGAAGTACTCGGTGGTCCTTTACATGAAGATGAGCCAACGTCATGCTGATTCCCACGTGACAACTAGGCGCAGGAACACTTCGGCTCCGAACTGACTCAATGCCTTTGTACCACGGAGCCTTACTATCTGAAGCTCGAAGCCGGATGTCGATCAGGTCTTATCTGGCGAGTACATCTCGAATGCTATGTAGACATGGCGATAAGACAGGACACAGCCATGGGGAGGCCACCCCTACTTAAGATGCGATCGTGTTCCATCACGTCCCAAGTATGCTCAAAGATCTCTTCAAAGTCCATTAAGATCAGAAGTTATAGCACCCCTCTCTCATTCCGTTGTTACTCTTTACCATCATGACAGCAATATCAGCCCCTGCCAGTGCAGCGGCTGCATCTCTAACGGAGAACGTGGTGATCAGCAACGGTGCGCTGGTAGGCAATCCTAGGGATGCAAACGGCATCCTCAACTACAAAGGCATTCGTTATGCCCAGCCGCCAGTCGGTAACTTGAGATGGCGTAGTCCACAACCTCCAGCAGATCTTGTCGGAATGTTCGATGCCACTGCTTATGGCCCTTCCTGTTACGCGAGTATCCCTTCCCCTTATGCGACGCCACCAAGTGAAGACTGCTTATGTCTCAACGTGTGGACTGGCGCTCGAGACGCCAACGAAAGGAGGCCAGTCATGATGTTCATTCACGGAGGTGGCTTCGCTTTCGGCAGCGGCTCCCTTCCTACATACGAAGGCACTCATTTGGCCCAGGATGGTGTTGTTGTCGTCACCATCAACTACCGCCTAGGAGTCTTTGGCTTTTTGGCTTTGGATGAATTGGACACCGAGGGATCAAATTCAGGAAATTTTGGCCTCCAAGATATTCTGGCAGCGTTACAGTGGACCAAGAAGAACATCGCAGCCTTTGGCGGTGATCCCGAAAACGTTACCATCTTCGGCGAATCTGTCGGTGCCCATGCTATCGGACTCCTAATGTCGTCACCGCTGTCAAAAGGTCTATTTCACAAGGCCATTCTCGAAAGCGGTGCATTCTTTGATAGTGCAGGAGGCCCTATGAAAACCTTCGCTCAATCCAGAAGTCGTGGTGAAGTCTTCAGAACAGGACTGGCAGCACCAGATGTTGCCTCCCTACGAGCTCTATCCGCCGACGTCATTAACGCCGCAGCACCTTTTCAATTCACCTTGAACCCGGACCGATCAAACTTTGCACCCGCTCTCGACGACTACGTCCTCCCCACCAATCCAGGAACAATCTTCAATGCCGGTCAACAGCTCAAAGTCCCTCTACTAGCTGGCTGGAATCTCAACGAAGGGCAGACTTTCGCCGCCAACGCCATCCCAGCCACAACTCAACAACAATTCGAAACCGGCGCCAGCCAGTACTTCGACTCAACAGTCCCATCTCTATTCCGAGACCTCTATCCAGCTTCCACCGCAGCAGAACGCATCCGCTCCGCCATCGACCTAGTCGGAGACATGATGATCAGCGAGCAAACATACACAGCCCTCAGCCTGCACCGCAAAACCCGTGGTCTCCCATCTACCTCCATCTGGGCCTACCACTTCGACTTTAGATCCGCATTCACTCCTCAACCCCTGCATACAACCGAACTACCATACGTCTTCGGCAACTTCGTGCCCAACCGAGCAGTCTTCCGCGTCCAAGGAACCCCAACAGCAGCAGATCGATCCCTTAGCCTTACGCTGCGTAAGTACTGGACCAATTTCGCCAAAACAGGTAATCCGAATGGAACAGATCTTCCAGCGTGGCCGGCATACAGTGGCGATGGCGTCAATGTGCAGAGTTTGGCCAACACTATTCAGTCGATCAACTTTGATGCCGCTCGGCTTGCGTATATTGCTGGTTTCCGAATCAACGGAGCTCTTCCACAGGCATGGCAGACAGTCAATGTTCGTGCAGCTTGAGCTCACCTCCGCAGCAATGTACTTAGCCATTGCCGTCCTTGCGCCTTACTTTATCCTTTTGATTGCTGGGCTTTTTCCCTTTTCCACGGCGCCGGCATAAAGATTTCAATGGTGTTTTTTGGGTCATGTTCCATAGAGAGGAGGAGTATGTGTATATTCTACATGTATAAATATAGAAATCCACTAATACTTACCTATATAAAATGAACAAGTGTTAATCACAAGGACTTCCAATTGAAATGTACCTAATCATCGCAATTTCAATTTTACTAGGGAATTAAGTCATGCCCAAACCAACGTGATGTTCACGTTGCCTGTCAACTCCTCGAAATCATGCAATAAGAGATTGTAGGTATACACTAACTACGTTAATCTGTAGGAGGAGTGCAATACACACCTATGTAAATGCCAAGACTATTGCCCCTTTCTCAGGTATTCTGGTCAACTCGCTGCTTTCTATCTTCTTGACGAGTATCGATCATAATCACGAGACTTCGACTCATACGGCTTGTCCGACCGATCACTCTCTCGGTACCTGTCGTATGGTTTCCTGTAGTCACGATCTTTGTCTCGGTCTCGGTCTCGGTCCCTATCGCGGTCCCGATCACGATCACGGTCGCGCCGGTCATCTCGGTAATCGCTTCTTCTATCATCTCTCCTGTCATCTCTTCTGTCGCGATCATCTCGCCGGCGTGGACTACGACTTCTTCGATCACGGTCGCGGTCGCGGTCGCGGTCACGATCTCTGTCTCTATCTCTATCGCGATCCTTGTCTCGATCACGGTCACGATCACGGTCTTTGTCTCGAGAGTCCCTGTCCTTGTCCCTGTTTCGATCACGATCCCTGTTACTATGGTCACGAGAGTCTCGTCGATCATAGTCCCTGGAAGTTGAAGCTGCACCTTTGTAGCTCTCATATCTCGGTTTGGCAGGTGCAGGTGAATCATTCTTCGTGACACCACCACCCAAGACCTTGCGTTTCTCACGCTCTCGTTCTTTCTCTTCGTTGCTTCTGTGCACACCACCACCAGGAACATATCTGTCAATCCCGACAGGGGAAGCTGATCGCGGTCTTCGACCTCGTAGAGCAACGGGTATTTCCTCGCCTTTCTGGCTGCTGGCTTCGCCTTCTTCGATGTCTTTGCTTTCGACTTTCAGAGCTGGAGAGTCGTGTGTTCGGCTCTTTCGATCTCGTGATCTGCTTCGTCGTTCATCTTTTTTGTAGCTGTCGGCTGAGCGTTCTCGTTTTCGTGATTTTCTGTCTTCTCGCTCGTAGTCGTAATCTTTCTTCGATGCTTTTTCTTTTTCTTTGCCTTCATTGAGCAGCGACTCGAGGGCGATAGCCTCAAGCTCCTTCTCGTTCAGCGGCTCTTTTCGTACGTTCGCGGCGGATTCCTTTCTTGTATCTCTCGAGCCATCTCTACTACCGCGCTCTTCACGTCGTTTCTGTCGCTCTAGACGTTCCTTCTCATACTCGACTTCTCGCTGTCGTCTCTCTTCTTCACGCTTTCGAGCACGGTCGTCTCTCGCTTTTATTCTCTCGACCTCCCTTCGTTCCTCTTCTTCCACGCGTCTTTGTTTTTCTACTTCACGCATAGCCTCCTCAGCTTCCCTTCGTTTCTTCTCCTCCTCAGCTTTCTTCGCCGCCTCTTCCTTCCTTTTCTTCTCTTCATGCTGCGCTAATTTCGCTTTCAGCAGTGCTGTCTCTCTCGCTAACTCCTCCATCCTTGTTCTTCTTGCGTGTCTTTCATGGCCTCTCTCCTCAGTCTCGGCAGCATACTGCTCATCAGTCTTTCCACCCCTCTCCGCCTCATCCCTCGCGATATCGTCGCCGACATCTACACGCCTGATTTCTCTTACAGATGCCAGCACAACATCGAGATGTTTCGCAATCTCCTGATCAATCTTAGACTCAACATCCTGATAGACCCCACTGCGATCAACAGCACCCTGTATCAATGTCGCGGCCTTTCCTCGTTCTCTGGCTAGTAGATTTGAATCCTTATCTATCTATGCTTCGGCAACAGCACTGATCGACTGTGTGAGACCAAGTTTCGCTTCGGAAGTGTTGTAAGCCGCCCAGACCTGCTTTCTAAGAGCATCATAACCACCCTGTTTCTTGAATTTGTTGAGTAAGACATCAATCGTCGAGCGCTGTTCTTTTACTAGGGGTAGTTCGGATATTTTGAAGCGTGGACGTAGAGTAAACGTTGAAAGCGCTTCTTCAGCTGTACCTTCAGCGAACGAGACTTCCATTGCACGTGCTACAGAGCAGTTTAAATGATAGTCATGCGCTGCTGAAGCAGTCGAGTAAACTACAATTGCGTTGTGCTTGTGACTAGAAAGTGCAGAAGCGCGTGAGTTGATCTCCATTCATGTAAGGCGCGCTCCGCAGTCACGTGTTTGTTAAATGTCGATCTTCTGCCGACTGCAAGCTTGTCTGTGAATTGATACAAAGCTCATAGTAGTACCACATCTACATCCTACGAACCTGTAGAAACACGCAACCTCACTCCCAATTTATATAACTCGTCGAAACACTAAGAACACCTTCCGAAACCCTCCGCCGCCGCCCATCCAGTCCAACGAAGCAAAAACCCATCCTCAAGCTCCCACCCACCACACAAGCACACTCACCACCTACCCTCGCGCTCTCGCGCTCCAAACCCATCAACCACACATACAATGGTCCACAAAATTCTCTTCTGGGCCGGTTTCGGTAACCACTCCCTTCCCCCACTCTACTCATCCACTTCCCAAGTAGTCAAACTAACTAGCACCCCCGAACAGGCGTCGCAACCCGCATAGTCCAGTTAGGCATCGAAATGCGGCCATTCTTCCAGCGCGGCGGACTCTGGGTATACCCTCTATTCGCGACGATCGGAGGCTCATTCGGATACTGGATGCAGGGGGTTGAGTACAGACAGATGAAGATGTTGCAGCAGAGGAAGGATATTGTTATTGAGAAGAGGAGACGACGGGCGGAGAGGGAGGCGCAAGAGGGTGGTGCTGAGACTGTGGGGGCGCTGGCGAGTACGAGCTGAGTTGAGTTACGAGAGGGAAAAGAAGGTGGTGTGGTGGAGAGGATGAAGGGTGTTGACACAATCTGGAGTCGGTAATATGAGTTAATTCGTGGGTTGTAGCTGATGTTTGCTGCTGATGGTGAGCGGATCAGCGGGACCGACGTTTTACTGTAACATCTTATGATCGCATGAACAAATCAGCTCTAGCAATTTCAATCACTGTACCAAAGATGGCATGGTGGAGGTCTACGCACTGCGTACACTGAGAAATGCTTTTCGATGTCAGCATACATAAATTCTCAACCAATAGAATAAGCCAGATCCGTGAGCTATACAACTTTTGTTCATTAGATATTCGATTTGAAGTTGAGAGTCTATACCAGTATATCACGCGCTTATTTGCTATGCAAAATCCAGAACCCCGTCCATTGCTGGGTATCGTCAACCATACAAATGTACGGCGAATCTGGTAATACACACAGAACTGTTGTACAGACACCGACCTTCACCGGCTCTCTTCTCTTCTCTTCTACTCTCCTCCTCCCAGTTGTTCATCTTTTCCAGCCAAAACCTCCGGTAGTGCTTGCTGGTTTGGTAGTAAGCGGTTTTAGAATCTGAGGCCTGCAAGCACATGTGGAAACTGTCTGTTTGTGTCATTTAGCATCCCTGCTCTTGCCTCCACTTTACTTGAGGATTCTCGTAATAAGACCAGTGGCGACAGTTCGACCACCTTCTCGAACGTTGAATCGTTGACCAGATTCCATTGCAACAGGGTGATGGGTAGTGACGACCATCTCCACGTTATCACCAGGCATGACCATCTTACCTGTGTCCTCAGTACCCTCAGGCCAAGCGAGCGACGCAGCTTCATCAGCAGTTCTCAAGAAAATGACAGGTCGGTAGTTCTGGCCAAATCCAGATTTTCGTCCACCTTCCTCTTCAGTCAAAACGTACATAGAAACCAATGCAGTTGTGTGTGGCTTGACAGTTCCTGGAACGGCAATAACCATACCTCGCTGAACATCATCCCTCTTAACACCTCGGAGTAGCAAGCCAGAATTGTCACCTGCTCGAGACTCGTCACATGACTTCTTGAAAGTCTCGATATCTGTGACTTTGGTCTTGATTGGTTGAGAGGTTCGACCGATGATCTCGACTTCAGTATCCTTCTTCAGAACACCACGCTCGACACGTCCAGAGCAGACGGTACCACGACCAGAGATAGAGAAGACTTCCTCCACGGACATCATGAACGGCTTCTCTAGATCACGCTGAGGTGTTGGGATCCACTCGTCCACTTTTTGCAGGAGTTCGTCAATCTTGTCTACACCAATGTCGTTTCGCTTGCCTTCAAGAGCCATCAAAGCCGAGCCAAAAATGATGGGTGTTTCATCGCCCTCAAAGTCGTATTGTGTCAATAGCTCTCGCATCTCCATCTCGACAAGCTCCAACATCTCCGGGTCAGGCACTGCGTCGACCTTGTTGACGAAGACCACAATCTTTTGTACACCAACTTGACGGGCAAGCAGCAAATGTTCTCTTGTTTGTGGCATCTGTCCATCTGATGCAGCGACCACGACAACTGCTCCATCCATATTGGCAGCACCAGTGATCATGTTCTTGATGTAATCAGCGTGGCCAGGGCAGTCGACGTGTGAATAATGTCGTGCATCGGTCTCGTATTCGACGTGCGCCGTGGAAATGGTAATACCACGTTTTCGCTCTTCAGGAGCTTTATCGATGGCGCCATACTCCAAGAATTTTGCGTAACCTTTCTCTGCTTGTCTTTTGGTGATGGCAGCTGTGAGAGTAGTCTAATGGTTGTTAGCTAAGATCCATAGCAATGCTGGCGCGATACGTACCTTTCCGTGATCAACATGGCCAATAGTACCTATCACATTCATTAGAAAAGCTCATCCCTAGCGATATCCCTCTCATACCGATGTTTACATGGGGCTTCGTCCTCTGGAAGGCAGCTGCATAGTTTCTGGCTGCTATTCGATTGCCGCCGAATGCTTGTACGAATGGCGATGCGCTCGAGGAAGACTGGGATGCTACCCTCGCTGTGCGCAATATAGCGCTGAAGGAACGAGTGAATGTCATGATGACCGAACAACTAAAAACACACAGCTGAAGAGAAGAGATGTCTGCAAGAGGATAGTCGATGGATAGAGAAGAGCTACAGTACTCGAGCACTCCTACAAAAAAGTTGTCGCAGGGA
>Ga0181464_1000293_pt1 | contig 19673 bp, 21 predicted proteins | sample InSIn2gowninarea_FD_119074 | JGI IMG/M metagenome (GOLD analysis project Ga0181464, IMG submission 119074) | Clean room microbial communities from NASA Spacecraft Assembly Facility at Jet Propulsion Laboratory, Pasadena, California, USA -... ...
AAAGCAGGAAAAACAAAATTTACTCTCATCAACACTAAAAGGAAACAGGGAGGCTCAAAGGAGCTACCAGGCGCTAGTAAATCAGCATACCCAGCAACTCCAAGAATGTCGCAATCGAACTTGGCCCCAAGTGCAGGCAATTTGGTTGCGGTTATATCCTTGCGATTTGCAAGCAGGCAGGCTAGACGAAATTATGGATCGGATTATTAACCGAGGCTATAACCAAGTTTATGTCGAAGTTTTTGCCGATGGGCAAGTATTACTGCCGATGGGTTCTAATCGCACGGCTTGGCCATCGGTTGTCCGCTCTCCGGGCAGCGAAAAAGTAGATTTACTCGCTCAAGCGATTCAAAAAGGTCACGAGCGCGGATTGAAGGTTTACGCTTGGATGTTCATGATGAATTTTGGCTACTCCTACGGTCAAAGAAGCGATCGCCAATCTGTACTAGCTCGTAACGGCAAAGGGCAAACCAGCTTGTATTTTGTTGATAACGAAAGCCAAGTTTTTGTCGATCCCTACAACCTGCAAGCCAAAAGAGATTATTATCAATTAGTCAATGAAGTTGCTCGTCGTCGCCCAGATGGAGTTTTATTTGATTACGTCCGTTATCCACGGGGTTTGGGAGCAAATTCAGTAATTACAAAAGTTCAAGACCTATGGATTTATGGCGATTCGGCCCAACAAGCTTTAGCCAAACGAGCGCTAAATTCTAAAGGACTAGAATTAATTCGGCGCTATGCTAAAAAAGGCTCGTTATCTGTCGCCGATGTCGCCGCCGCCGACCAATTATACCCTCAAGAAGGCGAACCATTGTGGCAAGGACGCACCCCTCCCCCACCGCTACCCGTCCCGATTGCCTCTCCCAAACAAGAATTAGCATCGCCTACACCAAATGCGATCGTTCTACCTAGTGCGGCTCAAAGACAACCCCGCTTGCAATGGGAATTGTGGCAGTTAAGCGTTGCTCATGCAATTCAAGGTATTTTAGACTTTTTAGCCGTAGGTGCTTGGCCTGTACAGCGCCAAGGCATCAAAGCCGGAGCCGTATTTTTTCCCGATGCCAATCAAACAGTAGGACAAGGTTATGATTCGCGCTTGCAACCTTGGCATCGGTTTCCGACAAACTTAGAGTGGCACGCCATGTCTTATGCTAACTGCGGTAACGCTAATTGCATTGCCGCCTTAGTGCAGAAAGTTACAAAACAAGCTCCCGAAGCCCAAGTCATTCCGGCGATCGCTGGAGTTTGGGGTAAAACAATTTCCAATCGCCCCTCTTTAGAAGCGCAAATGCAAGCAATTCGCACTGTTGCGCCTCAAGTACGCAGTGTAAGTCACTTTGCTTTTTCTTGGCAAGAACCCCAGCTAGATAGCGAGCGGAAATCTTGCCAAGTGCGCCGAATTTAGATTGCCGATTCTTGGCGATCTTCTACTTCGCAGGATAAATGTTTAGAAATAACTGCAAGTACGCTTTCAGCTTTTACAGGTTTACTCAAATAGTCAGAGCAGCCTACTACCTTAGCGCGGACGCGATCGATAATATTGCTAGTCAAAATTACAATCGGAGTATCGTTAAAAGTTGGAATTTTACGCAGACGCGCGCAAATCTCGTAACCATTAAGATTAGGCATAACTAAATCTAAAAAAATTAAATCTGGTTTGCGGTTAAGTAGCGTTGCTAAAGCTCGAAGCGGATCGTCTATAGCCACAAACTGATAGCCAGATTGAGTTAAAATTTTCTCCATTGTTTGACAAACTAAGCGACTATCATCAATACAGGCAATTAAAGGCTGCCCTGATTGACTTTGCCCGGTAAGATTGGGAGTAGACGGCACAACTGTTAAAATCGGCAAGTCGCTAATATCGGTTAATTCAAGTACGCCAGAGCTAATAAAAGGCAATAGAGAAGAAGTAACTTCAACTACTTGACGCTTCATCTGTAAAGCTAAATCTCGCAAACTATTTTGTCCGTTGAGTAAAGCTGTTAGCTGTCGGTAGGCAGTCACTGAGACTTTTTGCTGTAAATCTTCGGGTCGTTTAATAATTGGTGCTTGATTAGGAGATATTTCGGTAAACTTAGCGCTTTGCCAAATTTGCCAGCTTTGTCTCGCCGCCACCGTTGCTTGTTCGGCATCAATTAGTAGTAATTGAGCCGCCGACGATGTTTCCTTTTAGTGTTGATGAGAGTAAATTTTGTTTTTCCTGCTTTGCTGATTCTGTAAACTGGCAGTAGGCAGTAGTTTGGGCTTGGGCTGGGTAAAATGCAAAATTAGTAGTAACTAAACTACTGGTAATAATCGTGGCGATCGCCTTGCGCCAAGTTAATACAGTTTTTTTAAATTTCAAAGAGTAATTTGTCATGCCCAAAAGCACAGATAAAGGGTGTATTAAGGTATTAATTTAATTAAGCTAACTTTAAACCAAGATCGCTTATTCGCCTATGCCTACTACCTTTATTTCAAGAAATTGCCTAGAGAACTCAATACAGTCATTTAATAATGACTCCATGCCTTAATTGCAAATTTTCTATCAGTCAGTAGTTTGCAGTTGGTAAATTTTCCTGTGCGTTTTACTGACTGTTTTTAGAGGGATAAGTTTCCCCATTGCCCTCCCCTAAACTAGCCACCTCTTGAAAGAGAATTTTCTACTTGCTTAAATTCTTGTTGCAGGCGTTGCTTGAGCTTCTGCGGTACGGGGCGGTTGGGGTAAGAGCTATAATGCCCCGCCAAAGAGTTTAAAGCTGTCCGCATTGTTGTAAAAGAATTAAGGGCAGCAACGGACGTATCTCTTTGATAACGAGCAGAAAATTCATTAATTTTTTCCCGTGCTAGGGCTTGAGATTGAGCTTTTTCTGGGTCATCTTCCGGCAAATCTAGGGCGGTTTTCAATGTGTTCACTACGCTTAAAGTATCTTGGCGGTAATCTCCACTTAAGGAGCCAGAACCGTTGTTAGAGCAGCCCATTAAGCCAATGACTGCAACCAAAACCAAAGCAATTAAACGCGACCAGTAGCGCTTCATAAGTTTTTAAGTAAGTAGACATTAAATCAACGTCTATCGTATCTTGGATTGGTGCAGTGGGGATCGTTTTACTAAGGCAGAGAAGCGGCAATTTTAACCGCCTCAATCGGACGATACAAAGTGTCTCTTTGCTGGTAAGGACGGTTTGTTAACGCAGAAATTGCCTTTTGGAGGGTTTCTACTTCCATACACGTACCCCCTAAAGCGCCAGCCATTGTTGTAATATGTTCTTCCATCAATGTACCGCCGATATCATTGCAACCCCAGTTGAGCGCTTCTATAGCGCCTGTTAGCCCTAGTTTTACCCAGCTTGGTTGATGGTTAGAAATCCAATTCCCTAACATAATTCGCGCTACGGCGGTAAGTAGTAAGGCATCTTCTAGGTCTGGTTGGTCGCGTCCTACCCGCTTGCGTAAAGATTTGGGGGCTTCTTGACCGACAAAAGGCAGTAAAATAAACTCGCTAATAGCGCTAGGATAGGCTTTTTCAAGAGCAATTTGTTGCAGACTTCGCAATCTTTCTAAATGCTCTATTTGCTGTTCGGGGGTTTCAATATGCCCAGAAAGCATAGTGCTAGTTGTGGGTAAACCTAACCGATGAGCGGTACTAACAATTTCTAACCAAGTAGCTGTATTAGTTTTTTCTGGACATAAAATGCGCCGGACTTCATCGTTTAATACTTCCGCCGCCGTACCAGGCATAGAATCAACTCCCGCGTCTTTTAGCGCCGCAATTACATAGGCGTAGCTAACTGCGTCTTCTTTAGCAATAAATTGAACTTCTTGAGGAGAAAAGGCGTGGAGGTGCAATTGAGGATATTTACCTTTGATAGTTGCAACCAAACGCAAATAATAATTTAAACTTAGCCCGTTAATTTTAGCTGTGGGGTTTAATCCTCCCTGCATGCAGATTTCTGTAGCATGACGTTCTACAGCGTCCGTAGCTTTGGCGAGAATTTGCTCCCAGTCCAACCAGTAAGAACCTTCATCTTTAGCATCGCGCCGGAAAGCACAGAAACTGCAATGCTGTTCGCAAATATTCGTATAGTTAATATTGCGGTTAATTACATAAGTAACCGTGTCCCCCGCTTGCTGATGGCGGAGTTGGTCGGCAGTATCTTTAATGGCAGACTTTACATCGGGTTCGGTCTGCTTCAGCAACATTACACCTTCATTGGCGGACAAATCGCGCCCATTTAAGGCGCTTTCAAGAATTGACTCAATAATTTTAGTCGTCACGAGGCATCCACCAAATAATTTCTGCTCTAACTTTAATTTTGGCAAAATCTAGCAGAGGTGAACTCAAATCATGCCTATTTTTGCAAAAAGTCTTTTCTTTCTGATGGAGGAACGCTGACGGGAGATAAACCAGAAATTGCGCGGAGATTTTGGCAGCGAATCAAGTCTACAAAGTTTAAACTCGAACGCTTTTCAATTTGGGCGACAGTTTCTATCGCTGATAATAAATATCCCGCCGCTTCCGGTTCGGAATAACCGCGTCTTTGGGCGACTTTAATTGCGGCTTCGTCAGCTTCTAGTTCTACTTTAGAACTGCGATTATTGCGCCATATTTGCGCTGACGCAAAAGCGCTCAATCCTGCCCCAATTACTACACCCACCGGATCGCTTTGCACTAATTCCACTGTCGCTCCTAGTAGCCCAGCTAATACTACACCTTGGTAAATATCTGGTTTGAACCACTTAATCCCAGTTAGCCAGCTAATATTGCTCAAAAGCAACAAGTCGCGCTGTGGTTTAGACAAGCGCCGCCACAAATCAAAGTTAATATATACTTGCCTTTGTTGCTGCCAAGGCAGGGGTACAGGACTGTCGATTACTTGCCTTTGCTCTGGTTTACTGACAATTTTGGTCATCATTCGCCCGGAAGCTGGCATTAAATCTAATAGGCGGCGAATTTCAGCATTTTGCTCCATAAAAAATAGTTGCTGGGCGATCGCATAACTAAATATGCCCACACCTACCACCCTACACCCTTTTGATGCTTTACTTCACGAGCAAATATTTGGAGATATTGCGAAATTTAAATACTCTTAGCATAACTGGGAGGTTTAGAATAAAAATTAAACACAAATTTCAACGCATGGATGCTTTTGCGCCAACTCCGCCAGAATGGACAACTACTGCTACTCACGCTCATCAATTTTGTTGCCCCAAATGCCAGTCAAGTAGCCGTGAAGCCAAGCAAGTATGGCTAAACCGACGTTCTCCTGTAATGACCGATGACTACCGCCGTAAGTGGCAAGAATTTTATCAATGTCAATGCGATTATGTTTGGTGGGCTTGGAGTAGCGATCGCCCACCGTCGAAAAATAGCAAAGAACAAAATTTTTAGTTGCATTTAAAACAACTTTTATAGTATATTAACAAAGGTTAAAAATAAATGGCTCAGTAGCTCAGTTGGTTAGAGCGCGGGACTCATAAGCCTGAGGTCGGCGGTTCAAATCCACCCTGAGCCATAAAAATTTAGACACAACTAAATAATAGTATCAATAAGTTTAGGAGCTATATTGCTGGCGAGTGTGAAAAATCCCTGCTTTTGAACTTTTTGCTGCCATTTTTCTGCTTCTATTCTGCTAGTAGCTATACCCCAATCGCCAAACACGAAAATCTCTGCTAAGTTGTTTGATGCTACGCCATAACCTTGTTCGGCTGATTTTTCGTACCACTTAACTGCCTCTAAAACATCCTTTTCTATACCAAGTCCTAAGTGATACAGATTTGCAATTATACATTGCGCTTCCGCATCTCCACGCTCGGCAATTGGTTTTAAGAATTTAAAGGTATCAGTGTAATTTCTAGCTTCAAAAGCAGCTAAACCTGCTGTTAGATCGGTCATTTTGGCTAAACTCCCTTAACGAGCCATCAATAAAAATCTAAAACTTGATATCGTGCCAGTGGCGAATTAATTCAGCCACAGACCAAGCCTGAGAAACCGCGCCTTGAGGAGCATGAGGCGCATCGCCATCAAAAATCTCTGATATTGAGCCAATACAGCCAGAATTGTGCAAATGTTCCAATAAAGGTTGCTTGCTAAGTGGGAGAGTTTCATCAGAATAAAAACGTTGCCATGCCCGGATAAATGAACCAATTAGCCACATCCATACTGTACCTTGATGGTAAGCGCGATCGCGGTGTTGTGAATTCCCGGCATAGTTGCCTATATATTCAGGATCGGCGGGGTCAAGACTGCGTAAGCCGTAGGGAGTTAGTAAACGATCTTTGGCGATTTGAACGATGCTCTGCCCTTGAACTTCACTAAATCCACAATGATGCAATGAAAGTGCTAAAACTGCGTTAGGACGAACTTGAGCATTAGGGCGATCGTCTGGCTCAATGAAATCGTACAAGTAGCCAGTAAGCGGATTCCAGAACTTTTGCAATGAATCTTTGACTTGCTCGGCTTGTCCTTGGTAATACTGAGCTTGCCGGAAATAGCGATCGTCAGCTTGGAGTGCAAATAAGCGCTCTGCCCAATCGCTAGACCAACATAATGCCGAATACCACAAAGCATTAATTTCTACAGGCTTACCGCGCCTTGGCGTTACTGGCTGACCGTCAATAATTGCATCCATCCACGTTAAAGCAACATCGGGCGCATCCCAACCTAGCAAGCCATCGGCGGCATCAACTTGAATATTATATTTTGTACCAGCCGTACAAGCTTTATAGATTTGCCTAACAGTAGGGTATTGTGCAACTAAAAAATCCCAATCTTGAGTAGCTTCTAAATACAATCCCAAAGCTTCGATCCACCACAGCGTTGCATCGAGACTGTTATAAGATGGTTCGCTATTGCTATCGGGAAATGCATTAGGAATTAGACCATCTTGGCAATAACGCCCAAAAGTTTGCAATAATCCTTTGGCTAATTCAAAACGCTTAGAAGTTAAAGCAAGTCCAGGTAAAGCAATCAGCGTATCGCGTCCCCAATCATTAAACCAATGATAGCCAGCGATCGCACTTTGTCCCTTAATTGACTGACGATAAACAATGAAGCTATCCCCAGCTTGTAGTAATTGCTGCCAGGATAAAGTTGGGTTGAGTTGCGAGAATAATTGCTTGAATCGGCTTTTTTGAGTTTCTAATGCGCTCTTAAAGTCTCGATCTTTAAGCGCTGGGGTGTCGCGAGTGCCTAAACTTGCTTCAATAGTGAGGCTGTCTTTTGGTAGCAAATTTATTGTTAAGTAGCCCGGACTATGTAAATCTTCGCGATCTCCTAATCCCCGTTTACTTTCTTCAATTAGTTGATAATCCCAATACCATACGGGATCTGATTGGTACTTTCCTTTAGTCCATTGCAACTGCCAAAGCGTACCTATTTGTCCTGGTCGAATTGCTTGCAAACAAAGCTGGTTTTGTTTGACCAACTGCGAAAACTGTAAATTGGGTTCGTCGCGTTGCTGGTGGTGAAAATTGCGATCGCTAGTCATTAACCGTAGCCTTAAAGTTGCTGCTTCCTTGCCTTCATAGCGGTATTGAATCAATACCCGATGCAAAAATTTTTCTCTTTGTCCTCCTTCATAAGGCATAACTATTTGTCTTGTTAATTGCCAATCCTTGGCATCCCATACCCAAGTTGGAGTTGGCGCAATGGTAAAAGAGCGTAGCAGCTTATAGCCCATTGGTTCTACAGTCTTGCTACCCCAAAAGTTTGTTCCCAAAGCCTGCACTTTCCCGGCTATTTCTAAACTTGCTTCTAAATGGGAAAACAACATAGTGCGACTTCCTGGAGGATTGAGTGCTGCTACTAGCCAACCATGATACGTCCGCGTCCTAGCATCGCTTACCGTACCACTAGCAAAACTTCCTAGCCCGTTGGTGAGCAACCATTCTCTCGTATCTAAATTGCCCATTTGCTACTCAAAATCGTTATGACTATGATATATTTGTAACAGTTCGTAAATAATCAATTATTTCACGGGCAGGTAAAATCTAGCTATTGATTGCCCGCGAACAGATTGATAAAACGCATAAGTCATCAAGGAGAACTAATTTAATGCCTCTAACTTACGCAGCCGAAGGATGCTTAAGAGTTGGTCAAACAGCGCCAGATTTTACCGCCACCGCCGTATATGACCAAGAATTTAAGACAATTAAGCTATCTGACTATCGTGGCAAATACGTCATTTTGTTCTTTTATCCCTTAGACTTTACCTTTGTTTGCCCTACAGAAATTACTGCTTTTAGCGATCGTTATGACGAGTTTAAAGCCATTGGTACGGAAGTATTGGGAGTTTCTGTTGATAGCGAATTTTCACATTTAGCATGGATTCAAAGCGATCGCAAATCCGGCGGTGTGGGCGACTTAAATTATCCTTTGGTTTCGGATATCAAAAAAGAAATTAGCGCTGCTTACAATGTACTCGATCCAGAGGCAGGCGTTGCTTTACGTGGTTTGTTCATCATTGACAAAGATGGCATTATTCAACACTCGACCATCAATAACTTGTCCTTCGGACGAAGTGTAGACGAGACACTAAGAACGTTACAAGCAATTCAGTACGTGCAATCTCATCCTGATGAAGTTTGTCCCGCAGGTTGGCAACCCGGCGATCAAACAATGGTTCCCGATCCCGTCAAGTCAAAAGTCTTTTTTGCTTCGGTATAAGTCTCGTTAAGTAATAACTAAACTAAAAAACGCCCCAATTGCTATGAGATTGAATATCCACAGCTAATTGGGGTTTTATTATATCTAAGGAGATAACTATTTATGCTCACTTCTAACGACTTTAGCGGTTTATTAACCGAGCGTTTTTTTCGCAATCTTTTTCCGATTCCCGCCACCAACGATTTAACTATAGGAGAACTAGCACCGGGTTTTAGCTTGCCAGATATTACTAATAGTCGCACAGTTAAGTTTTCTGAATACCGAAACAAACAGCCTGTGTTGCTAGCTTTTACGCGCATTTTTACGGAAAACCAGTATTGTCCGCTTTGCTTCCCGCACATTAAGGCTTTGAACGAAAACTATGAAAAGTTTACAAGCAAGGGTGTAGAAGTTTTATTAATTGCTAGTACCGACGAAGCGCAAAGCCAGAAAGTTATTAGCGATTTAAACCTCAAAATGCCTCTACTAAGCGATCCTAGTTGTCGGGTTTTTCATTCGTATAAACTAGGTCAAGCTTTAGGTGCGCCATTACCAGGGCAATTTGTTACAGATAAAGAAGGTAAGCTGCGCTATAAGCATCTGTTTTCATTTCTGTCTCACAACGCCAGTATCGAAACTTTGCTAGAGCAATTCTAAGATTGGGCAATAGAATTAAGTACATATACAATTAGAGTTGCAATTAGGCAGCCTAATCTTCTTAAGGGGATTCACCTGTGTTGAAGCTTTATCACGTACCAATATCTCTTAATTCTCGCCGTGTATGGATTGCGCTGTTAGAGAAAAAAATTCAGTTTGAACTGGTTGAACTCAAACTAGATGGCGATCAATTTTACCCAGATTTTATAGCGCTTAATCCTTTCCACCACATCCCAGTTTTAGTAGATGATGGCTTTAGGATAATTGAATCTTTAGCGATTCTCGACTACTTAGAAGCGAAGTATCCTACCCCTGCAATGCTACCTACCGAGGCTCATACGTTAGCAATCGTGAGGATGGCAGAAATGGTAACTACTAATGAATTAGTACCTGCTACAAATCCGCTATTTATGCAAATACTAGGCGTTAATAATGATGAGTCTAAGCTAGAGGAAGCAAAACAAAGATTAGCAACAGGGCTGAGTTTTTTAGAAAACTTGTTAGGCAACTTCTCTTATTACGGCGGCGAACAACTATCATTAGCTGATATTGTTACCGGAATTGCTGTCAGCAGCCTGCATCATTTCAACGTGTCTCTAGATGACTATCCTATGCTAAGTGCTTGGTGCGATCGCTTAGTACAACGTCCGGCTTGGGTGGAAACTGCGCCTAGCGATCGAGATATTGCTAACTTTATATCTGGGATGAAAGCGCGAATGGCACAGAGTAAATAATCTAGTTTTAACCATAAAGATACGATCGCTCGATCTCTATGGCTACAAACTCACAACTTAACTTGCTGTAAATGACTGCGCGGATTAAAGGTACGGATATCGCGAATTTTTTCATAATATTCGCGCTCTTGGGGGCTGATTTCTTTGGGAGATGCGATCGCAATTTTGACCAACTGATCGCTGCGTCCATCTTTAGGTAAACGCCACCCCTTGCCCTTAAGCCGTAAAGATTGACCCGAACGAATCCCCGCCGGAATATTTACTTTAACAGATCCATCAGGTGTAGGGACATCAATGGACGCGCCCAGCACCGCTTCATCGGGCGCAATTGATACTTCGCACGTTAGATTATCTCCCTCAAACTGAAAAAATGAATGCGGAAGTATATCGATTTTGAGGTACAAGTCACCTCGTTGTTGGTTTAGGGGGTTAAGTTGACCTTTCCCCCGCACTCGCACCCGATTACCAGCTTTAACACCCGCAGGAATGCGAACTTCAATAGTTTCATTACCCAAACTCAAGCGCTTTTGTACGCCATTAAACGCTTCACCAAAACTTAGAGAAATCGGCGCTTCCGTATCTTGAGCAGTTTTCGCTGTCCCAGTGTCAAAACCGCCAAAATCGCCAAAATTGTCAAAACCTGTGGCTCCGGTAGAAGTGCGATAACTGTAAGCTTGTCTATTGCTACCACCCCCACTACCAGGATCGTTAAAGCGTCCTAGTAAGTCGTTGATAAATTCGTCAAAATTAGTATACTTACCAAATTCAACTTCGTTAAAGTCAGAGTTAGCCTTAGTATTTCGAGAAGCCCAAGGGGTTTGCCCAGCTTGTCGCCAATACTGACCAAACTGGTCGTATTTTTGCCGTTTTTCTTTGTCAGACACTACCTCGTAAGCCTCGCTTACTTCCTTAAACCGTGCTTCCGCTTCTTTATTTCCTGGGTTGACATCTGGGTGATATTTACGCGCTAGTTTGCGAAAAGCTTGTTTAATTTCTTCGTTGGTGGCAGTTTTATTTACTCCCAAAATACTGTAATAATCTTTGAAGTCGGTTGCAGCCATCTACTAGCCTCCTAGAGTCCCCATTATATTTTCTCTAAAATATCGATTTACTGAATAAGTCTGGTCAAAACCTTTACTCAGTTATAGTCTTTGAGCTTAACTTATCAAAGCTTAAAGCATAGTCAAGTTCGGTTATGGCTCAATTGATTGCCGCGATTTCCGTACTATTGCAAATTATGCTAGTTTTCAACTCGTTTAACGTCCGCGATCGCGCTTTTTTTTAGATTAATCCCATGCAAACTAAAATTATTTGGCAACAAGGCAGTCAAAAACCCGACAATACGGATAATTTAGCTTTAATTAGTCAATGGTGGTCTAGTTTAGCTAATAAAGGTGTAACTTTCGCCCAGCGTGTGATTCCGGCTAATGGTGCGTTAGACCAGGTTAGTTGGGAAACACAGCGTTTCGATGAATTTTTCCCCATCGATAAACCCCAAATTCGCGGTAACACTATTTATTGGCGTAAATTAGATTCCGATCTCGAACGCAGTACCACACCATACCAACTTGTCTTCGATCCTCGTCGCCAGCAGTTATATATATTTCCCCAATCTCAAAATCAGCTAATTATTCGCGTCGGATTACCAGAAGTTTCTTACGATAAGGTAGAAATTACTAATCCTGAAACCGAATGTCACAAAGTTGATAATCGCAACTACCTTTTAACTTTACGAGATATTGCCCAACAAATTGAAGTTAAAGTCATCCTCACGCCCGAAAACTTAGGTCAGTTGAAGCAAAAACTAGGTGAATAATTGCATTTGTACTAAATTAACTTTGATTGAGCTTTCTGTTTTAGCCTTAGCAGTAATCCAAGTAAAGCTTGGAGCTATTTTTTATTTGTGAGTCTCAATTAAAATCGTCATGATTACTCTATCGTACAGAGAAAAATTTTGTGAACTCAAAAATTACTATTTCTCAAATTTCAATTAAAAGCAGCGTATTGACAACTTCAAAAATTGCCCCGCATTTAGCTTATAGAGAATTAATTGGGTTTACTAAAACCAATGCTCCAACAATCAATTTGAAAAATTTTGATTATTTACTCCTAAATAGGCGTTATCCAGGATGGTTGAGCAATCCTGAATTTGTTAGTAAGTTAGTAGAACAGTTGAAAAACATACCAGAAATTACCTTGAAATATCAGCAAGATGATGTTTATTTATTCACTAAAAAGTAGCTAGGTAAATGGCTGAAGTTCAAAGAAGCTGGCAAAAACGTTTATTGTTTCCATTTAGTTTATGGTTATTCAGCCGTTTACTTATTTGTGCAGTCATGGGTGCGGCTTGTTTATTACCTGCACCATCGGGAGGAATTGCGGCGACTTTTGACTGGAAGCTATTTACAGCGTGGGACAGCGATTTTTACGAGAGAATTGCTGTTTTTGGCTATAAAAATCCCCACTCTATTGCTTTTTTTCCTTTGTTTCCCCTTATAGTGCGAGGGGTGATGGCTTTAGGGTTGCCGTTTGCAGTAGCAGGTACTTTAGTTAATAATTTAGCTTTTTTAGCTGCGTTAATCTTTATCTACAATTGGGTTGCCAACAGTTATAGTCAAAGCGTTGCCCGTTGGACGGTAATTGCTTTAGCGTGGTTTCCGCTTTCTATTTTTGGTACGGTAGTTTACTCGGAAGGATTATATTTATTGTTTAGCTCGGTGGCGTTACGCGCCTTTGAGCAAAAGCGCTATAAGTGGGTTGTTTTAGGGGGAGCACTAGCAACGGCTACTCGTCCCACCGCCATCCCACTAATTCCAACATTTTTAATTGTAAGTTGGCGAGAACGTCGCAAAGCAAAAGCTTATTTTGCTAGTTTAGCTAGTGGCTTAGGTCTATTGCTTTATAGCTTGTATTGTCAAATATATTTTCAAGATGCTTTAGCTTTTATTCACGTTCAAAAAGCTTGGCAACCAGTCCAGGATTTTTTTGGGCAAGATTGGCTAAAAACGATCGCGCAAATAGTAGTGGGAGCGAGAAATTGGCAAAAGGGGACAATTGTTGATGTTTGGCATCCCCTGCTAGTTGTAGCTATTTGCCTTAGTAGCTATTTATTATGGCGATGCGATCGCAAGCTAGGTTTGGTAAAAACTAGGTACGGTTTTTGCTTTTTAGGCTTTATCTTATGGTTAGTGGCAGGCAATCCCTTAGTTAATACTACGACCGTATTTGGCGGCATGTATTTATTATGGTATTTTCGCGCTTTACTTAGCTTGACGCTCTTTACTTACGGCATTTTTAGCTACGTGTTGATTTTTAGTACGGGGAGAACCACCTCCGCCGAGCGCTATGTATATGGCATTGTTAGTATTGCGATCGCCTTTGGCATTTTATTATCTCGCTATCCTCGCACTGGATATATAATTAGTGCTTTTTTGGCATTTTTACTTGTTCTCTACTCTTTGCGCTTTGCTCAACACCTATGGGTAGCTTAGAATTAACGCTTCCCTGTGTCAAAATGACTGTAAAAGCAATCCCTTTTTACACCCCATCATGGCAGACAATACTTCAAATAATTCCCCTGAAGAACAAGCCCCCACTGGGAAAACTGCGGGAGAAAATGCCCCACCAAGCACCGTTGACGAGCAAGCTCCAAGCGTAGTTAAAGAGCATCTTCATAGTACATCCGAGGCAGAGGCTACTGATATTCCTACTGCCAATGCGCCCGATCCTACGGCGGTAGATCCCGAAGTGAATCCTAACTCCAGCAAAGAAAAACCAACTACCGAAGCCTCTACCCCCGACGAAACCGCCTCTGTTGCTAAACCCCCCAAAACAGAGCGTCCCCGCGATAAAGCAGATAAACCCGCCGCCAAAAAAGAAAAAGCTCCCGCCGTAGAAGACAAACCCTTCGCGGAATTTATGCAGCAACACTATTTACCAGCATTGCAAAAAGCCTTTACAACTCAGGGGGTAGCGGAAGCCAATTTAGAATTTACTAAGCAAAAAGTAGCAATTTCTGGCTACGATGCTAACGAGTGTTGGCAAATCAAAGGTAGTTTACACAACGGCTTGCGTCAATTTAACGTCTATTTTCCTCAAGAGGATATTCAAGGACAAAGAGGTTTTTCTTGTAACGAAGGCTCTAAACCAAGCACCTTAGAATCGTTTTTAATTGACGAACGCAAGGTAACGCTAGACTTATTGGTATTTGGCGTAATTCAACGCTTAAACGGGCAAAAATGGCTGACTCGCAACTAGCTCAACTCTAAAAAGTGATAAACAACCACTCCACTATCGGGGTGGTTATCTATTGCTACATAACCAGTTTTTAGCATTTCTCTTAGAGTTGCTTCTACTTCGGCAAAACTTGCCTCTGTATCAATTACAGCTTGGGTAACGGAGAGCATTCCACCTCGGTTTTCTGCCGCTTTGAGTAGTTTTAGCATTAATTGCAATCGCGTCTGCTGGGGATTAATAACGCTAGTGGCTACTATAGGCTGGTACAAAGGTACGCCAACTTCCGATACTCCTAGTCTGGCTCGTAGCTTCGTGTTGTGTTCGTCTACCATATTGGGAATTAGTACCAAGTCGATTAATTGCCCTACCCCAAATAACCCTAAAGTAAACAGCCACAAGAAACCTGTAAAAACTTTGCCATTGTATAGCCTATGCAATCCGTGTAGTTGTAGCAAGCACCCCAACCAGAGAATATAAGCGCTGGTTACTTTAGTCTCTGGCTTTTGTGGTAGTTCGTGGTTAGTCATTTGGCTGCCTAAAATTAGCGCTTGATAGATATATTTTCGCGCTACTGCTTCTTTAGTGACAACAACTATTTGGGATCTGGTTCCAGTATCAGTTAAAGATTAGTTACAAAATTTGCTCTACTGTTGCAACTCTTAACGTAATTACTAAGAGACTTCGCCTCTAGGATTGTTAAACTAAGTTCCATAAAGAGCGTAAATACAGCATTAGCACGCTACCTTTCGTCAGTAGAGTTTAAAAAAAGACATGGTAGATTCCCTTAAAAAACCGAGCTTTGAAGAAATGCGTCCAGGGGTAAAAGTCCCCTCCAAGGAAACCCTCCTCACACCTCGGTTTTATACCACCGACTTTGAAGAAATGGCGCAAATGGATCTCTCGGTAAATGAAGCCGAGCTAAGAGCGCTAGTAGAAGAATTTCGTACCGATTACAATCGGCATCACTTTACTCGCGATGCCGAGTTCGAGCAATCTTGGGAACACATAGACGGCGAAACTCGCCGAGTATTTGTAGAATTTTTGGAGCGTTCTTGTACGGCGGAGTTTTCAGGATTTTTACTCTACAAAGAACTCAGCCGTCGCTTGAAAGATAAAAACCCCTTACTTGCCGAGTGTTTTAACCTAATGTCGCGAGATGAAGCGCGTCATGCAGGTTTTCTAAATAAAGCACTGTCAGACTTTAATTTGTCTTTAGACTTAGGCTTTTTAACTAAAAGCCGCAAATACACCTTCTTTAAGCCAAAGTTTATTTTTTACGCCACTTACTTATCCGAAAAAATTGGTTACTGGCGGTACATATTGATTTATCGTCATTTAGCCGCTCATCCCGAAAATCGGATTTATCCTATATTCCGGTTCTTTGAGAATTGGTGTCAAGACGAAAATCGGCATGGTGACTTTTTTGATGCCATGATGAAGTCTCAGCCCCAAATGTTGAATGATTGGAAAGCTAGATTGTGGTGTCGATTCTTTTTTGCTATCAGTATTTGGCACAATGTATCTCAACGACATTCAACGCTCGAAGTTTTATGCTTCGATTGGCTTAGATGCGCGAGATTACGACAAGCAGGTAATTGAAAAAACCAATGAAACTGCTGGGCGAGTGTTTCCGATAATTTTGGATGTCAAAAAGCCAGAATTTTATGATCGCTTAGAGATCTGTACCCAGAATAACGACAAGTTAAGTGCGATCGCCAGTTCCTCAACACCCAAGGCATTGCAACTATTGCAAAAGCTGCCTTTATACGTTTCTAATGGTTGGCAGTTTGTGCGCTTGTACCTCATGAAACCCATTGATATGGTTTCAGTTCAAGGCAAAGTCCAGTAAAGTTTAGCTTCTTGGTACTAAGAGTGGTTCTGCATCAAGCAGAGCCACTTTTTTTGGGAATGTATTGCGCCAAAAGTGAAGCGTTATAGTGCTAAAGAATGAATCACTGTCTATTTGCTTTTAGTTGCGCGCTTAATATTCTCTCGTTTCTCCATTCTTTGCCTGTTAGAAGTAATCCACCAGAAAATCCTCATACTGCTCAAGATTTAAATGTAGAAGATAGCCCAGTTTTACAACGCTGGCAGCGTCAAGTACCAAATGTTTTAGAAGATATTAAAAACGAGCCAAGTTTTCGGACTCGTTTGCGGCTAGGTTACAATCGTTTCTCTACTGGAAACGGCATAAATATTGGTGTAGAGGACATTTTTATCGGGCAAAGTAGATTAACTATTAGTGGAGACTATCAGTGGGGCATTTGATAGCGAATATACAAGCTATGGTGCAGACTTGCATTATTACGTGCGTCCTTTGGGTGGCTATGTAAATATTGCCCCGCTCGTAGGCTATCGGCACTTGCAAACCAACGAACACTCAACAGATGGCGTTAATGTTGGTGCGAGGCTGCTATTGGTGTTGTCCCGTGGTGGTGCGGCAGATATTGCATTAAGTCAAAGCTGGGTTGCTCCTGGTACATCAGAGGAAGTCGGATTAACTACGCTTTCTGTAGGATATGCCGTTACTAACAACCTGCGCTTATCTACAGATATTCAAAAGCAAAATTCCAGGCAAAGTAAAGATAGTCGCGTGGGAATTGCTTTAGAGTGGATGCCTTAAAGTAATAATGCTGGAGAACATTCGCCGAAGTCAAGCAACACTTAGACCTCCAATGGTTTCGATGGAACAATGTACATTAATTCGGCTCCATCTGGTTTAAGTTCAGAAGGTGTTAACTTCAGCCAATCGTGAAAACTGATTCCTAATTGTGCGATCGCTTGGACTTCTGCTTGATATGCTTCAAAACGGCGATTAGTTTCAATCATAGATTCGACTACTTCTAAAGTTTGGGGAAGTCGTTTGTATGCCTCTTTCTTTAAATCTTCTTGATTTCGCCCAAACCACCCACCTTGAACCTCAACGCGATCTAAAATTGCTGAGGGCAATGAATTTACCCATTTTTGAGGATCTTGTGCCATTGCAAATAAATTTTCACGTTGCATCTCGAATACAGCATTTTCGTCTAAAGTTGGATTGCTCCATTGGTAAATTTTAGTTAGTCTACCTAAATCAATCTGACCTTTAAACTGAGGTTGTAAATATGCTGTTGGATTAGAGGTAAGAAGAATGTTTATATATTTTTGAATGCGGGAACGGAGAGCGGCTGCACCATCTTGGAAGCGGATTAATGCTGTCTCAGGTTCTCCTAACTCCAAGTGACAACGCGCCTCCGCAATATAGGCTAAAGATAAAGTCAAAAGATATTCATCAACAATCTGGCTACCAAGCTCAAGTTCTTTATCTGTGTAGTCAGCGTAAATATGTTCAGCTTCTAAAAAGCGATTGATAGCTTCAATAGCCATGCGTTCCCGGTTTTCGGCTTTATTCATCGTAAAAGCGTTAACGGCTAAACCAAGAGCGGCTTTGAAATTAGCGTAATACCCAATATCAATTTTACGGTCAATCTTATTTAATAATTCCTCTGACTGTTTTAAGCGTTGCTCTAATTCGTTGAGGCGCTGAGTTACTACAGCAAATCCCATCACAGAGACACCCAAGTTAAGAATACTAGCGGCAGAAGTTATCTGCAAAATTCCTTGAGCTTGTTGCAAGTGCTGCTCAATTCCTCCTAAACGATGACAAACATTGGTTAAACCTTTCGCGGAGAGCGCCCTGTTAACTACGGAAGCAACCAAATTTGCACTTGAAATAGCGGCGTTGCCTAAACTAGCTTGTTCTATTCCTTCTAAATGATGATTGACATTAGCAAATCCTTTTCCTGAAATACCTGCATTAACGCCTGAAGTTAGTAGATTTGCTCCAGAGACAATAATGTTTAATAAATTAGGTGAAGAACCACATTTCCAGCAAATGACAACATGAAACTAGCTTGATTACTTTAGGGTTGGCAGATTGATGATAAGGAGCGAAAGTTAAAGCAATTCCTAATTCTGTAAATTTATTTGCTGTTATAGTAGGGAATAGCTTGATACACACTAATAAAGTTAAACCCAATAAAGTAATTGCGATCGCCTAAAGTAGTTGTAATTGGTGCGGGCTGGGCTGGCTTGGGTGCTACATACCACTTAGCCCAGCAAGGTTATGATGTGACGCTTTTAGAAGCGGGGGCTTATCCTGGCGGCTTAGTAGCAGGCTGGAAGTCAAAAAGTAATCGTTCTGTAGAAGCTGGCATTCATGGCTTTTGGTATCCTTACAGCAATATCTTTTCCCTAGTACAGAAATTAGGGATTAGTCCTTTTACACCTTTTACTCGCTCCTCTCAATATTCCCCCGCAGGCTTGGAAGTCGAGTCACCAATTTTTCAGGATTTGCCGCGACTTCCCACACCCCTAGGCACATTCCTCTACACTCAGTTTAAACGGTTGCCTCTAGTTGACCGTCTTTCAGCTTTGCCGCTACTTTATGCGTTACTAGATTTTGATAATTCCGATGAAGCTTGGCGGCGTTATGACTCCGTAACAGCCCGCGAATTATTTAAAGATTTTGGCGTTTCGGCGCGTCTGTACCGCGATTCTTTTGAACCAATGCTGTTAGTTGGTTTATTTGCTCCAGGCGAACAATGTTCGGCGGCGGCGGCTTTGGGGATGCTTTATTACTTTATATTGGCTCACCAGCCCAACTTTGATGTAGTTTGGTGTCGCGGTACGGTGGGAGAAACTATCTTTCGCCCTTGGGTAGAACGCATTGAACAAGCTGGGGGAAAGTTAATCGCCAATCAAAGAGTCAGCGATGTTATTGTTGACGATACAGGTAAGGTAACAGGCGTTGTTTGCGCTGATAGAACTTTTGAAGCGGATGCCGTTATCTTTGCCGTAGGTATTAGCGGGATGCAAAAGATAGTTAGCAATAGTCCTAATTTACAAAAACATCAGCAATTTCGAGATTTGATGAATCTAAACGCGGTTGATGTAGTTGCTACCAGATTATGGTTTGATCGCAAAATTAATATTCCTCATCCTTCTAATGCCTGCTTCGGGTTTAATGCAACTACAGGCTGGACATTTTTCGATCTTAACGCGCTGCATGACGAATACCGCAACGAACCTGGAAGTGTTGTTGAAGTAGATTTTTATCACGCCAATCAGCTAGTACCCCTCAGCGATGAAGAAATTGTCCCCTTGGTGCAACGAGACTTAGCAACTTGCATTGGAGAATTTGCCGCAGCTAAAGTAATTGATAGCAATGTAATTCGGCTACCGAGGGCGGTTACTCACTTTGCGCCTGGTAGTTATCAGTATATGTTGCCAGCAAAGACGAGTATAGACAATGTATTTATGAGCGGCGATTGGATTATTACCCGTCATGGATCTTGGTCGCAAGAAAAGGCTTATGTGACAGGGTTAGAAGCTGCAAACCTAGTCATTTCTGAGCTTGGACGTGGAAGTAAAGCGGCAATT
>Ga0181464_1000294_pt1 | contig 19659 bp, 19 predicted proteins | sample InSIn2gowninarea_FD_119074 | JGI IMG/M metagenome (GOLD analysis project Ga0181464, IMG submission 119074) | Clean room microbial communities from NASA Spacecraft Assembly Facility at Jet Propulsion Laboratory, Pasadena, California, USA -... ...
CAGAAACAGGCCAGGTCCGCCACATCAGATATTTGTCATTGCACCTATTTTCAGCCGGAAATTCATTTGAGGGAAGTATTGTTCTTATTCCAAAGTTTCAATTATCTAACAGTCAGCACAAAGAGGTGTTTCTAGTCCATAGAAATAATAGAAGATCAAGGCAGTCTGACCTGTTGTTCTTGGCTTTCCAGGCAAAGCCATCCCCAAGTGGAGCCACTGTTAGCTTCCTGTTGCAACAGGTGTTCATATTTCATGATTGACATTTTTACATGCCAAATATGTCATTCTTTGCATGCTGCAATGCTCCATATTTCCAGAAAAGGCCAAAGAAGAGGCCATGAAAGTGTGCTAGTCCAAATTCCACTGCTGTGTTCCAATTGTTTATCCATTTTTCAATAATTTTCAGGTAAAGGAAGGCCAAACAGCTTAATCTTGGCCTCCCTTAGTTTAAATTTCCTGTTGTAGAATATAGAGAATCATTATCTGTCCAAACAGCTTAATCTTGGCAGATTTGTAGATAGGTAGAGAAGCAAGGGTGCTCAACAGCCTAATCTGAGCCCCTGGATGAAATAAGTGTAGATGTAGATAGGAGAACAGTAAAAACAAAAAGAAAAAAGTTGAAAAAGCTGGGTTTGCTAGTTCAAGTGCACCCAAACAAAAGAAGAAAAAATGCTAGGTAAGTAGGCTGGGTAGGTAGTTTTGTGGTTGCAGAACCAAGCTATGTGATCCATTCCATGTTTTCAAGTGTCATATTTATTCAGATCACAATTATGAGGTACTTTTTTTAGCTGGATCAGATCAAGCGAGGCATGTCTAATTTCCCCCTTCTTCTTATTCCCCAAATCACTCACTAACATTCTTGGAGGACCTTGGGAGCTGCCCAACCAGTCCTATTATCACTTCATTTGTTAAAAAAATGCTAAGTCAGGCTTTGACTTTCTTCAATAAAGAGAAATCCGCATTTCTTCTGTAACAGTAATCTTTCCATAGTCCATTCACTTTCTCTGTCTAAGTTTCAGCTCACAAAGCTTAAAATTCTCCCCTTCACTTTATCTCACAAATCCATATTAACTCCTAACTCTATTATCTAACTCCCTAAATCATCTCCTTATCCCCTATTATGCAAAAAAATATATAAAATCCCAAAATATTAATTATCCCCTCCCTTTGGCACTGTAGCCATATTTATTAAGTCTGGGAAGTAGTAGTCCATCTGGGGCTCCTACTAACCCATCCATGTCCTAACTAGAGTTAGTCTGACATTTGGTCACATTAACAACCATTTCCCCCTAACCCTAACCCCACAACACCCATATTCCGCCATTGTTCTAAAGTTTTCCTGTAAATATTTGCCCCGCTCGTTCATAAACCCATAAACCCACTTTCCTAAAGTCTAACACCCCCGACGTATGAATAAATCATTAAATGCGCCGTGGGGCCCGTCCCTTATCCGTCCGCTGCTTCCGCTGTTTCGCCAGTCGTCCAATTGTCTATGCCCCATATCTATGGTGGGCGGGTCCTTTCCCCTCCGAAATAGGCTGATGGTTAGCATCCGGGAGATGGGCGGTTTTCCCATCGTACTGCCGCCACGCGTCACCCTCTCGATTGTGGCGGAGCCCCCTCCTCCGAAACCGCCTGTGCACAAAAGTGGTGCGCCATGAAACCAGAAACCGCCTCCCGATGATGTCACCCTACCTGTGACGTCACCCTGCCACGTCATCCGTTGTACTGGGTCCCACATGTCTGCGTCATGTTGACGTCACCACCGAAAGGGCGCGAAAGGTGAAATCACGACCTAGGAAGCCTGGAATCAGTTTCTGAGGTAGTTTTTGATGCGCGATTAGCACCGCATTACTAAAAAAAAGGGGCTAAAATGGAAAGCCCCAGTTTAGCGCAGGTTCGCAGCAGCTTTTTTTGCCCGAAAAAAGCCAAGAAGGAGCTATTTAGTAGTTTTGAGTACCAGAGGAGCAAATGAAGCCAAATTTCATGTCAAAGAGTATCAGTGAAGATTTTTTTAGCGGCTCGAAGAAGATTGAACATTAAAGAGCCCCCAGCAAAGTCAACAAAATAGTAAGCCCATTTAAAGGCCCTCAAATCACAGTTAATGCACATCAGATTCACATGAGATCAGTGGATCAAGTCCCAAAGCACAGTTATTGCAGAAGCATTACATCGAGCCACCAAAAGCACCATATTAATTCATTTTTGCACAGCAGCATCCGGCGCAGCTCATGTCACTTCCTTGCATTTAATTTCCGTACAAGTTTAGGTTAAAAGAACTTTTCCCGCGGACCTGTTGAGGTCAGCTGCAATAGATATTTTTGATATATGTCTCTATAAGAGCGACCCTATTTCGTTGTTGAAGGGTTGGTTGTTGGTTGACAGATGAAATTTATTTAAGAAGAGACTTGCTCTGAAATTGATATTGTTTTCTTAATCAAAGATTGTTGAAATCCTGGAGAATGGATTGTTAATGTCTTGTTACTGGTTTTGATGAGTGAATGATGGGATTCTTGTGCTGCCATATGAATCAATAAGTGTCTCTTATCTTTGTTATTTCAATTTCATATATGCTCAAGTCACAGAACGAAAGATTGGTTTAGAATTTGCCTAATCACACTGTATGCTCACTTTCTGTGGCTTCTTAATGTTTTCCTCTTGATTTAGGCATAAGTATGAATTCCTTATGGCTCATATTTGCTCTAATTCACATATGACTGACTGTTATCTAGGAATTCTTAGCTGCTCCTAGATAGGGTTCTTCATCTTCCCTCTGCTAACCTGATTGAGAGATTCTTTGTTGCCTCTCATTCCTTAGCATTAAATCCATCTCCATTTAGTTTGAATGTTGTTTCCTAAGCAGCTATCTTTCTCCTCATTCCTCTTGTGACCAAGAAAATGCATCAGCAATCTTGCTCCATGACTCCATGCCCAATGGTTTGAAACTTACCACACTATGCACTGCCTCTCTACTTGAAAACATCCTCCTTCCACCTTCCCACCAAACACAAACAAAACCCCTTTGAACCCAATAACTAGCCTAAAACCATCATCAACAAAGCTAAATCCTAAAGAGAGAGCCCTCTCTGATTGCAGGTGGGCTAGAACCTGTAGTCCAAAGATTGGTCTGTGGTTACCTCGGCCGTATCCCTTAGGGAGCCAAGGGACAACCTGAGTGATAACACTGAATAGGCTTCAATTATATTCCAAATTTATGGAAAAAACAAGCTAGATAGCTCCAGATGTAATGAGAGAAGATTCCTAGAAAGAGAATCAAGCTTACTTCTAACTCTGGCAATCTCATAACAGATTAAGGCAAGACTGGTGTTTAGAAAAATACGATGAGAACCTGAATTGTTAAGGCGATGTTTAATATGAGAAAAGAGAGGAACAATCGACAAATCCCTACACCTCTTCAAGAAATAAAGATTTGTCTTCATCTTAGAAACCTACAAGTGTGCTCGTTCAAAAGTATGAACTTTAATAGTGATGGCCCTCCCATGTAGGGTAGTGATATTCGAATTCAAGCTTCTATGACCCATATCATAATTATAAAATGTTTTTTCAGAATAAGTCACATTAAATATTTTGGTTAACGCATTTTGAACCAACAAGTGTGGTTCATCTTCAAGACACGATGAAGAAACAGATCAAGGAACAAGGTTAAATAGGGAGAGAGGTCAACCTAATAACTATAAAAAAATGACTATATTTGACTAGGGGAGAAGAGGAAAAAGTTTCATACATCCAGTTCACCAACAATGATATGTACTCATCATAGTCAACATAATGAAATGAGGAGTGCTCAAGAAATCATAATTCCAATAATGGAATATCAGGATCATAGAAGATACTCCCCCTAAACCTGTGCCAAATTTTTACCATCAAATCGGATCACATCCATCTCATCATTGAGAAAATGCAACAAAGAACCATTTCAACAATAACAATAACATAATATTTTGAAGCTTGATCATGAACAAATAACATTCCTAAGCAACATATGGGCACTACTAGTAGACCATAGCACATCAATATCAGAACCAAAACACCAATAATGAAATTATGGAACATATGAGAAGATCCCCCCTGAACACGTGCTACCTATTCTTATTCACTGCTACTTCATCAAATTCAATGTCAATAACATAAACATTATCAAAAAAATATCGGGAACCATCACCAAGAAGATACATACATGACTCCCCCTGAGATCATACACCAGTGATTCTGTGGGCCTAATAGTTGTCACCTGTTATCCATGAGGTTACATACCTCATATTCACTTATATAATCACTATTAGAATAATGCATTAAGAAAAATAGAATGGAACAGGGACCATCTTCTTTTACTCTAAATTTGAAGAAGAGGAACTATACCTCTTATTTTTTCCTAAATTCTTCTTTAGAAACACATATAATTTGTCTACATTTCTAAATACTCTTTCCATAACCTTTCAAGTGTATTCCTCTAAAACTTTGCATTAAGTTTATGCAAACAAAATTATATGTCCTTTATCAGCTATTTGACAAACACTTAGAATATTCTACTATAGCCCTTGAACTAATAATGCATTAGCTTCTTTTGTATACTTATCAAGTTTGGCTCTACCTTTTCCTAGAACCTTTGCTGGAGCACTATTTCCAAGAATAAATTTACCATCTTTGTTTTTCTTGAGAGATTCAAACCTATTCTTATCTCCAGGCATGTGATGAGAGCATCTTCTATTTATATACCATTCATCTTCATATTCAAATGAACATAGAGAAAGGTCGCACTTAACTTGTTCTTCTTCCTTTTGTTTAATATTAGAAGTGCTAGTGGATCCATATTTCTCAGGTATTTTGGTAAAAATATTCTTCTCTGGCTACTTGCCTTGGACAAAATCAAATTGTTGTTTGCGTGAATCCATTGATTTGCTCCTACATTCTTTGCTACATTCCCAAACTTGTTACAAGTATAACATATTGCATGAGAATAAAAGGGAGCAGAGGATTCATAATACTTTTGTTTCATATTCCTCCTATTGCAATTAATAGATTTATGACCAAACATGTTGCAAGAAAAAAAATATCCCTTAAATAAACCTAAGTACCTCAGAGCTAATGGTCCTCTTGTAAATCTGATTCTGCAATTTTCTGCAAAGTGTCCAAAGTTATGACAGATAAATCATTCGATACCATTGTCTAGAGGAGAGAATAAATTGATACTTCTATAGTTATGAGAAAATGAATCTCTATGAAATTTTCCATTCTTTGATTGATGGTTTGGTTGACTTCTTAATTCTTTACCAAGTATTTCAGAGTTTTCTTTGTTAATCTCATAATTTCTTGCATATGTGTGAGAGCTAGATTATCCTTTTATAGTTTCATGAAAACCAAGACCAAATTTAATGGACGGAGACCTTTGAATACTGAGAATTTTATCCAAAATCTTAGTACTATCTTGAAATGTCAAGTGTTTATCATTTTATTCTAATTTAATTTTTAAAATTTTTACCTTCACCTCCAGTCTTTGAAATTGTTCTTCCGTTTACAGAAACCACTTCCTCATTCCTCCTTAAACCTTTCTTCCTTCTTTCAATTTCTCTTTTAATCCGATAATCTCTTCCTTCATCCCATTCTCTTGTTCTTCAAATACTTGAATTAGTACTTCATTTCGTTTGTTTGACTTTGCAATATCTGGTCTTAGAGATACAATCTCAACTTCAAGTCCTTCACAATATCGTTAGATTCTACCGCATTATTTATTTATTTATCATGGTCCCTATTCTCATATGCTTGTTACCTATTCTTAAGATTGTTAATCCTTCTCAAGGAAAAAACAAGTTTTCTTCTAAGATTTAATTCCCTTAGCACGTCTTCTTATGAATCAGTAACTCCATCTCTCATAATAAAGGTTATTTCATTATCATTCCCATTATTTTGTTTAGAAACCAAATTACCTATTGTTTTACCCAATGAAAAAACTTCCTTTATATGATTTCCTTCTCATTTTAGAATGATCTGCAGATTATCCAATACATCCTTTGTGGTTTCATAATGCATGACTTTCTCTAATACTGAATCAGGTAAGTTACAAAAGGTCACATATATTGCATATATATTCTTTTGGAATTCTTCACCTAATGGGGAATTTTTAGTGCAACCATTACATACTAAATGCTAAACATCAAGTCCAAGATCCATTAGCTTATACTTCGTCTTTTCTTTCCATTCCTAATAGTTAGCATCATTAAGCATGAACATACCTTTATTGTCCATAATTTCTAACTTTCCTTTTTCTTCTCCTAATTGTCCTATATTTGTGAATGTAAATATTGCCATGACATCAGATACATCAATGTCATGGCTTTCTTGGCTTGACCTATTCCTTTGTGCTTCCTATTTCTTATGCTTCTTTCCCATTGTCCCCAATCCACTCTCAAGTAGCTAAGCTTCTACTGGAGTGACCTACTGGGATACCAATTGTTAGGAAAAATACTTGGGGGGGTGAATCAATATTTTTAATTCACTTTTAACTTTCTATTTCATATTCATAATTTTGTATGCTACTTGTTAGAGTGAGTATTTGAATACTTCCATCAATGATCAAAATTTCTCTTTTCATATTCATTTTAGGTGTCCCACACATAATTTTTTTATCATTCCACTAGGTCATGCAAAAAAATTAGTCATTGATGGTAGTCCTAGTCCAAAAAAATCACTCTTCCCTAAATGTGATTACTTGCTGGCATAGTTTCATATCTTGTTGACTGTACATCAACCATAAAGTTATTTTTATCATGCCATTTCTATCAGTCATTAGGTTATTATGTCATCTTGAAATTTATTCCTTCAAGGTCTCATTACGTCTTTTAGGGTTTTTCAAGGTTCGATTAGGTCATTAAGGTTTCCAAAGTTCCATTCCATTGCATAAGACCAACAAGTAAATGGTGATCAAATAACATCCCTTCACCATGTGAAGATAATTTTTAAAGAGAAATGCTTATTTCATTATGTAATTTTATGTCTTTCAAATGTAATAATTTCACCATCCCAAGCTGTTAACTCAGTGTTCCAAAGATGCCAGACCATCAAAAGATCAATTTGTCAAAGGAAATAGTCAAGTGAAAGGGTAAAGTTTCAAAGGGTTAAGTGCATGCCAAAGGGAGTTGTCTTTTCCCAAGGGTGTCCAAATCATCAGTTTCCACAAGCGCTAAGCCCTAATTTCCTCACCCATTGAGCTAGGGTTGCCTATGGAATCAGAGACATCTGAGTATATGAGGCATAAGGGAGGTAATTTCAGCAAGCGTGAGGACATTCCAACTCATAAACATCATGTCTTCATCATTTTTCAAGAAGTCATTCCAAGGGACAAATCATTTGCCACACATAGGGTCAGTTTTTCTTCAAACTATGTTTTAGACCACAAGGATAAATTTGGCAAAAGTGAGAGAGCTATTTGTCCATAATAGGCTAAGGATGAAAATTCTCCTTCACTTTTTACACAGGTGTCATGGTTTTAGATAAATATCAAAAATACAATTGCTACAAGAGAGTTACTGCACTTCTGGAGTGACTTAGGACAAATCACTTTTTCTTCTATCTAGAGTCTCCAAATGACTTTCATGATGAGTCAAATGATAACTAGACAAAACTATCTTTCCAATGAGCTATCATGCACTCAATTTGGAGCTAAGGAAGACCTCCAAAAGTTTCTTGCAAGAGAACACTTCATTTTTGCACCCTCATTCTGCACTTTTTGACTAGTCTTGGGAGAATTGACTTTTAAGGGGCTATAATTGATCATTTTTAGTGATTTATAGGTCCATGATGTAGCCACGAGAGTGACCTTTCCCACAAGCTATCATGGGGTCAATTTGGACACCAGGAAAGCATCCAAAAGTGGCCTAAAAAAAGGCGATGCACATAGAGCATGAGGCGCTACGCATAGAGGAGAGAGCGCTGCGCATAGGGATGGAGCATTGCACAGGGCTTGTTTGCCAGTACAATTTTACATGGCACTATACATAGATCTGGATCCCTGCACACCTATACAAAGTGTTATGCATAGGACCAGTAGGCAGCAAAACCACCCTATCAATCATCCAAATTTCTCTTTTTCCACCTAGAACTTCTAAACAAGTAAGTGCACTCCTTGAACTATCCTCCCGGCATTTAGTACATGATTTTAAAGTTGGTTTGATATTTAAAATTTTATACCCTAATTCTCTCAAACAAATCCCTCCACCAATCCCTTATACCCTAATTCCCTCAAACAAATCCCTCCACCTATACCTTATACCCTAATCCCCAAAACAAAATCTCGAAAACCCTATTTACTAAACAGTCCTTGCCAAAAAAAATACCATCCTTCTCACTTTCATATCATATTTATTTCATCCTACATCACATAAGCTCATTTCCCCTTCCTCTATCCCTATTCACCATAACTCACTTCTTGATTACCTTCTCAAGGGTTTCAAAGCTTCAAAATTCAACAAACATGGATAAATAGGATAGAGATTATGAGGAGAGTGGTAGTGAAAGCATGGGAGATGAACCTCAACATCAGAGAAAACCACATAATGGAGGCAAAACTATCAGAGAGGAACCATCAAACATCAAAGAGTTACATGATTCTCATATGACTATCTCTTGTTTAAGTCGTCTAGGGTGTTATGAGTTTTATGAGCAGGTACAAAGAGTTCAACATCATCTTGAGCTAACCAGGCTTTTTGTAGCCAATCTCTGTGATAATAAAGTAACTCTTACTGAGGAGACATTTACAGTTTCATCCTCCATCATTGCTAATGCCACAAGGATTCCAAATGTGGGGGAAAAATGGTATAAAGAACAAGATTTGGATGAACACTACTATGAGCCATACATCAAATCCAGGTAGAAAAATGAAAAGAAGATTACCTTTCCTTTCAAGTTCCTTGAAGACAAGTATGCCCCTATGACGAGGATCATTATGAAGAATTTTACATGTGAGGGAAGATTGTCTAGATTGTACACCTATCATATTATGCTTCTTATGCACTTCACAAGAGTGAAAATGTTGAACATCCCATATTTCTTATTCAGGAAGATTGAGAAGATGGCCTACATTGTACAGAAAAATCCATACCCCCAGCAAATGAGTAGTATCTGTCACTATTATTTGATCAATATGATTGTGCTACATCATCTCAACCTCCTCAACATCTCCTGGGATACATTTATTGCCAATGACATCTTTAATGTTCCTCAGATTCCTCCACTGGTGCCCCAAGAAGTAGAAATGCCTTCCAGCAGTGCCAAAGTAAAGAAAAGTGAGAAGGTTAAAGATACTAAAGCTGTTAAGAAGCAAGAAGACTATAAAACATATTAGTGAGGGGCTAGAAGGTTGTTTGCAGCATATAAGCAAGTGTTTACTCCACTTGATGTGGAAGGGGCCTTGCCTTCTTCATCAACTCATAGGCAAATGCTTGCTCCACAAAATGTGGAAGGGGCTTTGCCTTCTTCATCAACACAATAGGTACAATAGGTGCAACAAGTGCATAAAGAGAAGGAAAAGAAGATGGAGGACAATCTCAATGATGAAGAGGAAAGGGAATTTGATTTGATGGAACATGATGGATTAGAACAACCACACATTCATCATGGCATTGAGATAGTTGACTTGGAGGCTCAAGATGAGGGAACAAATGAAAATATAACTATAAGGGAAAAAGATGCATAGATCCAAGCATTGATGGAAAATTTGGTGAGAGCTAAGTGTGCCATTTCATATCTTGAGCAAGAGCACAAGCAACTAAGTGACAAACATGTCATTATGGAGCTATAAATTCTTAAAGTAAAGAGGCAAGGTGACAAAGGAAAGTTAGTAATGAGAGAGGAAGAAAGCCCAACCACCTTGACTACAAAACAAAGACTTGAGAAGGAGATTGAGGAGGATAGAGAAACTTGGCTTGACAGGGTCAATTCACATTTGGAGAAGCTGCTACAAAAGGCCAATAGGGACAATCAAATCATTAGGCACATGGCTCGCCATTACAGGACCCAGAACAAGATTTGCAACATAAGGGTCAAGCAAATGAAATCAAGGCTAAAACAAGCACTAAAAAGCAAAAGGGAGGGTGATAGGCTTAGGTTTCTTGCTGAAGCTTCCTTGGCTAACCAAGACACTTGATGGTGGTGTTCTCCATGAATTTTGAGTAAGTTTTTAAGAATTTTTTCCTTTTGGAGAATTTAGCAATTTTTGACACAGAAATTTTGGCTCTATGCACAGTGCCACTTGCACTACGCTTTTCCTAGGGCCATCCAATGAGGAAATGGTCAGAATTTTTGGATTCAAAATGATTATTACATGTACCCTGTGTATTTTCTAAGCTTTTGGAGCAGACTTGGTCAACCAAAAGGTCAAAAAACACTCAAAACATGACCTTTCTGCCTTCTTTTTGATCCACAGAAGTAGTCTTGAGAGAATCCGTTTTTGATGGGTAAAATCAACTCCAAATAGGAAAATAAAGGCATATTTGGAAATTAGACAGGATAGGATTTCCAATGAGCCATCATGAGCTCAATTTTGACACTGGGAAAGCCTCCAAAATGGTCCTGCAAAAAGTGTCGGACTTAGAGCTTGGGTGCTGTGCATAGGGAAATTTTATCCTGAATTTTCACTTCATTATGCCATGACTGTAATTTTGAGTTTGCTTTCATAGATGATGTTTTTACTGATGTAAATGGTAACTAGGCATGTAAATAGGATGGATAATAGTTACTAGAAGGTAGACTCATTAGATCAAAAGGTATCTTGAGGACAAATGAATCAGTTTCCTCCCTTTTAGAGGCAAGTTGTTAGGTTGCCTAGATTCAAGTTTCTTGTTCAGTTTTTGATGGATTAGTTCCTCATCCCAGGGATTTGACCCCTAAGGATGGGATGGGGTGAATAAATGTCTATATATTCTTCTTCTTTCTCAGTGTAAAGGGTTGGACTCAGTTGGATGCTAATTCTTTGAGTAGACATCATTTTGTATCAGTTTCAATAGGATGTTAATGAAAAATTGCAGCTATTTCTTTGGGATCCATGTGGTATGATGTTTAGTTCAGTTTTCTCTATTGTGATCATATGTTAAAATGTTTTTTATACTTCATCAATCATTTCATTTCTTTTAAGTGGATGTTTTCAAGTTGATAGGAAGAACCCATAATATTTATGCTCTGTTTTGGGAAAATATTCACCAGATTGTGTTTTCTTCATTTTAGGAAGAATCCATGTTGCTTACAAGCTTTTTATAGCTCCTCACCTGTCTTGAATCACCTCCCCCATCAAATCCTAGATTGTTGAGCCTTGTGATTACCTTGCCCCATTGAACACCATGTAGTTTTGACCTAATTTCCTTGCCCTAACTATTTGGCTCCTCCTGATCCAACAAAACCATTCAAAATCAAATCGAACCTTGTGCTACTATCCCTAGCCTAATAACATTTTCTTGATCTAGTCATCTTGGTTGAGATCCTTACAGAGAGAGCCCTCTATTGTCCTAGTAGGGCTAGCTACTTGGATAAGCGTGGTTTTTGGTTACCTTGACATTGCCTTCCTTCAGCCTAAGGTTTAATCCAAGTGATAACACTACCTTTCTTCATGTAACCCACATATGAATGTGACTTCAATGACTGCAAACAACATATATCCAATTTACTTTAATTTGTCATATATTTCATTAGTGAGTTAACTTAACCATTGCATTATTAATTCATTAACTATCTAGTATGCAACAAATAGCATATGAATCACAACACATAAGCAACACAAATAGAACACCAAGATTTTGGTGGAAAATCAATGTGGGAGAATTTCACTATTGCCATCATCTCTACCTTCTTCTTTTATTATAAAGAAAAACTTCATTACATCTTGTACTGGCACAAATTCTTACCAGCACATAGGAACCCAGTTGTAGGAGGATATGACCTCCACCCGTTCTCTGAAAACCACTTGAAGGGAGCTACAAGCCCCAATATTGTTTACCAGCTCCTACCGGAAGGGAGAACCTACCCCTTGAATAAGTTTACTATGTGTTAGATTCTAGATTGACCTTAGGCTGAAGGGAGGTAATTCTACGGTAACCTAGCCCTACCAGGTCGGGAGAGGCTCTCTGCTTGTGAATCTCAGTCAAGATAACTAGATTAGATATCGATTTTAGGCTAGGTATAGTAGCTCAAGGGTTTTTTGATTGATTTTTGTTGGTTTTGTTGCTGGATGAAATGGGGGAGGCGACTTTGGGTCTAGGAAATCAAGTCAGGATGCAGGGTGTTCTATGGGACGAGGTAGATAGGTGTTTTGGCACTTGGAATTGAGTGAGATGAGAAGTCTGAGACTGGTGAGGAGATAAGGAGGGCATGGAAAGATCATTTATCCTTCTCAAATAGTAGAAAACATCAAACTGAATGGTTTCCCAAGGCAGAGCACTGTAAACAATGTATTCTACCTATCTATCTTGATATCATTCAGCTAGAAGAAATGAATTAGATTGTGGCACACATAACACATGAGAAAAACTAATAACAAAAGAAGAGACTATGAAAAAACACTTTACCACAAGTATCCCATAAAAATAGCTGCAAATTCTGGTTTATTTCCTTGCCAAACTGTTGATAAAGGTGTACAATGTAGCTCAAAGCATCCAAGAGAGTCCAAACTCTACAAATGACTAAGAAAATATATAATATAGGCATCAAACAACTCATCCTGACCTTCATGGGTCGAACCCATGAGAAGAGGGGCTATTTCAACCATTTCCCAATAGGGACAAGGAATATAGGTAGTGGAACAACTTTCCTGTATAAGCATGGAAACTAATTCATTGACTCCCAAGCCACCTCTAACTAATGAATCTACCCTCTAAGATCATTTCACTATTACATTCACATACCAAGGCATTAATTACAATCATAAAATCATCCATGAAGAGAGAAAAAGTCAACTTGCAGTGAGAACATGCGAAAATTTGAATTTCTAGCAAACTGGCCCAATGCGCAGCGCCACTGGCTAGATGTGCAGTGCCTCTTTAGACCCACTTTTGGAGGCCTTGCCCTTGGCCACATTGATCCCACAATAGCTCGTTGAAAGCTCTTCTTGTCTAGTTTTTGGAATATCTTGAATTTTTTCATTTGGAGGTAATTTGCCCCCTTAAAAGTGAAATCGCCCAAGGCTGCTTCCGTGCATCCAAAAAGAGGCAAAGAGGTCCTTTTTGGTAGTTTTTTTTACCTTTTGGTGACCTATTTTTGATCCAAAATTGCTGAAATTTTTTGGGTTTGATGCCCTCATCATGCTGAATCCAAATATATAAACCTTTGGCCAATTTTCTGTGTTTTAAAATTAAAATTTGAAAAATGAAAAATTTTCCCAAAATTTGCCCAAATTTGGCACAAGGCACCATCATCAACTTCTTTGATGGGCTAGTGAGGCTTCAGCCAATATTTTCAACTCATCTTGCTCCTTTTTTCTCTTTAAGGCATTCCTCAACCTAGCCTTAAGCTTCCTCATCCTATGTTGCATATTTTGTTGTGGGTCATGTAGTGGTAGGCCATGTGGCGAAGAATCTTCTTGTCCATGTTGGCCTTCTCAATCAGCCCCTGAAGGTGTATATTAACCCTCTCAAGCCAAGTTTCCCTATCATTCTCAATCTCTTGTTCAATATAAGTCAACTTGACATTTTCCTCCTTGGCCTTTTGCCTATTTTCCTTGATCATTTGCAACTTCATGAGGACTTGCTTGTTACTCAGTTGTTTGTTTTCTTGCTCTAAATATTTGATGATCCACTTAGCTCTCTCTAAGTTATTTGACAAGGATTGTATCTTAGCCTCTTGTTCCTTTATGATCGTGTCTTTGACAGACTTTGGATCTTGAGTTTCCAAGTCAATGACATCAACTCCTTGATGACTGAAGTGATGTTGTGTTTCCTCATGATCAACAAGGTTAAAATATCTTTCTTGCTCATCACTAAGATCCTTATTTTGCATCTCTTTCGTGCCCTTATGTTTACCCTTGCTTTGCTGCTCAACCTGTACCTATTTTGCTGAAGAAGAAGGCAAATCCCCTTCCACACCTTGTGGAGATAGCATTTTCCTATGGCTTGATGACGAAGGTGAGACCCCTTCCACACCTAGTGGAGATAATACTCACCTAGCAGCTACAAAAAGTTTTCTAGTGCCCCTCTTATATGTCACAAACACTGGCACTCCAATAGTTTCAGTCTCTTTGACCTTTTCCTATCCTGAAGGTCCCCCTTCCTCATGATGTACTGATGAAAATATTTTCAAGCCTTTGAACATTTAATGAGAAATGAAAGTCTCCCATGGCATGTTAAGAAGGTTCAGCTGATGTAGAAAAATGATTTTAATCAAAGAGTAATGGAAAATGCTATTCAACTACTGGGGGTATGGTTTCCTCTTTACAATATGTGTCATTTTCTCAATGTTTCTGAACATGAAGTAAGGGATATTCATCATTCTTACTCTAGTGAAATGCATCACCTGTCTAATGTGGTAGGAATACAACTGGGAGAACCTACCTTCACAAGTGAACTACTTTATAATGATTTTCATCGATGGAGAAAACCTATCTTCCAAAAAATTGAAGGGGAATACTCTCTTCATTTTGTCTTTGTATGTAGCTTTAATGTAAGTCTCATGGTACTCCCTATCAATATCTTGACCTTTGTTCCATTTTTCACCCACATCTGGAATAGCTGTAGCCTCTGAGATGACAACTGGTGATATGGCGAATGTAATTCTGGCAAGGGTTACTTCATTATTGTGCAGATGTGTCACAAACAACCTTGCCAAATCATGATGAAATTTGACTCTTTCTATCATTTCACAAAAATCAAAGCATCACTGGTGTTTAAAGCAAGATATGGAAAGTGGATAGGCTTGCAACTCCCTCAAACTAATAGGCTCTTATCTAATAATTCTTCCTCCTTTATGAGGCTTCCTTTACTGTATGTTTCTCTCCTTGGAACTATCACTAAGGGTGTCTTCTTCAAAATCATACTCACTGTCTCCTTCCATTGATTTTTGTGGTTGTGAACACTTATGGACAATGATGGGAAGGGTGGATGAAATAAAGATGAGTATGAAGAGATTTTTATTGATGAGTAGGGTTTAGGGATATGAATAGAGTTTAGGGAGTGTAGGGTTTAGGAAGTGTATGAGGGGAATGGGATTCAGGAGATATGTATGAGGGAATGGGGTTAAGTTTAGGGAATAATGGAAAGGAATGGAGAGATGATGAAAACTAGGGTTTCAATTTTAAAAATGCTAAATACCAAGCTTAGAAAACCAAACCCTAACACGTAATATAGGAGTAATGAACTTACTTGTTAGAGAGAGAAACTGAAGATTTTGAGGTGAATTGGCAACTTAAGAACGTTTTGGGCTTGGATGGGTAGATGTGCAGTGCCCCACCCCAGTGCACAACGCCTCCCAAATGTGTAGTGCCCGTGTAAATTAACACTGGGAGTGGCTACTAGATGCGCAACGCTGGCCTCTGATGCGCAACGCCAGTCATAATTTCTCCAAAAATGCAACAATTGCACTCTTTTACTCAATGACACTCAAAAATTGCTTCTTAACTTTCCTTTAGCACTTTGACTTCAACATTAGCATAATGAAATGATCAATTGAGATATGGATTTATATAGCTTTTCAACTTTTTGATTTTTGTTTTCAAAAACCCACTTTCATAATGTCTATTTGCTTTCTTCAAATACTCCATTTTTTGATGCTTGGTCTTCTTGCTTTGATAGGTGGACTGATGCTCAAATTTTTTGACTTTTTGTAGTGGCAGTTACTTGGCAATATCAACGGGTGACCAGGAGCAGCACGGAACCATTTATTACATATGAGAACAATAAAATTACGTGAAATTTAAAAATAATATACAAATGCTCTAGTTTCACCTCAAAACTAGTTTTGAGGTGTGAGAACTTTATTAAGCTTACAAATTAACAAATTAGGACTTTTTTTATCATTGTTATCATCCTCATGTGTCTACTGACCATTATTAGCAATAATCACTAAATTTTGACCATGGTGAAAACCCTAAGACCTAATGAGACTAAAACCTTATGTCATTTATGAAATGAATTGAAAATAAGCATGAATCATTGACTGAAAGGTATGAAAGGAGGTCAGTAGATCTATATCATGAGGGAAAAACTAAAATAAACCCTACCATCAATAGATCCATGACCTAATGGAATGAAACTGATTAGAATGGGACTCCTAGTATGAAATGCAAAAGAGTAAATTTTGATCACTGATGGCAATGTTAAGACACTAACACTAACACCATGTACCACTGGAAGGAAGCTCTAACAAGGAAGCTCTGACTCCATTACTAAAGGATCCAACCCTTACCACTTTTTGTTGACCACGTTTCATAATATGTCATACTGGATCCACCTTTCAATAAGAAAACAACTTGTAGGCCACATTTCATCATATTTTCAAACTGTACCCATACCTATCATAAGCCCAACCAATATACCAAATTGAGTACTAAATCATAGAATCTAAATACAATCACTGAATCACCACTGAATATCAATAACCAATAATCTAAATCACTTGAAATTATTGAATATTGAACCAACCCATGTTACCTCACAAACAATAACTAATTAAATCAATACCAATCAACCAATCAAGATAATTATACTATTAGATATTGAACAATCATCACATAATCAATGAACTTCAAAATATATATGAGACTATTCTGAATCATATTCATGAATGTTTGTGACCGTCTAACTACAAACCTGCATGCAGATCTCAAATCACAAAATGCTAAATAATTGAGTTACTGAACTGAATCACTATAACATTATCCCATTGAATATTGAATCAATCACTAAAAGTAGCTCAAGTTAATGCATAACCAGACCAAAACATATATAAACCATCTAGATGAATACATCATTGATAGACAACAACAAATATAACATAACACATTAACTATCATCATAAAACAATATTGCAAATCTTGACCAAATATAACTAAAAATACATACACGATTGTTATTAAGTAGACCCACATATATACGTTCTTATCATGTGCAAAACCCATATACAGATCTCAACATAATGAAAAACATATCTTAGAATATATACATGAATCATAAAAAATAAAGTCATGTATGTATGCGAGTATTCAAAATAAAACCAATGTATGAATCTTAAATTATTGAAGGATACCTTCACTGCAAACACAACTGATTTCTGCAACCTTCATTGTCAAAACTACAAAATTCTGAAAATTCATTTAGATCACATCATTAATATAATTATAGATCCATCATTATTAGCTACTTAGACATTTGCAGTAAATTAAACAATTAATTATATTTCAACATATCTTTAGATCTTTCAGATCTAAATCATATCCTTGCTTCCTAGTGCATCCTTGTTCCAAATCAAATCACTCATGAATAAACCATTTACTTGCACACTCAATACCTTGATCACCATATCCTTATATGTCATTTTCCTTAGCTAATACATTAGGTAAATCCTTTGGTAATTTCATTAGTATTTGTTGATGGGATCAAATGAATGTCGCTGCTCCAATTACTATGGGCCAATACCATGGTAATAACCCCTGGTATCCGGGTTTCCATGGTTTGGATTATGTACGTGAATTTTACTCATAAGACCTGTGTATGTACACTAACATTCTTCACAAGAATTGCGTATACTTTCTCAAACTTCACTTTTATCATCCATATGTCACTGAACTATCATTTTGTTGTCCATAACATCTGTACCAATCTGCATGAGTTCCAAAATCATCATATTATCACAATGTTGACATCAAGTACATTTTCGTCAAGTATGTTTCCATCAAGGACAACACATTAGCCATAATTCCAACAATAAGAACAGTGTTTGGGTAATAGCATAGTGTAGGAATGTAGAGTCAATAGTTGCAGCAATGGGGGTGTCTGGAAATAGTTCCTAATTTTGCGGGGTGTTTTATGAACTGATCATGCATATTGAGGTTGCTAAGGTTGTAGGGGTAGCCTGGAACAAAGGTGGGTCTCTAGGGTATGAACTAAGGAGTGTGTATGGATTGAATAGACCTGGTATAAACTCTGTAAAGGTTGTGATCAACTCTAGGGAAGATCCTAAAAAAGGTATTGCACCATTAAGGGTGGTGAATGTCTTTTTCTCATAGTATTTGAGTGGGTCAATTGTAATGATTTTCCCATGACGAAGGAACATCATAATATGAAATATTAAGGATGCAACTGCAATCATTACATACATGTAGCTACGGCCAAGAAGGATATTGTAATCCAAATGGGCATCCAAGAATTCTATGTCTATAACCAAAGTTTTACCAGTGAGCTTGTTGGGCGTGGGATCCCCCAAGGGTAGTTTTGGGGCTTAGAGCCCAGATTTTGGTCTAATGTTGTAATTCCAATGTAAAGACTCCACATTTTGTGGCGTGGAGTGCATATTTGTTAAAGAGTCATAGGGTTGTCTACCCTTATTTTGATAACGTAATGTTGATTGTAGAAGATCTACCCATGGTCCGCGGACCATGGGATTGTATAAATAAAGAAAAACTCTAAGTCGATAGAAAAAAATCAATCCAAGGAATCATTGATAAAGATGTATGCGAGATAGCTCTGAAGTGTAAGTCTAAGTTTTGGGTCGTAGCGTAGGAAGAGGGTTTGTAGTTGAGTGTGCAGAGGCCTAGTAGTTCGCAAATGAGTGTGCGGAACCCTGTAGCTAAGTGTGCAGGGTAAGTCGAGTCTGTAGTCATTTGGAAGTATTAATAAGGAGAAGTTTCTATCATTTCTGTGTCTTTATTTCCTATTTATGCATCTATTATATTGGGTATGAATTTCACTTCTAATGCTTATATGATGCGTGAATGTGTATAACTGTATTGGTTAAGTGAATGCAACTAAGAATATTTGTTACGTGAAGATAATTAAGATTTGTCAATAAGATAAGTAACACACTTCATGTAGTTTAGGAGATATCGTAGATCACTGCCTTAGCAGCATGAAAGGACTTCAACCCCTGGTTAGGGCTGCACAGAAGCTGATTGTAACAGATCGTGAAGGTATTGAAGGGTGGAATGGAGTGCAAGGTAGCCTACACGAAGGCAGGTATAGTTGGAATAAACTAACATCATGACCATCTCAAGGGTGTGGAAACTTGGTTCCAACATCTCCCCATACTGCTTCGGGTAAGACTTCAGTTCGTGCTCTGTGGGCTGATGTCGAAAGGGCTAGTAGTGTAGGGATTTGTTTGGCTACCTAATGCTGAACCTAGGTCAGGCCCCCATAAGCCAACAAATGGTTCCATTGCCGGGACCAAAATCTGCATGAGAGATGTGCGATGTCGTATCATTGGAATCCAACTAAGAAAGAAATCGAAGGCTAGTTGGATAGAAGAATTCATGAATTTTGTTGGGTCCCTATAATACTAGTGATTACCCCTTTATTATTGTAGTTATACTCCTTATTTATATTGTTGTGCCCATATTACCCCCATATTGTTATTTCTGTGCCCCATAGAATCCCTCTATTGTTATTTTTGTGGCTTTATATTATTATTGTTAGGTCGGCTGGATTATATTATGACTCCTTAGACTCCTATATATAG
>Ga0181464_1000297_pt1 | contig 19642 bp, 15 predicted proteins | sample InSIn2gowninarea_FD_119074 | JGI IMG/M metagenome (GOLD analysis project Ga0181464, IMG submission 119074) | Clean room microbial communities from NASA Spacecraft Assembly Facility at Jet Propulsion Laboratory, Pasadena, California, USA -... ...
TAACACCTCATTCCAACCTTAATCCACTTTTTCCCCTATACATCCCTAATAAAATTCTTGCCCGAGAAATAGCTTACTAAACTATAGGACATGGTTTTTCAAAGGACCTAAGTCATGCTAAAAAGACAATGTGGCCTACTTTCCTATTAAATGTGATGTATGCTCTAGATAATTATAAACATGACGGTCTTGATATTGAAGAGATTTAGAGTTTAAACTTCCCAACTATTCCAAATAGGCAATATGATCCTAAGGGAACTGCCAAGAAGGTCACTGCACAGTCAAGTATCAGGAAATTTATGCATGAGCCAGATAAGTTTGATGAATTATTTGAGTCAACCTCTGCATATTCAATGGTTGTGAAACTAGCATCAACATAGTTAAATCCAAAGGAGATAACTCAATTTAATCAGTATAGAGAAAAATGATAGCTCACTTTCCTATGGATTTATTGAAGTTCTCTTAACAAAACACATAACATGATAAATTCTTGGCTATTTCAACACAGGTTACTAATGTATTCCAAGTAAAAGAGATAGGTACTTCCTCTTCTTCTTAGGTAGAATAAACTCTATCGGATAAAAAAATTATTGCAATATGGAATAGTTTAATCAATTTATTCAAGAAACATAGCCTCACAATCTAAAGAATCCATTGCAGGAGAAATTTTCACACACTCTTGAAAGTATATAAAAAACACCACTTACTATTGGGAATTTTGACAAACCTTTGGACACTTATGACATAGAAATCATCCTGAAATTCCCTACCTCTGAGGTCATTTTGAGGGTTGAAGAGATTCCCCCTCTCGACATATTTTCGACATATTTTACAGTCCACAACATAAATTTGTTGTAAAATGACAAAGAAAAATAAGGAATAATAATCAAATCCAAGCTTTAGTCCCTAAAAATACTTCATTTGAAGTAGTATGGAAAGGCTCTCAACATACTCTTGTAGAGGATCTCGAGAATATCTCAAAGTTTGTAGGAGCACATGCTTCTACGACCATAGAAAAGACCGCCAAAGTACAAGAAATTTTGAAAGAAAAGGATGAAAGAATTATGCAGTTGGAACAAGGTATGGAGAATAAGAATCAAATGATTGCTCAACAGTGGCAAGCACAAATTGCATAATTGCAAAATAATTTTATGCCTTGAAGCTTCAATATGAATCTGATTTGACACTCATGTTCATGAGTTACAACACAATATTGAACAATTGAAGATTAATCCCGACATGGATGAATTAAAAAATGAAGCAGGAGAATTAAATACTCTCCTAGTTCAACAACATATTACTTTTTGTAAATAATTAGCCATTATTTATGATTTATGTCAAATGACCAATACATTGGTAGATCAATTGTCCGATCTGAGGACATATTTTGATGAAACTGAGGAGAAAATCTCAAATTATATAACATGTCAAGAAAGTGTTGAAGGGAGATTATCCATTTTTCCTACAATTGAAGAGTCACACAAGGAGATATTCTTTCGAGATTGTGAAATCAGACTCAAACATGCAGAGACAACAATATTTGGTAAGTGCCAGTATTGCAGCAAGAATGCTGCAATTCCTGGGCTACCAAATTTACTTTTATCAACTCGGTAGTTCATAACAAATTTTGAAGTGTCAGTGCTATATGCACAAGTACTAGTTCTCACTATAGGTTCTCACTTGGTCAGCCGATGCCAGATCACTAGGAGCTCAGGCCAACTTCTATAGATTTCAAAATAAGCTCTATGTGTGATGAAAGGAAAGAAATATTACTCTACAGATGCTATTCTAACTGCAGAAAGGAGAAAGACTAGAATGTAAAGCAAAACCTAGTAAACCCTAATAAACAAGCTAATTCTACTTTTGCCAAAAGCACTATGAAAACCATGAAATAAATGCCATTACCTACTCAAGGAAGTAAACAACATCTAACCATGCTATTTCTGGAAGTAAATAAGCAAAAAACATATTTTTGGATTTTTATGTGTTTTTATTTTAATTTAACATGCATCGAATTTATTGTGTGTGAGTGTGGCAACGAACACGTGGCGTTAGAGGGTAGTTTTGGAGCTTGGGAGGATGTAGGATGGAGTATATGGGTCCTAGGAGGTCTTAGGTGGCCTTCTAGAGGCTTTTCCCACACTCAGCCTTCAAAAGAAAGCCTACATGAAAAACTACAGGAGGACACAGGAAAACTACAGGAGGAAAACAAGGAAACTACAAGAGGCCTACAAGAGGAGGCCAAGAGTAATTTTTGCTGTTTTGAGGGTGTAAGAGTGGGTGGAAAAAGTGGATTAAGGTTGGAATGAGGTGTTAGGGTGCCTAAGGTCTTCCATGAATCACCAGAAGAGAGAAAGATGATTTGGTTTGCTCAAGGAGAGAGGAAGAAGTTCTATGAAAAATGAAGGAAACTAGGACAGAATTGAGGTGAGGTTTGGGATACCTATAGGGCATGGATCAGATGGAGGGTGTCATTGCTGGTAAGCTAGACTACTACTAGAAGAGATCTGCTATATAGAAACTGACAGTCAACCAATAAAATCAGGCAACCCATGAAATGAGTGCATCCTAGGAAAAACAGAGTTTTGCGTTAAAATGGCCTAAACTATGATGTATACAAGGAAATGGTGGGAAATTCTGTAAGAAAGGAAAGCATGCAAAAGGACTATTGAAAATTAGGAAGTTAACATGATAAATAAGATCTAAAGCAAAGCAAAACTGGACTATCAGCCTACTAGAGAGCTACAAACACTAGAAGTCCTAGGAATGAGGAAAATCTGTGTTTTTGGGGCAGCAAGAGAGTCTTTGCCTCAAATCATGGTCCCAGAAGGAGGAAGAGAGGACAAGGCACTATTTCTAGCCTTTTGAATCTTCTCTTATCACTGCTTAACCTGCTATAGAAAGAACCAATGGAGGCAAGCTACTAAATCATCAAAAGCAACCTATTCTTAACCATAAGAAAAATACATCTAATAACAAACTAATCTACAAACTGAAGTAAAGCATAAAAATACAAGTAAAGAGAATCTTGGCTGCTTGGATTGGGCCCTAACCCAAGATCTTCAGCTCTCTGAGGTAACTCAGTGCTAGCTCAAAAAGGATTCCATCTTCATTATCAAAAAATAGCAAGATTACATAAAATAGTAAGCTCGAAATTTGAGCAGAGTTTACACAAGAAAAAAATAGACCCTAGTGAGGCCCTAGGCCTCTCTACTTATACATCTGAAGCTACGAATAGCTTCCTTAAAATCAGGGAGGCTTGGCTCCCAAAACTTGAGATAACTATCAATCATCTTCCACTTGCTTCGCTGCTTTCTAGTGCATGATTCAGTTGCTTGTACTCTGAGTTGAATGAAGGGGAATTCGAAGTCAGGCGCAATAAATGAGGGGGATTCCATCCTATAAGTGCTATCCTTTATCTACTTCTAGTTATTTTTGTAGTTTTACCACAATATCCTTGACTTTGACCTCAAAATCCATCAATAATCTGCATTAAATACATGCTAGACCACATGGCATAATAACTAACTCAACTCACCCTATAAGCCTAAATATAATTAGAAAATAATACAATAAGCTAAGATAGTGGTTGATTTGACTAGGTTAGAGGTAAAATGAGCCCATATAATTACCCATTTATGAGGCTCATCAATATTAAGTTCCAAGGATATTTCTAATGACATCTATTAGAATCCCATTTGTATGCCATAGAATCCCATTGAAATTTCTTAGTTAAACCTCATAGTCAATGGTTAATGATATGGTGTATATCCAACATGACCACGCATATGTTGCTAGCACTTAGGGATGCACTATTACCTGGTTAGATGTGCATTCAACCACGGTCTCCACCCGAATTGAATCCTATGACAAATATCTATGAACAATGTTAGCGTATGGGAGAACAATCTTCTTCAAAGTCTTAGCTACATTGTTGCAACAAAATCTAAAATTTTATTTTGGTTTTATTTTAAGTGATGTTTGTTAAAACCGCTCCAGACTTTTATCCCACTTTACTATATTTGTATTTTGTTTAAAAACTATAAATCCCCTTCCTTTCAATGGAGAAGGCGTCTAAATTTTGTGGGTAAAACTTTTGTTTGCACTATTGTAAGTCAAGTGATGTTAATAGAAGTTTGGATCGATACCATTTTTCTCATGAATAGAGTCATAATAGGTCAGGTACTATTATCTACTTATTTTTCCTATGTTTTATGAGTTAGGTGGTTATTCAATTTATGTTTACTACAAGCATGGATGAAAGAAATCTTACATTTTTCATTATTGCCATGTATGATTGAAATCATATACTGTATGTATAAACAACAAAACAATATATATATGTGATAAGTTTTATTAGCAAAATTTAATTAACTATTTAATTAAATTTTAGCTATCATTCCTTGTTTTAATTTCATGATCATTTGATAATCTATATTGTCTTATTGTTTATTAAATTTTATTTAGATCACATATACAAAATAATCTCTCCTGAGATAGATACATTAATAGCTCATTTATATATTTATTTATTCTAAAAGTTTCATTAATAATAAGTTTCACACATACATACTTCATCCATTTTTATCATTTATATCAAGGGAAACTATTCCCATAATTCCCAGATAGAGCCACTAATCCAAATGGAAAAGGATCTGCTCTAAGGTCCCAACTAGGTGGTTTTCCTTGATGTTGAGGTAGAAATTTAAAGCCATCAACATATCTTGAGTTTGTTACAACCTTTATCCATTCCAAGTCAACGTTAAGAGAAGGTCTCAATGGATTTTATCACAGGTTTACCCAAGTCTACATGAAAGAGTTTCATCATGGTGGTAGTTGAGACTTACCAAGTATGCACACTTTTGTGCATTATCTCGTCCTTTTCAATCTAGTAAAATTTACACTATATTTATGGAAACAATAAAAAATCTACATGGAAACCAAAAGATATTGTAAGTGACAAAGTTCCCATTTTCACTGGAAATGTTTGGACTAAATTATTTTCTTGTATTGGTACTCAATTAGCTCATAAAGAATCTTATCATCCTCAATAACAGGAAAACTGGGATACTGGACAAATGTTTTGACGGATGAATTCCTTGCTTTGTATATGATAAACAAATAGAATGGGTCAAGTGGTTACCTCTAGTTGAATGGTGGTATAACACTTCCTTCCATATTGCAAAAAAATGGCCCCAATTTTGGCACTTTATGGATATCATCCACCATCCATCACATCATATTTAAGAGAAAAATCTAAGGTTCAAGGAGTGGAAGATCACATTAGGCATCAACAGTAAGTTCTCCAAACCTTAAAGTATAACCTTACTATGGTGCAAAATCAAGTGAAACAACAGGAATATCAACATCGCAATGAAATAATTTTTTATGTAGGAAACTAGACATTTTAACAGCGACAAGCATGCAATCAACTGTCCCTTAAGAAAGCTAAGAAGGATAATAAATTAATACTCATGTACTATGGTCCTTACAAGGTGTTGCAAAATATTGGTATGATGGCATACAAATGGGAGTTTCTTGCATCTTCTCGAAGTACACCAAACTTTCCAGTTTCATGCTTAAAGAAGGTTATCAGTGACAAGATCCCAGTTCAAAGAGTGTTTCCAAAAATTTTCAAAGAAGGAAAAATCATATTTGAGCCTGAACTAGCCATGGAAATAAGAATCTGATAACTACGAAATCGATTAATTTTAGAGTGTCTCATTAACTGGAAGAACTTACCTGCTGAAGATTCCACATGGGAGGATGAGAATTTTATACAAAAGCATCCAAAACTACTCAAGCATTGAGGACAGTAATTTTTTGAAGGAGAGGGGCATGTTAGGTCCCTATAATACTAGTGTATCCCCCAAGTTATTTTTTATTATTAGTGTAGTGCCCTATTGTTATAATTGTGCCCATGCATCTCCAATATTGTTATTGTTGTGCCCCATAGAAGCCCATTATTTTTATTGTTGTTCCATTAGATTATTATTTTTATGTATGCTCTGATTATATTGTGACCTTTTAGACTCCTATATTTATAGGAGGTATTATCATTTGTATCATTCAAGAATTGTCCATTTATGTAATGTAAAGGAGATTTTCCCCTTGGAGAGGATAATTTGAATTCATTGATCTATCTTTTCTTCTGTTTTTTGAGTTGGTTGCATAATAGAATAAAAGTACATAAAATGCACTCCACTATGACAGGAAAGGGACCAAGAAGTGTCATGGTTCATGAATATATTTCATATCTTACCCACGAAGCTGGGTATCAAGGAGTTTGAGTGACATCTAGTGCTCAAGTACTATGGTTGTGTGTACGCATACATTCAAGTAGAAATGGAGTTCTTGCATATCTTCTTTCTTGGCACAATATACTGATATGTTGTCAAAATCAAGCAAAAGTTTTAACATAAGAAGCGAGATTTTAGATGTATGAATCCAAAGTAGGGTAAGGGCACCCCCAAACCCATAACAAAGGATAGAACAGGGGTGGAACACCCCAATACAACCCATCGAAGCCACAAGTAAAGAATAGTAATAGGAATATGAAGAAACACATGGGAAAGTGTTATCAGTTCCACAAGAGCCCGACTCATAACAAAAATGAATGTTGCACAAAGAAGTCACTGGTGGCTGAGCTAAAAGCTTCAAAGTTAGATATAGGTTCTAACTTTGAATAAGAACCCGACAAGGGGAAACAAATCATTGATGCAAAACCCAGTATCACTGTTGCCACTACCAAGGTCTAACAAAGTGAGCCCACATATTCTAAGGAAGGTGAACGTCGCTTCCACTCACAAATGCAGACGAAGGGTGCTCCACTACGTTTCATTGTTGATAGTGGGAGTCAAAACAAACTCATCTCAGTAAGGGTTTTTAAGTGATTGGGATTGCTAATGGCACCACACCCATAGCATACACCATTAGGTAGCTCCACCAAGGGTGAGATCTATGTGTTAGTTAATAATGTTTCCTTCCCTGCAACATCACACCTTTCACAAATGAGGTATTATGTGATGTTTCTACCCTTGAAGTTTCGTGATGTTTTGTTAGGCCAACCATACTTATGGAAGATCCATGTTGTGCATGAGTCTAAACCTCATACTATTGTTATTAATTTGGGAAAAAATATATACATGATGTTAGTAGTAGCCCCACCTATTTCCATTTATTTGATCTCTACTAAGCAATGTAATAAAATCATCTCCCAGACAGTGAAATTTGTTTTCTTCCCAAGTCATTTTCAACGTAAGGGGAAGATCATGGTCACATTCATGGGCTCCATAAAGGGATCCTTTTCATGGTAAAAACAAGTGGATAAGATCATGGAAGAGTATAGGGACATCTTCTCCTCACCCACAGGGGTATATTTACATTGTTAGGTGCGAAGCATTTGCTTGACCTGACCCCTAAAGAACCTCTACCTAATGGGACAATCTACTTGACGAGCCTCCTAAATAGGGATAATTTAAGGCCCATCTAACCATCCTTAAGCATATTTAACCTTTCCTTCTACATTTGATAATGTCTTTTTCAACTTTAATATGTTATTAGGAGGGTTAAGAGATAATTATTATATCTTGTGTGCTTAATGCATTAAATATGCAGGATATTGAGGGTATCTTATTAAGATCACACATGATTCCAAAAAGAGAGGATTATGGGGCTTGTTCTCTACTAAAGGATATTTACAACTCAGTTGGTTCAAGGAAATTTACTACCACCCTATGGCTGTGAGGACACTAGGGAGCTAATTTTTTTTAGATTATTCTATGTTGTATGAATTTCTTTAGCCTAATTAAATACTTCGATTATTAATATTTTCAATAACAATTATTCTTTCCATTCATCAACAATAATTGAAGATAGAACAATAAATGTAATGACAAAGAAGACAATCAAAACATCAACAAGAGACACTAGATTTGGTCAAAGGCCAAGGAAAAGCCCCAAAAGGGGGGAAACCCTTTGAAATTATTCTTCTATTAGATTGTCATAAAATATTTAGCAAAGAGTAGAATGACCCCAATACAACATCAATAGAAAAACAACCCAATAACATTCAGAAATAATATTCCAGCATTAGAATATATTAGAGACAACTTTTCCCATATGTGGTCAACTGCAGTCAACTTTAGTCAATAGTCAATTTCAATCAAACTTCCTGGTTGCATGCATGAGGAGCTATGCAAGTGATTGGAGGCTTCAATTCACACCCTTAATTCCTGTAAGCCAATGATTGTGGTAAAATTTGTCATGTTACATGCCTGGGACTGTAATGCAAAAAACCTAAAACATATGCGAGACTCAAACCCTGTAAATTCATACTTTTGTGAACTTTTCATTCCTTGCCTCAGACCTATGCGAGCCAATCAAGGAAGAAGAGAAGAAGAAGATGCTTGATGATGTCCAAATGGATTGAGGTCACTTGTATTTACCAATTTTCTTTAGGGCTGACCTTGTCCAAATGTGTATATGTGGGCTTTTATTCATAAGTACACTTTCCCTTGTCCGATTTGAGTGATCTTTAGGTCTATTTTGGTCTTCTCAAAAAAAGAGAAATTAAATGAAATCATGATCTCCATAAAATGATTTTTCCAATGTTGAATTTGACTTTATTTTCATATTTTAACACTCCCTCTCAGCTAGGGATAATTTCACTTGTCAATATCTAACCATTGATCAATATGTCATGAATATCATGTCGTCATATCATGTCCCATCTCTAATCAACTCTATCTACTAAAACGTTATTGAATCTAAAGAAGAAGAATCATCAGGGAACTAACGCTACCACCCTCCACATTGTCAAAGAGAATATATCAATCCTAAACCACATCGAGGAGTACATCTCAACCTGGAATCTCATGGGGGAGCTAAATATCTTCAACCCCATATCGAGCAATAGGTGATATAGGGGAGAACATATCAACCCATCTTATTTACTACTGATCTTCCCAATAATGACTCTCAAGAGTCATTTGTTAGAACACCTACATGATAATCTGGACTTGGGCAAGATACCCGACTTACCAAAAGGAAAAGATCACACACTCCCAAGCCTCCTTAACTCGTTCCCCGAACAAAGAGGGACAATCCCAACAAGCTTGAATTATGGGTATGATGCCAACTAGGGTATACTTTGCGAAGATTAAGATAGGGGAGAAACATCCTCCAGCCATATGGATAACAGATAGGGATGATACCATATTATCCATATATCTCTCAACCCCAAGATCCCTCTATCATCATTCGACACCCTGGGAGCTCAAACAGGGGGGGAAGAGTTAGCTCAGTGTCCTCGATCAGTGATGCCCCTTATAAGGAGGGGTCACATCCATCAGTCCAAGATGCTATATGAAGACCAAGAACTTCCCTTTTGGTAAAGTCTTGCTGACAATATCTGTAATTTCCTCATCTTTCAATATGTGATGGATTCTAATGACTCTTCTCTACACCATGTCTCGAATGAAGTGATATCGAATCTCTATGTGCTTGGAATTTTCATGGAATATAAGATTTTCTTCCAGAAACATCCCACTCTTGTTGTCAAAACATATCATTGCAGTTCCTAGGACCTGCTCAAATATCTCTCTGAAGAGAGTCCTCAACCAAGATGTTTCAAAGCTAGCCATGCTAGCGACAATATACTTTGCTTCGAAGATACTCAATGCTACAGACCTCTACTTCCTTCTCATCCAAGATATCATGGAAGATACAAGGCTAAAAAACATCCAAACATACTCTTCCCATCGAAAGCATTTCCTCCCTGTCAGCATTAGTGAATCCATGAAGTCGAACATCTCTGACAAAATATTTCAGACCAAGTGTGATCATCCCATGCAAATATCTCAAAATGTTTTTGTTAGCAATCCAATGTGAATTAAGAGGCTCAATCATGAATTGACTCAATATATTCACCGCATAACATATTTTTGGATGAGTGTTCACTAAGAACATTAGAAACCCAATTAACTGTCTATACTCGGATGGATTCACCAAATCGGGTCCTGCAACTTCTTCACATAACTTCTTGAAGTTCATTTCTATCGAAATGGGTAGTGACTTTCATTCTATCATTCCAAATATTTCCAGTAGCTTCATAATATATTTTCCTTGTGAAAGGGAAATCTCATTGATCCCTTGCCACACTTCAAGGCCTAGAAAGTAGTGCATGGGTCCAAGGTACTTCATCTCAAATTTATAGGTTATCTCCCTCTTACACTTCATCATTAGGGGCTCACTAGCTATCAAAAATAGATCGTCAACATATAAAACCAAAACCAATGACGTACCTTGGACTACCTTGAAGTAGAGGTTGGGATCAACTTTTCCCCTTATGAATCCCAGCTTCATCAAATAATTGTCTATGCGGGTGTACCATGCTTTTGGGGCTTGACTCAAACCATACAATGTCTTCTTCAACATGCAAACATGTGTCTTTCAATCCTCTAATTCAAATCCTTGTGGCTTCTCATATGTGTTTGTCCTTAACTTGCGACAAGGGAAACTATTGAATGAATAGTTGCATATTGAGCCACAGTTGTAAATATATCATCATAATTGTTGAAACCTAATCATGGGGATTCGGTGAACATTTGTAAATAGTGTAAATAATAAATAATGGAAAATGAAGAGTCATCAGGAGATGAAACCCAAGAGTCACACCCTCATGTATATAACTATGAGCAATCTAAATGAATTAATAGATTTCATTCAAGGAGTTACCTCTTGGCCTAACATCGTATCAGAGCCAGCTCTATTTTTGGCTTCTCTGCCTTTGTAATTCCCTTCTACCTATTATGTCTATGTTATGCCTATTCTATAGAAATAACACCTATGTCGTAATCCTATTCTCCTAGCCTCTTGCTTTCTTCTATTCTTTCTACATCGAATAGTTTGGTGTGTGTATGTTGCTCTAGGCATTGTAATCAAGTGAATGTTGGATTGTGAGTTGATGTCTACTGATTTTTCATGCATTGGAATGGCCCAACTGTTATATGATGAAGGGAGCATGGATGATGGTGTGAAACTCTGCGTGGGCTTCACTGATTTCCCAAGAAAGAGTCATATGCAATAAAGGCAATGTCCACAAAAAGGAGGTACCACTGCAAAACACATGCGTAGAGTTGAAAGGATGCATTGCATGGTATGTAAATTTTGCATTGGAATGTGCAATAAGGCTGGGTTAAATGGTTTGTTGTATACCTTACAATTGTAAAATCTATGTTCAGCTTAGCACCATACCACATCGCATGTCACCATCCCCACAAACAACAGTTTCTCTCTATCATATGCATTTTTTTATATATCTAACACTGTATTACACCACCTCCTCCTCACTCAAGTTTTAAAGTTTATAACTGTGGTATAATATTACACATACCAATCCACCATATGTTGTTCATACATTGTGCCTCCCTATGGCTCCCATTGAGTTGTATTCATTTAGCACTTTGTATGCATAGTTTCATGTGACTGTTGGTAAATCTTCTCCCATTTTTAGTACATTAGACATTGTATTACATTGGATGTTGTCATATCATACCACTCCCAGTTTTGGAAGAGTGGAATTGTGGTCTAGCAGAAGCATGGTGCCATCGTAGTGTTGTGGGCCCAACATGATTTTTGTGGCTCTAACATGGTATTACTCCACCACTTTGCGTTAACTCCACACCACCGCATACCACTGCACTTTCGTGCCTTAAATGTTGACCACCATATGATATTATGTAGAGAAAGTATCATCTTCCACCCCACCAAGTCCCTGAAGAAAAAAAAAGTGAAAAAATAAAGAGACTAAGGTGAAAACCTCCATGAGGCACCTGAGTCCCACTGTTGGGTTTAAAACCTATTGAGGTGTCCCAAGAGAGTTAAAAAAAAATAAGAATAAGAATAAAAGGATCTCTAGGTGAAGACCTCTTTTGAGGCACCTTGGGCAGGCAACTAGGATGAAAATTCTGTTTCGCAGGTCTGCAAGAGGAGGATAAGAACAACATGAGGAGGACAATAGAACCTATAAAAGCCATGTTCTAATTCACTCATATCATATCCTACATTAGCCCCATAGTATTCCATCTATACACCACTCCAGATCATTTCAAACAAGTTTTATGCTTTCTATAGGATTCCCTGTAATCCTACATGAGTTTCCTGTAGAAATAACAAAAGATCTTGAAAACCACAAGAAGAGTAGTACAATGGCAAGGTGATGACACAAGCCTATGTCTGAATGAAAAAAACCATTTACCTCACCACACCACATCCAATATTCTTCATCACCATGTTGCTCCTGTATCCATCAAAGAAATCAGTTCAAAAAAAATGACAAAAAAAAAAGAAGAGAAGAAAAGGAAAGAGGATGCATATCCAAAAGCAGCATCCCTCACCTACCATTCCATCTCCACTCATTTCAACATCCCTTCTACTTCAGAGTTGAGAAAAATGTAAGAGTTTAAGGGAAAGGCAACTACAGGACATCTTGTAGGAGATCCTGTAGTAGCCTATCCCACAAAAGAAACCATAGAGACTGCAACCATATTTAGCACAGGGACTACAAAGATGAGGAATCTCCTCCAGGGCTCAACAGCAGTAGGAATATCACTAGCAGCAAGGTCCAACACCGACACATCATCAAAAAGAAACAAAGCATCAAAAGAAGAAATATACTGTGAAAATATGCAGGTTAAAAATCATAGCAAAGTGGCACCACTGCTAGGCATGCATCATCAATGAAGCAAAGGACCCACAGGTATGTCATCTTACCAATGCTCTCTCATAAGTACGATATGATCAAAACTGTAGGAATAATACGAGAATTGATTTTATAAGTGAAGGTGGCCAGTTAACTTAGCCACCCTCGGCCAGTTAACTTGGGCACTCTTGATCAGATAATGAGAAGAAAATGGTTAGACCACTACACATGCGACAAAGTTAAAATAAAAGGAAAAAGGGAATGAATCCAAAAATGGTTATAGATGATAAGAGTGGGAGATGATTACGAGGTAAGGTGAAATGATGGACTCATAGTGGAACCAATGGTCCAAAAGAAGGTGCTTGTACTCGGCCAACCAGCACACCAAGCCGCAGGAACATCCATAAATAGAAATAAAACATTGATTCCCATACAAGGAAAGCAAAGGCAACTTCAAGGATTCATCAAACGAAGAGGTTACTCTCGACATTCTTGAAATAGAACCTACAGAAAATAGTCATCATCTACAACAAGCAGGAAACTTACAGGAAACTATGTCAAACCTATAGGAAACATAGAAAAGAGACCAAGAAGGAATTACTCAATAAGAAATGAAGGAAGAGGGCCAAGAACTAAAGGAACCTAGCCCACAGCCAAACCTCAGCTCCTACTACAGGTTCATTGAAGGAGGTAGGGTGATACCACAAATTTTTCCATTCCCCTATTCTTTGAACTTGAAAACGAGAGGGCAAGGACATACAGGGGGGATGAAAATTGATAAATAAAAATGGGTAGAGGATGTAGGCCACATGGAGGAGAAATTGCAAGAGATGGGCAGAGAACTAAGTAGCTAAGAGACAGAGAAGCAATATTGAAATCTTAGTTAGAGGCTGAGAACACATGGCTAAGGAAATAGCTACAAGAAAGGGAAAGGAAATTGGAAATTATGTCCAATTTATCCATGGAGGAAATCCAGTGCAGGATGCTAGCAAATTCATATGCCTTATACCTCAAGGAACAATGGCTACAATTCCAGATAAATACCCTAGCACAAAGAGGAACTATGCCTTTCCGAGACTACAGACAATTTATTGACCTCTATGATCAAAGCATCTTGGAGGATAGAGCAAAGATATTTGAGCTCTACCTACATAATTTAGCCTTGACAAATTTAAATGTGTGGGATACAAATCCAAAGCTAGGTGATCCAAAAATATTTTGCTTATAGATGTCTTAAAGAATTACATGCATAAATTGTAGCTTAACATAGAAATTTAATGTGCACATGAGAGAAGATGAGAAACACATAAATCATGAAAGAAGATAGCAAGACTTGATAATAGAGTTCGTCCAACTTGGACTACGTCTCCGAGCCCTACTCGATCAATGGGGAGGCCTTCATTCATTAAGTGGCATAAGAAAGAAGAGTACAAGCATCAGTTACAAAAAAAAGGAGTTTTATACCTCCATACTGAAAAATGGTCAAAAAATGCAAAACTCTGATGGAGAAATGGATAGCGCCATTGTGTTCATCATGTCAAAAAATGCTGAAACCATATAAAATTTGTCAAAATGTGACAAAGTGAAAATTCGGCCCTCCTGCAAAAATTTGCCTCGAACTACATGTGCTCCCTCCTTTGCCTGGGCGCATTGATGAATTGCATTTAAATAAAAAATTTCCGATGGATTTTCCAAAGCTGACGGTTGGCATGATGGCTAAAAATTTTGGGTTATTCGAGAGGGGTCGAGGGATCAAATCCCACCCCTCTATTTTTATTGCAAAAAAACGTTGGAAGGTTATAGTGAGAGGCGAGCTCGCCAGTCTTAGTGCCCTGCGCCCCCAATTCACGTCAATGGTTCGTTGTCTTTGAGTGAGGTGGAGGGGAAACGAGGTTGATATCCCATGCCCCACCATATTTGTGCTATATTTGTGAATGATAAGATTGGGGTGGCGGGGTTGGTGGCCCACCACCCCTTTTCTTTTAATATATATATATATATACATATATATATTATTATTAAAACAACCTGCCCTTTTTGAAGATTCAGATTTTTTACTGAAGGAGTCATTTTAACTAGGTGATAATTTCACCGGGAATATTTCTGGAGTTGACTAGATTTTGTCCATCGAAAAAGTTCAAATTGTGTCTTTGTTAATGCTGCCCACTCAGCAAAAAATCAACCCAACTTTGACTGCCTCTATCTCCTTCTCCAGACTCAGACTAGAGTGTCGTTCACACTGTTGGAATCAGGGCAACAAGAACTTCGATTTGATGTCAAGTTCATAGTCTTTTCACCAATTTTAATTTTGAGCCTTTTCCATGCCACTAGTGTCAAGAGAACCACCTGGATCAATCCACCCCATTGAGGAGCTTTTGGACCACCAAAAGCTTTATCAGTCAATTGGAAAGTGAGGGAATTGTTCCCTCACTCTTTCTTTTTCCAGCCATTTTGCCTTTCTAGGGTGCATCCCCTTGAAACCAACTCGAAGGTATTCCATATATCCCCATCGTGAAGTCCTGGTTCTTCTATAAAGGATGATGTCTTCAAGTAACTCATCAAGATGCTCTGGTGCAAAGTCATCAATTGTAGGAACTGTGCCCACCTCTTTGGTGTCCATAATCAATGGTGGCTCATACAGCTTTAAGTTTTCCACATTCACTACAGAGTACATTTTCATATATATCAGCAAATTGAGATGAAAGGCAATGTTTCCAATCTTCTCCAAGATGGTAAATGGACCATACTGGATTGGTCACAACTTCTTCCCTTCTACCTTCATCCTGTCTTTTCTGATATGGAACCACACTTTGTCACCCACTTGAAATTGATGGTCAACTCGGTGTTTATCATGTCGAGCCTTGTACCGGGCTTGACTTTTCTCCAACTACTCCTGCTCTGCTTGGTGAATCAATTATATCCACTAAATGAACCACTGCTCTTTTTCCCTGTCATCACGTCCACTGGAGTCATCTTCCCTTCCAAATACCATATCAAAAGGGTCTTTTGGCAGGTAGCCAAAACATGTCTCAAATGGTGAAGGATGTGTAGATGAGTGCACTGCTCGGTTGTAGGAATGCTGCACATATGGAAGATGCTCATCCAACAACTTAGGATGTTTCCCACAATAGCTTCACAACAAGTGTACCATGGTGTGTTTGACAACCTCTATCTCTCCATCAGTCCATGCATGAAATTTCGTGCTTCTTTTGAACTTGGTGTCCATCATCTTCCACAAGCTGGTCCAAAACTCTCCAAGAAAGCGAGAGTCATGATCTAACACAATCGATGTGGGAAACCCAAAATGGACCCAAACATGTTGAAACAAAAAGTAAGCAGTCTTGTCTATAGTGATCTGCTTTTTACATGGCATTAAAATACACATCTTACTAAAATGATCAATGATGAAATACAAATAGTTGTGACTTTTTCTAGATAAAGGCAAACCTCCTACAAAATCCATCGACACACTTTCCCATGGATGACTTGGAATAGGGAGTGGTATGTAGAGCCCAAGTTTTCTATTAGAGGGCTTTGAAACAAAACACATCACACACCCCTTTACATAGCGGGTCGCAATGTTCTTCATATGAGGCCAAAAAAAAAATCTTTATACATGAAACAAAGTTTTTTCAATGCCAAAATGACTAGACACAGGGGGGGTGTGGGCCTCCCGGATCACATGTACCCTTTCTCCTGTGGGTATGCACAATTTACCAAGGTGATACAATAGTTTCCCCTGCAAGTGATAGTTGTCCACCTGTGAACCATGGGTTAGTTTTGCATAAATATCCTTAAAGTCATCATCTTTAGCATATTGTTCAGCTTAACTTTCAAAAGATAATGAAGCATTATGCAAAATAATAGAAGCAGAAATAGGAGGGTGAGATAGCATATCGGCCACTTTGTTTCTAGTGCCCTTCTTATACTTTATTAACAGATGAAACTTCTGAAGAAAACCCATCCACTTGAAATGACGAGATTGCTGCAAGTTGGTTTGTGACTGAAGATACTGCAAGGGCTGATGATCCATATGGATGATGGTCTCCTTGCCGATCAGGAAGTGTTTCCACTTTTTCACACTTTGGACCAAGGCATATAACTCCTTGTCATAAGTGGGATAGTTTATCACAGCCTCAGAGAACTTCTCTAAATGGTAACATATTGGATTCTTTTTCTACATCAGTACAACTCCCATGGAATATCCGTTGGTGTCTGTCTCGATCTCGAATGGCTGTTGGAAATCTAGTAAGGCCAATACTGATGCGGAGCTAATCTTTTCTTTCAATGTTTCGAAGGATTTCTATTGCTTTCCTCCCCATTGAAAGACTTTATTTACACTTGTCAATGCGTGTAAAGGTGTTGCAATAATAGATAAATTGGCAATAAATCTCCTTCAATACTGTACTGCACCCAAAAAGTTGCAAGCCTTGGTTACACTAGTAGGCTTAGGCCAATTTAGAATTGCTTCAACCTTAGAAGGATTAATTTTTAGCTGAACATGACCAACAATATGACCTAGGTAAACTTTCCCAAACTCACACTTTGACAATGCTACATAGAGTTTTTCTTTTTTCAATACATCAAGCACTTTCTTCACATGGCATACATGTTCATTCCAACTTTTACTAAAGATAAGAATATCATTTAGATATACAAGAAAAAATTCATCAATGAAAGGCCTAAAGAGATCTTTTATGACCCTCATGAAAGTGGATAGAGCATTGCAAAATCTGAATGGTATCACCATCCATTCAAACAACCCCTGTTTGGTCTTGAAGGTGGTTTTCCACACATCCTACTCTGCAATTTGGACCTAGTGATAACCACTAAGCAAATCCAATTTGGTGAAATAGATATCATTCTTTAACTTATCTAATAAGTCATCAATGCGGGGAACAGGGTAACGATTTCTCACCGTGATTTTGTTTAGTGCTTGATAATCCACGCACATCCTCCACGTGCCATATTTCTTCAGCACTAAGACAATCGGTGAGCCACATGGAGAAGTGATCGATCTGATGACCCCTTCGTTCAATAGTTCCTCCACTTGCTTTTTGATCTCCTCCATCTCAATAGTTGACATCTTGTACATGCCAATATTTGGTAAAGGAGCATCATGCTGCAAATGGATCTCATGTTGGATTTCCCTCTTCGGAGGTAATCCCATTGGTTCTTGAAACATCTCATCATAGTTAGAAATTAATTCACATAATTCCTTTTTATGCACATGATTACAACCCTGGAAAGCATCATATAATTCTGCATCTTTTCCCCTTACAACCATTAGCATGCAACCCTTACTAGAACTTACCAACCTCTTCATTTGTCCTGCACTTACAACGCTGGCATTGATTTTAGTTCGATGAGCCCTTACAATATATTCTACCCCATCTTTTGTGAATTGGTATTTTTTTCATGACGGAAGAAGATTGCCTTTCTATCATATAGGTATGGACTCCCTAACACCATGCCATAGATATCCAATGGTATCACATCAAGTTTTACCTCATCCACTAACTTAGAAGCAATCACAAATTTAACCTTGCACTACTTAATTACGTTCAGTTTTGCTTTATCATGTATCCAACCAAGTGGGTAAGGTTTTGGATGTGGTTTGGTTTCCAAGCCTAGATTCTTTACCAAGGACTCTGAAATTCAGTTTGCTTGGGATCTGGTATCAAATAGAGTTTCCACTTTTGTATGATTTATGATAACTCTAATATGAAATAGCTCAATTCTCTTTCCTTCATTAGGAAGAGACTCATCTATTGAACTAGTGCCTTCTTGTGACACATAATTAACATGAGGTGTAAGAGTACCTTTTGTTCCTACTATTGTGATTAATGCTTCATCTCTGGAATCAGATCCGAGGTCTTGCTACACAGTTGCCACTATCTTCTACTTGAATTTTCCTCCATACTTCTTTGGTCTCTTTTCTGGGTACAGTTTCCAACAATGATCGTCATCATGACCTTCCTTTTTGCAGTGAGTGCAATAAGGTATTTCTCCTTCATATTTCTTGGTTGATGTTGTCTTCTTCTCCTTTCCTTTTCCTTTCACTTTGGGTTTGCCATTTGGAGGTTTGAAAGGTGGTTTCTTGAAATGATTATCTCTTTCATTTTTACCCCTGTTCTCAAGATGGATGGCATTTACACTGGCTAAGTCAATAGTAGTTGGTTCAAACAATAATAATGAATGTCTAAGGTAACTATGTAATGATCAAATATACTTAGTTACTACTTCAGATGAGTCAAGTGCAATGCTCGAATTAAGTGCTTGTTTTCTAAATTCCTCTTTAAAGCTTTGAACATCTTGACCTCTCCCTTGCCTTAAGTATTGCCAATCCATTAAGGTCTTTTGTTTGTAACCCAAGGGATAAAATTGTTCCTTTTGTTAGCTCTGCTATTCAATTCAGCATTTTGTGGATCAAATACAGGCATGATTGGGTCGTTTTCTCTCAAGAAAGGTTGTTCATCAGTTGCTTTTCTCCTGCTCCATTTTCGTGTACTTCCATAGCCCCCACTGCATATGTTTTCCTCCATTTCACCTCTAAATTTTTGTGTAAGCTTATGTTCGTTTGACCCCCTAGGCGCTAAGGATTAAACCCATGTAACAATGGTAGCATGACCATGTGCCTTTTCCTACAGTAACCTGTCGATTAAACCCACACCATTAGATCTAGTCCTTCAACGATCTAACAGTCCCCGTCGCTTTCCTCGCTTGTTAACGTGTTCACACCTTCCACCGTCTGATCGTTCCTCTTGGGTGATCCGACATTATTCGCACCTCCCGATCACGCAAGCTACCCACTCATTAACCCGTGGGGAATGTAGTTTGACGCTGGTCCCATCTTCCATGCGTCACCCACTGACTTGCATCACTCCCCCACATATGAATACCATTGCTGCTCCGAAAGTAGTGCGGGGAATACTGCCC